>Ga0209911_100142_pt1 | contig 36323 bp, 40 predicted proteins | sample FECB21metaG_FD_188301 | JGI IMG/M metagenome (GOLD analysis project Ga0209911, IMG submission 188301) | Cyanobacterial communities from the Joint Genome Institute, California, USA - FECB-21 (SPAdes) (version 2) | ecosystem: Environmental > Aquatic > Thermal springs > Hot (42-90C) > Microbial mats...
GGTCATCCACCCGCGGCACCCCACGAGGCTTGTTCGGCAACAACGGCTCAATCACCAGCCACTCGTCATCGGTCAGTTCAAATCTGCGACGCGTCATCCAAAACTCCTTCCCGAAGCCTTGAATCAATCGCGCTCAGTCCGCGCAAGTCAGTTTATGAGTTTACGACCTAGGGAGCGAGGGGACTTTTCGCCGCGCGTTTTACAAAAACCCGTCTAAGACCCGCGTTTAGACGCCTGCACTTAAGGCACGGAAGGGCTGCCTCAAACAGCATAGGAAGCTCTTCATGCGACTTATCACTTTTCCCGAACTGCGGGCCAAGCTGGGCAACCGCTCGCGCTCCGCCTGTTACAATGACTTGGCCGAAGGGCGACTGCCCAAGCCGGTGAAGCTGGGCCAGCGGCTCTATTGGTGCGAAAGCGACGTGGATGCGCACTTGCGCGCTCTGGCGGCAAAAGCCGAAGGCCAAGCCGCAAAATAAAAGACCCCGCACGCTGGCGGGGCCTAGGCTATGTGGTTCACGAATTGAAATAGCCTGACCCGCCTGTCGTTTCAATCGGAAACTTGGGCGAATATCATGGCACAGAACCATTTTTACAGCCAAGAAACCCAAGTAAGCTGGGCCTGCAAAGCCTTGCTGGATGGGCGCGCAATCTCGCATAAATCCCAAGCCAATGAAGCCGGGGGATGGCGACTTGGCGCAATTGTTCACCATCTCCGCAATAAATATTCCTGGCCCATTGAAACTGCCATCGGGCCGGGCCGCATTGCGCTCTATCGGCTCGCGGATGATTGCGACCCTGCGGCGCTCAAATATCCGCCCAGCGCAAGGTGCCTTGCAGGCAAAGGCGGTGCAGCATGAACGGCGCTCGCGAAGTGACGCTGGCGCTCGGCGGGCGCTGGTATGGCCACTATGGCGCCGCACCTTGCCCCGTGTGCCAGCCGGAACGGCGGCGCGACCAGAACGCGCTTACCCTGGCCGATGGCAAGGCGGGCCTGCTGGCGCATTGCAAGCGGGCGGAGTGCGACTTTCTCGACATTCTCGGCGCGGCGGGGCTGCGCTCCGATGATTATTGCGCGCCGGATTTGAGCCGGATTGCCCAGCGGCACGCGCAAGCCAAGGCACAAGCCGAACAGCGGGCGATGGCAGCAAGGCGGCTTTGGGCCGAAGCCCAGCCGATAGCGGGCACCCTGGCCGAAACCTATTTGCGCGGGCGCGGGATTGGCTGCGCCTTGCCGGACACGCTGCGCTTTCATCCGCGCTGCTGGCACGGGCCGAGCGAAAGCCGATTGCCTGCAATGGTGGCGCTGGTGGAAGGGGGCGAAGGCTTTGCCGTGCATCGCACCTTTCTGCGCCCCGATGGCAGCGGCAAGGCGGGATTGGCTGGCGGCGACAAGCTGATGCTCGGCGCGACTGCTGGGGGCGCTGCAAGGCTCTCTGACGGCGGTTCGCGGCTGGTGGTGGCCGAAGGTATCGAAAGCGCCTTGTCGCTCTTGTGCGGGCTGCTGGCGGAGCCTGCGACTGTCTGGGCGGCGCTCTCCACCAGCGGGATGCGCGCGCTGCGATTGCCTGCAAAACCTTCGCGGCTGGTGATTGCGGCAGATGGTGACAGGCCGGGCCGCGCAGCCGCTCATGCGCTTGCGGCAAGGGCGCACGGGCTGGGCTGGCGCATTGCCATGCTCGAGCCGGGCAATGGGGCGGACTTCAACGACATTCTGGCCGGAAAGGCGGTGGCGGCATGAACGCGCAAGCCATCAAAACCGAAACGCCTTTCTTGCCTGAAGGGCCGCAGCCGCTGGTGCGAGAAACCAAGCCGAGCGCACCTTATCCCGTGCGCGCGCTCGGGCCGCTGCGCGAGGCTGTCGAAGCGGTGCAGGCCATGACCCAGGCCCCCGTCGCCATCCCGGCGCAATCCGCGCTCGCGGTGGCATCGCTCGCGGTGCAGGGCTTTGCCGATGTCGAAACGCTGGCCGGCGGGCGCCCGCTGTCGCTCTATGCCCTGACCATTGCCCGTTCTGGTGAACGTAAATCCGCCTGCGATGCGCCTTTCATGGAAGCCCTGCGGCAATATGAGCGCGAACAATCGAAGCTGCACCTTGCCGAAAGGAAGGAGTGGCTGCGGCGGTTTACGGTGTGGAAGGCAAAACATGACCGCATTGTGGCTGACGCCAGGAAAGCAAAAGGCGGCGATAGCGCGGCGGCGGAAGCCGAATTGCGGGCGCTGGGGCCGCAGCCCGAGGCCCCGCCTTCGCCTGACAGGACTGTTACCGAACCGACATTCGAAGGGCTGACAAAGCTGTTTGTGACCGGGCAACCCAGCCTTGGCTTGTTCTCGGATGAAGGCGGGCAGTTTCTTGGCGGCCATGCCATGAACAGCGAGAACCGGCAAAAGACGCTCGCGGCTTTCAATGACCTTTGGCAAGGCAACCCGATAAGGCGGACGCGGGCTGGTGATGGCCATGTGACACTTTACGGGCGGCGGCTGGCGGTTCACCTGATGGCCCAGCCGACGGTGGCACGGGCTTTCATGGCTGACCCGCTCGCGGCGGATACCGGCTTTCTGCCCCGTTTCCTGATTTGCGAGCCGCCCAGCACGATTGGCACACGGCTCCACGAAAACGCTCGACATGAACGGGCGGCAATTGCCAGCTTCAATGCCCGGCTTCGCTTCATTCTCGAAAGCGAAATGCCGATGGATGCGGAAACCCGCGAACTCCAGCCGCGATGGTTGCCGCTAAGTGCTGATGCGCGGGAAAGGCTGGTGCGGTTCTCCGATAGTGTGGAGCGCGCACAAAGGCCCGGCGGCGATATGGCGCACATCACCGGCACGGCTTCGAAGGCGGCGGAACAAGCGGCGCGCATTGCCGGTGTGCTGACGCTGTGGCGCGATTTGGGCGCCGCGCAAGTGGAGCCGGTGGATATGGCCAACGCTATCGAACTGGCGCGGTTCTATCTGCTGGAAGCGGCACGGCTGGCCGATGCGGCGCAAGTGTCGGCGGAGATAGACCAGGCCGAAAAGCTGCGGCGGTGGCTGCTGGAAGGCTTCGCGGAAACCGAAGTGCTGGTGCGCGATGTAGTGCGGCGGGGGCCTAACTCGCTTCGCGAAAGCCCGAAGGCGCGGGCTGCGCTGGCAATTCTCGAAAAGCATGGATGGCTTGTCCGGCTGGACGCGGGAACCGTGGTGCGCGGCTCTGCGCGGGCGGAAGCATGGCGGATAGTGGGCAAGCCCCAAAATGAAGATTGAAGGCACGTCCCTTGCGACAATCGCGACTTTTGCGACATTGGCGACGCGCTCTGGCCAATCCAAGCTCATGTCGCAATGTCGCAATGTCGCAAGGGGGGGTAGGACAAAACCTTGCAAGCCGCACATGGACACCGGCGCCAATCCCGCGCTCGAGCGCTAAAACAGTTTTTCCCGCGCCCGCGCCAAGCCTAGCAATGGGCGCAAGGTGCGCTGGCAATTCTCGAAAAGCATGGGCGCACTGACTAGCACCTAAACCGGCTCCATCAGCGCGCATTAGGGGGACAAATAGGGGGATAGAAAAGGCCGTAAAAATTAATCCGCCTTGTTTTTCAAGGCTTTAATCTCAATATATGGTGCCCAGAAGAGGACTCGAACCTCCACGGGGTTGCCCCCGCCGCCACCTGAAGACGGTGCGTCTACCAATTCCGCCATCTGGGCACGGAGCCTGCCGGTCATCATCGCCGGAGACTGGGTAGGCGCGCGCCATTAGCCGTGCTGGTGGGGGGCTGTCAATGCCAGGCTGTGCCTGCCGCGCCTTCCCCGCCGCCGCTGGCACGCCCACCCGCCAAGCCCACCCGCGCCCGCGTGCACCGCCGCTCCGTCCCGCGCAGCCGCGCCCATCGCGGCGCTTGCCTCGGCGGGCGGCTTGACGCAAAGCGCCCCCGACATACATCCCTTTTGCACCAACAGCAGCGCAGAGCCATGCCCACCAATTCCCCCCTCTCCGGCCAGCTGGTCACGATCTTCGGCGGCAGCGGCTATCTTGGCCATTATGTCGCGCAGAGCCTGCTTGAACGCGGCGCCAGGCTGCGGCTCGCCAGCCGCGCGCCCTACAAGGCGCAGAGATTGAAGCCGCTGGCCAATCTCGGCCAGCTCCAGTTCCTGCCCTGCGACATCACCCGCGCGGATCATGTCGCCGAGGCGCTCGAGGGGGCAAGCCATGTCGTCAACCTCGTCGGCGCCTTTGGCGGGGATCTCGAGGCGCTGATGGGCGAGGCCCCGGGCACCATCGCTAGGCTTGCGGCAGAGCGCGGCGTCAAGGCGCTGGTGCATGTGAGCGCGATCGGCGCCGATCCCACCTCGCGCGTTGCCTATGCCCGCACCAAGGCGCTGGGCGAGCAGCGGGTGCGCGCCGCCTTCCCCAAGGCAACGGTGCTGCGCCCCTCGGTGATCTTCGGGCCGGATGACCAGTTCATCAACCTCTTTGCCGGGATGATCGCCGCCCTGCCGGTGCTCCCCGTGTTCGGGCCCGAGTCGCGGTTGCAGCCGGTCTATGCCGATGATGTGGCCGAGGCGTTGGCGCTGGCGCTCGAGCATCCCGATCGGCACGGCGGCAAGACCTTTGAGCTGGGCGGCCCCGAACAGCTCACCATGATGCAATTGCACCAGATGATCGCCGCGGCGCAGGGGCGCAAGCGGCGCTTCCTCGCCGTGCCCGATGGGCTTGCGGCAGCCTTTGCCGCGCTGCCCGGCACCCCGATGAGCCGCGACCAGTGGCACCTGCTCAAGGCCGGCAATGTCGTGGCCGAGGGCGCGCTGACGCTCGCCGATCTCGGCCTCACGCCGCGGCCGCTCGGCCTGTTCCTCGACAAGTGGATGCTGCGCTACCGCAAGCACGGTCGCTTTGGCGCGGTGAGCGAAAGGGCACAGGCGCACTGATCCTGCGCGCGAGGGGCGGGGACAGGCGCCCCGCCCCCGGCCCGGCGCGCATGCAGGGCTAGAGCGCGCGGGCGTAGAGCGCCTTGAGGTCGGCCTCGCCCGTCGCCGCGGCGGCTGCATCATAGGCCGGGCTGTCCGAGACCATCCAGCCATGATCGCCCGGATAGACCTTGACCTCGGCCTTGACCCCGGCGGCCTTGGCCGCCTCGGCAAAGGTGGTCTTGTCGGCGGGCGCCTTGGCGTCATCGTCCTTCGCCACCGCGATCAGCAGTTCGGCCTTGACCTTGCCGAGCAGCTTGTGCGGGCTCATCGCGGCATCGGCGCGCACGAGGCCGCCGCCGTGGAAGCTCGCCGCGGCCCTGATCCGCTCGGGCACGGCGGCGGCGCTCCAGATGGTGAAGGGGCCGCCCATGCAATAGCCCTGCGTGCCGATCCCGCGCGCGGGATCAACCCCCGCCTGCCCATCGAGCCAGCTTGCGATCGCCGCGGCATCGCGCATGATCGCCTCATGCGTGAGCCGGGCGCGCCAGGGGCCGACCTTCTGGAAGCCGCCCCCGGCGATGAAGGCGGCAAAATCGGCAAACTGCTCGCCCGCCACGTCGCGGTAATAGGGATTGACCACCAGCACCGCATAGCCCTCGGCGGCAAGCTGGCGGGCGATGTTGCGCTTGGCCTCGCGCAGCCCGGCGATGTCGGGCCAGAGGATCACGCCCGGATGGCGCCCTTCTGCCGGATGGACGAGAAAGCCGTCCATCGTGCCATCGGGCGTGGCCAGGCTGGCCGCGCTTTCGGCCAGCCCGGCGATCGGCCGGGCCTTGCTTTCGCCCGCAGCGCAGGCCGCCAGCGCCGCCGCGCCGGTGAGCGCGCCGAACCGCCGGCGGCTGAGCGCGGCCTGCGCCCATTGGTGAAGCTTGCTTTCCTCGCACATCAAACGCTCTCCTGCCGTGCCTCCCGCGCTTCTGATAGGCGCGGCGCGCGGGCATGGACAAGCCGCCAATGACTCGGCAACATGGGTTGCAAAACGAAACATGTGGGAGAGCGGGATCGATGAGACGGGCACCTTTCGCGGGCGCGGCCGCGCTGATGCTGGCGGGCGGGCTCCTCGCCGCTTGCAGCGACCTCTTGGGCGGCGCTGGTGATGCGCGCGCCGCGGGCGGGATCACCGCGGCGATGCTGGTGGGGGCCGATGCTGACAGCGCCAACTGGATCAGCCACGGGCGCACCTATTCCGAACAGCGCTATGCCCCGCTCGATCAGATCAACCGCGAGAATGTGAGCCAGCTTGGCCTTGCCTGGTATGCCGATATGGACACCGCGCGCGGGCAGGAGGCCACCCCGCTGGTGATCGATGGCAAGCTCTACCTCACCACCGCCTGGAGCAAGGTCAAGGCCTTCGATGCCGCCACCGGCAAGCCGCTGTGGAGCTATGACCCCAAGGTGCCGGGCGAAACCGCGGTCAAGGCCTGCTGCGATGTCGTCAACCGCGGCCTTGCCGCCTGGGGCGACAAGCTCTTCCTCGGCACGCTCGATGGGCGGCTGGTGGCGCTTGATCGCAACAGCGGCAGGCCCGTGTGGGAGACGGTGACGGTCGATCAGACCAAGAGCTACACCATCACCGGAGCGCCGCGGGTGATCGATGGCAGGGTGATTATTGGCAATGGCGGGGCCGAGTTCGGGGTGCGCGGCTTCGTTGCGGCCTATGATGCCGAAACCGGCAAGCGCCTGTGGCAGTTCTTCACCGTGCCCGAGGGCGGACAGGGCAAGGAGGCGCCGGCCTATCTGCAAAAGGCCGCCGAGACCTGGAACATGGATGCACTTGCCGCTTCCGATGCCATCGGCGGCGGGGGCACGGTGTGGGATTCGATGGCCTATGACCCCGAGCTTGATCTGCTCTATATCGGGGTGGGCAATGGCTCGCCCTGGAACCGGGCCTATCGCTCCCCCGGCAAGGACGGCACGGGCGAGGGCGACAATCTCTATCTTTCCAGCATCGTCGCGATCCGGCCCAAGACGGGCGAATATGTCTGGCACTATCAGACCACTCCGGGCGAAACGTGGGATTTCACCGCCACGCAGCACATCATCCTTGCCGATCTCACCATCGACGGGCGTGTGCGCAAGGTGCTGATGCAGGCGCCCAAGAACGGCTTTTTCTATGTGATCGACCGCGAGACGGGCCAGTTCATCAGCGCCAGGCCCTATGTCAGCGTCAACTGGGCAAGCGGCATTGATCCGGCCACCGGCCGCCCGATCGAGAACCCTGAGGCCCGGGTGGACAAGACCGGCAAGCCCGCGCTGGTGACGCCCGGGGCGCTTGGCGGGCACAATTGGCACCCGATGGCGTTCCACCCGGGCGAGGGGCTGGTCTATATCCCGGCCTTCGAGGCGGGGATGATGTATGCCCCCGAAGCCGGCTGGAAGCCTGACCGGGCGCGCGGCTTCAATGTCGGCTTCAACCTCGGCGCTGGCGATCTGCCCCCCGATGGCGGCTTTCGCCGCCAGGTCGCCGGCTCCCTGCGCGGGATGCTGGTGGCCTGGGATCCGGTGGCGCAAAAGCCGCGCTGGACGGTCGAGCATCCGGGGCCGTGGAACGGCGGCCTGCTGGCCACCGCCGGAGGCCTCGTGTTCCAGGGCACCGCGGGCAGCGAGTTCAACGCCTATGACGCCGGCACGGGCAAGAAGTTGTGGAGCTTTGCCGCGCAGACCGGGGTGGTCGCCCCGCCGATCACCTATTCCGTTGGGGGCGAACAATATGTCGCGGTGCTGGCCGGCTGGGGCGGGGCCTATGCCCTGAGCGTCGATGGCGACATCATCCGCCGCAAGGCGCCGGTGCGGAACATCAGCCGCCTCCTCGTCTTCAAGCTCGGCGGCACCGCCAAGCTGCCGCCCGAGCCGGCGCTCGCCGAACTGCCGCTCGATCCGCCGCCGAGCAGGGCCTCTGCCGAAGTGATCGCGCTCGGCCAGGCCAAGTATGGCCGCTATTGCGCGGTGTGCCACGCGCCGGGCGCGGTGGGATCGACCGTGCTTCCCGATCTGCGCCGCGCCGGCTCGCTCGAAAGCGCCGAGGCCTGGGCCGCAGTGGTCGAGGGCGGGGCCCTGAAGGACAATGGCATGGCGAGCTTCAAGGGCTCTTTGTCGAAAGCCGAGATCGAGGCGATCCGCGCCTATGTCATCAAGCGTGCCAATGAGGACAAGGCGCTCGAGGCGGACAAGCGGGTTGCCCGCCGCTAGCGCCGCAGCAAGGGGCCGCACCGCATGGACACACGCATCCTCGCCGGCCTTGCCGCGCTCGCGCTCGCCGCGCCGCGCGCCGGGCTTGCCGCTGCCTGACCGGCCCATTCCGGGCGGGGCAACCCCGGCGCCGCCACCATCGTGCGCATCGGAACAAGCCGGGGGGAAGCGCGCTGCACCGCCTTGCCTTTGCCACCGCCGCGCTGGCGCTGGCCAGCGCCGCGCCGGGCGCGATCTGAAGTTGCTGATCGCAGGCGGGCGCCCCGCCCCGCTGCGCCGCATCCGGATCGACGGCTTGCGGGCGCTGGGCTGGCTCTAACCCCTGAACACCACGGTGCGCGCACCGTTCATCAGCACCCGTTCCTCGACGAACAGGCGCACTGCCTCGGCCAGCACCCGGCGCTCGATGTCGCGGCCCTTGCGCACCAGATCGGCCGGGGTATCGGCATGGGTGATGCGCTCGACATCCTGGTGGATGATCGGGCCCTCGTCGAGATCGGCGGTGACGAAATGCGCGGTCGCGCCGATGATCTTCACCCCGCGCGCGTGCGCCTGGTGATAGGGCCGCGCGCCCTTGAAGCCGGGCAGGAAGGAATGGTGGATGTTGATGCAGCGCCCGGCAAAATGCGCGGCCTGGGCATCGGAAAACACCTGCATGTAACGCGCCAGCACCACCAGTTCGGCATCGGTCTCGGCCGCGAGCGCGCGCAGCGCCGCCTCGGCCTCGGGCTTGGTTTCGGGGCTCACCGGAATGTGGTGGAAGGGGATCGCGCCGATCTCCATGCGGATCGCCGCCTCGCGCGGATGGTTCGAGACGATCGCCACGGGATCGATCGCCAGCTCCCCGGTGCGCCAGCGATAGAGCAGGTCAACCAGGCAATGGTCGAACTTGCTGACCATGATGATGGTGCGCCGCGGGCGGCCCTGGCGCGCCATCTTCCACCCCATCGACAGGCTGTGCGCAAGGCCGGCAAATTCGGCGCGCAGTGCCGGGGCGTCGCTGCCATCGGGGTCGAACACCACCCGCATGAAGAAGCGGTCGGCCCCGCCCGCCTCGGCCCGATCGTTGAACTGCTGGGCATCGAGGATGTTGCAGCCGCGATCGAACAAAAAGCCGGTGACCCGCGCGGTGATGCCGGGCTGGTCGGGGCAGGCGAGGGTGAGGATCAGCGGTTCTGCCATGCTACTTCGCCAGCGCCGCCTCGCACTGGGCCATCAGCGCGGCGATGATCTCGGCCACCGGCTCCTCGCGCGTGACCATGCCGACCGATTGACCGGCCATCACGCTGCCATATTCGACATCGCCCTCGATCACCGCGCGGCGCAGCGCCCCGGCCCAGAAATGCTCGACCTCGAGCTGGGCGCTGGCCATGTCGATCTCGCCCGCATCGAGCCTGGCGGCGATCTCGCGCTGCCTGGCGGTGAAGGCCTCGGTGCCCTTGTTCTTGAGCGCGCGCACCGGGATCACCGGCAGGCGCGGATCGACCTGGACGCTCGCCACCGCATCGCGTGCGCTGGCACGAAAGAACGCCTGCTTGAAGGCCGGGTGGGCGATGCTCTCGGCGGCGCAGGCAAAGCGGGTGCCAAGCTGCACTCCGGCCGCGCCCATCTCGAGATAGCTCGCGATCGCCTCGCCCCGGCCGATCCCCCCGGCGACAAAGACGAGGTGATCAGCGCCAAGCTCGGGCAGGATTTCCTGGGCGAGCACCGAGGTCGAGACCGGGCCGATATGCCCGCCCGCCTCCATCCCCTCGATCACCAGCGCATCGGCGCCCGAACGCAAGAGTTTCTTCGCGAGCGCCAGCGTGGGGGCAAAGCAGATCACCCTGATGCCGCTTGCATCGGCCTTGATCGCCTCGATGCTGCCCTTGGGCGGGATCCCACCGGCCAGCACCACGTGGCTCACCCCATGCTTGCGGGCAACCGCGATGAGATCGAACAGCTGCGGGTGCATGGTGATGAGGTTGACGCCGAAGGGCCGCTCGGTCAGCGCGCGGGTGGCGGCGATCTCGGCATCGAGCAGCTCGGGGCTCATCGCCCCGCAGGCGATCACGCCGAAGCCCCCGGCGTTGGACATCGCCGCAACCAGGTTGCGCTCGGACACCCAGCTCATCGCGCCGCACATGATCGCAGCTTCGCAGCCGAGAAAATCGGTGCCGCGCTGCATCAGCGCAGCGGTCTTGGGATAGGTGGTCATGGCCGGGCCGCTTAGTCGCTGGCGCGCGCGCCGGCAAGCGGGCGATCCGCCCCGAATGTTGCGGCGCAGCGACAGCGATGGCGCTTCTGTGTCCCTGCGGTGACCGCAATATGATATTCAAAAGACGCAATTTTCTTGCAACCTTCGGCAAGCTGTAACCCGGGGCTGGCAGTGGCACGACGCCGACCGGGCCTTTCCCTCTCCCCCGCCCGGTCGGCACTGGCACCTGATGAGAAGACCTGACGAGGAGATGCGCCATGTTCGCCCGCCTGCTGCTGCCCGCGCTTGGGCTTGTGCTTGCTGCTGCTGCCATTCCCGCTCCGGCGCTGGCCGAGACCGCCAGCATCGCCGTGCCTTATGGCGATCTTGATCTTACCCGCGCGGCCGGGCGCAAGGCGCTCGATCAGCGGCTGGCCCGGGCGATGCGCCAGGTGTGCGGCGGGGCCGCGCCGCTGCGCGATCTTGCCCGGATGCGGGCCTATCGCAGCTGCCTTGCCGAGACTCGCCGCGCCGCCACCGCCCAGGTGGAACTGGCGCTCGAGGCGGCCCATGCGCGCCGGGTGGCGATGCTGGCCGACAAGCTGGCGCTGCTCAGCCGCTTCTGAGCACCCCGCGCACGCGACGCCCCGGCGGCGGTTCAGCCATGGGTGATGCGGATCTGCGCCGCTGCCCGTTTGGCAAGGCTTACCGCCGCCTCGGTGTTCTCGGCCCGGGCGAGTGCCACCCCCATGCGGCGCCAGGGCCGGGTGACGGGCTTGCCGAAAATGCGCACATCGGTGTCGCCGAGGGCCAGTGCCTCGGCGAGCCCGGTATAGGCGAAGGCCTCGCTGTTACGCTCAGCGAGGATCACGGCGCTTGCCGCCGGGCGCGCGGTGATGCTGGCAGGCACAGGCAGGCCAAGGATGGCGCGGGCGTGGAGATCGAACTCGGACAGGTCCTGGCTCGCCAGGGTCACCATGCCCGTATCGTGCGGGCGGGGGGAAAGCTCGGAGAAGATCACCTCCTCGCCCCCCGCGCTGGTGCGGGCGACGAAGAACTCGACCCCATAAAGCCCCCAGCCGCGGCCCTTGCCCTCGAGCGCGGTGACGATGCGCGCCGCCATCTCCTGCGCCCGGGCGAGCGCGGCGGCACTCATCGCTGCGGGCTGCCAGCTTTCGCGATAATCGCCGCGTTCCTGGCGGTGACCGATCGGTGGGCAGAAGCTGATCCCGCCGCGGTGCCTGACGGTGAGCAGGGTGATCTCGTAATCAAAGGCGATGAAGGCCTCGCAGATCACCCGGGCCCGGTCCCCGCGCATGTTGGCGACGGCATAGTCCCAGGCCGCGGCCAGATCCTCGGGGCTCTCGAGCTTGCTCTGCCCCTTGCCCGATGAGGACATCACCGGCTTCATCACCAGCGGATAGCCGATCGTGCGCGCGGCCTGCTCGGCCTCGGCAAGGCTGGTGGCATAGGCATAGCGCGAGGTGACCAGCCCCAGCTCGCCCGCGGCCAGATCGCGGATGGCATCGCGGTTCATGGTCAGCTGCGCGGCCCGGGCGCTGGGCACCACGGTGAAGCCCTGCGCTTCCAGATCGCCCAAGACCTCGGTGCGGATCGCCTCGATCTCGGGGACGATGAGATCGGGCTGGTGGCGGAGCGCCGCGGCGCGCAAGGCCTCGCCATCGAGCATGGAAAAGACCTCGCGCCCGTCCGCCACCTGCATCGCCGGGGCATCATCATAGCTGTCGCAGGCGATCACCCGGGCGCCGAGGCGCTTGGCCGAGATGGTGAACTCGCGCCCCAGCTCGCCCGAGCCGAGCAGGAGGATGGTGGCAATATGGCTCATTTGCCGTGGCGCTCCAGCACGATGTCGCGCCGCGCCAGCAAGGTGCCATCGGCGCTGCGCGTGAGGGTGACGATGCCGCTCCCGCCGCGCAGCTCCTGCCCGGCGCGATAGGCCTCATCGACCAGGAACTCGCCGGCAAAGACGATGTCATCGATGTAATAGGGGCGCCGCCCCGGTTCGCCCACCATCAGGTGGATGTGGGCAGGCATGGTCCTGTCGGGGTAGGGCGCGGGCTTGATCGTGTCGAAGCGGTAGCGGCCATCAGGGCCGGTGCGCACCCAAGCGCGCAGCCGCCCGTTGCGGCGGCTCCATTCGCTCTCGTCGCTGCCCCCGGCATAGAGGCCCTCGGCATTGGTCTGGTGGAGATAGATCACCACGCCCGCCTGCGGGGTCACGCCATCGGGGGCAAAGACCGTGCCGGTAGCCACCAGCCTTTCGCCCGGCTCCTCGGGGCCGGCCACGCGGGCGTGCCAGGAGAGGCTGGCCGGATCGCGCTCATACACGGCCTCGCAGCCCTCGCAGGCATATAGATCGGGGCGCACCCCGCTGCCCGTGGCCTCTCCGGCAGCGCTGCCCTGGCAGGCGGCCGCGCCGAGCAGCAGGACGAGCAAGCGGGCTGTGCGCGCTGGCGACATTGGCCCAATCCTCCCGAATCATGACATCCGCCCGCTATACCGCGCCCGCGCGCATCCTACACTGGCTGATCGCCGCGCTGCTCATCGTCCAGATCGCGCTCGGGCTCGGGGCCGATGGCGCCCCGCGTGCGCGCTCCGAGGTGCTCGGCCATCTCCACGCCCAGCTCGGGGTGGTGCCCCTTGCCCTCATCCTCGTGCGGATTGGCTGGCGGATCGCGGCGCCGCCCCCGCCCTTGCCCGCGAGCCTTGGCGCGTGGCAGCGGCGGGGCGCCGCGGGGGTGCATCGGGCGCTCTACGCACTGCTCTTCGCCATGCCGGTCAGCGGCCTGGTGGTGTGGATGTGGATCGGCGGGCCGCTGGTGCTCATGGGCCTAGTGCCGCTGCCGCTGCCGCGGCTTGCCGGGGAGGACGAGTTCTGGCTCTCGGTTGCAGGCTATGCCCATGAATGGGGCGCCTGGGCGCTGATGGGCCTTGCCGCCGGGCACATCGCCGCGGCGCTGTGGCACCAGCTGGTGCGGCGCGACCGGCTGATCAGCGAAAGGATGCTCTAGGCCGCGCGGCGGCGCCCTGCCACCGCCACCTGCCCGCCCCCGCCCGCGCGCGCCAGCACCAGGCCAAGCTCGGCCTCGCGCAAGGTCCAGTCCACCGTGTATTCGACCCGGGCAAGGCCAGCGCTGGCGCTGAGCTGCGGCGCGCGCGGCGAGACCGGGGCGGCGAGCGCGGCGAAGGTGGTGATCACCTCCTCGGCCCATTCGCGCGCGCGGCGGCCCGAGACCTCGGGCAGGAGCACGCCGAAGCGCTCGCCATCGAGCTGGGCCAGCTCGCAGCCGGGCAGCGCCATGGTCTCGAGGAACTTGGCAAAGCCCCACAGCACCTCATCGGCGGTGCGCTGGCCATAACGCAGCAGCAGCGCGCGCATCGAATCGACCGCCAGCACCGCCAGCTGCCGCCCCCCGCCCTCGGCAAGGTGGCGCCTGAGGCTGGCGCAGAAGGCGTGGCGGTTGGCCAGCCCGGTGAGGGGATCGGTGATCGCCCGGGCGTGAAGCTCGCCTTCAAGGCTGCGCAGATGCTGGACCGAGCGCATCAGGCCCAGCGCCCCCTCGGGCGCGCCGTCCTCCCCGGCAAGGGGCTTGAGGCTGAGCGCATACCAGCGCTGGCAGCGCGGATCGTGGCACGCCCCGTGGCCTTCGCAGGCGGCCACCGGAAACTCGACCCAGCCGCCCAGCGCCCGCCCGGCGAGCGCAGCGCCGACATGCTCGGCCACAAGGCCGGCATGGTCGCGCGCGGCCAGATCGGTGATATGCGGCAGCAGCAGCGCCGCCTCCACATCAAGGCCGAGCTGGGCAATATTGGCCGAGGCGTGGACGATGAAACCGCGATGATCGAGCCTGACGACGATATCGCCCGCAGATTCCTCGATCAGGCCGCGCAGCAGGCGGCCATCCACGTCATTCAGCCCCATTTTCATGTCAAAAATTGCCCCAGCGATGCACAAGCGACTTTGCCGATTCGTCCCCAGCCAGGTTTACAAGTAAAATGGACGTTCTTACTGCGAACAGTAATTTCCCCTGACTGTTCGCTTGGGAAAGCCATTTTGTTAGTTCTGCAAACTTACTTGACTAAAAAACGAATCACCTCCGGGTTCCGTTTACCATATTTTTCACACAGCACACCGCATCCAATACGTATTTGCTGCGATAAGGGTCTGTCGATAAGCGCGGCAACGGAGCGCGGATCAGGTGCCCGCGCGCCGGTGCGAAAAAGGGGCCACTGCCTCAAAGTTCGAGCATGATCTTCACCGCCGCGGGCGCGGTGCCGCAGGCCTCGGCGATGCGCGCGCGGCAGGCGGCGATCACGCTGGCCGCATCATCGCGGGGGGGCGCCGCGGAGGCGAGATCCTCGGGCGCGACGCCGAGCGCGGCGGCAATCGCGGGCAGGCGCTCGGGCAGGGGTCTGGCCTTGCCCTTTTCCCAGGCCCAGACCGTGGGCTTGCTTACCCCCAGCGCGGCGGCGACATCGGCGAGCGTCAGCCCGGCCTCGCGCCGCAACGCGTTGAGCCGCGCGGGCAGGGCGTCCAGCGGCGCGGCTGCAGGCAGCGCGGCGGCGGGCGGTCGGGGCGCCGCGGCGCGCAATTGCGCTGCCGCCAGCGCCGCCGGGGGGAGCGCGGCGGCAAAGGCGCAGCCGTAGAGCCTTTCGCTGCGCCACACCACGATCGCGCTCACCACCCCGGCCTCGGGCAGCTCGAGCGCCAATTCCTCGCCCTCGCAGAGCAACAGATCGGTCTCGAGCAGCAGCCCGATGGCCGAAAGATTGTGGACGATCACATTGGCAGGGCCTGCCGCGGCATAGCCGCTGGTCTCCAGCCGCAGCGCCCGGCGCGGTGCGGCGCGCTGGCCGGGGGCGGGATCGGGCTGGTCGAGATGGGCCCTGATGGCCATGGGCAAGGCTCCGCGCGCGGGGTGGACACGCGCACGGTTTTCCGGCCCCAAAGGTTAAGGTGGCCCTGGGAAACATGCTTAATTCAGCCGCAAGGGGCTGACAGTCAGTTAACGCGAAGGCGCTGCAGCGCCCGCTGCTGCGGCGGGCAAGGGCGCTGCGGCGCAGTGCCATCAGTCCCTGGCATCAAGCCCATAGGCGGTGTGCAGCACCCGCACGGCGAGTTCGGTCTCGTCCTCGTCGATCATCACGCTGATCTTGATTTCGCTGGTCGAGATCGCCTGGATGTTGATGCCGCGCTCCGAAAGCGCGCGGAACATGGTGCTCGCCACCCCGGCATGGCTCTTCATCCCCACGCCCACGACGCTGATCTTGGCGATCTTGCTGTCGGTGATGATGCGGTTGAAGCCGATCTCGCCGCGGCGATCCTCGAGCAGCGCCTGGGCGCGGGCCAGATCGGCCTGGGGCACGGTGAAGGTCACGTCGGTCTCGCCCTTGTCGCGCCCGACGTTCTGGATGATCATGTCCACATTGATCGAGGCCGCGGCCAGCGGCTCGAAGATATTGGCCACCGCGCCGGGCCGGTCGGGCACGCGGGTGAGGATGATCTTGGCCTCGTTCTTGTCATGCGCGATGCCGGTCACAAGCTGGCGTTCCATCAGACCCTTCTCCACCAATTCGTCCATTTCCTCGTCCGAGACGATCATCGTGCCCGGCAGATCGTCGGCCGGCGGGGCGCCCTCGCCGATGAAGCTTGAAAGCACCTGCACCCGCACGCCTTCCTTCATGGCGAGGCCGACCGAGCGGGTCTGGAGCACCTTGGCGCCCACCGAGGCGAGTTCGAGCATTTCCTCGTAGGTCACCGCCTTCTGCTTCCTCGCCTTGGCGACGATGCGCGGATCGGTGGTATAGACCCCATCGACATCGGTGTAGATGTCGCAGCGATCCGCCTTGATCGCCGCGGCCACCGCCACTGCCGAGGTGTCCGAACCGCCGCGCCCCAGGGTGGTGACGCGCCCATCGGCCGCAAGGCCCTGAAAGCCCGGGATCACCGCGATCTCGCCGGCTTCCATCGCCGCGATGAGCGCCGCCGATTCGATCGATTCGACCCGCGCCTTGGCGTGGGCCTCGCTGGTGCGGATCGGCAATTGCCAGCCCAGCCAGCTTCTTGCCTTGCACCCCAGCGCCTGGAGCGTGAGCGCGAGCAGGCCGCTCGTCACCTGTTCGCCGCTCGCCACCACCACGTCATATTCGGCCGGGTCATAGAGCGGGTTGGCCTCGCGGCAGAAGTTGACGAGGCGGTCGGTCTCGCCCGCCATGGCGCTCACCACCACCGCCACCTGGTCGCCGCGCGCCGCCTGCGCGCGCACGATATTGGCGACGCGGCGGATGCGCTCCGTCCCGGCCATCGAGGTGCCGCCGAATTTCATCACGATGCGGGCCACGGTGCCAAAGCTCCTGCTGGTGAGAGTTCGCGCGCGCTGTTAGGGTGGCTTCATGCGAAAGGCAAACCCATCGAATGTTACCATCCGCCCCGAGGAGGCAGATTTTTTCGCAAAGCTGGCGCGCGATTGGTGGAATCCCAGGGGGCCGATGGCCTCGCTGCACGAGGTCAACCCGGTGCGCCTCGCCTTCATCAGGGAGGCGATCGATGCCCATTGGCCGGACGCGGCGCGCGCTGCCAAGCCGCTGGCGGGCAAGGCCGCGCTCGATATCGGCTGCGGGGCGGGGCTGGTGTGCGAGCCGCTGGCGCGGCTGGGCGCGCACGTGACGGGGGTGGACGCGGCGGCGGAAAATGTTGCCGCCGCGAGCCAGCACGCCGAGGCCATGGGGCTTGATATCCGCTACATGGCCGGCGAGGTCGGCGCGCTCGATATCGGCCAGTTCGATCTCGTCACCTGTCTCGAGGTGATCGAGCACGTGGCCGACAAGCCGGCCTTCCTTGCCGAGGTGGCGGCGCGGCTTGCCCCGGGGGGGCTGCTGGTCATGTCCACCCCCAACCGCACCGCGGCGAGCCGGGTGCTGCTGGTGGGCGTGGCCGAAGCGGTGGGCTATGTGCCCAGGGGCACGCACCGCTGGAAGGACTTCCTCACGCCTGATGAGCTTGCGGTGCTGCTGAGCGATGTGGGGCTTGAGGTCACCGCGCAGCGCGGAATCGCCTGGCGGCCGGGCCGGGGGCTGCACCTGTCGGATGACCTTTCGCTCAACTTCATCGTGAGCGCCCGGCGCGCCTAGGGGCAGCTGCGCCCCTTCAGGGGGCCATCGGCAAACACCCCGGCAACCCCCGCCGCCTTGAGCAGGGCGGCAAGGCGCACATCGCCGCAAGCCTTGGCCCTGGGATCATCGCCACTGCGCAGCGCCGGCGGGAGAAATTCGTTCTCGGGCCTCAGCGTCCAGGCGTGGACGGCAAGGCCGGCAGCGCGGGCATCGCGCACGAGGTCGGTGGGGCTGCCATCGGGCTTCAAAATCATGGAGATATGCGCGCCGATGGCATCGGCATATCGCGCCACCTCGGCAAGCCCGGTGGGGCTGACCATCTCGGCATAGCGCATCCCCGGCTCATCCGCCGGGCCTTCACCGGGGGCGACGAGCTGCACCAGCCTGAAGCCCGGCCCGCGCGTCCTGAGGCGCTGCAGGGGCCCGATCTCGAAGCTCTGGATGAACACCGGATCCTCGGGCGTGATCCCCAGCTGGCGGAATTCGCGCAGCAGCAGATCGACAAGGTCGATGCCTTCGTTCTGGAGCAGGAAGGTGGGGTGCTTGAGCTCGGGATAAAGCCCGATGCGCCGCCCGCTCTCGGCTTCCTTGGCGCGCACCAGCGCGACGATCTCGGCCAGGGTGGGCACCTGGTAGAGGCCGTCGAAGCGGGCATTGGCAGGGCGCAAGCCGGGGATGCGCTCGCGCGCGCGCAAGGTGCGCAGTTCGGCAAGGGTGAAGTCCTCGGCAAACCAGCCCGCCACGCGCGTGCCATCGATGGTCTTCTCGCGCCGCCGCTCGGCAAATTCCGCGCGCGCGGCGACGTCGGTGGTGCCCGATAGCTCGTTCTCGTGGCGGGCGATGAGCACCAGGTCCCTGGTCGCCACGAGATCGGGCTCGATATAGTCCGCGCCCGCGTCGATCGCGCGTTCATAGGCGGCGAGCGTGTGCTCGGGCCGCTCGGCGCTGGCGCCGCGGTGGGCGATGACGAGCATCTCGCCTTCCTGCGCTGCCACCGGCATGGCGGCGAGCAGCGCGGCAAGCATCAGGGCGGACTTAATCATGCATCGCTCCTATCGCGGCGCGCGCGGCGGCGAGCCGCGCCTCTCCCTGCCCGGACACCCGCGCAAAGGGCACCCCGGCATCCATCAGCACCTGTTCGACGATCATTGCGAACCTGTGACGCGCGGCCGGATCGCGGAAGAAGCGGGTGCCATCATCGACCCAGGGCAGATCGGGCTCGAACAGCAGGTAAAGATCGGCCTTGGGCGCGGCCATCAGTTCTGCCGGGCGCGTGCCGAGCAGCATCTCGCACCAGGCCGCGGTCATCAGCGCATCCGTGTCGGCGATGAGCAGCGGCCCGGCCCACTCGGCGGCAGCAGCGATCATCGCGCTCTGCGCGCGGCCGATGAGGAGCAGGTCATCGAGGCTGAGGGGCCCGCGGTGGGCCTCGCAATGGCTGCGGCCATATTCGCCGACGATGAGCGCGCCGGTCTCGTTGGCGAGCGCCGAAGCGAGCGTGGTCTTGCCGGTGCTCTCGGCGCCGTGGAGGCAGATGGTGCGGCGGTAATAGGCGCGCACCACCTGCGGCAGATAGGCCCAGTGTGCCGCCGGATCGGCGCGCACCGCGCTGGCCGAAAGCCCGGCAACCGGATCTTCGGCCAGCCCCAGCACCCGCCCGCCCAGCGGCACGAACAGCCCGCCCACCTGCCGGGCAAGCTCGGCTCCACAGGCCTCGCCGGCAAAGACACAGTCGATCGGCTCCGGGTGCGCCGCGGCGATGATCTTGCGCCAGATCGGCCAGAACTCAGGACTGTCCTCGGGCGCCTGCGGCACCGCTGCGCCGTGGCCGATGACGCGCGCCGCGGGCGCGAGCGCGCGCATCCATGCGAGCCGCGTCGCGCCGGGGATGGGATCATCGGGCAGGTGGCAGACCAGCACCGTCAGCGCGTCCACCAGCGCCTGCGCCGCGCGGATCAGCGAAAGGTGCCCGGCGTGCGGGGGCATGAACTTGCCGATGAGCAAGCCGCGCTTCATGCCGCGAGCGCCTCACCGCTGCGGGCGGCGCGCGCCCAGGCCACCAGCCCCGCGCTCGCGAGGCCGAGGAAGGCCAGATAGAGCGCGGCGGTGAGATAGAGCCCGCGCTCGACATAGACCCCGATCGCCAGCACATCGACCGCGATCCACAGCAACCAGTTTTCCACCCGGCGCAGGCCGAGGAGCACCTGCCCCACCACGCTCGCCCCGGCGATCGCGGCATCGGCATAGGGCAGCGCCGCAAGCGTGTAGGTCGCCATCCCCCAGCCGATGGCGAGGCTGGACAGGGCGACAAGCGCAAGCGCAACAAGCCGCGCGCGCCAGCCCATCCAGGCGACCGTGATGCTCTCGGCCAGCCCCCCGGCGCGCGCCCATAGCCACCAGCCCCAACCCTGCACCACGAAGAAGAACACCTGCAATGCCGCCTCGCCATAGAGCCGCGCCTCGCGGAAGATGACGAAGTAGAGCGCCACCATCGCCATGCCGAAGGGGTAGTTCCAGATGCTGCGCCGCACCAGCAGGCCGACATTGGCAAGCCCGAGCGCGACCGCGATGATCTCCAGCAGGTTCATCGGGCTTGGGCTGGGATCAGCCGAGCGCGGCGGCCCAGTCGTCGGCCTTGAACCCGACCAGCAGCCCGCCCGGATGCTCCACGATCGGCCGCTTGATCAGCGAAGGCTTGGCGGCGAGCAGCGCCGGGGCGCTCGCCGCATCGGCGGCGCGGGCCTTGTCCGCATCGCAAAGGGCGCGAAAGCTGGTGCCCTTGCGGTTGACGACCACATCGATTCCCGCCGCGGCGATCCAGCCGGCGATCCTGTCCGGATCGGCGCCGGCCTTCTTGTAATCGTGGAAGGTGTAGGCCTTGCCCTGGCTTTCGAGCCAGGCGCGCGCCTTCTTCACCGTGTCGCAATTGGGAATGCCATAGAGCGTGATCATCGCGCCTTCCTGCCTGTGCCCGCCCGCGCTTAGCAGGCTTGCCGCCGCGTGCAATCACCGCGTCGCGGCGCGCGCCGGTGGGGCTGGCGGGGCAAGGGTGAGCGGCGCGGTCTCGAGCAGGTCGCCAAAGCTCAGCGGCGCGGCGATCAGGCTGGGGTGGGGCGAATAGCCATCGTGCCAATATTTGGGCTCGATGATGTCGCGCGCGATGCTCATGCCGAACAGGCGCCGCGGGCGGGGCGAGCGGTTGTCCGGCCCGGCATGGATCATGTCGCTGCGGTAGAGGATCACCGTGCCCTTGCGCGGGGCGCTCTGCACCAGGCGGAACAGGCGCTTGAGCTCGGCGCGGTGGCGATAGAGCCGCCACAATGTGCGCGGCCCCAGCATGGCGAGGCTGAACTCGGCGTTCTTGCCCAAAAGGAAGCGCAGCAGATTGGGCTGGTGCTGGTCCCAGCGGGTGGAAAACACCCGTTCGCGCAGCTCGCCGGGGGCAAGCGCGGGCGCGCCGCGGCGGTGCATGTGCCACAGCTTGGCAAGATTGTGGCAGAGCACGCCGATATTGGCGCGGCGGCGGAACAGTTCCATCATCGCATAGGTCGCGCCCGCCTGCCGCATCTCGGCGCCGGGGTGCATGTGGGTGCCGGGCACGAACACCGTGCCGCCCTGTTCTTCCGAGACATCCTCCACCGCGGCGATGAGGCTCAGCACCCCGGAAGGATCGCGGTGGAAATATTGGTGCGATGAGCCCTGGTAGCTCGTGAGCGTGATGATCTCGAGCAGCGGGCGGCTGCGCCCGCAATATTCGCCGATCACCGCTTCGAGCCGCTGGGCCAGCAGCGCGGCAAAGCCGAGCACCGGGGGGCTGGCGGGCAGGGCGCAGAAATCGCGCCTGAGATGGCGGTTGTCGGTCTCGCTGGCAAAGGTGCAGCGGCGCCGCTCGGGATCGGCGATGGTGGCGGTGATGAGCGCAAGGCCCTGGTCGGCCTCGGCCGCGCTCAAGAGCCCGGTGAGCACGACAAAGCCATGGGCATCGATCATGGCGCGCGCCGCCGCGGCGCAGGCGGGGGTGAGCCGCCCGCTGCCATCGCGCGCGGCGGGCACCTCGAAGGCGCTGGTGTCGCTGGAAACTTCAAGCCGCGCCATGCTGCCCTTCTTGCCGCTTTGCTCCGCCTCGGCATCCCGCGCGCGCGCCGCCCGCGGGCGATGGCAGCGGTGCTAGCAAACCTGCTTCACCATCGCGTTAACGCGCCGGCGGGCGGGGCGCGCTTAGCGGCCGGGGGCAAGGTGCGCATCGGCGATCGCCACGGCGAGCGCATCGGTGGCATCGCTCCCGGCGATGGCCACGCCCGGCAGCAGCACCTTCACCATCGCTGCGACCTGCGCCTTTTCTGCCGCGCCGGTGCCGGTCAGCGCCTTCTTGACGAGCCGCGCGGCGTGTTCGTTCACCGCAAGCCCCGCCGCGCCGCAGGCAGCGAGCACGCTGCCGCGCGCCTGGGCGAGCTTGAGCGTCGATTGCGGGTTCTTGTTGACAAACACCTCCTCGATCGCCGCGCGCGCCGGGCGGTGGGCGGCGATCACCGCGGCAATGCGCTCATGGAGCAGCGCCAGCCTTTCGGCCATGGGCAAGGCCGCATCGGTGGCGATCTCGCCATGGGCGATGTGGGAAAGGCGCGCGCCCTCGGCCCGGATCACCCCCCAGCCGGTCGAGGAGAGCGAGGGATCAAGGCCGAGGATGATCAGCCGAGCTTCTCCATCACCTCGTCGGGGATCTCGTAATTGCCCCAGACGGTCTGCACGTCATCATCATCCTCGAGCGAATCGATCAGCTTCATCAGCGTGGTCGCGGTCTCCTCGTTGACCGTGACCGAGAGCGTCGGCTTCCACGCCAGCTTCACATTGTCTGCCGGGCCGAGCACCTTTTCGAGCGCGCTCGCCACGCCATGGAGCGCCTCGGCGGCGGTCCAGATGGTGTGGCCTTCCTCCGAGCTTTCGACGTCATCGGCGCCCGCCTCGATCGCCGCCTCGAGCACCTTTTCCTCATCGCCCACCTCGGCCTTGTATTCGATCAGGCCGCGCCGTTCGAAGCCGTGGCTGACCGAGCCTTCCGAGCCGAGGTTGCCGCCGTTCTTGGAAAAGGCGGTGCGCACATTGGTGGCGGTGCGGTTGCGGTTGTCGGTCAGTGCCTCGACGATCAGCGCCACCCCGCCCGGGCCATAGCCTTCGTAGCGCACCTCGACATAGTCCTCGCCGCCGGCCTGGCTGGCCTTGTCGATGGCGCGCTGGATATTGTCCTTGGGCATCGACTGCGCCTTGGCGGCGTTGACCGCGAGGCGCAGGCGCGGGTTCATGTCGGGATCGGGCAGCCCCATCTTGGCCGCTACGGTGATCTCGCGCGAGAGCTTGGAGAACATCGCCGCGCGTTTCTTGTCCTGCGCACCCTTGCGGTGCATGATGTTCTTGAACTTGGAATGGCCTGCCATTGGACGAACTTCACCGGGATGAGGGAAAACTGGTGGCGCGCCTTACTCCGCCAGCCGCGCGCGATGCAAGCGCGCGCGTGGCGCGCGCGGCGGGCTTTGCCGATCGGGCGAGCGATCTGCTCGCCTTCCTGCGGCGCCCCACCCCTGCCCCCGCCTGCCTTGGTGCGGCGCCCCTGGCCGGGGCCGGGGCGCACGGGGTGGCGGTGGCGCTGGCGGCGGTGCTGGCGGTGCACCTCGCGCTTGACCTGCCGGCGCGCCTGCTGCTCGCCCTTGCTGACGCGCGCGCCGCCTTCCTGCCCGCGCCCGCCCTGCCCGATATGGGGCTTGCCCGGCAGGCGCTGGTGGCGCTGCTGATCGCCCCGGTGCTTGAGGAACTGGCCTTTCGCGGCTGGCTTTCGGGGCGGATCGCCGCGCTGCGCCTTGCGCTTCATGGCTTTGCCGCGCTGGGCGTGCTGCTGGCGCGTTTCCTCGCTCCGGAGGGCTGGCAACCGGGCTTCGCCATGCTCGCGCTGGGGTTGGTGTGTGCAGGCCTCGTCCAGTGGCAGCGCGCCGCTGCGCGCGATGCGGCGGTGCCGGGCTGGTTCACGCGCCACTTCGCCGCGATCACCTGGGCCTCGGCGCTTGCCTTCGGGCTCATCCACCTCGGCAATTACGCGCCGCTGGCGCACCCCTTCGGCGTGCTGGTGGTAGCCCCGCAGGTAATCGGCGGGCTGTGCCTTGCCTATACCCGCACGCGCCTCGGGCTGGGCGCGGCGATGGCGCACCATACGCTCTACAACCTCCTGTGGCTGGCCGCGCAGGGTGCGGGCGGATAGGGCCGGTCAGACCTTCACCGCCGTGCCGGTGGCGCTCACCATCAGCATCGAGCCGCTGGCGCCGATCACCTCGTAATCGAGATCGATGCCGACCACGGCATTGGCGCCGAGCGCGCCGGCCTCGGCCTGCAATTCCTCGATCGCCTGACGCCGGGCATCGGCAAGCACGCGCTCGTAGCTGCCCGAGCGCCCGCCGACGATGTCGCGCACGCTGGCAAACAGGTCACGGAACAGGTTGGCGCCCACGATCACCTCGCCGGTGACGATGCCGCAATATTCCTGGATCGGCCGGCCTTCGAGCGTGGGGGTGGTGCTCACGATTATGCCGCGCGCGTCTTTCCAGGGGGATGTCATCGTGCCTGTCTCCTCACGGGCCGTCTTGCGAGGATAACACAGCCCGGCGCCGTTGCAACCGCACCCGCCCCGGCCCCGGCTCAGGCCATCCCGAGCGCGGCCTTGTAGGTTTCGAGCAGCATGTCCTGCTCGCTGCGATCGGCCGGCTTCATCTTCCGCAACCGCACGATCTGGCGCATGATCTTGGGATCATAGCCCGCGGCCTTGGCCTCCATATAGACATCGCGGATATCATCGGCGATGCCCTTCTTCTCCTCCTCGAGCCGCTCGATCCGCTCGATGAGCAGGCGCAGGCGATCATCGGTGGCGCTCTTGCTGCCTACCGCTTCGCTGCCTGAGGCTTGGGGTTCGGCCATCGGGGTCTCCCTGTGCTGGAAAGAATCACTTGGCCGGGGCGCATAGAGGGGCTGGCAGCGCGATTGAACCGCCCCGCGCAATTATTCCTGTGCGTTCTTTGCGAGGCTCGCTTCCATCGCCGCGAGCTGTTCGGGCGTGGCGGGGGTCTGGAAGCGCGCCTTCCACTCGGCGCTCGGCATCCCGTGGATGAGCGCGCGCGCGGCCTCCTTGTCGCCGGGATAGCCGGCCTCGCGGATCCAGTCGGCAAGGCAATTGCGGCAGAAGCCCGCCAGCGCCATCAAATCGATGTTCTGGGCATCGTGGCGGCGGCGCAAATGCCGCACCAGCCGGCGGAAGGCGGCGGCGGCATGGGCATCATCGAGCGCATCGAGCGGATCGGCATTGCTATTCATCGCACCTTGTCCTTGTGCTGCAAGACACCTGTGCCATAGGCCGCGACACCGAAGGACAACCACGAATGTCACGACGCGAGCAGTCACGGATCGACCCGCGCGGCCGCAAGGTCAAGATCCTCGCCACCATCGGCCCGGCCAGCCGATCGAGCGACATGATCGAAAAGCTGGTGCGCGCCGGGGCCGATGCCTTCCGCCTCAACATGAGCCACGGCGCCCAAGCCGATCACGCCCAGGCGATCCAGGCGATCCGCGCGCTCGAGAAGCAGTTTGCCAAGCCAATCGCGATCCTGGCCGACCTGCAGGGCCCCAAGCTTAGGGTCGGCACCTTCAAGGGCGGCCAGGCGGTGATCCGCCATTCTGGCCACTTCGTGCTCGACCGCGACGAGACGGCGGGCGATGAGACGCGCGTGTGCCTGCCGCATCCGGAACTTTTCGGCATTCTCGAACGCGGCCAGCGGCTGCTCATCAATGATGGCAAGATCCGCCTGAAGGTGCTCGAGGCCGATGACAGCCGCATCCTGTGCAGCGCGGAAGTGGGCGGGGTGATCTCCGATCGCAAGGGCGTCAACGTGCCCGATGCCGAGGTGCCGATCCCGGCGCTGACCGAGAAGGACCGCCGCGATCTTGCCTTTGCCGCCGAGCATGGGGTGGACTGGATCGGCCTGAGCTTCGTCCAGCGGCCCGAGGACATCGCCGAGGCGCGCAAGCTCACCGGCCCCCACGGCCCGGCGATCTGCGCCAAGATCGAAAAGCCCAAGGCGATCGCGCGGCTCGATGCCATCATCGAACTGGCCGATGCGATCATGGTCGCCCGCGGCGATCTCGGGGTGGAGCTCGAGCCCTACGAAGTCCCCCCGCTGCAGAAGAAGATCGTCAGCATGGCCCGGCGCGCGGGCAAGCCGGTGATCGTGGCGACGCAGATGCTCGAAAGCATGATCGAGAACCCCACGCCCACCCGGGCCGAGGTCTCCGATGTCGCCAATGCGGTCTATGACGGGGCCGATGCGGTGATGCTTTCGGCCGAGAGCGCGGCGGGCGCCTGGCCCGAGGAGTCGGTGGCGATGATGGACCGCATCGCGGTGCAGGTCGAGCGTGACGAGGGCTACAAGGCGAGGGTGCGCTTTCTCGACACCCCGCCCGATGCCACCACCTCCGACGCGCTTGCCCATGCCTCGATGACGATTGCCGACACGCTCCCGATCAGCGCGATCACGGTGTTCACCTCCTCGGGCGCGACCGCGCGGCGCGTGGCGCGCGAGCGACCGGCCACCCCGGTGCTGGTGCTCACCCCCTCGATCCGCACCGCGCGGCGGGTGGCGCTGCTGTGGGGCGCGCACGCGGTGGCGACCAAGGATATCGGCAGCTTTGAAGAAATGATCGGCAAGGGCAAGCGCATGGCGCTGCGCCATGGCTTTGCCGAGGCCGGCGCCAAGCTGGTGGTGCTGGCCGGGGTGCCCTTCGGCACGCCGGGGGCAACCAACCTGCTCCATGTCGTCACCGTCAGCGGCGATGAACTCGCGCGCCACGGCGGCTGAGCGCTGTTGGAAATCGCGGCTGACCCCGAGGTTGCGCCGCGGGCTCCTGTCACATGTGTCAGAGCGCGGCTCGGCCGATCCGGCGATGCCTTCATCGCCCACGGCTTGGGCGAAGTCATCGCCGCGCAGGAAGCTGCCCCCGCCAAGGGTGAAGCGCTCGCCGATGAGGAGCGGGCCCGAGGCGATCTGGCCGCTCGTGCCAAGCGCGAGGCTGAGCCGGGGGGCGAGCGGGCGGCGCCAGTGCAGCCACCAGCCGAAGGTGGTGAAATCAGGCTTGGCCGCAAGGCGCGAGGAGAGCGGATCGCCGGCTTGGGTGGCGCCGCGCAGGGGCAGGCCCTGGCTCAGCCTCGCCCGGCCCTGGAGCGTGCCGCCGGCCAAGGGGCCAAAGCCACAAAGGCCGAGCCGGCTGAGGGTGATGCGATCGTGCCGGACAAGCGCGCCCAGGGCATCCTGGGCAGGTCTTGCACCTCACCGCGTGCATCGCGCCACGGCCCGCGGCGCTGGCGGCGCAGCAGCGGATGGCGCAGCCGCAGCCCGCCCTGCCAGCTTTCACCGAGAAGCGCGCGCGCGGCCAGATCGGCCCCCGGCGCGGTGCGCGAACAGGAGCCGAAGGCGCCAGGGCTGGTGCCCGCAGCGCTGACAATCACCGCAAAGCGGGCGCTGAAGAAGGCCAGTTCCTCGGGCTCGAGCGGGGTGAGCGAGAGGCTGAGATCAACCCGGTCGCGCGGGGCGATGAGCCCATTGGCATCAAGATCGATCCGCGCGCGCACCGGCCCCAGGAGCTTGGCGCCAGCGCTGGCCAGCTGCAGGCTGCTCCCGGCATCGCTGCGCCGCGCCTCGACCACCAGCACGCGCGCGGCGCCCTCGCGCGCGAAACGGATGGCGCCGATCCATGCGCCGGGAAGGTCATCGGCGATGCGCACCGCGCGCGCGATCTGGGCGAGGGTCACCGGGCCGCGCCGGACGAGCGTTTCGAGCTGGCGGCGCACCGCCGGAGCGTCATGCCCCTTGATTCGCAGCGCCTCGATCGGCCCCTCGTCGATGCGCACCCGCAAGGTGCCGGCCACCAGCCGCTGTTCGGAAATCCAGGCAGTGGCGAGCACATGGCCGTGCGCGCGCAGGCGCGGCGATGGTATCGGCGAGCCGGGCAAGCGCGGCGCGCGTGCGCGGGCGGCCGGCAAAGGGCTCGATCACATCGGCAAAGGCGGCCGCGGGCAGGGCCTCGAGCCCATCGATCGGAATCGCGCCGACATTCAAGCGTGGCCCCGCCCGCCTCGCCCGGCGCCATGTCGAGCACCTGGCGCACCTCGATGCGCGGCTCGCTCGGCGGGGCGCGCGAGCTGGTCCGGCCCGGGGCGGTGGCGATGATCGCCGCCGGCGATCCGCTGCGCATGGTGATCGAAGGTGAGGGGCGGCGGGTGATCGATTCGCCCGCGCGCGGCACCAGCGGTGCAGGGGCGAGCGGCGCGGGGGCAAGCGTTGGGGGGGGGCGAGCGGTGGGGGCAGCGCGGCGCCCGCGACCGCGCCCGCGGCGGCCGAGGCTCCGGCTCCGGCTGCGCCCGGCCCTGCTGCGCCGACCACGCCCGCGCATGGGCCGCTTAGTTCTTCCGCGGCCCCGCAGGCCGGGAGCGGCCCCAATGGCGGCGATGCCTGGATCGCGCAGGCGGTGCTGAGCACCCCGGCCGATCTTGGGCAGGCCTCGGGCGGGTTCGTTGCGGGCGAGGTGGCGGTGCTGGCGGCGGCGCGATCCTGCTGGCGCTGCTCCTTGGCTGGATGGCGGCGCGCAGCTTGGCGGGCCTGTGGTTCGAGATCGTGCCGGTGCTGGTGCTCGCTGCCGGGGCGATGGCGCTGCGCTATATCGTGCTGGTGCAGCAGCTGGCGCTGCTGCGGCGCCGGATCGATCCGGCCAGCCAGCTGCCCAACCGGCTCGGCCTTGCTGCCCGCCCGGCCCGGCCCGAGGACCGCTATCTCATCGCTGCCCAGATCGACGATTTCGAGGCGCAGCTTGCCGGCCTCAGGGCGCTGATGCGCAGCCCCTTCGAGATTGCCGGGCGCCGCCTCGGGGTGGGTCTCAGCTTTGGCGTTGCCGCCTCCGAAACGCCCGATCCTGCCGCCCGGCCCGGCCCATGCGGCCAGCCTCGCGCGGCGGGGGGGGCAAGCATTGGCGGCTCGTTGACGAGGCCGCCGGAACCGCGGCCTCCGAGCAGTTCTCGCGGCTCGGCGAGCTTGAGGGCGCGCTCGCAAGCGGCCAGATCGTCGCCTTCTATCAGCCCAAGCGCAACCTTGCGACCGGCGTGATCGATTCGGCCGAGGCGCTGGCGCGCTGGCACCATCCCGAACGCGGCCTGCTGCCGCCCGATTGCTCCGTCCCGCTGTTCGGGGAGGCGGGGCGGATCGACGAGCTGACGCTGGCGGTGCTGCGGCGCACGCTGATCGACATGCGCGGCTGGCTGGCGCAGTCGCTGGCGCTTGGCGTGGCGGTCAATGTCTCGGCCGCTCTGCTCGCCTCGCGCGGCTTTGCCGAGCGCGCGCTGGCGCTGGTCGAGGTGAGCGGGGTGCCCACGGCGCTCCTCACCTTCGAGGTCACCGAAAGCGCCGAGCTTGCCGATGCCGAGGCCGCGATCGCCACGCTCGAGCGCTTCCGCGCCCGCGGCATCCGCATCGCCATGGACGATTACGGCACCGGGCAATCCACGCCCAACTACCTCAAGACGCTGCCCCTGTCGGAACTCAAGATCGACCGCATGTTCGTGGCGAGCGCCCATATTGATCGCGGCGATGGCTGCTGGTGCGATCCACGGTTGATCTGGCGCACGAGCCTGGCCTCAAGGTGGTGGCCGAGGGGGTGGAGGATGCCGCCTGCCGAACTGGTGGCGCTGGTGACAGCGCGGGGGGACGCCGCACAGAGCGCTGCCCTTCCCATCGCCGCTGCCGCCTGATAGCCTCGCCGCTCGGCAGAAAGGAGCGCATGATGCGAGGCTTGATGATCCTGGCCGCGGCTGGCCTTGTGGCGGGCTGCGCCACCACCGATGCAGCCGACAAGACGGCGCCGGCGCCGATGGTGTGCAATGCCGAGGCGGCGAAGGCGCATGTCGGCAAGACCGCCTCGCAAGAACGAGGCGCGGCGATCCTCAAGGAGGCCGGCGCGCGCACGCTGCGCTGGGGCCCGCCGCGCGGGGCCTGGACGATGGACTACCGCCAGGACCGGGTGAATGTGCGCTATGACGAGGGGATGGTGATCACCGGCATCACCTGCGGATGAGCGGGCGGGCGCGGGCGAGCTCGGGCTCGCCCTATGAGGCGGCCTTCGGCTTTGCCCGCGCGGTGCGGGTGGGCGAGCGCATCATCGTGGCCGGCACCGGCCCGGTCGAGCCTGATGGTTCGACCACCCCGGGTGGCGCCGCCGCGCAGGCCGAGCGCTGCTGCGTGATCATCCTTGCGGCGATCGAGGCGCTTGGTGGCAGCGCCGCCGATGTGGTGCGCACCCGGATGCTGCTCACCCACCCGGAGGATCAGGACGCGGTGGGCGCGGTGCATGCGCGCTTCTTCGGCGCAGCGCGCCCGGCGGCGACCATGGCCGGGGTGGCGTGGCTGTGCCGGCCGGAATGGCGGGTGGAGATCGAGGCCGAGGCGGTGGTGGGAGCCGGTTAGCCCAGCGCCGCGATGCGCGCGCGGAGGAGGCCGATCAGCGCATCGAGATCGCCCAGCGCGGCAAGCTCCTCGGCCCCGATCAGCACCCGCGGCTGCCCAGGCCCTCGCGCCCACAGCACCGCGGGCAAAGGAAGATCACGCCCATCGAGATCCTCGCGCAGCTCGTCGCGGTAGAGGAACAGGCTTGAAGGCGCCTGTGCCGCGAGGAAGGCGCGCCATTCCCGGCGCATCGCCACGGCCCCGTAGGTGAGGGCGCAGAGCCGGCAGGGGTAGCCTTGGGGCGCCACCAGCTTGGGCACCATGCCGGCCAGCGCATGCATCACGCCGCCATCGGCCTTATAGACGAAGATCAGCGTGGGAGCGCGCCCGGCCATGCCCTTTCCTAAGCCGGTGCAGCAAGGATGGATGTGACCGGCATCACCCGGCCTAGCAATTTTCGGATGCAACGGCGCGCCTCTCGGGCTTTTCGCGCCACGATGGGCGGGCTAGAGCAGCGCCCATGCACGCACAGTTCCAGCTCACCGACGACCAGCTCGCCATCCGCGAAGTGGCGCAGCGCTTCACCGCCGATCGCATCACCCCCCATGCCGCCGAATGGGATGCCAAGCACATCTTCCCGCGCGAGATCATCAAGGAAAGCGCCGAGCTTGGCTTTGGCGCGATCTATGTCTCGGAAGAATCGGGCGGCATCGGCCTCGGGCGGCTCGAGGCGGCGCTGATCATGGAGGCCATGGCCTATGGCTGCCCTTCCACATCCGCCTTCATCTCGATCCACAACATGGCCGCCTGGATGATCGATCGCTTCGGCAGCGCCGCGCTCAAGGCCAAATACCTGCCCGATCTCGTCACCATGGAGAAGATGGCGAGCTATTGCCTGACCGAGCCTTCGAGCGGCTCGGACGCCGCCGCGCTCAAGACCACAGCGCGCCGCGATGGGGATTGCTTCATCGTCACTGGCACCAAGCAGTTCATCTCGGGCGCGGGGGCGAATGATGTCTATGTCACCATGGTGCGCACCGGGGGCGAGGGGGCGAAGGGCATTTCGTGCCTGGTGATCGAGAAGGACATGCCGGGCGTGAGCTTTGGCGCGCAGGAAAGGAAGCTCGGCTGGCATTCGCAGCCGACCGCGCAGCTTATCCTCGAGGAAGTGCGGGTGCCGGTCGAAAACCTCGTCGGCGCCGAGGGTGAGGGCTTCCGCATCGCGATGATGGGGCTCGATGGCGGGCGGCTCAATATCGGCGCCTGTTCGCTCGGCGGGGCGCAGCGCTGCCTTGACGAAGCGATCCGCTACACCCGCGAGCGCAGCCAGTTCGGCCAGACGATCGCCGAGTTCCAGAACACCCAGTTCATGCTCGCCGACATGGCGACCGATCTCGAGGCCGCGCGCGCGCTGCTTTATCTGGCCGCCGCCAAGGTGACCGACAACGCGCCCGACAAGACCCGCTTTTCGGCCATGGCCAAGCGCCTTGCCACCGACAATGGCAGCGCGGTGGTGGACCGGGCGCTGCAATTGTTCGGCGGCTATGGCTATTTGCAGGACTATCCCATCGAACGCTTCTGGCGCGATCTCAGGGTGCATTCGATCCTCGAAGGCACCAACCAGATCATGCGCATGGTCGTGGCCCGCGATCTGCTGCGGCAAGGATGACGGGACGGGGATGGTGAGATGAGCGATGAAGTCCTGATCCGCACCGACGAAAAGGTCGGCCATATCAGCCTCAACCGACCCAAGGCGATCCATGCGCTGACGCTGGAGATGTGCCATGCGATGAGCGCGGCGCTCAGCCAGTGGGCGAAAGACGAGCGCATCAAGGCGGTGCTCCTCGACCATGCCGAGGGCCGCGGGTTCTGCGCGGGCGGGGATATCGCCTTCCTGCGCCATTCGGCGCTGAATGATGGCGGGGAGAGCGGGCGGCGGTTCTTCCACGACGAATATCAATTGAACCACCAGATGTTCACCTATGGCAAGCCGATCGTTGCCTTCATGGACGGCATCACCATGGGCGGAGGTGTGGGCATATCGCAGCCCGCGAAATATCGTGTCGCCACCGAGAACACCCGCTTTGCCATGCCCGAGACGGGCATTGGCCTGTTCCCCGATGTCGGGGGCGGGTGGTATCTTTCGCGCCTCGGCGGGCGGATCGGCCAGTTCCTCGCGCTCACCGGCGCGCGGCTCGATGGGGCGGAATGCCTGTGGGTGGGGCTCGCCACGCACTATCTGCCGCAAGACAAGCTCGCCGAGGCCAAGGCGCGCATCGCCGAGCATCCCGATCGCATCGCCGGGATCCTCGCCGAACTCTCGGTCACGCCGCCAAAGCCGCGGATCGAGGCCAACGCCGACAGGATCGCGCGCCACTTTGCCTCTGACACCTACGAGGAGATCCTCGCCAGCCTCGAGGCGGCGGCAAGCGCGGGCGACGAGTGGGCCGCCAAGGAGCGCGACACGCTCGGCACCAAGAGCCCGCAGACCTGCAAGGTGGCGCTGCGGCAGCTCGCCGAAAGCGCGAAGCTTGCCGACTTTGCCGAGAACATGCGGATGGAATACCGCATCGCCTCGCGCGTGCTCACCCGCCCGGACTTTGCCGAAGGCGTGCGCGCGGTGATCATCGACAAGACCAATGATCCCAAGTGGAACCCGGCCACCCCCGAGGAGGTGAGCGAGGCCTTGCTCGACAGCATCTTCGCCCCGCTTGCCCCCGATCAGGAATGGAAGCCCCTATGACCTACGAGACCATCACCGTTGAAACCGATGCGCGGGCCACCCAAGGCGTCACGCTCATCACCCTCAACCGCCCGCAGGCCTTGAACGCGCTCAATTCGCAGGTGCTGGATGAGCTGATCGCCGCCTTTGCCGCCTATCAGGCCGATGGCTCGCAGCGCTGCGCGGTGCTCACCGGCAGCGGCGACAAGGCCTTTGCCGCGGGCGCGGACATCAAGGAAATGGCCGACAAGCCCGCGGCCGATTTCTACCTCGATGATTTCTTCGCCCCCTGGACGAGCGAGATCGTGCGCAAGACGCGCAAGCCCTGGATCGCCGCGGTCAACGGCTTTGCCCTGGGCGGCGGGTGCGAGCTGGCGATGATGGCCGATTTCATCATCGCCTCGGACAAGGCCAAGTTCGGCCAGCCCGAGATCAAGCTCGGGGTTGCCCCCGGCATGGGCGGCAGCCAGCGGCTGACCCGCGCGATCGGCAAGTCCAAGGCGATGGAAATGTGCCTCACCGGCCGGATGATGGACGCCGCCGAGGCCGAGCGCAGCAACCTTGTCGCCCGGGTGGTGCCGCATGAGGAACTGATTGCCGAGGCGCTCAAGACCGCCGCCACGATAGCGGCCATGCCGCCGATGGCGGTGATCGCCAACAAGGAGATGGTCAACGCCGCCTTCGAGACCACGCTCGATCAGGGGCTGATCGTCGAGCGGCGGATCTTCCAGATCCTTGCCGCCAGCGAGGACAAGGCCGAAGGCATGGCGGCCTTCATCGAAAAGCGCGAGGGCCGGTGGAAGGGGCGGTAAGCCTCACGCCGGCGCAAGGGAGAGAGCCATGAAGATCGCCTTTATCGGGCTGGGCAACATGGGCGGCGGGATGGCCGCAAACCTGGTGAAGGCGGGCCACGAGGTGCATGCCTTCGATCTTGCCGAAGCCGCGCTTGCCGCCGCGCGCGCGGCGGGCTGCACCACCTTTGCTAGCGCGCGCGATGCCTGCGCCGAGGCCGAGGCGGTGGTCTCGATGCTGCCCAACGGCGCGATCGTCAAACAGGTCTATTGGGACACGGTGATCGGCCATGCGCCCGAGGGCGCGATCCTGATGGATTGTTCGACCATCGATGTCGCCACCGCGCGCGAAGTGATCGCGGTGAGCGAGGCGCATGGCTACCAGATGGTCGATGCCCCGGTCTCGGGCGGGATCGCGGCGGCGGCGGCGGGCACGCTCACCTTCATGGTCGGGGGGAGCGAGGAGGCCTTTGCCCGTGCCGAGCCGATCCTTGCCGCCATGGGCAAGGCGGTGATCCACGCCGGCGGCCCCGGGACGGGTCAGGCCGCCAAGATCTGCAACAACATGCTGCTGGCGATCCACATGATCGGCACCTGCGAAGCCTTTGCCATGGCCGAGAAGCTCGGGCTCGATCCCCAGACCTTCTACGATATTGCCAGCGTGTCGTCGGGCCAGTGCTGGTCGATGACGTCCTATTGCCCCGTCCCCGGGGTTGGGCCCAAGTCTCCGGCCGACAATGGCTACCAAGGCGGATTTGCCGCGGGGCTGATGCTCAAAGACCTGAAGCTGGCGATGGAGGCTGCCGCGGCGGTGGGCGCCAAGGTGCCGCTTGGCGATCACGCCCGGGCGATCTACGAGGATTTCGCCCGCGAGAACGCCACGGTCGATTTCTCCGGCATCATCCGCGAGCTCTAACGACACAGGCGCTGCAACATTGGCGCGGCGGGTGCCGGCAATTGCCGTGCCCCGGCGCGCCGCAGACTGGCCCGCGCTTGCAGCGCGGCGCTAGGGGCAGGCCTTTGCAATCCCCTGTGCCAGCGCGGCGGCTTCGCCATCATCCTTCTGGCGCAGGCCCTTGATCGCCTGCGCCAGAAGCGCGCAATCAAAGGCGGTGCCGCGGGCGAGGCTGGCGATCACGATCTCGCGGAAGGCATCGGGCGGCATCACCAGCCGCCCGCGCCGCAGCACCAGGGCATGCCACCGCTCGGTGGCGGAGATGAGATCGACGATCGTTCTGCGACCAGGGCTGCCCGGCTCGCCAAGCACCTCGGGGGCGAGTTCGGCGAGCAGGCGGTTGGGCGTCTCGTCGCGCAGGAACAGCGCTGCATAGCGGCGCGCGGCTTCGGGCATGTCGCCATTGGCAAGCGCGAGGCGCAGCACGGCTTCCTGCGCCAGCGGCTCGCGCCAGCCGCGTTTTGCGGCCATCTGGATGGTCATGAGCGCCTGCTGCTGCTGTCCGGCCTTGGCATCGGCAAGCGCGAGCAGGCTGAGGTGTTCCGCCGGCACCGGGCGCCGCTCCACCAGGCGCTTGGCCTCGGCGAGGGCCTCGTCGCTCCCGCCTTGCTCGATCGCACGCAGCGCCAGCTGCTTCTGGGCATGGTTGCGCAAGGGGGCGGGCACCTTGTCGGCGAGCACCGGGGTTCCTTCGGACTGGCGGTCGAGTTGCAGGCCGACCGTCACCACCGCGATCGCGGCGAGCATCGCATACCAGATCGCCCGCCCGATCATCGCGCGTCACCCTCGCTCAGCGAGGCGCGCGCCAGCAGCAGCAGGGCAAGGCCGGCAAAGGCCAGCATGGTCTGGTTGCGCAGTGGGTAATCGGTGATTGACTGGAGCGCGATGGCAAGGAGAAAGCTGCTTCCCGCCCATCCGGCCCAGCGCAGGCTGGAGCGCCGGGCGCGCCAGCTGAGCCATGCGATCAACACCAGCCAGGCCCCGGCGAGAACCAGCCCGGCGAGCCCGGCCTCCAGTGCCAGTTCGAGATAGTCGTTGTGCGCGCGGCCGGCGCGGCGCTCTGTCAGGTTCTCGAGCGATTCGTCGACCTGGAAGACCTCGTCGAAGGTGCCCTGTCCCGCGCCCACGGGCCAGTAGCGCGCGATGGCGTAGGTGGCATCATCCCAGATGAACCGGCGCGGATCGTCGCTGCGGTCGGGCTTTACTGCCTTGTGAGCTGCGCCTGCGCGGTTGCAGCATTATCCGTGCAGCGTGCGCGCCAGCCGCCCTGGCATCGGGTGATCTGGCTGGTGATCGGCGCGATGTTCGTGATGCTGGCGTTCTCGCGGCTCACCGGCTTCGAGGAGGCCTTGCGCGAAAGCCTACGCTTCGAACTGCGCGTCACCCACCAATACGAGGAGCGCCGCAGCCTCCAGCGCCCGATCGCGGCATTTGCGGTGGCGCTCGTCGGGGTGCTCGGTCTCGTGCTTGCCTATCGCACTGCCCAGCGGCTCAAGGGGCCTGCCAATCTCGCGGCGATCACCGCTGTGGCAAGCGCCATCGCAATGGTAGGCCTGGTTTGCCTGCGGCTGATCTCGCTCTCTCCGGTCGACAAGCTGCTCTACGGGCCGCTCAAGCTCAACTGGATTGCTGATATCGGGCTGAGCACAATTGTCCTCGTCGCGGCGGCGCTTCATGTGCGGCTTGGCCGCAGGGAGCTAAGGTCGAGGTCTAGGCTCAGGCCTCATTAAATCGCTTGCGCGAGCACCAATGCGTTGATTCAATGGTGGCATCCAGGAGGTGCTGCCGATGTCGGACTTGTGGTTGCTCAGCGAGGCGCAGATGCGGCGGATTGAGCCGTTTTTCCCGCTTTCTCATGGGGTTCCGCGGGTAGATGACCGACGCGTGATCTCCG
>Ga0209911_100143_pt1 | contig 35749 bp, 28 predicted proteins | sample FECB21metaG_FD_188301 | JGI IMG/M metagenome (GOLD analysis project Ga0209911, IMG submission 188301) | Cyanobacterial communities from the Joint Genome Institute, California, USA - FECB-21 (SPAdes) (version 2) | ecosystem: Environmental > Aquatic > Thermal springs > Hot (42-90C) > Microbial mats...
ATTCGTTTTGTACAGCGATCGCAGTTTAATAAAGTAAAAAAATAGTTGTTTGTATTATTTGATTCTTTTTAGTTTAATGTATTGTCCGTGATAACCGAGTACTACAGATTAGGGTGCGGAATGTGGGTTATATACTATTGTGCCTTCCAATTGTTCAACCAAGTTCCAGACTAATTCTAAACCGAGGGATTGTTTTTTTAATGAATCGATATTTTCTTTTACTCCTACACCATTATCACTAACTGATAATGAATATTTATTTTCTTGTAAAGCAATAAATTCCACGTGTATTTCTCCTTCATCACTATTTATAAAAGCGTGTTTAATTGAATTAGAAATAAGTTCGTTAATAATTAAAGCACAAGGAATCGCTGTATCAATTTTTAAAAACGTTTTTTCTATCTGAGAATTTATAATAATATTTTTATTGTGAATAGTATAAAAACGAATTAAATTATTTGTTAATTTCCGAATATATTCTGAAAATTCTATTTCTGCTAAATTGTTAATTTGATATAAGTTTTCGTGAATTAATGCCATTGCACGAATGCGATTTTGACTATCTTGGAAAATTTCTAAAGCTTGTTTATCTTTAATATATCCAGACTGTAAACGTAATAAACTCGAAATTATTTGTAAGTTGTTTTTTACACGATGGTGGATTTCTTTAAGTAATACTTCTTTTTCTTTTAGAGAAGCTTTAAGTTTATTTTCTATCTGTTTATGAGCGGTAATATCTGTACTCGAACCAGCCATAAAAATTGGCATCCCGTTTTCGTCTCGAACTACCTTACCACGACTTAAAAAGTCTAAAATATCTCCGTTTTTGTGCAACATTCGATGTTCAATTTCGTATTTAGGAATTAACTCTTCTAAATAAGCGTTAATTTCAGCTTTTACTAAACCAACGTCGCTCGAATGCACAAATTTCAACCAACTAGTAAACTGATTAGCTATTTCTTCATTTTTATAACCAAGCATCGCTTTTAAGTTAGAATCAATATAAACTTCATTAGTTTGAATATCCCATTCCCAAACCCCTACTTTTCCCGCATTTATAGCTCTTGCATATCTTTCTTCACTTACTTTTAACGTTTCTTCTACCCCCTTGCGTCCTAAGACATTTCCTAACATCTCTGCTACAATTTTGAGTAAAATAATGCTGTCTTCTGCCCATATAATTGTATTGAAGGATTCAAAACCTAAAAAACCTATCAAGTTACTGTTACAAGCAATTGGTAAAATAATTAAAGATTTAATATTTGGAATTTGAAAAACCTGTTCTTTAACTGGTTCTTGTAATTGTAAGTTCTCTATATCTGTTAACTGCAATGTTTCACCGGAACGCAGCTTTTCTATAAATAAATTTAAATCTTCGACATAAATATCTTTTAATTGATCAATACGTGATAAAAAATTTTCAGCACACCATTCATGAGTATTATCTAGTTTTTCACAATCCTCTGCTAACAAAAACACATAACTACGGTGAACATCAAGAAATGTACCTATAGTTTGCAAAGCTTGATTAATTCCTTGATTAATATCATCAGCAGCAAGATTAATAAAATTAGTAGATATCATAGTAATTAGCTTTTCAAAAGCAACTCGAAAATTAAGTTGTTTTTCAATTGCGATACTATCATCTATTTGATGTTCTAATCGGTTATTCGTATTTATTAAATTATCAAACTCTTGTTTTAAATAATCGTACTTTCTTGTCTTTTCTTGTAGCTGTTTTTTAGTATTGATAAGTTCTGTTTGCAGTTTTGTAGCAATGCTTTCTGGAGTAATTATTTCTATTAATTCTCCTGTTTTATTTATAATTGGTAAATATGTAATATCATGTTCGCGCATCATCAATAACGCTTGTTGATAATCATAATCTGGTTCTAAAGTAATTGCGGGTTTCATTACTTCCGCAACTTTAACTTTTTCTAAATTTATTTGAGAATTAATTAAATAAATTAAATCCAAAAGCTTCAAAATGCCCAACAATTGCAAATTGTGTATAACAAATAATTGCTGTGGTACTTTATCTTCTCTTTTAAGTTCTTCTATTAAATCAATAATTTCTATCAAACTAGTTTCGGGAGAAACTGCAAACCTAAGTTCTTGAATAATATCAGCGACTAAAAACATAGCGACAATTTATTAAAGCTACATTAGTGCTGTAGCAAATCTTTTTATATATTAATTCTTCTTCTATTTATTTTTTCTAGTTAATATATTTTTCATGCAAAAACTACATAAATATCATTGAGATAGCAATAATACTTAATATATTTGATTGTCGGAAATTCTTATGGTTGTAATAAATTATTATATAGGAATTAAAATTTTGAAAGACCTGAATCTATGTAACTATCTTTGTAAAAATGTCGATACAAACACCATCGCTGAACGATATGAAATTTAAATATATTCTTCTGAATGATAATTAACATTGCTACCCCGATAAATTAACTAACAAGACCATTTACAGATGCGATGAGAGATAAATATATACTGTCTCCAGTTGCTAGCTTAAGTCAAAAATCAGACTATTACATCGTGGTTAATACTTATTTTTGACTCCAAAAGAAGCAGTTTTGAGAAGTCGGGTTTTTATCACTCTTATCTGCTGGTACAGATATTTATCCTAAAAACCCGACTTCTTTGGTTTGTTTTTCAACATAAGGATTAGGTGAATAGGGCGCGTTAGGAGTAGTATTGAATAATTACAAAAATATATATACTAATGAAACCGATGTCTAGCGAACAGGGTACGCTGAACGTCTACCATTCTAATCTCGCATCTATCGTTGGAGAAGCAAACCTAATTTACGATCGCGCTGTATCACCGGGAATTGTCCCCGGTTGCATCGTTTATCCCCAAACTCAATCACAACTGGCTCAAGTCATTTCCCAAGCTTACCGCAACAAGTGGCGCGTTTTACCTTGCGGTAACGGTAGTAAACTTAAGTGGGGTGGTTTAGCGAAAAATATTGATATTGTTGTTAGTACCAAAGGTCTGAATAAAATTATCAATCATGCGGTAGGAGATTTAACTCTTACTGTGGAAGCAGGGGTGAATTTTGCCGATATTAAATCACTTTTAGTCAAAAGCAACCAAATTCTTGCTCTTAATCCCACATCACCACAATTAGCAACAATTGGAGGTATCATCGCTACTGCTGATACTGGTTCCCTAAGACAGCGTTATGGTAGTGTCCGTGACCAATTATTAGGTGTAACTTTCGTCCGTGCTGATGGTCAAATCGCTAAAGCTGGAGGGAGAGTAGTTAAGAATGTTGCTGGTTACGATTTGATGAAATTATTTACAGGCTCCTATGGAACTTTAAGTATTATCACTGAAGCGACATTTAGATTGTACCCCATGCAGTCAGCTTCGGGAACTGCGGTATTGACGGGTAGTAGAGAAGCCCTATCTCAAGCAGCCGATACCCTTCGTGGTTCTGCTTTAACCCCCATTCAAGCCGATTTACTTTCTTCTCAATTAGTATCAAATTTGGGATTAGGTAAAGGATTAGGGCTTATTGTCTGCTTCGAGAGTATTCCCGAAAGCGTCAAAGAACAATTAAACCAAGTTTTACAAATAGGGAAAAAATTAAGATTAAGAACTGCGGTGTATTCCGATACAGAAGAACAAAACTTATGGCAAACATTACCAGAAAAAATACATTTACCTGAATCAGAATCGGCAATTACTTGCAAAATAGGAGTATTACCAAACAAAGCTGTGGAAGTTTTAAATCAAGTCGATTTAGGTTTGATTCACATGGCTAGTGGTTTGGGAATATTGCGGTTTGAACAGGAAAGTAAGGTATTGGAAATGCGACAATTATGTGAAGAAAATAGTGGCTTTCTTACAATTTTATCCGCACCATTAGAAGTTAAACAAAAGTTAGATGTTTGGGGTTATAACGGTAATGCGTTAGAATTAATGCGAGAAATTAAAAAACAATTTGATAGTGAAAATATTTTAAGTCCCGGACGATTTGTTGCAGGGATTTGAGAATAATTGACAGTTGACAGTTGACAGTAATTTTTAACCTTTAACCTTTGACCTTTAACCTTTATTATGCAAATTTCAAAAAACAACGATAATCATATCAAAGGTTTTGATGAGAATCATCCACCAGAACCGAAATTAATTGATACTTGTGTCCATTGCGGGTTTTGTCTTTCTACTTGTCCAAGTTACAGGGTAATCGGAAAAGAAATGGATTCTCCACGGGGAAGAATCTACTTGATGGATGCTATCAATGAAGGGGAAATTGCTTTGAATACGGCCACTACTGAACATTTTGATTCTTGTTTGGGATGTTTAGCTTGTGTCACAACTTGTCCTTCTGGAGTGGAATATGACAAGTTAATTAGCGCTACTCGTCACCAAGTTGCTCGTAATTATCCCCGCAGTTTACCAGATAAATTGTTTCGACAATTGATTTTTTCATTATTTCCTTATCCGCAAAGATTACGTTTTTTACTCGTTCCATTATTTGTTTATCAAAAATTAGGATTACCAAAATTAATTCGTGCTACTGGTTTACTAAAAAAGATATCTCCTCGTTTAGCAGCAATGGAATCTATTCTCCCAGAAGTTACTGGGAAATCTTTTCGGGATAATTATCCTACCGTAATTCCAGCCCAGGGGACAAAACGTTACCGAGTAGGGGTAATATTAGGATGTGTACAAAGATTGTTTTTCTCACCCGTAAATGAAGCCACAGTGCGAGTATTAACTGCAAATGGTTGTGAGGTGGTAATTCCGAAATCTCAAGGTTGTTGTGCAGCACTTCCGGAACATCAAGGACAAACTGCACAAGCTCAAAGTTTGGCTAGACAGATGATTGATAGTTTTACAGATATGGATGTCGATTATGTGATTATTAATGCTGCGGGTTGCGGTCATACTTTGAAGGAATACGGTCATATTTTAGAAAATGACCCGGAATATCGGGATAAAGCCAAGCAATTTGCTCATAAAGTTAAAGATTGTCAAGAATTCTTAGTTATGGTAGGTTTAACTGCTAAATTATCGCCTTTACAAGATGAACCGCTAACGATAGTTTATCAAGATGCCTGTCATTTGTTACACGGGCAAAAAATTAGTGTACAACCCCGTCAAGTGTTACGGCAAATTCCTGGAGTAAAATTACGTGAACCTCTTGACGCTGCTTTGTGTTGCGGTAGCGCTGGGGTTTATAATATGTTGCAACCGGAAGTTGCAGAAGAATTGGGAGACCAAAAAGCTAGAAATTTGGTGAATACTGGTGCAGATATGATTGCTTCCTCAAATCCAGGCTGTAGTTTGCAAATTGCTAAGCATTTAGATCAGCAGGGTAAGGAAATATCTATTATGCATCCCATGGAGTTGTTAGATTTGGCGATTCGGGGTGTGAAGTTGGGAGAATAATTACTCCTATCTTGTTTTAAAATTACCATTCATCTCAAGTCCGAATGATTAGTTATTATTGCCTACTCCCTCTTGTTTTCAGATTAATTGTTTTCAATTATCACCCCTTGAATTTGTACACACTCAATTGGTAGAGCAAGTGCGATCGCCAAATCTACCTGCGGGTGATACATAATTATTTACTTTACTTTTAAACTGACAGAATTATGTCGCAATAGCAGGAGCGATGAAAAGCTGTGGTAGATATTTATATTCTGGATTTACTAGTTATTGGTTTACTATTATTATTTGTAACACTGGGTTCTGGTTTAATTGCGCGATCGCCTTTTTCTTATGCTATTATCTATCTGATAGTAGGTATTATTATTGGTCCTTACGGTTTTGGATTATTTCAACTCCGTCGCGATGGTATATTTAATACTGAATTACTCAAACGTTTAACGGAATTTGTAGTAATTGTCTCTGTATATGGTTGTGGCTTAAAAATTGGTCGTCCTTTAAGATTAGCAGCTTGGGATATTACTTTGAGGCTAATAGGGATTTTGATGCCAATTTCAATATTTGCAATTGCTGCTGTCGGCAAGTTTTTTTTGGGAATGGATTGGGGTGCGGCTATTTTATTAGGAGCAATTTTAGCACCCACCGATCCTGTATTAGCTTCATCAATTCAATTAAGAGATACAAATGATGATGATGAGTTGCGTTTTGGTTTAACTAGTGAAGGTGGATTAAATGATGCGTTAGCTTTTCCTTTTGTTTATTTTGGTCTTTATGCTTTAAAAGATGATAATTGGGATAACTGGATTAAATTTTGGGTAGGAGTTGATTTAATTTGGGCAATTGGTGCTGGTATTATCATGGGTTTTATTGTAGCTAAAGCTATTGTATGGCTCGATAAAAAAATTAAAGAACGTCATCCTGTTGATGATTTAATGGAAGATTTTGTTGCTCTGAGTGCAATTTTGCTGACTTATGCTTTGACTGAAATTATCAACGGTTATGGATTTTTAGCAGTATTCGTAGCCGGTTTAATAATACAAAAAAGTTATCAAAACACAGAAAAACCTTTAGCGCAATTAGAATTTATCGAACAAGTTGAAAAGCTCTTAGAAATAGGAACAATTTTACTGTTAGGAACAATTTTACTATATCAACCAATGGTAAACTTTGCTCCCCAATCAATTCTAGTAATACTTTTACTATTTTTGATAATTAGACCTATAGGAGTTTTTATTAGCACAATTGGTAGACATACTGCAAGAAGCCCGCAAAATAACAAATTATATTCTCAAAAACGTTTGCTATTCGGTTGGTTTGGGATTCGTGGTGTAGGTTCTTTATACTATCTTGCTTACGCTTTTGATAACGGTTTGAAAGGAGAATTAGCTGAACAAATTGCTTGGATAACTTACACTACTATTATTGTTTCAGTACTTGTACATGGAATTAGCGCAACTCCATTAATGAATCGGTATAACAAAAATATTGCAATTAAAACGAAAACTACTAATTGACAAAAAATGAAAAATTAACTAAATTTATCATCCATTTGCATAATTCAAAATAGAAGAAGACACATAAATTATCTGTTTAATTGCAGTTTCTAAATCATCAATTTGAAAAGGTTTTTCCAGATATTTATTACAACCTGCCATCAAAGCTTTATCCCGGAATATATCACTAGGTAAACTAGTAAGGGCAATCACAGGTACAAAATTATTGTTTTTTCGTAAATGTCTGATAAGATTAATCCCGTCGATTTCGGGTAACATTAATTCTAACAATACTAGCATCGGCTGGTATTTTTCTATCATTTCTAAAGCAGTTTTACCATCTCTGGCAGTAATCGCGCAATAACCCAGTAACCTCACTACTTGTACAGCTAGAAATAAGTTATCAGCATCATTATCAACGATTAAAACAACGGTATTTTCAGAAAACAAAGATAAACGCTTTTTGCAATAATTGCTAAATTTTGCTAAAAACAGCCTGGAAATAGAATTTGTATGTCTCCGCAGATTAGAATCTGAAAAAACCATAAGATGACCCAATAGAGTTAGTTAATGACATTAATGAGGCAACTACAAGCCCATGAAAACCGTAATTAACAGTGGCTCTATATAAAATTATATTTAAACCTATAAGTAAGCAGTATCTATAATTTATATTTCTTATTTAGATATTACTTTATTTAATCTTAACAATAATATTACATACTTTTTTTATATTTGGAAGTGCCTCGGCAATAATATTATATTTATTTATTTTAGCTTATAGTTGCATCATAAAGACTTATAATAGGTAATGAATCATAGTTTTATCCTAGTATTCATTACCTATAAGCTATCAGCGACTAATTAAATAAAGAAAAGAATTAGTTTCCTGTAACAGTTTCGACGAATTCTTCAGCTTTCTCAATTAAATCCGGTGTGGGATTTGCTTCTCTATAAGCTTTGGTATTTTCTTCGTAAGTCTTTTCAGGATTTTCAGATTCCCTGATAGCTTCTTCATAAGCTTCTTGTCTTTGTTCTTCCCTTTGTCCGACACCTTCACTATAAGTATATGCCCGGTCAATTTTTTCTTGTGCAGTTAATTTTGTCGTTTCTGAATTGGGGAAAGCATAACTTGGCTGTTGCACAAAACTAAATAATGTTGATACAACCATGAAAAGCATTAAGCTGAAAACAAAACTGCGATGCAATATTTGTTTAAAAGATGATAAGATTCTTTGCATATAAATCCCTCCGATTTTGAAAGTTTATCTTTATGGTATTTAGTTAAAAATAAAAAAACAATTGTTTACGAAATCTCATCTAACTAAACTACCAACTAACAAAATATCCTACTTTTTCTAAAATAAAAGTTCCTTCTATCAAAAGATGCATAAATAAATAAACTTAAGAATGAATTCTATAACCATTCTTGATTAATATTTAGTCCTCTACTTTGCATCATTTCTTCAAACAAATCAGTTGATAATGCTTCTTCAACCGGATAGACTCCCGACTTTTTCAATTTACCTTCGAGTAATAATTGAACGATACTACCCGTACCATAACCGGCTGCTATTGCGGTATTTTCATGGGCTAAAGTCGAACAATAAACTGCTGTTTGCCCATCTTTTATTCCTGTAACTTCCGAGCGAATAGCCACACCAATTCCACTAATATTATTAGTAACATCGGTCATCGAGTGACTCACATAAGCCAAAAATTCTATCCCATTACGATTTTGAATCCATGATTTAGGAAATATATTCGCTGTTATCCAAGTTAAATGATTATAAAAATCGGGAACCGAACCAAATTTAGTAATTACACTTTCAACGGTGGGAAAAGCTTTAGGTAAAGTGAATGTTTCTGGCATATCAAACCAATAAACCCCGGTTTTTCCATAAGGTTGGGGAAACGTAATAGGTTCTCTTTCACTGTAGGGTTTAACTGTTTCCCATTTGCCATTTATCCATGCTTCAAAAGGATTTCTCAATCCTAAAAATGTAGTCCGCATCATCGTCACACCAGCTCCACCAGAACCAGCTACAACATAACTTAAATGTATCTTTTCTGCTCGATCAAATTGTTCAACACACTGACGTACCATACTATTAGAAATACCAGGAAAAATACCTGTATTAATCACCGCTGTTATACCTTTTTCAGCAGCTTGTTCGTGAAGCGTTAGTACTTTACTAGTATAAGAACGATGGTCGCTAACATCTACATAGTTAACACCTTGTTCAATGCAAATTCGCAAAACTTCAGTATCTCGATAGTGGAAAGGTCCTGCACAATGAACGACAATATTGGCATTAGAAATTACCTCATATAGTTTTTCGGTTTCTGCTAAATCTAAGGCGAGGTGTTCAAAAGAGTAGTCGTGTCGTAATTGTATAGCTGTGCGTCCGGTAACGGTAATATTCGCTTGTGTATGTTTAGCGATATCTTGAGCAACACTACTACCTATACGTCCCCTTCCTCCTAAAATTAAAACTCGTTGTGTCATATTGGTGCATTGGCTACGCTATATCTATAGCATCAGTTTTGTATATACTTTGTCATCTGTAATCGGGATGAAATTATTTATTCAATAGGAGGACATTATCTTCTTTCAAAAACTATTGCAATTAGGGTTACACTACGCGATCGCGATTGTTCGGAATGAATTTATCGTATTTGTCAACATAATTTGTAATTAGTAATTTATACCCCTATCAGTTAACACTGAACAATCGACTTGCCCAGTGACAACTGATAACTGATTTTAGTTACCCCCACTTTTATAAGTTGAGGGCAAATTGATTACTTACTTTTAAACAAAGATTCAAAGGTAGAGACAATCGATTCTCGTACATCTTTAAAACTCTGCTGCATCGGTTGCTTTTTCTGCAAAAATACCCTAGCACAATTACGTCCGGGCATTCCAGATATTGAACCACCAGGATGAGTTCCCGCACCTGTTAAATACAAATCATCAATTGGTGTTTTATAATTAGCGATTTCGGGCAAGGGACGAAAGAAAACCATCTGATCTAATGTCATATCAATGTGATAGTAATTCCCTTTATAAGAACCTAATCTTTCACCTAATTCCGCAGGACTTTCTACAGCACGAGCAATAGTTGCACTTTTTACGTTTGGCGCGTAATCTGCTAGTTTATCTACAACTCTATCTGCTACTTTATTTTTCAATTCATCAGTCCATCCCGTACCATTTAAACCAGTACCTTCGGCATCTTTTATTTGATAAGGAGCAAAAAATTCAATCCATACAGTATGCTTTCCTGGAGGTGCTAAACTAGGGTCAAGAAAACTGGGCATTACCACATACATTGAAGGGTCAGCATCAGGAATTTGTCCCAAGGTACACAAACTATGAGCTTGTTCTACATGAGTAACAGAATCGGCAATCAAAATCGAACCAACTAAATATTCATCTTTGTGTTCGTGATGTTCAAAACGTAGCGGTTCGTTTAATGCTAAGTCGATTTTGAGGATGGTTTCATTATTATTAACAATACGACGCTCTAACCTTTCATGCAAGTCTGGGTCGGCTGCATCTGCATCACTTTTATCTATCATTTGTAAGAATAATCTTTTCGCGTCAATATTAGAAATTACTCCATCTTTAGCGCGATATTCTTTACCACCTGCGACGCGAACACCCACAGCTTTTCCATTATCAATTAACACTTTTTCCACCCTTTGGTCAGTTAAAATTACACCACCTTTACTTGTGACCAAATTCACCAAAGCTTGTGTTAATGCACCAGTACCACCACGAGGTCTAGCCATTCCCGGATTATGACGCATTGCCATCATTATCGCCCCAATTGCCAGAGTTTTTTGCGAAGGTGGCGCACCCAATTCAGCACAAAGTCGAGCTAAAGGTGCTTTGAGAAATTCCGAATCAAACCATTCGTTGAGAATATCCTCACCACTAGTCAACATATTACGTATAAAGTCTAGGGTTTTGGAAGGCGAACCGATGACTGAAAATAAATCTTTTATTTTCGTAATATCGTAGTTACCAGCAATATCTAAAATTGATTTTGGTGGTGCATTAAACATCGGAATCATTGCACCCAAAGCCCGTTGCCAATATTCTGTGAATTCCTTGTACTTGACAGCATCCCGTTGAGAATAGCGAGCAATTTCCGCACACGTTTTATCTAAAGACTTATGTCCTAAGAAATATTTTCCGTCTGGATGGGGACAGAAAACAACTGGGTCACAATATAAATATTCCAACCCATATTTTTCTAATTCTAATTCTTCAACTACTGGTCCAAGGTGAATAAATTCATGGTCAATCGCGCACAAGTTAAACTTAAATCCTGGTGCTTCTTTTGGTAATATTTCTTCTGTAGTCGCTGCACCACCAGGTACAGAACGCTTTTCTAATAATACGACGCTATAGCCAGCTTTCAATAAATAAGCAGCACAAACTAGTCCGTTATGTCCCGCACCGATAATTACAACATCGTACTGTTGCATAGTTAATAGTTCTAGATTCTAGATATGGAATATATTTATTAGATTATATTAGTAAAATAGTCAAAAATATACATCATACTTCAGTTATATAACTGCCGATCTGAAATTACTACTTTATCGGTATATTATCGGGTATTTGTTGAAGATTAGTTTGAGTCTGCAACATTATACTACCTTGTTGCACTTCTAGACAGGTAATACGTAATCCTGCATCTTTTAATTCAAAATAAGGTGATTTCCGCAGTTGATTTATTTTATCTATCAATGCATTCATTACTTCTAACTCAATTCCATCTGGAGTATTGCATTTAAAAGCATCAAGAATAATTGGGTTTTCTAAAGATACCAACCGCACGTCAGCTTTCAATTTTAAAGGTTTATTTTCTAAACCAGAATTTAATACTATTTCTCCTTCGATTTCAATTTTACTATTTCCTGGTAAACGAAGTTGGATATTTTGCGGATACATACTCACAATTAATGTTTCAGTCTCAAATGTCAAAAATTTTTGCAATAAGTTACGAACGAAATCTAGTTTTAAAGCTTGATTGATATCAGTTTCTTTGATGACAATTCTCACTTCTGCATTTACCGGATGATTTAATTCAACTTCACCAAATAAAATTTTCAGAGGATTAATATCAATATCATCAGTTTGTAATTGTATTTCCGAAAGGCGAATATCTTGTAGTTTTAATCCTTTCGCTTCAAATAAAATACCGTCAGCGTGTCCTTGAATTGCTTTTAGTAAATCTGTTTGTACATCTATATTTAATTCGCTCATCTATAATTTATCCTTTAAGTCCAGGCTTTGTTACTTTAACCCTTTATCTCAAATAATAAATCTATACTAAGAAATAGGTAACAAGGATTAACTTCAACTTAACCGTTATTTGATTGACAATTATTTTTCAAAAAGCAGCAAGCTCAAAACGCTTTAGTTAAATTAATAAACAAAAGATAGGTCCAAACAGATTATACCCATATTTTTATTTTAACTTAAAAAGTAACTTATATCACGTCGCAAAAATAACGTATTTTCGTCAGTTAAATGACTACATTTGCATTATTAATGAGATTTTTCTCAATTAAAACTAATTTTGTGATTCTAATAACTACGCACTGAGAAAAAATTTGTGTTTATGTGTAGATTCGTTGCTTTTTTCTGATTTTTAAGTATTATAGAATACCCAAAAAAGGCAATCAGTATTTTAACTGAGAATAAATCGAGATTATCTTAATGTGAGTACTCTGCGGGCAAGTAAATTACGATGATAATTTCTTGATTGCGATCGCAATTTGGGTAACAGAAGAATCAAGTTTAAAACGTTGAAAACCATACTCCCTACTTTTCTGTCAATGCGTAAATTCTAGTAGTCTACTTCCTTGAAAGGTACTCACGTTATTTGAAGTTTTATTTGGGAATTAGATATTAATTTTTTGTAATTCCGATATTTTTGAGTATTTAATTTTACTGCCAAAGTAAAAAAACCGTATTTTTATTGAGAAAAAGCCGATGTTATATAAAATTAGTTAGTCAAAATTGTAGCAACATTTTTGTCAGTATAGAAGATAGTTTATTTTGACAAATAATTTTTAAATTAAAGAGGTCGTAATTATAGATTTAAAGTTGAAATTTTATTTAAAATTTTAAATAAAATTAATAATCTCTCTCGCAAATGTAAAGTAAAGTGAGTGAGATTGTTTTTTATATTAGAGAAAAAGCAATAGGCAACAGGTTAAAGGTTGTAGGCTATAGGTTATGGATTAGTAATTAACAGGTGTGAACTATCAACTGTCAACTGTCAACTGTCAACTGACTCGTAACCCCATATTTATATGATTTCCCCGCGTCAACAAGCTTTAATCGCCCTGCGAGATGTTCATAAGGGGGCTTATGCTGATGTAGCATTAGATCGAGTACTGCGAAAAGCTGATTTAGCGGATAATGATCGCCGTTTGGTGACGGAATTAGTTTACGGTAGTGTGAGAAGACAGCGAACTCTGGATGCAATTATTGACGAATTAGCTAAAAAAAAAGCCCATCAACAACCTTTATTGCTCCGCACTATTTTACATTTAGGTTTATATCAACTGCAATTTCAAAAAAGAATTCCTCCTAGTGCTGCTGTTAATACTACTGTTCAACTAGCTAAAGATAATGGTTTTTCTGGTCTTTCTGGTTTTGTGAATGGTTTGTTACGACAGTACATTCGACTTGGGGAAGAGAGGGAAGAAGATTTGAACATTCCGCTAAAGTTACCAGAAAATCCTGTGAAAAGATTGGGGATTTTACATAGTTTTCCCGACTGGATTGTCAGTTTATGGTTAGAACAATTTGGTTTTGCACAAACAGAAAAATTATGTGAATGGATGAACCAAACACCAAGTATTGATTTACGAGTCAACCAACTTCGTTCTTGTTGTGAGGAAGTTGAAACAGCTTTACAAAATCAAGGTGTTTTGTGTCAGCGTATTCCTCATTTACCACACGCTTTACGATTGCTAACTCATCCTGGCTCAATTCAGAATTTACCTGGTTTTAATCAAGGATGGTGGACAATACAAGATAGTAGCGCTCAATTAGTCAGTTATTTACTCAATCCACAACAAGGTGAAGTGATAATTGATGCTTGTGCGGCTCCAGGAGGTAAAACAACCCATATTGCTGAATTGATGGGAGATACAGGTAAAATTTGGGCTTGCGATCGCACTGAATCGCGTCTACGTAAGCTGCAACAAAATACTCAACGTCTTAATTTAAATTCGATTCAAATTTGTGTGGGTGATAGTCGCAATTTAACTCAATTTCAAAATTCTGCGGATCAGGTATTACTTGATGTTCCTTGTTCGGGTTTGGGAACTCTTCACCGTCACGCTGATGCTCGTTTCCGACAAACTCCGGAAAGTGTAGAGGAACTTTCTACACTTCAGAAACAACTATTGTTACATACTTCCAGTTTTCTCAAGGATAATGGTTCTTTAGTTTATTCTACTTGTACATTGCATCCGGCAGAAAACGAAGGCGTGATCAAGTGGTTTTTAGAGTCTCATCCTAATTGGAAAATCGAACCCCCCGATATTAATTCACCGATTCATGATTATTCAACTTCCGGAGGTTGGATTAAAGTATTACCCCATAAACACAACATGGATGGGTTTTTTATGGTGCGTTTAAGAAAAAAGCACAGTTAAAATTGTAAAATTTCGTTAATGGAACAATTAAAAGGAGGTGACTATGATTCGCAATCCTGATGTCAAACAATTGTTAAAAATCTTAATTGCAGCAGCTTGGATTGATGGTAAGATTCAACCGGAAGAAAGGCAATATCTTCTACAAATAGCTAAAGAAAAAGATATCGTTACAGACCCAGAAATTAAGCCTTGGTTATATGAATTAGTCCCCGTAAAACCAGCAGAGTGCTACGAATGGGTTAAGGAATATTTAGGGGATTCTCCCAGTGCTGAAGATTGTCAAAATTTAATTCAAGATATCAGCGGTTTAATTTACAGTGATGGTGAAGTAGCGGTTGAAGAAGCCAAGTTATTAGCCAAGTTACAACAATTATCTGATGAAAGTGAATCAAATCAACGACATTTAAATCTGATTCTCAAACAGATTCAAAAATTGTATCGTCGTTGGGTTGAAGTACAAAGCTAAGAAATAGTTAGGAGTTATAGAGACGTAGCATGGCTACGTCTGCCCTGATCATTGTCTTGCTATGCTGTATTTCATTCATCGTATAAATACTAATATACAAAGCAATAATTATTGCTTTGATAAAGAAATCACGATAGCTCTGGAAAGTCAGAAAGTGTCAATGTTATGCTGCAATCAGTTTAATAATCACTTAGATCAAATTTTTCATAAATCATTTAAAAACCGCAGAGGCGCAGAGTACGCAGAGTAAAGAGGTAAAAAGAGATATTGAAAAGTGTTGTAAGTAATCTTAAAGCGGTTCGGGGGAGTAAATTTTTAACTCTTTACTTTCGTCCGAGCCTCTTCCTAACTCCTAACTTCTAACTCTTAACTCCTAACTATTCGGATGAACCTGGTCTGAGTCTCTCGCGCCAAGAAGGTGATGAATCCGACGAACTAGGAGCAGATGCTGAAGGCTGCTTAGACGTTGGAGGTGATGAGGAACGCTGTCTTTGGGGAGGAGATGATGAGGAACGGTTTGTAGGAGAATAGTTTGGTTGGCTACTTCTTCTGCGCCGTTGACTGCGAGATGAATTAGAAGATGAATCCGAAGATGAATTTGAATTTACGCTGCGACGACGGCGTGTGGGAGTAGTAGTAGATTGTTCTTGAATTTGAGAAGTATCTGTTCTACGACGAGTTCTTCTGCTCCTGGTTGGAGTATTGTTATTACTTTCGGAGGTAGATTGTTCTTGAATTTGAGAAGTATTTGTTCTACGACGAGTTCTTCTGCTCCTGGTTGGGGTATTGTTATTACTTTCGGAGTTAGTAGTAGTGGTATTAGTGCTTCTGGTAGTTGTTCTGCGTCGCGAATAACTTCTGCTGGTTGTATTTTCAGAATCTTCGTTGATCGAATCATCTTGTTTTTCTGGAACCACTTTATTGACCAATCTTCTGGGTTTAATTGGCTGTGCTTTGATACTACCTTTCCTTCCGGTTAACTTGGGTCGTTCGGGAAACTTCTCAACGGGCATTCCATCAGTAGCTTCCTTCATAAATTGTCGCCAAGTGTAAGCGGCAGTGGTACTGTCACCATAGGTGGGTTGGTTATTGTCATTACCCAACCATACACCTGTTACTAATTGAGGAATAAAGCCGATAAACCATAAATCTCTAGCTTCATCGGTGGTGCCGGTTTTACCTGCTACTGGACGACCGATTTGAGCGCGGGTAGCTGTTCCAGATGTGACTACGTTTTGTAGCATCCAGGTTGTAATGGCAGCGCTATCAGCATCTAATGCTCGCTTTCCTTGAAAATTTGATGACCAAACTACTTCTCCGTTACGGTTGAGAACACGGGTAATCCCGTGGGGTTCTACGTGCATTCCTTTGTTAGCAAAGGTACCGTAAGCGCTGGTTAACTCTAGTAGATTTACTTCATTAGAACCGAGAGCCATGGAAATAACCGGCTTGATTTCGGATTTTATCCCCATCTTTTTCGCGAGGTCGATAGTTGGCTGATATCCTACTTTCATTAATACTCTCACCGCCACAATATTAATTGACTTGGTAAGAGCATCTCTCATACTTATCCAACCCCGAAAACCTTCATCATAGTTTTTCGGTTCGTAACCATCAACTACTATTGGTGAATCTAAATAACCGTCAAGGGGGTTATTTCCCGATGCGACAGCGGCTGCATACACAAATCCTTTGAATGTAGAACCTGGTTGTCTTTGGGCTTGGGTAACGCGATTAAATTTGTTTTGACCAAAGTCTTTTCCTCCAACCATCGCTTTAATCTCCCCATTGCGAGGATCTATAGCAACCATTGCTGCTTGTTTAAATCGCTGCCAACGTCCTTCATTGCGTAAGGTTTTGTCTACTGCTGCTTCTGCTTTTTTCTGCCAAGTAGGATTAAGAGTAGTTTCTACTACCAATCCTCCTCCTTCTAAAATATCTTTTTCAATATATTTGGGCAGTTCTTTCTGAATGAAAGTAATAAAATATGGTGCTTCTATTTGCAGTCGTTTGGGTAAACTCACTTTCACAGTCAACGGTTCTGATGCTGCTTGTTGTTTTTCGGCGGCTGTAATAAATCCATCTTCCAACATCCTTTGTAATACTAGATTACGCCGTTGTTTAGCAGCTTGTGGATTTTCTGCGGGTGAAAAGACATTGGGAGCCGGAGCTAAACCAGCGATTGTTGCGATTTCACCTAAACTCAACTCCGAAACTGGCTTGGAGAAATAAACCCAGGCTGCATCCGCCACACCATAAGCTCCGGAACCTAAATATACTAGATTCAAATACCGTTCTAAAATTTGGTCTTTAGTTAATTCTTGCTCTAGTTTCTGCGCTAAACGAACTTCTTGTAATTTACGATTTACGGTTTTATTGCGATTTAAAAACAAAATCCGCGCTAACTGTTGAGTAATCGTACTTCCACCTTCTACAACTCCTCGCGATCGCAAATTATTTGTAACGGCTCGTAAAATGCCTTGAATATCGATTCCACTGTGTTGAGCAAATCTTCTGTCTTCGGAAGCGATAAATGCTTTTTGTAATTGATCGGGTATTTCTTCGATGTTTAACTTTTCTCTGGTGGCTTCTCCTTGCTGATACAAAATTTTACCATCACCAGCTTTAATTGTCAGAGTTCGCTCTCTAGAAGCAGCGTTTAATTGATCGCGAGAAGGCAAAGTTTTATCTATCGACGACACACCATAACTAACAGCAATTATTCCACCGCTAAGTCCTAAAGTCGCCCAAAACCAATAGCGACGATAAAGTGGTTTTCCTTTACCGGGAAGTTTGTCAAATACTTTGGCTGTAACTTTTTGAGCTTCACCGAAAAATTGCTGTGTTTTTCCCCCTAAAGTTGTTGGTGATGACTCTGTAGTTGATTGCGTACGCTCCGCTTCAACCCAATGAACCGGAGGCGACAATTTTCTAGCAATCGACTGCGAATCTTCATTTTTACCAGCCCCAACTAATTCTGTTGGTAGCGCATCTTGTGTGATTGATTCCGAGTTCTTACCCACAGATTTATCCGATTGAGAACTCGCTTTGTTTTTGGTTCCATTACTCAACCTATCTGTTCTTTGCCTGAACCAAGAGGTAAACTTCGCCACGTTAGTTCCTCGCTTCGACTAATTGCAACTTAACCACCACGAAAAGCGTCTCAGATTGTTGCCCCATAACTGTGTTAGTATAATACCCTATAGATATAGATATTTAAATAATAGATTCACTATATTACAAGCTAATATTTAGGATATTTAAGGTTTTTTTCCAAAAATTTGTGTTTTTTTGTATTTATTAATACTTTTTATCAGTAACATCAACTAATTTACCATAAGAATTTATATTTGTTTGTATTCGGGAGATATATAGTTTGCATAGTAGCGCTATTGCTTTTGGTAGTAATATAGGGGATTCACGGGCAATTTTATCAGCATCTGTAAAAACTTTATGTCAAATTCCTAGCATTACACTTAAGGCAAAATCAAATTTGTACAAAACCAAAGCAGTCGGTCCACCGCAACCAGATTATTTAAACGGCTGCATCAGCGTAGATGTAGATATAGAACCCTTCAAACTGTTAGAAATTTTATTAGAAATTGAAAATCAATTTGGACGTGAAAGAAAAGAACATTGGGGAGCGCGGACTTTAGATTTAGATTTGTTATTATACGATGACTTAATATTAAATACCCCGACTTTACAAATTCCCCATCCCCGAATGATACAACGGGCTTTTGTATTAGTTCCTCTCGCGGAAATTGCTCCAGATTGGGTAGAACCAGTTAGCAAACGTGTGATAAAAGAACTTGTCAAAGATGTAGACTGTTCTGATGTACACCTGTTTACAGGTGACTAATTTTTATCGTTATAAGTTACAACAAAGCCAATCAAAAATCAACCATTGGCGTTGCAATTAGTACTTTCAAAAAATTAACTATGGCATTAGGCAGAGAACTACCGCAGTTATTAAAGCAGCGTTTACTGTATAAAGGACGAAAGTTTGATTTTGAAGTGAATCGCTTGCGCTTACCCAACAAAGCCGAAGGTGATTGGGAATGTGTTCGTCATCCTGGTGGTGCTTTAGCGATACCCGTAACCTCAGAAGGTAAATTAATCCTTTTGCGTCAGTATCGTTTCGCAGTTGGTGGAAGGCTCTTAGAATTCCCCGCAGGTACGGTAGAAGAATCGGAAAGTCCTTTCGATACAATCAAGCGTGAAATCGAAGAAGAAACAGGTTATCGTGCTAACAAATGGCAAAAATTAGGAGAATTTTTCCTCGCACCGGGATATTCCGATGAGGTAATCTACGCATATCTAGCTCAGGATTTAGAACAATTAGAAGTACTGCCAAAATTAGATGAAGATGAAGACATTGAAGTTTTGTTTTTCACTCCCGCAGAATTAGAAAAGGCGATTTTACAAGGAGAACCTGTTGATTCTAAATCGATTTCGAGTTTTATGTTAGCTCGTCCTTATTTGAATTAACCTGAGTATCCGTAGTCTACACATTCGTCGGGTTTTTAGAGTAAATATTGCTAACAGCACTTTCATCGTGATAAAAACCCGACATATACCCAAATAATCACATAGGCAATAGGGAATGGGAATTGATTAGTTAGAATCAAGATGTTCAACCACTATTTAAATCGGCTGTGGACACTGTAACTTGCCCTCGCTGCAAACAATCTGTAAACTCACAGGCTGTCACCTGTCCTTTTTGTCGCACCCAACTAAAAGCTTACGGACATCCTGGAATTCCTTTACATCAAGTTACAGGGGTGGATGAATATCTTTGTGACTCCTGTACTTACCACGCTGACGATACTTGTAACTATCCCCAACGTCCCTACGCTAAAGAATGTATTCTTTACCAAAATTTAGAAGAACGCAATTTAGATTTACTTTCTCAAAATCAAAAACCAAGTTTCAGTATAAGCCTTAAAAATTGGATCAGACGCAATCAAAGTTTATTATTAATAATGAGTTTATTTTTAATTTGCTTTTTATTAGTTTTGTCTCGTTCTTAACAAAGAAAAGCACTTATTAGAACTTCCACTTATAACCTTGCACCTCTAACCTTTATTGGGGGATTTTATATTCAACTAAGTTTAAAACTCTACCGCTTAAATTTATTTTTTGATAAGTTCTGATAATTTCTCCACCTAATTTTTGCGGTACTCTGCGACTGGAATAATTTTCTTGATCCACAGGGTAAGTAAAATATTCGCAATCTAAGTTTTGTTCACACCAGTTTTTCATGGTTAGGACTGTTTCTAAACCATAGCCGTGGTAATGGGCTGCTTTTTTCAGCCAAATCCCAAATTCTGGGTGTTCGGTATTGATACGATGAATCCCAGCACAACCTAAAAATTCTTGAGAATCTTTTTTCAAAATTACCAATATTAATTCATGTTCGTTTTTCATCCCTTCCAGAGAGTTTTTGATAAATGATGCTGTTTCAGCTATATTTTTAGCTGGACGAGGATACATATAAGTTGTAATCTCTTCGGTAAAAGTTTCAAAAATCGGTTTTTTATACGCCAATGATATAGATTTGAGTAAAAGGCGATCGCTAATCATTTCTATTTTTAATAAACAATCCTGTGGTGCCACCTGTTCCTGAAATATTTTACTAATTAAGTCTTTGGCTAACTTCATTTTTTCATCTGTTTGTTCAAGTTTGATATTATCGCTTTCCAATGGCTTGGATATAATGTGCTGTAAATTAGTTTACTAACTTTTGCTTATCGCTTTACGTAATTAATGCCAATTTAATTAAAAAATCAATTTTACATAAACCAAAATTAGCTAATATCCTGACAAAAACTCATCTAATCTTTAAAAACAAAATGTTATAACAGTATCAGTTGGAATGCTTAAGTTTTGTTAAGATACCAATATAAGTGTTTTCTCTGCGGAAATAGAACGCCAAAAGCTGGAGAATTCAATAGTACTAGTTACCCTTTTAATTGAAATAAAAGCTATGACCACCTATATTTTCTTCGATGAAGCCCTGCATATACTCGTAAAAGCCTTCTTAGCATCCATAACATTATTACTCGCTACATCCGGAATTGGGTTGATAGTAATCGGGACAATTGAAAAAACAAGCGGACATCATCCTTATTTAAAGGATTTCCGATAAAGCTACGGAAACAAAATATTCTTTTCTTAAAAAAGCTGGGTGCAAGTGTTCGCTTGACACTAAACCTGGGAACACTATACTTATCCAAGTATAGTGGTATTAATATTTACCAAGATTTTTTAGTCTATGTAAATTCACTGCTACTATATCCTATTTAAGGAATAAGTTGTAATGAGTCTATTTGATAGGGCATCCGGTTCTCAAGGTGGAGTAAAAAACGCACTCAGCCCAGCAGAAGCTTTTACAGCAATTGCTTTAATTGCAGTTGCTTCCGACGGCAACCTTTCACAAAAGCAAGCCCATGAAATTTATCAGGCGCTGTCTCATCTCAAGCTGTTGAAAAGCTACTCCGAGGATGAGATGCTATCAATGTTTGAGATTTTGTCAGGTATTATTCGACACGAAGGTGTAAATGACTTGTTTGATTCTGCTAAAGATTCTCTTACAGAGGATTTAAGAGAAGCAGCCTTTGCAATAGCTACAGATTTAGTTTTGGCTGATGGTATCCTTGCCGAAGAAGAAGATTTCTTAACGGAGTTGTATCAAGCTTTGCGTATTCAAAGCGAGGTAGGTCAAAAAATCATCGAAGTGATGTTTATTAAAAATCGGGGATAGTCATCACTTACAATCAAAATTTAATATTTTTTTTAATCAATGGGTGATTAGAGCAGTAGAGGAGGAATTATAAATTTACCTGATTACGCTTTTAACCGGAACTTGATAAATCCAATTGAATAAGTATATTTTTGAATGTGCCATCATAAGTATCAACTTGTGGTGGTACATTTTACTGGGGATAGTTTTGATCAAATGTCCGAACTATATGCAAAAATGTTAAATCCAGTACTTTCTATTTTTCCCTAAAGAACTATAGGATTAAATAACTTTGTTTGCTTCTATTATTTAGACTATTTGCAAACGTTTCGATAATACTTGAACTAAATAAATTAACTTTCTTAATCCCAAACACCCGGTATTATGCCCTGTTCTGCCACCCTCAAACAACTAGTTGAATTGCTTGGTGCTACTAGTGTAAATCTATCAGAAACAGCACTAGTACAATCATTTTTTGGTATACAAACAGACAGTAGAATTATTAAGCCCGGAGAAATATTTGTAGCTTTTCGCGGTGAAAATTTTGATGGACATAAGTTTGTCGCGACAGCAATTGAAAAAGGCTCACCCGCAGCAATTGTTGATTTTGAATACGATAATCCCCAATTTCCCGTGTTACAAGTTACAAATACCCTGGAAGCTTATCAAAAAATCGGTCAATGGTGGCGCAATCAATTTTCAATACCGATAATTGGGGTGACGGGTTCAGTGGGTAAAACCACAACCAAAGAGTTAATTGCCGGAGTTTTGAGTACTCAAGGAACAGTTCATAAAACTTATGCTAACTTCAATAATGAAATTGGCGTACCAAAAACTCTTTTAGAATTAGAACCAGAAGATGATTACGCGGTGATCGAAATGGCAATGCGGGGAATGGGACAAATTGCTCAACTCACCCAAATTACCCGTCCGACAATTGCCGTAATTACCAATGTGGGAACTGCTCATATTGAGTTACTTGGTTCAGAAGAAGCTATTGCTCAAGCTAAATGTGAAGTTTTAGCAGAAATGCCTCCAGATGGGATCGCAATTCTCAATTACGATAATCCACTTTTGATGCAAACAGCGGCGAAAGTTTGGCAAGGTAAAGTTATTAGTTTTGGCTTCACCGGCGGAGATATCCACGGGAAATTAATTGATAATTATACTTTGGAAATCGCCGGTTTACGCTTACCCTTACCAATGCCGGGAAGACATATTGCCGCTAACTACATGGCAGCTTTAGCAGTCGCCCAAGTTTTAGGTATTGATTGGAATTGTTTTAAAAACGGTGTCACGGTAGATATGCCGTCGGGGCGATCGCAACAATTTACCTTGCTCAATGATGTGGTAATCTTAGATGAAACTTATAATGCTGCACCAGAAGCTATGGTCGCAGCGTTGAATTTACTAGCGGAAACTCCAGGAAAGCGACGGATTGCGGTACTCGGTGCAATGAAAGAACTCGGAGATAAATCCGAACAACTCCATCAAATGGTTGGGGAAACAGTACGCTCTCTAAATTTAGATGCCTTGATGGTATTAGTTAACTGTACGGACGCACAAGCCATAGCCAAGAGCGCGAAAGGCATTCCCATCCAATGCTATTCCACCCACCACGAACTAACAACCGGATTAAAGCAATACCTCCAAGATGGTGATCGCATTTTATTCAAAGCAGCCCATTCAGTCGGACTCGATCAAGTCGTAAATCAATTGCGGGAGGATTTGAGCAAATCAGCCGCTTAATAAAGGTCAAAGGTCAAGGGTTAAAGGTGAGAAATTAGAGGTTAAAGGTGAAGGCGGCATTAAAGCGAGTTCAAAAAGTTAAAAAGAAAAAGAGGAAAAGATAGGACAACAGGAAATAATTTTTGAGTGCTTTGTGACAATTAAGAAAGCAATCATCGATTGGCATAGTAAAGTTAGAAGAACCGGAATTATAACCCAATATAGTTCAGTTAAAACTTTATTGTACTATGTCCGGAGAAATCCTAGTACTTGACCACATAAATTATGAGGGATAATGGATTCGTAGTGGGAGCGTCTCGCTCCCTGATGGTAAGTAGCGAGCTTTTCGGTATGTCCTTGCGGACACGTTACTTGTTGACCGCACTACCTCAACCCAGCATAATTAATGTGGCGGACTACTAGAGTATCCCGGCTTGAAGTATCTGAACCGTATTGAGTTATAACCTTTGACCTCTGACCTTTAACCTTATTACTTATTCTCAGTAAAATAATAAGCGCGAATGTAACGTCTTTGAAATAAAATTGCGCCTAAATTGGTAAATAAACAGGTAATTGCTAACCACAACAAGATATAAGTAGGAAGTTGTACAACACCAATCATGAACCAGGTATAAACGTGCAAAATCATTGTTAGTCCAAAAAAGCTAGCAATTGCTGCTGATTGCAAAACTTGAGACAATGGACGATGAAGCGCAGCAAGAACCATTGTTGACAATGTAGTAATTAAATTTGCTGGAACCAAAAAGGCACAAATAGTTACACAGTGGTTACGGGAAAAATCAGTTATTGTATTAAAATCAAGCATTAATTTGTGTTAATATTTTCCACTCACTATCATCTGTGTAACACATTTACGAAAAAATTAAAGGTGTTCAAAGATATATTTTCAACTAAATTAAGAAAAAATTAAGATTAATCAATCCAGGGAAAACCATGTAGAGACGTTGCAGCGCAACGCCTCCCTATTCTAACAGGAATTCGAGGAAGTTTATTTAACCCCAAAGTGTGCAGCTACAGCTTCCGAATCGCCAATTAATTTACCGTCGATAAACACTTGGGGAACTGTAGTTGCACCTGTTGCAGCTCTTAAACCACGAGTATTGAAATCTTTATTCAAGGTAATTTCTTCGTAAACTAAACCTTGATTTTTGAGGATTTCTTTAGCACGAGCGCAGAAAGGACAACCTTCCTTAGAAAACATGAAGACACCTTTGGGTTTCGCAGCTTGGGGATTAATATACTTAAGCATTGTATCTGCATCGGATACCTTGAAGGGGTCTCCTGGCTCTTCTGGCTCGATGAACATTTTCTCAATGACACCATCCTTTACAAGCATGGAATAACGCCAGGAACGTTTACCAAAACCTAAGTCGGTTTTATCAACTAGCATTCCCATTCCTTCAGTAAATTCACCATTACCGTCAGGTATTAAAGTGACATTATCGGATTCTTGATCTTTTGCCCATTCGTTCATCACAAAGGAATCATTTACGGAAATACAAACAATCTCGTCTACGCCATTTTCTTTGAAAACTGGGGCTAGTTCGTTATATCCTGGTAAGTGCGTTGAGGAACAAGTTGGAGTAAACGCTCCGGGTAAAGAAAAGACAACCACAGTTTTACCTTTGAATAATTGATCTGTGGTGACATTTTTCCAATCGTTGTTCTCGCGAACTCGGAAGGTAACGCTAGGAACTTTTTGTCCTTCTTTATTAGGCAACATAAATAAAACTATCAAGATAAGTTTAACTATTTAAGCGTAGTCGTTATGAGTATGTTTGTCAAGCGGGAAACTTTTTACTAAGGAGGTGAAAATGGGAGGTAATTACTAATTGACAATTATCAACTCTTGATATTCAGGCTTTTTGATAAATTGTATATTCTTGTTATTTAATCTCAGTATATTTAACGATAAGCTGGACTGTGCAAAAGATAAATAAGGTTAGGTTGATTACAGGAAAAAATCTATGAAAAAAATACTATCTATTGTGTTTTTGGTGATACCTTTATTGTTTTTCACCTACGCTTGTGGTGAGGAAACTCAAGCAACAGTTGCTCCAAGTGTTGAACAAGTTGCACCTGTAGAAGTAAAAAAGGTTGTTGAGAAAACCAAGACAGTTACTGAGACAGTTACTGAGCCTGTTGAAATTGCAAAAGTTATTGAAGAAAAGCCTGTTGTTGCATCTGTAGAAGTTACTGAAGAACAAGAATCAGTAGTAAAACCTGTGGTTATGGCTGCTTCTCATGAGCAAGGTGCTAAGTTGTTCACACAAAATTGTGCGGCTTGTCATGCAGGTGGAGGAAACTTAGTTAATGCACAGAAAACTCTGAAAAAAGAAGCTCTGGAAAAATATGATATGTATTCTAAAGAGGCAATTGTTTATCAGGTAACTAATGGTAAAAATGCAATGCCTGCTTTTGGTAAACGTTTATCTACTGAACAGATTGAACAGCTTGCTGAATATGTTTTAGCTCAAGCTGATAAAGGTTGGTAAAAATTTAGCTTGAAATTCTGATCAAGATTAGTAGAAAATTTAGTGGTTAATAGTTGTTGTTTCGTATAAACTAGTACGAAAATAATTGCTATTAACCACTAATTATATATTAGCCTTGTTGTCCCAACCCACTATTTTTTGATTAACATGAATAGGTTTTACCAAATTTTTCTCAGTTTGGTTGTGGTTATTATAATGATGGTATTTTCATTTCCAACTGAGGCTTTGGCATTAAACCAGGGTGGCTCAAAAGAATTGGAGTTATTTAAATTAGGAGTGGCGCAACTCGAAAGTAATAAATATACCGCAGCGATTGACAATTTTACTCAAGCAATTAAAATTAATCCTAATTACGCTAAAGCTTATTACAATCGTTGTTTTGCTTACTTACATTTATCAGATTATCAGCACGCCATCGCAGATTGTAATACAGCCATCGAACAAAATTCCCAATTATTTGAAGTTTATCTAAATCGAGGTTTCGCGTATTATAAGTTACAGTTACCAGCAGCAGCGATCGCCGATTTTAATTACTTTCTTACAACTTATCCTTCAGACTTCCGAGCCTATTACGATAGAGGTTTAGCATATTTTGATCAAAAAAGCTATCAACAAGCCATAAGTGATTATCAAAAAGCATTAGAACTGATATCTCAAACGAATACTGATGATATTGCCACAATACACAACGAATTGGGTGTAGCTTATCTACATCTCAAAGAATTTGACTTAGCGATCGCCAATTTTTCTCAAGCAATTTCCAATGATATCGAAGATGCGAGTTTTTATTGTAATCGGGGTTATGCTTTTCGTGAGTTAAAAAAATATCAGCAAGCAATTGCTGATTTTAGCGAATCAATTCGACGTAACCGCAACCAAGGAGCAGCATACGTTGGTAGGGGCTTTGCTCTTTATAAAGATGGTAAACAACAAGAAGCTTGGGAGGATTTTCTGCAAGCTGCTGAATATTATCGCGATCGCGGAAAAATGCAGCAATTTCACCAAATTATTTATCTAATTAAAATCTTGCGTCGTAATTCTCCCTTTACATCCAAAGTTTTGTTAACCAATTTGCCTAACTAGTTAACTATGGTTTGGGATGACAAACTTGAAAATTTAGTGATTTATTCCCGACAATTTGAATTAATTATGCAAATAATACGGTTATTGAAAGTAATTTACAAAACTTGAGCTTTTTGACAACATTGTGATAAATATTTTCTTGATTTACAAATACTTTTAATTAGTATTTGCACTTAAATTAAAAATTTTTGTAGTTAAATGAGCTACAAAATTAAAATGTAAAAGTTTGATATATGGACTGAATTATATATAATATCTCACCTTGGCTGTGCCTTTTATGAAGGGAAGGAAAGAGAAGGAGCAAGGGTGAGTTTTAATGTTTATATTCGTGTATATATTAATTTCAGGCACTAATTTATCTGAATTACATCTATGTACTTAATGGTAAGTTTATTTGCCTAATACTTTCGGATTATCTTGTAGATTATTTTCTGACAGAAAGTAAAATGCAAGTATAAAAGATATTGTCAAGCACTATTTTTTAGAAATTCAAGATAGATTGTGACAGATTTTGTAGTGGGTAACAGGAATTACAGTTCTGTAACTTGGTTGCAGATTACAATTACATAAATACTCATAAAATTCAGATATTGAGTTTAAAGCGAGTGGTAAACATCAAGTTTAAAAAATCCATATCGTTTGTATTTGTGTTTGAATTTTTAGTATTTTGCATTCTTAATATAGAGAAAAATGTTTGATTCATATCCGCGCTTGCATCTATCTGACACGCATCAGAATACAGTAAAGCCATTCCTATTTTTGGCAAGAATAACCAAACTAATTTAGAATTTAGAATTTAGAATTTAGAATTTTAAATTTAAATTTAAAATTAAAATTTTAAGGATACTACAGTATGACTTGGGTAGAGTGCAAAAAAGTTATCCCACGAACAACTACCATTCGGTTTTAACTCAATCCGGTTTAAGATTCTAGGAGGAATGTTAGAGGTTTCGGTTTAAAGTAAGACAGTTTATTTCTGACTTACAGAACTTTTGGTTCATCCTCATTTGTCATAAAATGCGGAGATAGTCAAATTTTTCAACCTCCAGATTCATCAGTGGGGTTAATTGAAAATCAAAACGGAGAGTTACTTGTTTTTTAAGTACAAGTACGCAGTTTTCCGGAAGAACAGTAGGAAACTCTGTGTAAAGAAAATATGGGTATTAGTAAAATGAAATACCATGAATGATATTGGTTTGCTGATAACGACTGCTTTAACAACAGGACATCCATCTGTGCCTTATTTATTTAATCAAACAGCAGTCGAGCTTGATTTTAGGGTTAAAAAATCAAATCTTATTCAATCAACTGGTTTAATCACTACTGCTCGGATTACACCACCAGAATTTATTCAATCAAATGGAATTCCAATTACTTCAAAGGTAAGTTTAGAAAAAAATGAAAATGTACTTAAAAAAATTAGAAAAGGAAGTTCTATTTCTGTAAAAAAACAGCCAATTATTGTAAGAAAATCTTTAGAAAATAATTCCCTTGAAGCGACTAATAGAATTATATTGCCTTCAACTTCTCCACCTAGGTTAGCTGAAGCAATAAAAAATACTCCTCAACTCAAACAGATTCAGGCAGGAGGTTTTAAACAACCAAGACAAGTTAATTCAGCCAGAGGTTCTAGTAGCTACAATCAAAGCTTACCACTGTTGAGTTTTGGTTCTTCCGGCTTGTCTGTTAGAGTTTTACAGCGACTGTTATTAGTCAATGGCTATCCCATTCGAGTTGATGGAAATTTCGGTGCTTTAACAGAAATTGCTGTAAAAGCTTTCCAAACTAAACGGAATTTAACTACAGATGGTGTAGTTGGACTACAAACTTGGCAAGAATTGACAAGGTAAAAATAATGTCGTCGAAAATACTTTGAATCATACTGTTAAATAAATCGAGGTATAAGTATTATAGGCTACATTCTTCATAAGAGATTTTCCGGATGTAGACTTATGATAATGTCATAAGTAGTGTAGGTATTAGGAGGTCAAGTAGATGACCGTACTGGGTTTGCTAGTGGCAACCTTGATAACGCAGGGGCAAACGTTTCTGCCTACATTATCAACTGTATTTACAATCAATCTAGAGAAGGCTCAGCAAGGTTTAACAAATCAGTGTTTACCTGGCTCTATGACTCAGATGAATAATAAATCCAACTTGTCCGCGTTCAAATTCACGTATCAAAAACTACCTGTTACTGTCCGAGATCAAATTCCCTGGCAAAGTTCTTATAGTTCAATCAACAGGGTTGAGAGAAAAGAAAATTTTTCTCCTGTATTAAAAGACTATTCTGTGAATGGCAAATCTTTAACTTTCTCACAGAAAAGTCTCGGACTTACTCTTAGACAAGAATGGGATATACCACAAAGGAAAGATGACGATTTAGAGCAACGTTTACTAGCTCAGTATTATCAAGGTCAGCAGCTACCAATTTTGCGTTATGGACACACTGGTGATGCTGTGCGAGTTTTGCAAACGCTGTTAACTTACAATCGTTATAATGTAGGGATAACTGGAAGGTTCGATGTATTTACAGAAACAGCGGTCAAAGCCTTTCAAGAAAATCGACGATTGGGAGCAGATGGCATAGTTGGACCTCGCACTTGGCAAGAACTAACAAGATATGCTGCATTTCACGGAAAAAGAGACCCGATGGAAATCCCGAATTATAGCAACCAGCCACTTTATCCTTGGCAAAGAAGCTTTAAAGGGAATTTCGCCGAGTCTGTAATTTTTATATAAATTCTGATTAGAAAATGCTGTACAAAGGCGGTTTCCGCAACACCCCATAGCTTAAGGTTGCCGGGAGTGTCAATTAACGATATCGGTGTTGTTCGAGTTGCTGTTGCGCTCTTGGCTTATACATTAAGTAAAATAATGATTCAAGGTAGCGCAACAAATCTTCTCGTTGTTCTTTAGAAGTAAAATTCCAAAACCCATAAATTCGCGCTAGACTTAACAACTTATTAACGTGAATTTTCCAGGTATAAGTACTATAAACTCTTTCAATACCAGCTTGAGAAATTTCATGCCAATAGTTCGGATTTTGTTTGTATTTAGTTACAAAATCCAATATTTTTCTAGCTGTCTCCTCTAGATTAGTTGGATTAATATAAAATCCATTTACTTTATCTTGAATAATTTCTAAAGGTCCACCAAATTGGGTTCCAAAAGTTGGTAATCCCGAAATCATCGCTTCTAAAATCGTTAAACCAAAAGCTTCAAATAAAGCAGGTTGGACAAATATTCCTTGACGATCAGCTATGACTCGGTAAACTTCACCTGAATCGACTTTAGATAAACGTACTCCCAGCCAGCGAATTTTTCCATAAAGATTATATTTTTCGATCGCATTATAAAGCTTGATAATTTCCTCGCGTTCTTCGTTATCTCCCGATTCTTCAACGCGCAATTTTCCGGCTACCAAAATTAAATTACAATGCGTTTGTAATTCCAGACTCTGACCAAAACATTCTGCGAAACCTGTCATATTTTTAATTCGATCCAAACGTGCCATTGAGAATAAAGGACATTTATTTGGGTCATCAAGTTTACCAAATACTTGTTTGGGATCATCCAAAGTAAACAGCATTTCTTCTAATCTTTGTCTATCGCTCTCAACACGTTCCTCTTTTCGTGAATAAGGGAAAAAGCAACTCTCATTAACCCCCGGTGGTACTACATTAAACTTAGGACTAAACAGTTCAATTCCATTTACTACATGATATAAATCTGGCATGGTAAAGCATTGATACGATTCATACTGTCCCACACTATCCGGCGTTCCCACAATTTCTTGATAGGTGCTGCTAACAATAAAATTAGCCGCATTCATTGCAATTAAATCGGCAGTAAATTGTAAGGAAAAATGATACTTATCTTCTAAATCTTGCCAGTATAAATTACTAAATAAATACTTGGATTTTTCTAAAGCGTGAGCAACATTACATTGAGTTACTTTTAAACGACGAGATAATAAAAACGCAACTAAATTACCATCAGTATAGTTACCAACAATTAAATCTGGTCTACCTTCAAACTCCGCTAAAAGTTCTTTTTCCGCATCAATAGCATAAGTTTCTAAATAAGGCCAAATTTCAAACCGAGATATCCAGTTTTGAGTCATATTGGGATTGAATTCTCGGAATGGAACTCTGAGAATCCAAGCATTGTGAGTACCGTGGACTTTTTCCAAACGTTGGTTACACAAGGTACCATCACTATTAGGAATCAGACGAGTTAAAATAATAACTTTTGGCTGGACATTTAGTGATTCTAAACCGGCGAGTTGTGCATCTTCTTGGAGTTGTATTTCCAGACTTTTAGCTTGGTCGAGAACATAAACTACCTGACCTCCGGTATCAGGACGACCCAAAACTCCCTCTTGAGCAAACCAACCATGGGAAGAGACCAAGACGATTTTAAAAATCATCGGAATCCGAGAAATAAACGCTTCCAAAGTTTGAGGATCTGGAGAATCCATCAACTCATCGAGGATATTTAAAGTTTCTAAAACACGAGCAGCAGTGTTACCCCAACCGGGTTCAAAACCCATCGTTTGCAATTGAAAGCGAAACTCTTCATAAGATTCTTCTTTGGGACGATTAGCTACTAATTCAATGGCTTTTTTTAGTTGTTGAGAAAGATGTTGTTGAGATTTTATACTACTATTTATTAATAGTTGAACCCCACTATATTGATGTAGTTGAAGGAAATTAAATAAACTTTCTAACCATTGTTTAGAGTCTGCAAATAGTTTGCTGGAAAGATAACGGTTAAGAAATTCTACTCCTTTACCGATATTTTTAGGGTCACGAATTTGTGGAGAATAATCGTAAAAAGGAGCAAAATCTAATTCTAATAAATCACCTTCTTGAGGGTTATATTTATTAACGAAACGGTCTCGCACATTTAACAATTCTTTTGTCGTCATATTCTCAACATTTAAGTCTTCTGTTAAGCGATAGACTTCTTGAGAAGCAATTTTCGGGCGAATAATGAAACAGAAACTTGATTCTTCTCGAATAATTTCTTGAGTATAGTAAAATAATTTACTTAGATTTGAACCTGTATAAAATTCATCTGATTTTTGATTTTTAGCACAATATTCGCTGTAAGCATTAATAATATCATTGTGTAATAGATAACGATTTTCCTTCTGACGTAAATCGCTCAATAATGACCGAAAATCACTTTTTTCTTCAGTCTCTAAAATTGATTGAATTAATTCTGACATTCCTGAACTCCCAGAAAATTAATTTTGCATCAAAAGTTGGGCAAAGCAAAAGCTTTAAGTATGCTTTTTAGCCTTTCACTTCTTTACACATAACGTATTAATTGACTTTTGTACTCTAACTAAAGACGTACAATATTTAGCATTTTTTTAATTATCAAATCGGTGAGCAGTTATTAATATACCGAGTATTTTTTTGCAACAATTACTTTATCATGCTCCCATCTGTTCAGCGGCTCTACAGGATTGAGATTTTCCACTAACTTTTGAGTGTTATCTAATTGCTAAAGTATAAAAACTAGATTAAAATTAAATTAAAACTAAATTAATAATTGCATTTACTGCCTCGAAAAAATTAGCGATCGCCTTTACCATCACCGAACTTAATTAAAAACGCGATCGCGATACTGACAAGCAAAATCAATACTGTACTCAAAGCGGAACCAAATCCCCAGTTTTGTGCAGATCCGAGGAACTGATTGTAAATTAACCGTGCTGCTGTCATACTCGATGCACCACCGAGTAACTCCGGATTAACAAAATCTCCCAGCCCCGTAATAAAAACCAGCATCGAAGCAGCAGCAATACCGGGCAAAATTTGCGGTACGGTGACTCTCCAAAACACCTGCATAGAATTTGCTCCTAAATCGGATGCTGCTTCGAGTAAACGTTGATCTAATTTTTCTAGGGAAGCATATAAAATTAAAACCATATAAGGCAGCAAATTATAGCTCATGCCAATTAATACAGCATTAGTACTATTAAGTAAATCTAAAATTGGTAAGTTGAAATAAGCCAATACACTATTAAGTAAACCTGTAGGACGTAAAATCGTAATCCAAGCATAAGAACGAAGTAGTGAAGAAGTCCACAAAGGCAAAATAAAACCGATAAGTAGCAGATTTCGCCAAGATTTTGGAGCAATTCGTGCAATCCAAAAAGCAACAGGAAAGCCTAACAACAAACAAATTACTGTAGTAGCTAATGCTAGAACTAAAGAAAGATTAATTACTTGTAAATAAAGCGGATCTAATATACGTAAATAGTTTTCAAATCCACTTGGATTAACAATATCTCCGGGTTTAATTCCAGGTACAAAACTTAGTTGAATAATTATCAGTGTTGGTAGTACTAATAATAATAAAAGCCAAATACCAGCAGGGGCTAATAATATAAAAGCTTGAAACCAATTTTGTCCGGAATTTCGAGATTTGATTTTTGCAGAAGTTGGGATTTCGGTAGTCATCAGATTGAGTTAGGAGTTAGGAGTTAGGAGTTAGGAGTTAGGAGTTAGGAGTTAGGAGTTAGGAATTAGGAGTTAGGAGTTAGGAATTAGGAATTAGGAGTTAGGAGTTAGGAGTTAGGAGTTAGTACCAGCGGAGAACGGGAGTTAGGCAATGTTAATTTTTTACCAAACACGAAACCCTTGTAGAGACGTAGCAATATGCCGCGTCTCAAACAATTTAAAATCATTATTGCCAGATTTTTCAAAGGTACAAAACTTTATACCACAAGAATTTTAATGCATCATTTTCGCAATGTCACGCTGCTACCTGTAATTGTTCTGGTTTAATTAGGACTTACGCAACCGGCATATTTTCCCTGTAGGGGAGGCGAAACGTGGTGTGGATTTTCCCCCCGTGTTATTGCCATTGCGTGACGCATTGAATTAATTTCAACGTAGTAATAAGGTTTGTAGCGTCACGCACCATCAACCATTTGTGACAATAATAACGTAAATCCTGTTTTATAAAAAAAGTAACAGAAATTTTTATAAAACTGTATTTGTGCTATTACTGAACTTATAAATTAAGTTGAAATCAAGTTTACAAGTTTTTAACAACTATATAAATAATGTCCTAGATATTCTATAAATAATTAATATGATGTCTTGATTTTAAAAAATAATTAGGTACTAATTTCTGGCATATTAATAAATAAGTAATCATAGTTTTATAAACACTATATTTTAATGACTTCAGTAGATTTTCCCAAACACAAAAAAGCCAAAGCCCTCAAACCTAGTAGCCCTCGCCCTGCCAAAGAACTCTGTAGCGAGTGCGGACTGTGCGATACATATTATGTTCACTATGTCAAGGAAGCCTGTGCTTTCCTTAATCAACAAATAGCAGAACTCGAACAACAAAGCCATTCGCGATCGCGCAATCTTGATAACCCCGACGAATTATATTTTGGGGTACAGCAAGAAATGATGGCAGCGCGGAAAAAAGAACCGATTCCCGGCGCACAATGGACGGGGATTGTTAGCTCTATTGCCATTGAAATGCTCGATCGCAATCTTGTAGAAGGGGTTGTTTGCGTCCAAAATACCAAAGAAGACCGCTTTCAACCAATGCCGGTTATCGCTCGGACTCCCGAAGAAATACTGGCAGCAAGAGTCAATAAACCAACTTTATCACCGAATCTTTCTGTATTAGAACAAGTTGAAAAATCCGGAATGAAACGGTTGTTGGTAATTGGTGTTGGTTGTCAAATTCAAGCATTACGTGCTGTGGAAAAACAGCTAGGCTTGGAAAAGCTTTATGTATTAGGAACCCCTTGCGTTGATAATGTTACTCGCGCTGGATTGCAAAAGTTCCTCGAAACTACGAGCAAATCCCCCGATACGGTAGTGCATTATGAATTTATGCAAGATTTCCGGGTTCACTTCAAACATGAAGATGGTTCAACTGAAACCGTACCTTTCTTTGGTTTGAAAACAAATAAGCTTAAAGATGTATTCGCCCCTTCCTGTATGAGTTGCTTTGACTACGTAAATTCACTCGCGGATATTGTAGTTGGGTATATGGGCGCACCTTTAGGTTGGCAGTGGATTGTAGTCAGAAACGAACGCGGTCAAGAAATGTTGGATTTAGTCAAAGACCAAATAGATACCCAAGCAGTGATGTCCCAAGGGAATCGCCAAGCCGCCGTACAGCAGAGTATTCCAGCTTACGATAAAGGTGTGACACTTCCCATGTGGGCAGCCAAATTAATGGGTGTAGTAATTGAAAAGATTGGTCCCAAAGGTTTAGAATATGCGAGATTTTCCATAGACTCTCACTTTACACGGAATTATTTGTATACAAAGCGCCATCATCCAGAAAAGTTAGAAAAGCACGTTCCAGAATTTGCCAAACGGATTGTCGGACAGTATAAATTGCCTGAGTAGGAAGGGATGGGGAGATGGGGGGACAAGGGGACAAGGGGACAAGGGGACAAGGAGATGGGGGGACAAGGAGATGGCTTTCAAGGGTAGGTATTTAGGTTTTAGATAAATAGTTGAGAATTTTCTCAAGAGTTAAACGTAATTTCAAGGTTATAGCCAATGATTTTAGTTCTAAAACCAAAAAAATAGGCTTAATCTA
>Ga0209911_100144_pt1 | contig 34371 bp, 25 predicted proteins | sample FECB21metaG_FD_188301 | JGI IMG/M metagenome (GOLD analysis project Ga0209911, IMG submission 188301) | Cyanobacterial communities from the Joint Genome Institute, California, USA - FECB-21 (SPAdes) (version 2) | ecosystem: Environmental > Aquatic > Thermal springs > Hot (42-90C) > Microbial mats...
CGCAAACTGCTAACAAAAAAGAGAATATTTTATCTGATAATAATATTGCTAAAAAACTACGATATTATGATTTAGAAAAAGCCCAACAGAAACTAGATAGTAAATACTGCCATCAACCAAGATATGTTCTTGCAGAAGAGTGGGATAAATACAACAGCTATGGCTCAATTATTCCATACATGGGTAGTACGATTAGCTTAGTAAAAATTATCCCCAAAGATAATCCTTATCAAATATACGGTAATGTAGCTTCTGTCGTAGGATTGTGGGGTATTTCGCTGACGCTAGCTTCTCGTGTTGGTAGGCTTAAAAAATCCGATTACCAATTAGGAGAAGAAGAAAAAACTACAGCTTATTATAATTGGCAGCAACACAGACGCAAACGAGATATCAAACAACATTCCAACCAATTGCATACAGACATTTTAAAAGACGGCTTAACCCAAGAAGATTTACAGCAAAGAAAAGAATTAGGGCTAACCGATGATGAAAACGAAGCTATTAAAAACCAACTACAGCTAGAAGATTATCTTAAAGCCAGAGCCGTAGAACATTCAGAAATGGACAAACAAATCGCTTCTAATTTACTAGATAAACACAAAGCAGAGAAAGAAATAGATAAATTACAAAATAAAAAATCATCTCAACCGAACATTAGTCAACAAAGCGACAAACAACTGGTTAATTCCCTAATAGAAGCCCTAAAATCCCATGAAGATGGTTGGCTGTATTCGATTGTCAAAAACGCTAAACCCCTGTGGCTGATTGGTTCTCAGGGTAGCGGTAAAACTAATACCGCTGGTGCGATCGCATTAATTCGTAAATACTGCTTTGATGCACCAATCTATCAACTGATTGATAGACACGCTACTGGGGAGAACTGGGAAGTATGGAAACTACTTGATGCTACCTTAAAAGCTGAATCAGAAGAAGAAATCGGACAGTCTTTGGAGGATGCAACTGATAGATGGTTACAAAGAATCAAAGAAAAACCATCTACCAAACAACAAATAATTATTGATGAATTTACCAACCTGAAGAAAATTGATAGCTGTAAAGAAGCAGCAATGAAATTCTTCTCCATGCACCTTACAGATACTCGTAAAGCAAAAGAATATTTTATTGGTGTTAATCATTATTTTACCAATGAAAGTACTGTAGAAGGAACATTTGAAGCCAGAAAATCGGGAACGATTCAACTTAAAAAGTTTTCAGCCAATGGAGAAACACCATTATCTAGAGTGCAGATTGTACATGGGTTAGTTGATGAAAATGGAAACGAGTTGGAAGAAGTAGAAAGAACATTACCTAGTTGGTTAGAAGCGAATAATATTTATCAACATTTCAACGGTAAACCAATAGATTTTAATCATGAATAGAATAAAAAATAAATTACAACAATTCCAAGAAATAGGGATTTGGTATTCGTTCGCTTACTTATCAGCCTGGGCAACTGCTATAAGTATTAGCATATTTATTGTTTCTGGATTTGGATTAATAGCTTTACCACTAACAGGGAATAAAACTCCAGAAGTACTTAAAAAGACAAATTCTGGAAGCTGTGGATTTACAATTGGGTTTATTTTATTAGGAGCAGGAGCAGCAGCCCAGGGGGATAGAGATACTTCATATATGCTGGTCAGATTAAGTAGAAATTATGATTCATATTTAGTAGAAAGCGGAGATTATTTATCCTCTCAGTGCTTGGGCTGTAAATATGCTTCAGGCGATTACTTATTACCTTGCGCTATTAATCCTAATCTTAAAAAAGATGAATATTGTAGTTATTTTGAAGGAAAATCTTAGAATATTTTTACTGTGGATGAGTTGGGAAAATAGTAATGCTATGTAATTTTTATCGCGCTAAATTTAGCGCGAAAGCAATTATATTGTTACGAGTAATAGTAATAAAATACAAGTAGTTAAAATACATTTTATAAATTTATTTTAACAAGTAAAATATTAGTATACGCATCTACAAAAACATGAAAATAATTAATTAAATGACACGCTTTATACATGACCAATTTGCCAAGGATTATCTAGAAGAATTACTCAAAGATTATGGAGAAGTTAAACCATCAGAAAAAGTTTCAGGAGAGATAAAAGAAATAGACGTTTTATTTACTCCTTCAGCACAGCAATTCTCCAATTTACAAATACTAGGATTGCTTGGAAGATTTGCAGAGTACCCAGCAATAATAGAACCATTTCGCAATCCTGCTTCTATCGATGAAATATGCGATTGTATTCTAAAATTATTAGAAGTAAAAGCTAAATTACGGCGGGAGGCTAAAGCAAGTAAAACTAAATTACAAGAAGAGAAAATACCAAAATTATGGGTTTTGACTCCTACAGCATCTGAGACAATATTATCTGGCTTTAACGTTAACCAAAAAGAGAGATGGTTGCCAGGAATCTACTTTTTAGGTGATTCTTTACGCAGCGCGATTGTAGCAATACACCAATTACCACAAACACCAGAAACACTGTGGTTGAGGCTTTTGGGTAGGGGAAGAGTGCAAGAACAAGCAATACTTGAGTTACAAGATTTACCGCCATCAAACCCTTTTCAACAAGCAACGTTAAAATTAGTTTATAACCTGCGAGAAAACTTAAGAGCAAACCAAAATTTAGAAGAGGAGGATAGGGAGTTAATTGTGAGATTAGAACCACTTTATCAAGAAGACCGGGAACGAGCCAAGCAAGAAGGGAGAGAAGAAGGAATAATTGATGGAGAACAACGTGTAATTATACGTTTATTGAATCGTCGCATTGGAGAAATTGATTCATCATTAATTGAGCAAGTGCGGGGATTATCTGTTGACAAATTAGAAAGTTTAGGAGAAGCATTATTAGACTTTTCTTCCGTTGCTGATTTAGAAGCTTGGTTAAATCAACAATCCGTATAAATAATTGGTTGTTAATTAAATTGTAATTAAGTCGGGGGTAAGTTCTCCGACTTTTAAAAGCAAAATTTGAGAAACAACATGATAGTAACCGTGCGCGACCCCAGTATCCTCTCTAACCTCGACCCAATGCAATTAACCGCTTATTTACAATCGCGGGGATGGCTGCAAGAAAGTGGAGTTGATGATAAGGAATCGGTTTGGGTTATTTCTATTAACGATGAAGAATACGACGAATTTAGTATAACCTTACCACTTAACCCAAAAACTCGGTCTTACGCGCTACGAATGGCTGAGATTTTAGAAACTTTGGAAAGAACCGAAGGGCGTTCTCAGCTAGATATTTTAAGCGACTTGGTTACGAACATTCCGCTGGTAGAAATCCAAGGGTTAGTAATTCGACTAGCAGAACATAAAAATGCTGGTAATGCAATTATTATGGGGTTCGTTGTAGGCAAGCCCCAGCAAATTCAAATTCGTTTGAATGAAGAAGAATATAAGTTAGCGCAGATGGCTTACACCGAACGCTTAGTTGTTGAAAGCACTGGGGATTTAATCAAAGAGAACGGTATTTTTGTACTATCAAATAAGATAAAATTTGATTTATACGACACTTTAAGCGAGCGCGATAAGCAAAGCTTAATTCAAGATGGACTCTACCACCTCCGAAGTCAATAAGAAGGCGTTTTGGCTTCCCGCTCGCTGCCGTCCTCAATTTATTCGAGAGAGTGAGAACGCCGGGGTTCACCGTCTTCACATATATACACCATCTATATGCTTGTCTTCACCAATTAAAGATAAGCTATCTATACAAGGTGTATCCCAGGTATTGACATGACACGGGTTGAGCGGGAATCAATGAACTTCAAATTACCTAAGCCCTTAGCGATTGCATTGCGTAAGGCAGCTTCTCCACAACCGGGTAAAACCGCCACCGATATAGTGATTCGGGGACTACTGAGAGAACTCGGAGAAATACCAGGTGTGGAGCAAAGCACGGAAACGCGATTACAAGAGCTAGAGAAAGAATTAATTCTACTAAGAAGTAGCATCTTCGAGCGAGATAATAGCCCCACAGATTCCCGCACAGAAGAAAAGCTCGTTGCACTTGAGCTACGGGTAGCTAAATTAGAAGGAGCGTTGGGTGCCATTCAAAATAATAGTTTCGGCGCATCAAATAATCGCTCTAGATATAAATCATCGGGAAATCCCTACAATCAAAGCGGAAAGCCAGCCCAAATAGCAGCCCTCGACGAACAAAAGTTAGCATTACGACTTAACGTCAACATTCCGACGCTAAAAGAAAAACATGAAAGCTTAACTCCATCCGAATTCGCGGAGTGGAGTAAAAATCGCGATCGCGCTAAATATATGTGGCGGTTTAACGAAAAAGATAAACTTTACCACCCGGTTAAATAATAATTCAACCTAGTCAAACGAACATCGCAACTTTTTTTCATCTTTAAAGCCTTCCTTCCTTACAACGGCTCCAATAATACAGCCCCATGCGTGGGATAATTACTTTTTAGAACAGCACTTTGCATAAGTAAATGTCCCAAACTCTATCCAAGACTTTGGTTTTAACTGAGCCGTTGCCGTTAACGATGCATCCGGCAGCGGTGTATTTATCTGGCTTGGCACCGGGGTCTAGGGTGACGATGGAACAATCCCTTTGTGCGATTGCTTCTTTGTTGACTTCGGGGCAGTGCGATGCGATGACTTTGGATTGGGCGGCGTTGCGTTACCAGCATACTGCTGCTATCCGTACTGCTTTGATGCGGCGATTTGCTGCTAATACAGCGAATAAAATGCTTTGTGCCTTGCGTCGGGTGCTAAAAGAAGCGTTTAGACTGGATTTGATGGATGCAACGGATTATGAGAAGGCAGTGGATGTAGCCTCTATTAAGGTCAAGAAAAAACTTAGGGGTCGGGCGCTATCCCAGGATGAGATTGGGGCGTTGGTCAAGGTATGTATGGAAGATAGCACTAACATCGGTGTTAGGGATGCGGCGTTGTTGGCAATACTGCGGGGTGCGGGGTTGCGGCGGGCGGAGGTGGTGAGTTTGCATTTGAAGGATTTTAATGCCAAAACGGGAGCGTTGGAGGTGATTGGCGGCAAGGGTGGTAATGATAGGACGGTTTATCTTCCAATGTCGGCGATGGTGATTGTGGAAGATTGGTTGAAAGTACGGACAAGAAGACCGGGACCGTTGTTGTGTCCGATACGCAAGGGGGGAGAGGTGCAGTTAAGAAGGATGACACCCCAAGCGGTGTTGTTGATTGTGCGGAAACGGGCGGAGGAGGCTGGAGTCGAGCAGTTTAGCCCCCATGATTTTAGGAGGACGTTTTGTTCTGATCTGTTGGATGCTGGGGTAGATATTGTGACGGTGCAGAAGTTGGCGGGTCATGCTAGTCCGGAGACGACGGGGAAGTATGACAGGCGTGGGGAGGAAACTAAGCGCTCTGCCGTGCAGAAGTTGGGTATGGGTTATACGGATAGCAAGGAACGGAGAAAGTGAATATCTTTTAAGTTCTCAATTTTTGATTAATAGAACATTTACCTTATCAATCAAACTCTTTGAGTAGCTCATTGGTGAGAAGTTAAGATGCTTGATGATGTATAAGTGTTTATTTTTTAAAGAAAATGGAAGAATTTGAATTATCTGGGATATGGTGGCTTCCATCTAATCCAGACGAACAAGTTGCAGGAATTATAAAATTCTCACAAGAAGAAGGGATATTACTTGAAACTATTGGTGATTTTAACGAGCAACAATTAAATTATGGTTCAGAAAGTCATGAAATAATTGTTGGAGTGACTCAAGGTAAACAAATTACATTGGTAGATTGTTTTAGTATAGACAGTACAGTGTCTTTCCCAGGTTTTGCAAGTAGAATTTATGGGGTGAGAATCTGTCTTATCGGTCATTTATTTGAGAATTTAGAACAAATTAAATTTAACAGATGTCAAGTAAAACTAAATGACTTAAAATATTTATCCGAATTATCGTTTGATGACAACTATCAAGAAGAAGAAAAGTATGATAATTACCAGCTTTCATTACATATACCCAAAAGTCTAAGGGCAAATACAACCAAAGGCATTATATATTTGAAGCAAGATGTTTCTTTTAAACATGAGGATGAAAACATCATTATAAAAAAACAAAGTTTTTTTGAAATTGAGACAGAAGAAAAATTATTAATTGATAATATACTTAGACAATTTTTAAATCCATTAGGGAGTTTTGTAACATTTGTTGCAAATAGAGCAAACTACGCAACAGAACTTAATTTTTTGACAAACATTGGAGGTCGTGAGAAGAGAATAAAATGCGTATTTAAAAATTCATCATCTAATGTGAATAATGGTAGATTAGATAAATCTAGGTATTTATTTAAAATAAAAGATATAAAACAAGATTTTGGTTTAATTCTGCAAAGATGGTTTAATCTTTATGATGAAGCAAACGATATAATCAATTTATATTTTAGTACTTACTATAATTCTAATTCATATGCGGAAAGTAGATTTTCATCGCTAATTCAATTTTTGGAGTCATACCATAGAAGAACAATAGAAAAGAAAAGTTCATTTGATGATAATCATAAAGCACGTATAAAAGAAATTATTGATGCAGTTCCTACTGAACACAAAGATTGGCTAGATGAAAAATTAAGATTTAGTCATGAAATGTCTCTTTTTGAGAGGATAAAAGATATCTTGAATATGACAAAAGAAACTGTTTTACCTCTTATAGGTGATTCTGATAATTTCGCTATAAAAGTTAAAAATATTCGTAATTATTTAACTCATTATAGTGATAAAAACCAAAGAAAATTATATGAAGGTGAGAGACTTTTTAGAATTAACCAAGTATTAAATTTCATGATAATACACTGTTTATTGAATGCAATAGGGTGTACCCATGAACGTTGTACGGAGTTAATTTCTTGTAAAGAGGACTATCGATATTTAAAAAGTTTAAAGTTTTTTAGCAAATCATAACTAAGCTTTGGAATAAGTTGGATAGTAGGTGGGACTGTGCCGAAACGGGAAAGTCATAGGCTAATACATCTTTGAGATATAGTTCATCTATGCTTCATTCTCCCCAGGCGAAATAATATAATTACTCATCAGAAAATAATGATTCTAAATCCCGATAACCGCTTGCTACACGAGTTATATTAATCCCGTCTTCTTTAGGGTAGTAAAACACAATATAATCATCTACAACAAACCCACGTAGATTTGGTGCAAGTCTTCCATAACTTTTCCCCATGTTAGGAAAATCAGCTACCAACTTACACTTTTTACGTATATCATCAAAAAGCTTGCTAGCAGCTTTAGAATTAGTGCGAGCAATATATTCACAAATATCATCTAAATCTTGGATTGCTTCATCTGAAAAAGAATAATTACTCATTCTTTTGATTCCTCTGCAATCTTGCGTATTTTTTCTTGCAATCGCGCAAAAACTATTTCGCCATCTGTAACTCTTCCTTGTTCAATTTGTTCGGTTCCAACTGCAATTTTCTGGCGCAATTCCTCTAACCTTTTTTCTCGTTCTTCTAGCAGCTTAAACGCTTCATTGATGACATCCGAAGCTGACGTAAATCGACCTGCTGCAATTTGTGCTTGAATAAATTGTTCGTGTTCTGGTTTGATTTGGATATGCATCATATTTCCGTCCTTATTAATAAAAGCGGCTTTACTCTTGTTTTAACAATTTCACCACATACGAGGTAATTCTTTCTTCTATTTAGACTTATACATTCATGTCAAGTATCTTAGGTATGAAACATTTTAGGATTTGGGATTTTGTTTCTGGATTTACTGAGATTATATTTTGTAGGTAAAGGTAGCTTTTTTGACTTGCACACCAGATGATTTGTCTCTGGATAGGTTTATGCTGGCGAGCAAGTCTTGCTTTTGGTCTTGGGGTGAAATGAGCAATCGTACAGAAACTTACGCGCTTGGCTGAAACAGCTACTGGGTAAAGTTTTCAGATTTACTTTCGGTCGAGTCCGATTTCTTGCCTGATTGCCTATGGCGTTTTACAATATCGCTGACCGTTGTCTTACTAAGATTGAATTTTTCTGCAATTTTGCGGTAAGAATACCCGGATTCCACCATTTGCAACACTTTGGGTTCAAACTTATCGGCTTTCACCCGTTGTCCCGGTTGTCTGCCAAACTTGTGACCTCGTGCTTTAGCCGCTGCCACCCCCGAACGTACCCTTTCTCGCACCAAATCCCGTTCAAATTCAGCCAAAGATGCCATTAAATGGGCAATTAGCCGCCCTTGTGGAGTATTTAAATCAAATTGCAATCCAGTTTGGGCAATTAAGGAAACATGCCAACTATGAAGTTCTTGCAACGTCTCAATCAGATCAATAGTGCTGCGTCCCCATCGGGTCATCTCTGTAACTAAAATGGCATCAATACTATGGCTTTGAGCTAATGCCATGATTTTTTTGCGCTCGGTACGGTTGTGTTTAACTCCACTCGCTGTTTCCTTCCAAACTCCAACTACCTCAAATTCTGACTTTTCGGCATATTCAAGCAAGTCCCGTTCTTGTCGCTCACAGGACTGATCTGTTGTGGAAACCCGACAATAAATGGCGACTTTTTGTACCAATTAAACCCTCCAGAAAAAAGGGGTATCAAACCCTTACTGCACCGTTTGAATTTAGTGTACCAAATAGAGTAAAGCATAAATCAAGAAGACATAGCGCGGCTCTCGCCTTTGGGGCATTCCCACGTCAATATGTTGGGGCGTTATCAGTTCTCTTTACCTCTTGCAGTTATGCAGGGAGAAATGCGTCCGTTACGCGATCCAAATGACCCAAATGAGCAGGACGATTAGAACGTTTATGTGGCAAGTGTTTCAGCCAAGCGCGTAAGTTTCTGTACGATTGCTCATTTCACCCCAGTATGCTACCGTTGAATATGCAATATTTAAAAAATTGCTAATTTCTTGATATGTTTTTCCATCGTTCATCAATAATAAAATGAAAATTTTTTCTCTCACATAAGGGTTCTCATGCTCTTTGAGAGCTTTTAGTAGTCGTTCCCTCTGTTCCTGAGAAAGATGATTTGTTGCTGGCATACCTGACTGGCGATCACACCCGTTACTAATTTTTTTATTATACAATCAAGCTGCGTAGCAGCTTACCACAAGTGATACGGCGTATGATAAAAATATTTGTTGAAGTAGTTGACACCCAGTTAAGAAATTGGTGCAACCGCGATCGCATAGATTTGATTATTTAGTCTTTTGCTGCTGTTTTTTGAGCCACAGAGGTAATAGGGCTTTCACTAATCCTGTTATGGCTCCAATTAAAACGGCTACTGCTGTAATCATATCGGCAGCGCTGTTACCATCTGGTAATCTAGTTTGGGGATTATTGATGGTTGGTTGGGGTGGTATGACTTCAACGGGTATACCTGTTTGTTGGGTGTTGGTAAGGTAATTAGGAGAATTGTTATTCATGGCTAAAACCTGATTTCGTTTGTTCTAGAAATAAGGTTCGATTTAGGGTACAGCCCGAATGCAAGTGTGGTGGTAGAACTACTGATAAAATTTGTGGGATATGAAGGTCACTAGTTTGGGGTAAGTGCTAAGATGTGAATATTGCCACCCTAAACCTAAACTTTTTCGGTTTTTACTGAATTCGAGCAGATGCCACGAGCAACCCACGGTGAGGATGTTAAAGCGAGAGTAAAGCGTTTATTTGCAGTATTGTTGTCCTTGAGTGACTTGAATGAGGATAACTGTGGCATTGATTTTAGGTGGGATGATTCTGGTAGCCCCAAATTAGTTGTTAAAACAACACTTAGACATTTAGAAGCACTAACAAAAAAAGACGGTCAAGGTCATCTCAGCAAAACCCAAATCCGCGAAGCATTGCAACGGATGGAAGACTTTTTGGGGATATTAGCAGATAACCGTTTACATAAACGGGGTACGGAAAATTGGGACTTTACTTTGACGCTTTGGTTTAGAGAAAGCGCGAAAAATCTGGAAAAATTTGAGATTGAGTGGGATGAGCGCAGACCAGAAAAATCAAAACAGCAAGCAGCAGCAACTACCCAGAAAGCCAAAACCACTCAGCAGAAAAAAAGTAGTTTTTGTCAAGCTCCAGCATTACCCCAATATTTTGTTGAACGCCCTTCACACCAAGAAGCAGTTAAAAATCTTTTGCTTTCTCAAGCAGCAGATAGACCAGGTACATTAGTTGTCAGTGCGATTTATGGTTTAGGTGGTATTGGGAAATCCACATTGGCAGCAGCATTAGCCCATAGTTTAGAAGTGCAAACCTGTTTTCCTGATGGGATATTATGGGTGACATTGGGTCAAAATCCGGATTTATTGCCGTTTTTAGGTAACTGGATTCAAAGATTAGAAGACTATAACTACAAACCTGTAACCATAAGCGATGCTTCGATGCATTTGCAGACATTGCTTTACGATAAAAAAGCACTACTGGTAGTGGATGATGCTTGGAATCCAGAGCATGTAGAGCCTTTTCGGGTGGGAGGTTCCAAATGTCGAGTGCTTATAACCACAAGGGAAGCGGTAATTAAAGGTGCAACTCGCTACGATTTGGACGTATTAACACCGGATGAATCCCTAGAATTACTGCAAAAAACTTGTGCTTCGCTCAACCAGGACGAACAACAATTAGCTCAGGAATTAGCTGTCACAGTTGGCTACTTACCATTAGCACTCGATTTAGCAGCAGCCCAAATAGCAGAAGGAGTCACCTTCGCTGAACTGCTGGAAGATTTAAAAGCAGATATTGCCTATTTAGAAACACTCGATTTACCTGGTTTAGAAAAATACAGTAGCGAAGAAAAACGTAAGCATTGTAGTTTAATTGCCTCTTTTAATCTCAGCTTACGGTCTTTAACCCCAGAAATGTTGCGACAATTCGCTTGGTTTGGGATTTTACCGGAAGACGTGAATATTACCCCAGCAATGGCAGCAACACTGTGGGGAATCACTCCCAGACAGGCTTTAACAACATTACGGACTTTCAAAACCAAGGCATTATTATTACCAGGAACAGCCGTCGGTGAGCATTCATTGACTTATAGATTACATGACTTAATGCATAATATGGCAAAGCGCTTACTAACCTATAATACCGAAGATGATGATTTGCCAGGATTAGGATTAACCATAGCAGAAGCTCACACTCTTTTATTAGAAAGTTATAAAGCCAAAACACAAAGCGGACTTTGGCATACTCTATCAGATGATGGTTATATTTACGCTCATTTAACTTGGCATTTTAAGCAAGCAAATCAAATAGATGCACTACATCAGCTTCTAAGAGAAGAAACAGAGAGTGGTTTGAGTGGCTGGTATCAAGCACGGGAAAAACTGGGACAATTTGCAGGATATTTAACCGATGTCTTGCGTGCTTGGGAACTGGTTAACACCACAAATACCGAACGTATTCCCAAGAAAATTGGTTTGCAATGCTTTTATGCCCTGATAGTAGCATCGCTAAATAGTTTGGCAGAAAAAATTCCAAGCGAATTATTGGTGGAGCTAGTCAAGAAAAAGGTCTGGACTCCAGAGCAAGGTTTGGCTTATGCAAAGCAAATTCCACAATCTAGGCAGAAAGTTTGGACTCTTATGGAACTTGCTGTGTATCTATCAGCTTCTCAAAAAAAACAAGCATTGGAGGAAGCGTGGAAAGCAGCTATTCAGCTTAATAAGTTCATGAACCAACTGGCTCCTCATATGCCCGAATATCTTCTATATGAAGGAGTCAAAACTGTATTATTTGTTAATAATACATTAACTTACCACTATCAATTAGAATATTTAATTCCACATCTATCTGCTAAATTAATAAGAAAAATTTTTGAAGAGATTTTGGCAACTGATGATAAACAGCAGGATTTCGCCCTAGTTTTAATGGATATGGTGCCTCATTTGCCTACTCAATTACTTAAAAAAGCTTTCAAAGCCGCTTTGGCAATTGACAATAATCATACAGTACGAACAGATGCCCTGATTGCTCTGGTGCCTCACTTACCGGAAGCTTTGCCAGAAGCTCTCAATGCTGCCTTAGAAATTGCAAATCCCTCCTTTCGTGCTAATGCCCTGATTGCTCTGGTGCCTCACTTACCGCAAGTTCTGCCCGAAGCTTTCAAAGCCGCTTTGGCAATTGACAATAATCATACAGTACGAACAGATGCCCTGATTGCTCTGGTGCCTCACTTACCGGAAGCTTTGCCAGAAGCTCTCAATGCTGCTTTGGTACCTAGACATAGATGGGTATTTTCAGATACAAGAAAAATAGAAGAAATAGTGCCATATTTACCAGTTTCGTTGCTGGATAAAACGCTCAAAGCTACCATAACGATTAATAATGAGGAAATACGTCAAATAATCATAAGTTATTTGGCTCCTTATTTAACAACTTCATTGCTGAATGAAGCTTTCAAAGCTGTTTTACAATTTAATGATGAGAAGCATCTTGCTAAAGCACTGAGGGATTTAGCTCCGCACTTACCCAGTTCACTATTAAGCCAAGCCCTAGACGTTACTTTAAAAATCAGCCATGCAGGAATTCGTCGTAAAGCTCTGATTGCTCTAGCCCCCCGCATACCTGTTCCACTGCTAGAAGAAGCTTGTAATAAAATTTTTGAAATAGAGTTTGTGTTATCTCGTGCAATGTCCCTCTATGATTTAAGTCCCTACATACCAGATGTCTTACCTAAAGCTTTTGACGCAAATCCATCGGACATTATGGCGATATTTGAGTATGAATTTGAAAGTTGCGATTGGTTGATTTTTCTTGTTTCTCAATTCTCAATTCCATTATTGAAAGAAGCTTACAGATATCTTGTGGAAAGTGAATCTTTGTACACTGTACAGCACAAAATCCTGGAAAATATATTTCCTCAGCTACCAGAAACTTTAGTTGGTAAAGTTATCGAACTTATTCCTTTGGAAAATACGAAAGTAGTTTCCAGAGATATCCATATTGTAAACTTGGTTCCCTACCTACCATCTAAATTACTACCCAAAGCCCTCAAAGCGGTTCTGAAAATTGGGGATGTGGATTTTCGTTCCAAAGTCTTGATTAGTCTAGTTCCCTTCCAGCCAGATACCTTACAACATGAAGCTCTCAAAGCAGCCTTAGCACTAGAAAAGCCGTATTATCGTGTTGATGCTTTGGGTGCTTTAGCCCCCTATTTATCAGAACCCTTACTACAAGAGGCTTTAATAGCAATTGTAACAATTGAGGATGCTTACTCTCGTGCCACTGCCATAATCGCTTTGGCTACCTACTTACCTACAAGTCTACTACAAGAAGCTTTCCAGGCATCTCTAGCAATTGAAGACCCTTACTATCGTGCCAAGGTTTTGATAGCCTTAGTTCCTCGTCTACCTCCTGCTTTACCTGAAGCCCTCAATGCTACCTTGGAAATTAATGATGCGTACTCTCGTGCTACTGCCATAATAACTTTAGTTCCTTACCTGACAAGTCTTGTGCTACCAACTGTTTTCAAAGCAGCATTAGCAATTGAATATACACCCGCTCGCGCCCATGCTCTAAGTGTTATAGCAATTTACTTGCCAGAAGCATTGCCTGAAACCCTCAAAGCAGTTCTAGCTATTGAAGATGCAGATTATCGTGCCAAAATTTTAAGTATCTTGGCTCCTCATCTACCAATATCGTCCTTAATTGAAATCCTAAAAACAAGCCTTGCCAATAAAAACGCATACTCTCATACAAAAACTTTGCATACTCTAGTTCCTTATCTGCCAGAAGAATTTCTACAAGAAGTTTTTGAAGTTGCTTTGACTATCGAAAGTGCGTACCATCGTGCTAAAATTCTTAGTGTCTTGGCTCATCATTTACCAAAGGCTGTACCCAAAGCTTTTGAAGCTGCCTTGACAATACAAAATGTTTCGGAACGTGTTGATATATTAATTACCCTCTCTCCTCATATATCAGAAGCTCTGACCAAAGCCTTTGAAGCCACCTTGGTAATTAAAAGCATTTCCGAGCGTGTTGATATTCTAATTACCTTAGCTCCTAATTTACCAGAAGCTGCAACGGAAGCTTTCAAGTTAATTAAGTTACTTGAAAGGTCTTCTGAACGCGCCAAAGTCTTAATCATTTTGGCTCCTTATCTACCAGAAATATTACTACCAGAAGCACTCAAAATCGCTCAAGCAATTGAAGACGCATCAGACCGTGCTGATGTCCTAAATACACTTATTATAAAATTAACACAGATACCAAAAGATAGATTATCAACACTATGGCAGGAATTCATTTTCTGGAGTTCTTATCGAAACCGCCAAAACATACTGCAAGACATCGCAGTAATGGCTCCACTGATTTTTGCATTGGGTAGTCAAGAAGCAATTACAGAAGTGGCTTATGCCACCCAAACCGTAGGGCGGTGGTGGTCATAATGATACTTAAATCCGTGGCAAGTTTTTGAGCAAAGCCAAAGCCAGAAATTTTCATGTTCCTATTGCCTACTCTCACCGCCCAGTCCGCATCCCTTGCAAATACTGCACAAAGGCACTACAAAAAATTGCTACCCCTTTTTTCAGGCTATTCTTTACGATGGGTATGTTTTTCTCTAGAAATACTCATAAGTTTTGGGTACTTTATATACCCAAAAAAAATTATGTAATTTCTGGTATTACAGTTTTACATTACTTCTAACTTGATGTAGGTAAATGTTTGATTCTAGGTTTAGGCATAAGGCTATTACATAAAACAAACTTCATCAAAATATGTTCTTTAAGCAATGTTTAAGAAAGAGTTTCTTACTCATGCATAAGGCGGGACTGTGCCAAAACGGGAAAATTGTACGCTAAGGAATTAACTTAACTTCCAAAAACCTTAGCGGGTAAGGATTACAAAGAAATGTTTTCTTTTATTTTTGGAGTTGGGGTAGATATAGCGAAGCTGTCACCAGGGGCAAGATAGCCTGAAAATCTTACTGTGATTGAGTTTCAGACTATAAAGTTTTCACAAGGTTTCTACACTGATACTTTTAAATACATTTACCCTGACTCAATCAGCAACCTTTCATTCAAATCCAAGCGAAAAATACCGTAGGGATTTACATGACCCCAAATCAGAGGTGAAAGCGCTCGCAACTCGTCCACGCCCATCAACTTCATCCATTGCGGCTGCGATAAAACCTGCTGAATCATTAAAGTATTTATATATACTAACGATATCTGTAGTAAATGCAGAGATAACACAGCTAATTCTTGGTCTGACAAACGATTGGTGGCAATCTCTGCACCTTTGCCGTAAAAAATAAAACCATTAGCGCCGTTCCAGTTCTCCACCACGTTTAGCCCAGCGTTTATCTCTTGTCGCAGTTCAACTGAATGTAAGTATTTACACAAAAAGATAGTTTTTACAGCCTTACCCAATTCCGCCAAGGCTTGATAAGTAGGGTGTAATAAATTACCTCTAGTAAAGCGTTTCAAAATAGCTTCAGTCTCCGCCATACCCAAACGCAGAGCAGTAGCATACTTTACCATTTGGTCGTATTGTTGGCGAATCAAATCCCAATTTATTGCACGAGTTAAAATTGGTTGTAAGTTTGGATAAGCATCATTATTTCCAATGGATGGGCGGTATAATTTCTGAACATTGATACGTTTGAGACGCGGCATTAACTGGAAACCAAGTAAATGGCAGAAAGCAAAAGCAACTTCATTTTGCCCGTGACTATCCACATAATTCTTCTCTACCTTCATCTCGGTGCAATGGCGTAATAATCCTTCTATCATTGCCGCCACCTCAGAAGAAGAACAAGTTTTTAACTGCGAATAAATACAAACAGAATTCTTCTCAACATGCCAATAAATCATTACACCCCGTCCACCGTAACGGATGTGCCACTCGGTCATTAGATTTTGGTCCCAAGCACCAAACTTTTTTGAGTCGGAAGCACAAGCAGTTGAACCTTCTCCCCAAATAACGGGATTTCTAGCATTGAAAATTGCATTTGCAACACAGCCAATAGCGTTACGTAACTGGTCTTTATGGACAAAATGACGCTTTACATAGAGTAAATCCTGATAATTATCTCCTTTAACTTCGTCGGACAAGCGTTTTACTCCTGCGTTTGTTCCTAAGCCATATAAACAAAGTAACAAGCGTTTCTGTAAAGTAAAAGAACTTAAAACTTCTCGTGTTGATACAGTTTTAAAGTGTTGGCTAAAATTGATTCTTAAATCAGTCTCTTTCAAAATATCTAAGAGACTAGTCATACGCCAACGATTAGTAATTTCCGCTTTTAATCGCGTCAAATTAACAGGTTCATCTTGTGCAATTAAAGGAGAAACGGTAATTCGACTTTTACCCGTTTTTTTAATCTTGACAAAGTTATTTTTAGGTAGACCTTTATCTAATAAATTTAATGATTCATGCATTTGTTGCTGTAAATCAGCAATAAATACTTCCACATCAGATGGTTGTTTCAAAGCTTGGAAATATTCTAACCTTTGTGCATCGAAATCCACAGGTAAATCTTCTTCGGGATTTCTGTAACGATTAGCTCCTACAACCCATATTTCCTTGCATCTGAGCTTTTCTCTCAAAGCTTGAAGTACACTTAATTCATAATTGATGCGGTTTACTTTAATTTCACCCTCAGAATTATTTTCTAATATAATTTCTTGCCAACCACTACGTAGTACACCTTCAATGGGTATATCCTCTCCAGCATCGTAGTAACTTTGTTTGCTATCGGCATACTTTTTAAGTAATTCTAAAGCTTGAATAACTGGACGATGAACCTCATTATTGGAACGAAATTCTAATTGTTTTAAAATCAACGGTAAAATTCGACGATAATGCCCACTATAAGAAGACCGCATAACTGTATAAACTCTCTCGCGGTAAGCATTACCAGTCGATTTATACTCACTTACTAAATTTTTGAGGGTCACTTCACCCACAACCGGAAAAATCACATCTTTGATTGTGCCGTCTGGTTGATTTAAAGAAGCTTCCGCCATTCGATATAAAAGATTATTCTTGCCATGAACCTTTTTAAAATCTACTATAAGTTCTTTATCAACACGTTTTTCAGCATTTGCGCTGATGCGATGTACAATAATTATAAGTAGTTCAACTAAATTATCGATAACTTCTTGACTTCTTAGCCAACAAAAAGCAGCAAACAGACCATAACGAACATTGTCGGGGTGACGACGTAAATCACGAGGATGTTCAACGGCTACTCGACTTTTATAGATTTGAAGAACCTTGTTTGGTATTTTTTTAAATAAATCTGCTGGTAATTCTAGTTCCCTAAAAACCTCTAACTTAGCAACTTCTCTCTGAAAACTTTCTACCCCAGTTCGACCGGGGTCTGTTTTCAATTCAGCCCAGGTTAACCTGAAGGTTGAAGTGTTTATTTCTTCACTAGTTGTACCATTATTCTGTTGATTATTATTGACTTCGTTAACATCATCTAATTCTTGAGATGATGATTTATCACTCAACAAAATGTCTATCTGCTTTTTAGATTCGTTAGATAATTGCAAGCTTATCTCACTAAAAAATTTCGCCTCAAAATTACGAAGGGCAGAACGAATAATGCGTTCTAATCTTGAATCGGACGGCGGTTCCAGTTTTAAATCTCGCAACCTTGCAATGGCTGCAAGTTTTAGTTGTTCAAATTTTAACTCGTAAATTAATGCTTGTTCGGCTAACCAGTTAGTTAATTCTTTGGCATCGTTAACATTGGCTTCTCGGAACCCAAAAAATTCTCTTATTTGAGCGCGATGATATTTTATAGAGCGTCCTTGCCAATCGTAGTAAGAGTATTTTTCCGGAGGAATATCTAAAAGTTTGGCAACATAATTAACAACGCCCTTGGAAATTTCCTGCTGGTTCTCAGGAAATCTGGCGTAAAATTGAAAAAACTTAAGCAATATAGCGAAACCTAAACGATTTTCATGATTTTTTTGAGTTGATAGCGCTATTTCGTCTGGAAGTAGCGTCCAATGTTCCACTAATTCTTCTGGCTGCCAAGTTTTTTTCATTAAGTCTCACTGTTCAAGCAAACAGTATTGTATCTACCTTCGGGTAAGTCTACCTGGTCGATAAAGTCATGCAAACTGGGAAATTTTCGTTGCCAAGTATCTTCAAAAAATTTATTGATACCTTCTGTGACAATCAAAGATTCGGCAACTTCTTCTTCTAAACCGTAGAGTCGCATTAAATTTACGATTACTGGTTGAAACTCTAATTCAGTCAAGTCCCAGCCAGTTTTGCGATACTTACCTCGGAAGATTTGAGAAATCTCAATGGTGAAGAGTGGTAGATATTTCAGCTTCTGTTCTTTTCCTCTCCCTTGGACTAAGTATATTTGGGGAAAGGCAGCAGCTATTTGGAATTCGTTGGGTTTATCTCGGTTGATTGCGGCTTGTTGCTGCTCCTGGAATTGCTTGAAGTGTTCGCTAGGAAGCAACAGTTTATTGCCGACAAGTCTAACATTATCGCTGAAAACTTTGGGAAAGCTTTCCGAGCCACGTTCTACTTCAGCAGTAGTCAGTTCTTCTAACCTGATGTATGACAACCAGGATTGTACTATTTGAATAAGTTTTTCTGACTCTAACATGGGAACTCCTACTCAGCTCCGGAAGTGGCGTTGAATCTAAGTTAATCTTTTTCTCGTTCATCTGCAACATCCTTTAGTGCTAAAAAGTTTGTCACAACTTCTTTTATCAGGAGTCGGCAGTAGTGAGTAGCTACGGTTTTTATAACTGAGTAATAATCATCTAATAGGATGCGGGCTTGACGACTTACAATTATTACAAAACGTCCCAATCTTCCTTCATCCACAGGTTCTGTTGGGTCGTCATAACGGACTACTGTCCCGTGTAGGGGAGAAAGATTTGTTTCTGCCCTAGCCGAGCGTGTTTCTTGACGTAACTTAGAGCGCAGTCGTTCAACTACAACTTCCCCATCAATGCCTTCACCTCTTTCCAATTGCTCAACAGCGACTTCTACTTTTTGACGAGTTTCTTCAACCCATCTTTGATAATCTTTTTCCCATTTGTCCAACAGTTTTAATATTGTACTAATAACATATAGCTGGATTTTCATATTTACCTCTAACAATTTGCGCCCTTATAAATTGCTCATCTTCAGGCTTGAGTTGAATATTCATAATTTTTTTCTTGTGAATAGCGATGGAAGTACTTTTTATTATGATGAAGGCTCTCAGAAAAAGTAGAGCCAGCAAGCTACTACCTCCAAAGGCAGAGTAAATACCCGTTGACCGCCTTTTTCATTGTTTCAACCTTCTTGTGTCAGTGCCTCCAGTTGTGAAAGCAATTTTTCTATCTGCTTGCGTTTTTTCTGATCTGACCAAATACGCGACTTTTTTAGTTTGGTAGTCGCAGCAGTACAGCGCTCTTTGTAATCGTTAGATTCAGCTTTTGGGGTAGAGTTTGAGTTTTTATTCTCACCAATGCGTTGTTTGATTTCACTTAAAGACCAATTTTCTTTAATAGCTTGGTTTAAGAAAGCAACGCGCTCTAGGGTATCTTTAATTTGAGCAATAGCTCTAGCTTTGGTGTATTCAAGGGAACCTTTTCTTAATGCCTCCAAAATGTCTTCTGGAAGGTTTAGTAGAGGCAGGCGGTTGTTGGCGAATGATTCCCAGGTCATTAAACCCAAGCCGTTAAATACTTCTTCTACAATTTGTAACTCTGGTTTCTCTGGCGAAGATGCTTTACTACTATCAGTTTCGTCTTTGACAATAACGTTATTGTCAGTTTCTTCTGCTTGGGATTCGTCTGACTCAGTAACGCTATTCTTAGCGTCTAAATTACCATTTTCTTTGACAATAACGTTATTGTCAGATTCATTTGGCTCTATTCCCTGTTCCCCAATAACGTTATTGTTAGATTCTTCGGCTTGGATTTCTTCCTTGTCAATGACATTATTGTCAGCATCTAAATTATCCGAATTGTCATTTCCAATAACGTTATTGGAAGATTTAGCAGCTTCTTTACGTGAGTGTTGTAAGCGACGCAGTAAGGGGGGGATTTCTTCAACCGCTCTACCCAATCTGATAGCCAGTAGGTGCAAGATGCCTTCTGTTTCTTCTACGGGGTTGAGGTCTTCTCGTTGTAGGTTCTCAATTAATGCTAGTTGAAAAGCCGCTTCGTTGCTTAATTCGCGGATAACGACAGGTACATCCTTTAATCCGCATTCTTTGGCGGCACGGTAGCGGCGCTCTCCTGCTACCAATTCGTATCCAGTTCTGGCTCTAGGACGCACCAGCAGGGGTTGCAAGATGCCGTGTTGTTTAATGGATTCGGCTAATTCTGAAAGAGCTTTGGGGTCAAAGTAGCGACGCGGTTGAGTTGCCGCTATATGAATTTGTTTTAATGGTACGTTAGTAGTGGAATCGGCATTATTAGCTGAAACGTTTGTGGTGTCCCAAGGTATTTCAAGTGTACTTTTGAGTGGTTGGCTGCGTTTGCGGTTCATTTTAATGACTCCATGCTGCTAGCAATAATTTCAAGTATGGCAATAGCTGGATGCTTTGGCTGATATACGGCTAAGGGCATTCGTTCTTCTGATGCATCAACAAAGGTAGTAGAGCGAGAAATGGGAGGAAGGATTGGCCCTACTCCAGCAAGTTGTTCTTGAATTGCCCCCAAGGTGCGGGTGTCCTGGGAGTTACGGGCATCGTATTTAGTAGGGACAAATCCGCCTATTTCTAAAGAACGGTTGACTCTAGTGCGAACTCTGGCGACGGTTTTAAGGAGTTCGTTGGTGCCTTCAAAGGCTTTGAAATGGGTTTCTATAGGTACGAGGACGTGAGTTGCTGCGACAAGAGAAACGTAACTTAGCAGCCCCAAACTAGGAGGACAATCTATTAAGATGAAGTCGTATTCTTCTTGAATTGGTTCAATGGCGTATTTAAGGCGAAAGTCGCGCAAATCGGCATTGACTAACTGCATTTCCGCCGTACTAAGGGTGGTGTTAGTGGGCGCTAAGTCCATGCCATGAATCCCTTCGTATATCGGTAGGGGTTGTTCTTCGACTATGGCATCATACATGGATTTCTCCAATTCTCTGGGAACTAAGCCCATAAAAATGGTTAAGGAGCCTTGCGGGTCCATGTCAATTAGCAGGACGTTGTGTTTGCGGAGTGCTAGGTGATAGCCCAGGTTTTGGGTTAGGGTGGTTTTAGCAACACCTCCCGCTTGATTAAAAATAGCGATGATTTTGGTCATAAGTGATTGAGTTGACCTGCCCCGTTACTTTCTAAAGATAACTGGTTATGTGTCAATTATTTGGTCTTAAACAAATGTTAGCCTTCTTGCGTCAAGCGATTGAGCGTAAATATCAAACTGTCGAAAGTATTCATATTCTATCCGGTTAGTACTAATAAATTGGATTCGTTTTACTATAAATAAAAATTATCAAAACCAGACCTACAGCTTACCGTAGTTGAGTAGAAACTGTATCTTCAGCTACAAAATTTTTGCGATCGCTTTCTTAGAGAAAAACTTTTTGATTTACTGAAAGTGGTAGTTTTGATAAATCGTTGGGGTGTAATCGGAAATAAGTCATTTGAAGCTAAGCAAACGTAGTAATAAATTATTGCAGATTGAAATTTCCAACTCAACTAGCGACTTTGGCAAGATGGGGACATTTTAGCAGTGAAACTAGATACTTGGGTTGTACTAAGAGCTTCCAAGTTAGAAGTGAATGTTTTTCTTTGAATATCTTTATCTGGGCGGAGAGAATTGTTTGCTGTTTCTAGTTTATAGCTGTTAGTCGTTTCAGCAAAAAACGGACTCCACTCCATGAGAGACGTATCAACACTAAGCAAATCATCCGGGCTAGGTGGAGTTCCTCCACGTCCTATGTCGAAAAATTGAACAGCTTCTTGCCCAGCGCTGACTTGACAGCCGTCATTAATTGCTACTGTGCGAGGGGTATCTGGTAATTGTGTTAATCCTTGACTGGGGTCAACATCAGGTACTGCAATTTCCACAACACCATCAATGCCAAGCTGTGAACTGGCTGTAATATCACTTGTGAATTTAGTTTCTCTTTTGCGCTCTTCGATACCGAAAATTCCTTCAGGTTTAGGCTTGATTGTTACTCTTCCGCCATTACCTGTATAAGCATTAGCTGTGATGTCATTATTTTCATAAGGTACAGCAACTATGAAGCCTTTACTTGCATCAATCGTAATGTTGCCCCCATCACCACCAGATGGTGCAAGACCAGCAGTTGTAGAAATTTGACTATCATGACGCATGAATAGTAAATCTTGAACCTTTAGCGTAATGTTTCCACCATCACCTGAAGTAGTTTGAGATTTAATACCTCCTCTATCGAGTCGAATAGAAGGTGATGTAATATCAATATTTCCAGCAAATCCCGGTTGAGATGTTAAGCTTGAAACGTTAACCTCAGCGCCATTAGTAAGAGAAAGTGAGCGAGCATTTATTTTAATATTGCCTCTGGCTGTTTGCTGTCCAGTTATTGGTTTTCCCGTCGCTTCAACTAAGCTAATTACACCACTGGGTTGTCCATTACTTGCAATGCCATCAAAAAATAATTGATTTTGGGCATTGATTACGACTGTACCTGGATTTCCTGAGCCAGCGGTACTAGCTCTTATTTGTGCGCCATTTTTTAAAGAAATAGAAGATGCTGTAATTTCGATATTACCTCCATTACCTTCTGCTTGAGATTCCACGGCGCTAAATACACCACTAGATTCTGTCAATTTATTGCCTCTGCCCACTCCATCAATAGAAATCATGTCTTGGGCATTGATAACTACTCTTCCTGAATCTCCTTTTCCAAGAGTGCTTGCACTCAGTTGAGCGCCATTATTCAAATACAAAGAACCAGTAGAAATTTCGATACGCCTATCCGTTTTATCGTTACTTGCTTCAATGATATTTCCTGTTTCGCGTACACCAATAAAGGCGCTACCTCCATCAAATGATGCTTCTTTTTCAGCATTAATAATAATGCTACCTAAAGTGCCTAATCCAGACATACTAGTATTGATTTGAGCCGAATTTTTAACCTCTAAAATATCTGTATTAATGCGGATATCTCCACTATTTCCTACGGCATTTTCGGACACACTGGCATAGATACCAGTCAGTTCATCTTGTCTTTGAGGTATTTCTTCTTCACCGATTAATGATATTAGATTGCGAGCATTGATAATAATATTATTTGAATTTCCTTTACCTGAAATACTGGCATTAATTTGAGCGCCATTTTTTACTTCAAGTTTGTTTGTATTAATGAGGATTTCTCCACTATTTCCTTGTGCATCTCTTGACACACTAGTAAAAATACCACTTTTTTTCTCAGGATTTTGACCTCTGCTTTCTAAAGAAACGGAATCCGCATTGATAGTTACACTACCTGAATTACCTCTACCAGAGGTACTGGCATTAATTTCCGCACCATTTTTCACAGAAAGATCGGCAGTATTGATTTCAATACCTTGACTATCGCCAGTTGCGCCATTAGAAACGCTGCTGACAATTTTACTATTATCCCCATCTAACAGCGTATTGCTGGCATTTATAGTTATTTTTCCAGCATCTCTTATTCCCGATGTACTGGCATTAATTTCTGCGCCTTTTTTCACAGATAGTATATTAGTGTCAATATTAATTCCTTTAGTATCTCCATTTGATTCTTTTGATACGGTGTTTAAAATTCGGCTATTAATTCCATCCAAAGATATACTGCCAGCGCGGATATTTATCTCACCAACATTACCGTTACCAGAAGTGCTAGCATTTATTTCTCCACCATTTATCAGTCGAAGCGAATCTGTAATAATTTTGATATCTCCACTATTTCCTTCTGCTTGTTGTGATACACCATTAATCAATTTTCCTCCAGCTAAAAAGATATCATTTCTAGTATTAATAGCTATATCACCTGCATTTCCTTTACCAGAGGTACTAACATTAATTTCTGCGCCATCCCCTAATTCAAGGATATTGCTATTCAGAAAAATATTGCCACTGTCACCTGTTGCATCGGGAAAAACAATATTTGTTATTCTTCCTGACTTTTTAATTGTTCCTGACGATTCTATTTCTGGTTTAATTAAAATTGCATCTGAAGCGTTAACTGTTATATCTCCACCTTTAGCCCCCTGGCTTCCCATATTGTTATTGATTCCTGCTATCAGTTCACTTTCTTCTGATAAATTAAAATTCCTAGCATTTATCGTAATATTCCCACCGCCTCCAGCAAGCACATCCACCTTAGATTGAGCGCTAAGAGATACATCTGCTTTTAGTACACCATCAGGAAAACTAAAACGCAGATTACTGCTATCGCCTTCTATACTTACGATTCCAACTTCTGCTATTCCTCCCAGTTCAACTCGTCCACCAGGAGAGAGCAAATACGATCCTTCTAAATTGACATTTCCACCCAATAAAGCCAGAGTCTTACCCTGCTGTGTTTGTAAATTAGAACCTTGCACCTGGATTGCACCCGGTATACCTTCAAACTGCAAACCAATTGGAAAAGGAACATCAACAGTCAGCAACGGTGGTACTTGTGCATTCTTGGCGCTAAACTGTGTCCCATTAGAAAACAACAAACTACTAGCCGTACTGCCAACAAATGAACCTCTCAAATCCAATTGAGCATTTGGTCCAAAAATGATGCCATTGGGGTTGAGAAAGAACAAGTTTGCGTCACCTAACACCCGCAGCGTACCAAACAAGTTAGAAGGGTTTTGTCCTGTTACCCGACTAAAAATATTTTGAATTCCGGTTGAATTAGAAAACTCTAGCGTTCGTCCGTCATTAATATTGAACTCAGAAAAACTGTGAAAAAGGTTAGTTCCGCGAGTTGCTCCACCATCAATACGGTCTAGCTGTCGATTAATGGGGGCGACTATGGAACGTTCTGTTCCTAGCGTGTTATCAGGCACTATCTGAGCGAGGGTTGTATTTTCAAGGTATAAAGTCACTCCAGTAAGAATTAATGAGCTTATAACCCATGATTTTCGCTTCAAATATACCCAGTTTGGAGTTTTCATGTACACAGGTTCTCAAAAGAAAGTAGTAATTAGGTGATTCAGTCAAGTTAGAAACAAAAGCACACCCTTGAGAGCAAGCAAATTTATTAATATAACTAGATCGGTGTTGAAAATCGTAATTATGACAAGGCAGTAGGCAGTTGGGGTAAGGCTTTGAAGCCAATTTATATTCTTTTAGATAGCTGTGTTTATTTCTACCGACTTACTTAGCTCCACTATTACTTCTGACAATTCTCAAGTAGCAATTTTTAAGCCATTGGAGAATTACAACTCTAGAATATAGAGCATTTTGATACTCATCATTACATATAAAGTAAGTAAAATCCGAAGCTAGTTTATGAAATATTTATAAAGGCGGAAACATCCCACTATTTCGCGGTGAAACGAATAATCATAGGGGCTTTCGCCTATTTTGCATTAGATTAAAAATCAGTTTTTAAGTATTTTTTCTGATAAGTTTTGACTAAACAATTATAAATTTGACTTTTCTTCCTGAGCAACCGCATATACTTGGAAAGTTTTATACGAATTATCGGTTTATTTGGTATAGAATTTTACAAATATCTATAAGGGTTAGAATTGCAGATTTCTATTGGTGAATAACTGTTAAAACAGTCAGGGTGCGTGTTAGTCAAATTTCGAGCCTGCCCGGATTTACTGTACTGGCTATACAAATGCGTAATGAATAAGTACATCTATCATGCACCATGATTTAATTTTTTACTGGCGCAAGTTTTTTTTGCGTTTGCAGCAGATAAGCCCAATCATATTAACCACTAATGTGATAGCGGGTTCAGCAAGTGCGACACCCCCTGAAGCTTTACAAATTTCCCAAGCTGTCCTTGAGGTTACAACTCCAGGACAAACATTAGCGCCGTTGCGAGCTACATCTAAAGTATCCTTACACCCTACCCCAACTCCCCCAGAAACAGACTTTGATGTAGCTTTCAGAAGCAATCTTCCCAAAGAATCGGAGTTTGTTAGCAGCCAAGTCTTTAATTTAAAGACTATGACTGTTGATTCTTTTAATGCACAAAGTCTCGATATTGCACAAGTTTCTTTACCTGGAAATAGCTTTCCTCAACTACCACAGGAACCACGGGAAGATAGGCAAGTTCCTTCCACACCTTCTCCTGTTCCTGAGTCACCTATACAATCTCCTAAATCTCCTTCGCCTGAAAGTAACCAACAACAAGAGTCCTTATGTCCTCAAAGGTCTCAAGAAGAGAATTTAGAAAATACTAAAACTCGAGACAAAATTACGGCTACAAAATTTGAATTTGTTGATAATAAAGCTTTCCCAAAAGAAGATTTAGAAAAGCTTACTAATAACTATCTGAATAAACCTCTTTCTCTGGAAGAGTTAGTTTCGGTAACTTGCTTAATAGCCGAACATTACCATAAGAAAAAATATACAACTTCTGGTGCAATTGTCTTTATTCCCAAAGAAACCCAAAGAGATGGAAAAGGCTTAGTTATCATCCGAGTAATTGAAGGCACGTTAAAACAAATTCGTGTCACAACACTTTCTAAGAAATCCGATTCCCAAGGTAATGTCCTACAAAACTCAAGACTTGAAAATTATGTGCAATCTCGTTTGGCACTGGCTGTATCAAAACCGTTAAATATTGAAAAATTACAGGAAGCTTTACAATTACTGCAATTTGACTCGGTAATTGGGTCGGTAACAGCTCGTCTATCAGCAGGAACAGAACCTGGCGAAAGTATTTTAGATGTACAAGTACAGGAGGAAAAATCACTTAGCACTACCACTAACTTTGATAATAGTCGCGTTCCTAGTGTTGGTAGTTTTCAACAAAGAGCAGGACTGACTAAAGGTAACTTATTAGCAATCGGCGATAGTTTAAGTCTAGGCTATACCAAGACTGGAGGTAGTAACGCTTGGGATGCTAATTATACGTTACCAATTACTCCTAATAATGGAACGCTCAGATTTGCATACAGTGGTAGTAATAATAAAGTCATTGAATCACCCTTCGATGATATCGATAGGGATGGAAACGGTGGGGATATTGAATCGACATCCCGTTCCTATGAGTTGACACTACGTCAGCCAATAATTCGTAGGATACAAAATGCTAATACAAATGAATCTACAAGGCGGTCAACTTTTCGTGAATTTGCGTTGGGACTAACAACTTCTTTGAGGGAAAGTAAAACTTCTTTGTTAGATATTCCTTTCCCACTTTCTCCAGGAGCAGATAATGATGGGTTAAGCCGCGTCTTCGCACTGCGATTTTTTCAAGATTTAACTCAACAAAATGCTCAAGAAGTAATTGCACTCCGTTCTCAATTCAATTTTGGTATGAATGCGTTTGATTCAACTATCAACGAACCTATACCTGGGTTAAACGAAGTTATTCCCGATAGTCGATTTTTCTCTTGGCAGGGTCAAGCATTATGGTTGCGCGTTCTGGATCAAGATCAATTCTTACGATTACGTGCCAATGTGCAATTAGCCGATCGGGCGCTTATGTCTTCAGAGCAGTTTGTGATTGGTGGCTTGGGTAGCGTGCGCGGCTACCGTCAAGATGCGCTACAAACTGACAATGGAGTCTTTGCAACCGCAGAAGTTGAGATACCTGTAGCGCGTGTTTTCAGAAATACAGGGGTTATAAAAGTTATTCCATTCGTTGATTATGGCATTGGTTGGAATAGTTCTGGACAAGAAAATCCGAGTCCAAACTCCTTAGCTTCTTTAGGGGTGGGTTTGCAATGGCGACAAGGTAATAATTTTAACGCCCGTCTTGATTGGGGCATTCCTTTAATATCAGCAGTATTTGGAGATAGTAGAACATGGCAAGAAAACGGTTTGTATTTCTCAGTACAGTGGAATCCTTCGTTTTGAAACTGGTGCATCAGTTCAAATCTGAAGTTATATTTCGGCGATGGGGATATCGTCGTCTAGTTGTGTTGCTGTTACTGGGAGTGTTTCTTTTTACTGCTGCAATCCCACCTGTGTTGTCACAAATGTCGAATACAAACGCGAATAATTTGAGTGTTGAGCAAGTCTCGCAACTTGTGAAACAAAGTAGGCAACACTATGAAAATGGAGAGTTCGAGAAAGCTATAGAATCGTTGCAGCAAGCAGCCAAAAACTTTGAAAAGCAAAAAGATTGGGGAAATTTAGCTAGCACTTTATCAAACCTTGGATTGTCCCAATTGGAGCTAGGTCAATCATCCGCAGCTTTTAAAAGTTGGGAAGAAGCTGAGAAATATTTTGCTCGCATCAAAAATCAGCCAGGAATTACTAAAAGTCGTGTTTACCAAGCTCAGGCTTTGCAGTCATTAGGGCTTTATTCTCGCGCTTGTGAGCTTTTAACTACAGCTGTACTAGATAACCCATTACAATGCGATGCTTTGGATGAGAAAGTAAATACGGGAAATAAAGATAGGTCAAATTGGGATTTACTAACTAGTGCGATTAAAGAAGAAGATAAATCTATTCAAGCGATTATTTGGCACAGTTTAGGTGATGTCCTACGGGTTATTGGTGACTTAGATAATTCAATAAAAGCTCTCAAAAATGGTTTGGAGATTGCAGAAAGCTTGTCATCTTCTAAATACATACCCTCTATGCATCTAAGTTTGGGAAATACCTTGAGAGCTAAAGGAAATTTAGAACGCGATCGCAGGTCATCTCCACTGTATGAATATATTCCTTGGCTATATGATGTAGAACAACAAAAAGAACGACAAAAAATTGATGAAGCTAAAGGATTTTACAATGAAGCTATAGAACATTATAAATCAGCTATTAAAAATAGTACTTCACAAACTGCACCGAAATCATCTCTTAAGCTTCAGGCTCAACTTAATTATCTAAGTTTGTTAATTGAGACAGGGGACATTTTAACAGCACAAACATTATCGTCTGAAATATACTCAATTGAAAATGATAATTTTCAGATTGAACTCTCCTCAAAATTAACGGGAATTTATGCAAAAGTTAATTTAGCAAAGAGCTTGGCTTTTCTTAAGCAAGCTTCAGAAAAAAATAAATCTTGGGAGAAAGCTCCTTCGTGGGATGAAGTTATCAAATTAATAAAAGCATCTCAGCAAGAAGCTAAAGATTTAAAGAGTAAACGTGGTCAATCCTATGCTCTTGGTAATCTTGGTGGTTTGTATGAGCATTTAGGTAGGGTAGATGAAGCTCAACAAATAACTCAGGAAGCACTATACCTGGCTCAACCTAGCGAATTACCAGATATAGCGTATCAATGGCAATGGCAGATGGGGCGGTTGCTTAAAGCTCAATCTAATCAAAGAGAAGAAGCAATTGCTAGCTATGAAGCTGCTGTGAAAACGCTAGAATCTGTGCGTGGTGATTTGTTGGCGATTAATGCCGATGTGCAGTTTTCTTTTCGGGATAATGTAGAACCTGTCTACCGAAATCTGGTTGATTTACTCTTGCAAAATCCGACGCAAAACAATCTAGACAAAGCTAGAAACTTTCTCCAAAAACTCCAGAAAGCAGAACTTGAAAGTTTATTGAAGTGCAGTTTACAAAGTACACAACAAGTAATTGTTGATAATATTGTTGATCGGCGTGATTCCACAGAGGCAGTTATCTATCCGATTGTTTTACAAAAGCGGGTAGAGCTAATTCTTAAACTACCTAATACACCAGAACTACGTCACAAAAAAATCGATGTGGATTCTAAAGAAGTTAACGAAATACTAGAGCAATTACAAAAAAGTTTGCCAGAGCCTGATGCTGCATCTCAAATACAAATAGCTTCTCAAAAACTTTATAAATGGATAATTGATCCTATCAAAGCAGATTTGGAGTCGAGCAAAGTCAACACATTAGTATTTTTGCTAGATGCTCCCTTGCGGAACATCCCAATGGGAGTTCTTCATGATGGTAAAGATTACTTAATCCAGAAATATGCTATAGCTACAACTTCGGGTTTACAGTTATTTCAGCCTAAATACATAAAACCTGGTAGTTTGAAAATATTATTAGTTGGACTCACTAAGATTGGTTCAAACTCTTCCTTACTTGAAAAAGTTAAGCTGCAATTTGATAAAATTAAATCTGAGATACCTAGCAAGGTGCTTATTGATGAAGACTTTACCATCGAAAATCTTCAAAGTCAGATCAACTCTTCATCTTTTCCTATAGTACACTTTGCAACTCATGGTGAATTCAGTTCTAAACCTGGGGAAACTTTTATTGCAGCTTCAAATGAACAGCGTATTGATATCCCCCAACTAAGTCAATTGCTTCAAAGACAAAGCAAAGCCAGACCTGAACCAATTGAGTTACTCGTACTTGCTGCTTGTGAAACAGCCACAGGAGACAACCGGGCGACTTTGGGGCTTGCTGGAGCTGCCGTAAAAGCTGGGGCAAGGAGTACACTTGCAACTTTGTGGAAAGTAGACGCTAATGAGTATCCAGGCGAACTTATGAGCAAGTTTTATAGTGAATTAAACAAAGGCGTTACTAAAGCTAAAGCTCTCCAAATCGCTCAATTAGAGTTCATCAAGGATGATTCTGACCGAAAAATTCCCCGTTCCTGGGCTGCTTATGTAATGATAGAAAATTGGCTATAGTTATTTCATCAATTCTCTATCAGAAAACTGCAAAAAATAAATTACCCAAGTTCTATTGCTTTAAATGAGGGTGTGTTAGGTGTAAGCCTAACACACACTAAAAAAATTGAATGCTGAATTATTTGGAAGTCTCTTATTAAGTTGTTTTGTTTCTTATCAGCAGTTGGAATTTAGGTAGAAGAATAGCGCTGAACAACTGGTTCTTTGCTTAAATAAGATAAACCAACTTGTTGCAATAGGTCATTCCAGGCAGTAGCGTTAGCGGCATTTTCTGGAGCTTCATAGCGAAGTTCAGCAAGAATATTCAGAGCATCATACCAAATACCTTGTTCAGCATAGATCCAAGCACGCTCTAAAGGCTCTGCTGTTTTTAACTGACTTTCAATCGAAGAATCTAATGCAAACCACTGTAACCATCCTTGGACATAATCATCAGTCGAGCCTTCTGGGTTGCATTTAACTTTTAAGAACCACTTATATAGTTCACCTGGTTTTAATTTTGCTGTAGCTATAGATGGTATATCGTAACCAATCACACCAGGCGTTGATCCTAAAACAAAAGGCTTTGGGTCTCTGTAAATTTCCGTTCCTTCTTTATCCTGCAATATAAATTCTGCATAAGTACCTGAGCGATAAGGAACATAAAACCAAATAGTTGGATGCTTGCTGGTCATTCTTCCCCAGACATAAGTTTTAGCGCCTTCTTGCTTTGCAGGTACTAAAGCAAGAAGATATTTATTAACCGCATTGTCATCAGCTTGGCAAGGACCATGACTTCCAGCTCCTTTAAAACGTCCGGTAGGTGAACCATTATCTGGAACAGGTGGAGGAGTGTATTTGGCTTTTTTCTTACCATTTCTACTACTAGGTTTAGCTAACAAAAACTGCATCTGCCAAGGAAAGCAGATAACCGATGCAGCTATCCCAGTCACAGAAAAAGCAAATTTTACGACATCACGACGAGATATTTTTGTATTAATCATAATTTTGAGTCAATATTTTTCACTATTTCTGAAAGAAGAAGAACATTTAGTCCACCAAACAACTACAATTTGTGTACCCAATAAACTAAACACTGGCGGAACAAGCGGAACCCAGCCAGCTTTTGTAAGAATGAAAAAGCAGATGACACATATTGCTACACCTATTACGAGCCCTACAGTCAGCACTAAATAAATTCGCTGTCGAAAACAAAGTGTTAGAATACCTCCTGCTACAGACCATACTCCTACCCAAACTGCTTCAATCCAACCAGACCACCACCACAGTAAAGGACGGTCGTCTAGCACTGCACTGATAATTTGACTTATCATTTGTGCTTGAAGAAAAACTCCCGGAATTTCTTGACCATAGGGTGTATTCCAGAAGTCATCATAGTTTTCTCCTTTAGCAATAGTGCCGATAAGGATGATCCAATCTTTTTGCTGGTTTACCAACTCAGCATTAATCCCACGTTCTAGAATGTCTCGAAGAGAGACTCGATGAGCAACGTTTTGCAGAGATGGATAAGAACGGTAATTGAGCAGTAGTTGACTACCTTGTGCATCTAATCTTTGGTATCCGCTAGTATGTGGTGTCAACTTCCTCAAAACTAAGTCACCAAACTTCCATTCTTTCTCTGAAGTTAATTGTGCATTTATGCCTTTTACAGCATACAAATAATGCATTGCAATCAAGAAACTGAAGGAATATCCAGTACTACAAGAATGTGAAATATGAGGTGACATCGTTAAGAGATGACGGCGGATAATACCATCAGAATCTTTAACAACATCGCTGAAGCCTTGGAAATCTGGTGAAATATCTTTAGGAGGGGGAACACCTTTGGAGCCTTCATCAGGAGAAGGAGCTTTACAAATAACAAAGAACTGCCCATCGTCTTTTAATTGAGCAGGTAAAACTGAGCCAAAAGGGACTTCATGGTAGATATCTAAGCCTATGATGCGTGGATCTAACTTTTCTAATTTGTTCAGTAACTTAGCAAGAGCTTGATCTGATAGAGATGATACAGAACCATTCCTCTTCATCTTCATCTTGTCTTGATACTCAATATCTTGCTCATCAATAGTAACCAACAAAATTCGTGAGTCTTTTCCATCACTAGGTCTTAGTTGCATTAGAAGGTCAAAAGCTTGGAGTTCTAATCCTTGTAATACTCCCAGATATCGTATTCCCATAACAGCGCCGGAAATTACAACGCTGGCAACGATCATCACGAATAAATCAATAAGACTTAACTTACGTGGATTCAGATGTTTTGAATTTGATAATTTTGGGATAGATTGGTAGATGTTGTTGTGGATAACAGTGTTTTTTGAACCTTGAATATTGGTAAGATTACCACCTTCTCCTGTCTGACCTTGTTGAATATTGCTACTGCTAATTGAAGAATCTTTGATATCCTGTTTATGATTGGGTTTATTACTAGATTCTTGATTCGTCATAACACCTTAGAAAAGAAACTGATGTATAAGGCAAAATGAATTAAGGCATTCCCAAAAAACTTTTTGCCAAACCGAACCAACCCAAAAGTTGCCCAAGAATAGGTTGTATTTTCTGCCATGTATCTACTGTTTCACCAGCAGTTTTAATAGTATCAACCACCTTCTTCAAACTTTTCCCAGCTAATTCTTTATCAGGTTCTTCTTCCTGAACATCTTCCTTAACCCTATTCAGATATTTCTTAGCTGTACCTTTTTGCTCTGCTGGTAAATCCGAACCTTGTAACAATTCTTCAATCCTATCTAATAGTTCTATTACTTCAGTTGTAGTAAGTTGTTTCTGTGCTTCTTCTAATCCAGACTGACTAACCTGCTGCGTCTGGCTCACATTCCCATCCCGTGCTTGACCCATTTGTATTGGAGAGCCAGATATTGAATTACCACTTATAGACTGTGATTGGGGAGATTTTTCTTTCGACATAAATATAGCTCAGATATTACAATAAAATTTAAACTAAAGAACCAAAATTTGACGAATTATTGTGTAGCTTCAGTAAGTACTAAAAATTTTTAAGATAACCTAACAAATAGGCAGAAAGTGATTCTTAACTAACTAATTGTTGCACTCGTCTTAGGCAATTTTTCTTTCAGTAGAACATTTAACTTATCAAGCTTCTCCAACAGCTTTTCACCAGTCTTTTCAAAGGCTTTGGTTACAATCAACGTTGCGATCACCGTAGCTGTCAGTCCTACTGGTTCCATATAAATTTCTCCATTTTTTTTACGTATATACTTATATACTTAGATTTTCTTTATAAGTTCGTGAACGAACAAAAGCTTATAATCTTTCTAAGTAAAATATTTGGTAGACCCCTGATATAAACTTAGAGATATTCTTTCTCTAAAAATTAAGTGCTTATTATTACCCGATACAAGACATAATATAGTTATTTTCGTGGATAAGATGTAACAAAGTTATACCTTTACAAATTCTTGATTTTTTGAAAATGCAAAATTTATGTCACTTGCTCCTAAATATGCATTCGCAATCGTTCTAGCAGCATCGTAATAAGTTGTTAATGAATGCTGTTTTCTTGGACTGGATATGCATAAATTTTAGATAAAGAAATCCTACACGCCAATCGCAATTGATTAGCGTTAAATAAATTGAGCAAAGTAAATTTACGTTCTTAACTAGAAAATTCACTCAACCACCCATAAAAACTTGGTATCATTTGCTCCAGCTTACGTAACTCACTTTCAGCAACTTCCTCCAACAGCAGCACCGCACACCAACGTCGATCGCAAGTCCAACGACAAATAGTAGCGAGAACTGCTTCCGC
>Ga0209911_100145_pt1 | contig 33484 bp, 27 predicted proteins | sample FECB21metaG_FD_188301 | JGI IMG/M metagenome (GOLD analysis project Ga0209911, IMG submission 188301) | Cyanobacterial communities from the Joint Genome Institute, California, USA - FECB-21 (SPAdes) (version 2) | ecosystem: Environmental > Aquatic > Thermal springs > Hot (42-90C) > Microbial mats...
AGCCTAGCTAGGCCGCCTGATTGAGTGACAGAGGCCTGGTCATCGCCCGACGGCCATGGCGGCTGGCCGCTTCGGGGAGCTTGCCTTGGGCAGAGCAGCGGCTTAGGTTGATGACATTGGGCTTTAGCCCGTCCCAGTGAGCGAAGCGAACGATTTGAACCACTAGTTAGGCCTGCCACATTTCGTAACCTTGGGTACAGGTATAAGTTCACCTGAGGGTGTTTCGAAGAAAAGCTCATTGCCTCTATAAATTAGATCCGTACTGACGCTGAAAGTGTTGATTTTTACTGCCTCTGGCGGGACCGAAAATCTACCCGTGTAGCATTTCTTTTCCTGGCCACTAATGATGATGTTGCATTCTTGATACCAAGGAATTTCTTCCTTGCTCCTTGGGCTAATTTCCCTTAAGACGTAAAAATCATCAGGCCGGGAAACTATCAGTGACTCTGTACTCTCATTTTTTAGATTGCCGTACATAACAGAGGGGCACCCTGTTAGCTGTGATACGATCAGTGCAATTAAGAGCAACTTTCTCATGCGGGGCCTAACGCCCGGCTCACGCGCCGGTTTGTAGCCGCGAAGCGGCGGAGAATCGGTCGCCGCGCAGCCGATTGTTAGGTGCTTTATTCCCTGCAAATCACATTACCATCTAAATCATAGACTTCTTCATATTGCAGGAGGCGTGATAAAAACTCATTAAAAGTATTTGCTACCACAAGACTATTACCGCCACCGGTTTCTGTGACTATCACTTTAGGCGCAGCTGAGGAATCACTATAATCTAAGACTAACCAAGTATGGCCATCACCATCGAGCGGAACATATGTACTCGGGAGCCCCCACTCTCTTCCAGAACTCATGGTGTTATATATAGAATTCTCGGAATTTGGGTCTATGCTTGCAAAAGCACCTATTGCATGAAAACCTTCACCAAAATAATATTTTATTGTCTTATTTTCACAAGGCGGCAGCTTCACTACCTTAGTGCCTTCCGAATCAAATAACCTCACATACTCTTCCGGCAAAATGAATCCGTACTGTTCTGTGAAGTATTTAAGAGCTTCTTCACTTGTATAAACTCGATAGTTTTCAATCTCACGAACATCACCGCATTCAGGGCAGACAAAGTAAGCTGTGCCATCAACAATATCTGGGCTTGACAGTTCTTTTCTACAACATTTCATGCTCTGATACTCGGTCACCTAACGTTCCAGCTGAGCGGCCGACAACAGCGCCGCCGATGTTGAAGAAAATAGCGAATAGTCCAGCCGTTGTCGGTCCGCTCGAGCGTCGGATTGGGCTGGTGGACGTGAGAAGCCATTGGTCTAGCCATAAACAACTTCAGCGGCCGCGTCCGAAAATTTTTCCGCCATTTCATCGAGGATACCTCTTAACATAGCAGCCTCTTTTGGCAATCTCGATTCAAGCCGCTGCCAACCGGCGAGCCGCAGACGAATAGGCATCTCCACTAAACCCGTGATTGCATCCCCAAGTGCATCCCAATTTTTCCCGTACCACACAGGGAATCCTAGTGCGTCAGCTAGTGCCTTGTGCAACTGCTGTTTGCCAGCAATGTTGCCTACATGAATTTCCACAAAATCTGCGCGCGGCATAGATGGCCCAACGTTTGGCTAAGGGGCGGGCTTTAGCCCGTCCCAGTGAGCGAAGCGAACGGTTTGAATTCTGTAATGGACTCGCCCCGCGCCACGGTTCTATACCAAGGTCTCGATGACTTTTGAGCGGAAGAGTCTTTATGAAGCGAATCGCAGTTGATCTGGCCAAATCCGTTTACCAAGTTGCCGAGAGTGTCCGTTCCGGCCAGGTGGTGCAGCGCAAGCGGCTGAACCGAGAGGCGTTCCGGTGACATATACAGGAGCAGACCAAGCCGGTCGAGTGGGTGGAAGAGTCGCACCCTGCGGATCAACCTGACCCGATTGATCGTGACGCCCACCCCGGATTGCATCCGGGCTACGTGGATCGGAGCGGCTAAAGCCCGCCCACTCCAGAAGAGCATCTATTCGCCCAGGCGCTTACCGCCCCGCTGAATCACCGTACGCCCGCTGCTTGCGCCCTCCTCCGCGCCGAACAGCCGTGCGTAGCGCAAGGTAGCGTTGGCGTGTTCGCGCATGATGCCCTCGGCGCGGGCGCCCTGACCGGCGAGTACGGCGTCTACGGCGGCGTGGTGCTGCAGGTGGGCGAAGTTGAAGCGGCGGTATTCACGATCCAGGTGGGCGCGATCCACCGCCAGGGCGCTGACTGAGGCGAACGGCAGGTGGTCGTTGCGCGCCAGCGCCGTGGCGATGGCCGGGTTGCCGCTGGCTTCCACCAGCGCCTGGTGAAAGCGCAGGTTGATGTCGTGATACAGGGCGAGGTCTTCCTCGCGAAGATGGCCCTTCTCGAACAACTGGTCGCCTTGCGCCAGGCACTCCAGCAACACCGCGCGCACTGCCTCGGACACCCCACGTTCGGCCGCCTGGCGCGCCGCCAGGCCTTCCAGCACACCGCGCACTTCCACTGCGCCGGCCAGTTCCTCTTCGCCCAGTTGGCGGACCGCGTAGCCGCGCGCGCCATGGCGAATGAGCAGGCCTTCCTGCTCCAGCACGCGAAACGCCATGCGTACCGGCATGCGCGATACGCCCAGACGCTCGGCCGTGGGGATCTCGGCGATGCGCTCGCCCGCCGCCAGGCTGCCCTCGGCGATCATCTGCCGCAGCAGCGCCAGTACCCGTTGCCCCGGTCCGCTCATGACCACCCCTTATTGGATCCAATAACGCCAGTCTACGGCAGCCACGAGCCAGGTCAATTGCATATATCGGGCGATTATCGCCCATAAATGGATCCATAAAGCAGCGAACGGATAGCCAACAGCGCTCGGCGAGCCGACTATTGGATCCAATAACAACAATTGCCTCGAGGAGGTTGTCATGTTCCCGAAGAACGCCTGGTACGTTGCCTGTACCCCCGACGAGATCGATACCAAGCCGCTGGGCCGCACCATCTGCGGCGAGTCGATGGTGTTCTACCGCGGCGCGGAAAACCGCGCCGTAGCCCTGGAAGACTTCTGCCCGCACCGTGGCGCGCCGCTGTCGCTGGGCTATGTCGAGGATGGCCTGCTGGTCTGCGGTTACCACGGCCTGGCCATGGGTTGCGACGGCAAGACCGCGGCCATGCCCAATCAGCGCGTGCAGCACTTCCCCTGCATCAAACGCTTCGCGGTGATCGAGCGCTACGGCTTTATCTGGGTCTGGCCCGGTGACGAAGCGCTGGCCGACCCCGCGCAATTGCCGCATCTGGAGTGGGCCGAAAGCCCCGAGTGGGCCTACGGCGGCGGCCTGTATCACATCGCCTGCGACTACCGGCTGATGGTCGACAACCTGATGGACCTGACCCACGAGACTTACGTGCACGCCAGTAGCATCGGCCAGAAGGAGATCGACGAGGCGCCGGTCAACACCCGCGTCGAGGGCAGCGAGGTGATCACCAGCCGCTTCATGGAGAACATCTCCGCGCCGCCCTTCTGGCGTGCGGCGTTGCGCGCCAATGGCCTGGACGAAGACGCGCCGGTTGATCGCTGGCAGATCTGCCGCTTCACCCCGCCGAGCCACGTACTGATCGAGGTCGGCGTGGCCATTGCCGGGCACGGCGGCTATGACGCTCCCGAGCAGTACAAGGCCAGCAGCATCGTGGTCGATTTCATCACCCCGGAGAACGACACCTCGATCTGGTACTTCTGGGGCATGGCGCGGCGCTTCAAGGTGGACGACAGCGCCCTCACCGACCGCATCCGCGAAGGCCAGGGCAAGATCTTCAGCGAAGACCTGGAGATGCTCGAACGTCAGCAGCGCAATCTGCTGCGCCATCCCGAGCGCAACCTGCTCAAGCTCAACATCGACGCCGGCGGCGTGCAGGCGCGGCGCATCATCGAGCGCCTGGTCAAGGCCGAACAAGCCCAGGGCGATGAGCAAATCCTGGCCAGGAGCGCCTTATGATCGAGGTCATCATCCGCGCCATGCGCCTGGAGGCCGAGGGCATCCTCGGCCTGGAACTGGTGGCGGCCGATGGCGCGCCGCTTCCGGCCTTCGAGGCCGGCGCGCATATCGACCTGCACCTGCCGAACGGGCTGGTCCGTCAATATTCGCTGTGCAACGACCCGTGCGAGCGCCATCGCTACCGCATCGCCGTATTGCGCGACGCCGCCTCGCGCGGCGGCTCGCAGGCCGTGCACGAGCTGCTGCGCATCGGCCAGCGCCTGAGCATCAGCGCACCGCGCAACCTGTTCGCCCTCGACGAACAGGCGCCGCGCAGCCTGCTGCTGGCCGGTGGCATCGGCATCACCCCGCTGCTGGCCATGGCCTGGCGTCTGCACGCGCTCGGCGCGGACTTTGCGCTGCACCAGTGCGTACGCTCGGCCAAGCTCGCCGCCTTCGCCGAACGCCTGGCCGCCGCCCCCTTCGCCGCCCACACGCACCTGCATCGTGACGATGGCGCAGCCGAACAGAAGCTCGATCTGCCCGCCCTGCTCGCCGCCGAGCCGCCTGGCAGCCAGCTCTACGTCTGCGGCCCCAACGGTTTCATGGAATACGTGCTGGACACCGCCCGCGCCCTGGGTTGGGCGGAAGAACACCTGCACCGCGAATACTTCGCCGCGCCGGAGGCTGAAAGTGGCGGTGGCGCCTTTACCCTGCGCATCGCAAGTTCAGGCCTGGAGCTGCAAGTGCCGGAAGACCGCACCGCGCTGGAGGTGCTGGAGGACGCCGGCTTCGATATCCCGGTGTCGTGCGGCCAGGGTATCTGCGGCACCTGCCTGACCCACGTGCTGGACGGTCAGCCGGAGCACCGCGACCTGTTTTTGAGCGACGAGGAGCACGCGCGCAACGACCAGTTCACCCCCTGCTGCTCGCGCTCGCGCAGTGCTTGTCTGGTGGTGGATCTGTAAGGGTTGGTGAATACACGGCGCACCCTACGAGGAGCAAGAGACGGCGGCCCAATCGCGGCGCCGTCGTAGCCCGGATGCAATCCGGGGAGTGTGCTCCCGAATTACATCCGGGCTACGGAAGCGAGCTGCAAATATCGGCCATAGAGACTCTGGGATGCTGGTGCGCGCGGCCTAGGCGGACCCGCGACACCCTGCGGGGTGACCACGCGCGAAGCGGCATGTGCGAAAGCCGGCGATGGCTCGGCGTAGCTGCTGTTCCAAGGCTTTCAGGTGCTAGCTCATCTGCTCGCTGAGCAGGACCGCCGCAGTTATGTCGCCCAGCGCGACTGCCAGGCCAGTGCCACGGGGCCGAGCAGCGGCGTGATGATCAGCAGCTGACGTGCACAGCCGACGCCGAGTTCGGCACCCGCTTGGCGAAGGCTTCACGCAGGCCATCTTCGATCAGTTGCCAGGCCTGTTCGGCGGATGCATCCGGGCCCAGGTGGGTGAACATATGGTCGCAGCCGGCGAACATACGCTCATGCACCACCACGCCGGCCTGGCGCAGCTTGGCCGCGTAGACAAGGCCTTCATCGCACAGCACGTCGTACTCGGCGGTGATTAGCGTCGCCGGCGGCAGGCCGCGTAGCTGCTCGACCTCGGCCAGCGCGGGCGAGGCCTGCGGACTCTGCGCCTGCGCCGGATCGCGGAAGTAGCAGCTCATGAAGAAGTTCATCAGCCCCGGCCGCAGCAACGGCTTGGCCAATCCCGAGGCCTTGCCTTCGGCCGGCGCGACCAGGTCCAGCGCGGCGTAGTCGATCACCTGATGCACCACCCGCAGGCGACGATGACCGCGCGCCAGGGCGGCGACGCCGGTGGCCAGGTTGCCGCCGGCGCTATGCCCACCCACCGCCATGCGCCAGGGGTCGATGCCCAGTTCGGACGCCTGGTCCGCCAGCCACTCCAGCACGGCGAAGCACTGGCGCAGGCCGGCCGGGAACGGATGCTCCGGCGCCAGCACGTAGTCGAGGTTGACCACCAGGCAGCCGAGGTTGTGCGCCAGGCGCTGGCAGTAACTGTCGTCGTGCTCCGGGGTGCCTGCGACGAAACCGCCGCCGTGCAGGTTGAGATACACCGGCAGCGGCGCGTCGCCCTGCGTCAGCGGCCAGTACAGCAGCGCCCGGGCGCGCCCCTGCGGCGTATCGATATGGCGGGTTTCGCGGGCGCGCAGCGGGTATTGCGCGCTGTCGTAGACGAAGCTGGCCTTCATGCGTTTGGCGAAGGCGCGCAGCAGTTTGGCGGCAAGGGTCTGCAGTAGTTTCATCGCGGGCATCTCATGGCAATGGATTGGGCGTGGAGTCGGCGGCCAGCGCATCGAGGCTCAGCAGCACGCCACCGACGTAGCGTTCCAGGCTGCCGTCGACCTGACCGGGGTCGGGATCGAGCAGGCGTTTGCGGACGAAGCGATAGGCCAGGCGCTGTTTGTGCAGCGCTTCGGCCTGTGCTGGCAGCAGTGCGATGGCCTCGGCGAAATCCGCCTCGATCTGCAGGTCCAGGGCGGCGAAGCCGTCCTGATCGAGATTCAGCGAGTGGTCGCCCAGCACCCGCGCACTGCGCGCCTGGGCGTGCAGCAGTAAGTCGCCCATGGCCCGGTTCAGACGCTGCAATAGCTGACGGGGCGCTGTCGCAGCTTCGGCATGCTGGCGCAGTTGCGCCTCCAGTTGCAGGCGCGCATCGAGTAGCGCCACCAGCAGTTGCGGATAGCGTGGCGCCTGCTCCCGCGGCACCGCGGCCAGGGCGATCTGCTGCGCCAGCAGCGCCTCGCCGGCCTGGCGCAGCTCGGCCGGCCAGGGCCTGGCGTCGAGTTGCCGGCGCAGTCCGTCCCCGGCCTGCTGCATGCGGGCCAGGTGGCGCTCGTCAGGACGAGCGCGCGGGTCGGCGTCGAAGTACACCAGGGCGTTGGCCGTCAGCAGCACCGCCTGGGTGCGTAGCGACGGCTGCGCCCAGCTCAGCGGCGCCAGACACAGCAGCGCCATGACCAGTGCCGCGCGGGCCATCAGGGCGCCGCCTTGCGCGCCGCACGCGGCAGCAGCAGCCAGGCCAGCGCCGGCAGCAGGATCAGCGCGCCGAGCATGTTCACCAGGAACATGAAGGCCAGCAGGATGCCCATGTCGGCCTGGAACTTGATCGGCGAGAACACCCAGGTGGCCACGGCGATGGCCAGGGTCAGACCGGTCAGCAGCACCACCTTGCCGGTCGCCAGCAGCGCGCCGTAATAGGCCTGCGCCAGGTCGTCGCCGGCCTTCATCCGCGCCAGGATCACGCTCAGCACGTAGAGCGCGTAGTCGATGCCGATGCCCACGCCGAGGGCGATCACCGGCAGGGTGGCGACCTTCACCCCCATGCCCAGGCCCACCATCAGCGCCTCGGCCAGCAGCGAGGTGAGCATCAGCGGCAGGATCGCCGCGAGCACCGCGCGCCAGCTGCGGAAGGTCAGCCAGCACAGCAGGATCACCGCGCCATAGACCCAGTAGAGCATCTCGCGCATGGCCTTCTCGACCACGATATTGGTCGCCGCCTCGATCCCCGCGCTGCCGGCGGCGAGCATGAATTTCACCTCCGGCAGCGACTGGTCGGCGATGAACGCCTCGCTCTCGGCCACCACCCGCGCCAGGGTCGCGGCCTTGTGGTCGGCCAGGTAGACGTACAGCGACAGCAGCGAGCAACCCTGATTGAACAGCTCGCGCGGGGCGCGGGTCTGCACGGCGCCGAGGGCCCCTTCGTTGGGCGTCAGCTCATACCACTTGAGGTTGCCCTCGTTGTAGCCGGCGCTGGCCATCTTGCTTAGCGCCGCCATGGAGTTGGTCGACTCCACGCCGGGCAGTTGTTCCAGGCGCCAGGCCAGCTCGTCCACCGCCGCCAGGGTGGTGTAGCGAGTGCACTGGTCCTCGCCGGTGCGCACCATGATCACGAAGATGTCGGAGCTGGCCGCGTAGTGCGCGTTCATGAACTGTACGTCGCGGTTGTAGCGCGAGTCGGCGCGCAGCTCCGGCGCGCCGGGGTCGAGGTCGCCGATCTGCAGCTGGCTGCCGACCGATTTGCCCAGCAGCGCCAGCGCGGCGCCAATCAGCAGCGCGGCGATGGCCCAGCGCGGCGTGGCGAAGCGTGCCAGGGTGCGCCACAGCGGATGCGGCAGCTGCACGTCGCGCTGATCGCGCAGTCTGCGCTGCGCCGCGCGGGCGCTGACGCCGGTGTAGCTGAGCAGCACCGGCAGCAGCACCAGATTGGTCAGCACCAGCACCGCCACGCCGATGCTGGCGGTGACGGCCAGATCGCGGATGACCTGGATGTCGATCACCCACAGCACGGCGAAGCCCACCGCGTCGCTGATCAGCGCCGTCAGCCCGGCGAGGAACAGGCGGCGAAAGGTCATGCGTGCGGCCACCAGGCGCGACAGGCCGCGACCGATGTCCTGCATGATGCCGTTCATCTTCTGCGAGCCATGGCTCATGCCGATGGCGAACACCAGGAAAGGCACCAGGATCGAGTAAGGATCCAGCGCGTAACCCAGCGACGCCAGCACGCCCACCTGCCAGAGCACGCCGACCAGCGAGCAGGCCACCACCACGAAGGTGCTGCGCAGGCAGCGGGTGTAGGCCAGCAGCATGATCACGCTGACCAGCACCGCGACGACGAAGAACAGCGCCATCTGGCTGAGGCCTTCGAGCAGGTCGCCGACGATCTTGGTGAAGCCGGTGATGTGGATGCTCACGCCCTCGCCCTGGTACTTCTCGCGCAGCGTCTCCAGCTGCCGCGACAGCTCGGCGTAATCCAGCGGCGCGCCGGTCTGCGGGTTGCGTTCGAGCAGCGGCAGGAAGATCACGCTGGAACGCATGTCGCCGGCCACCAGTTGGCCGACCTCGCCGGAGCGCGCGACGTTGGCGCGCACCTCCTCGAGGCTGGCGGGCGAGCCGTCGTAGCTGTCGGGAATCACCGTGCCGCCGTCCAGGCCTTCCTCGGTGACCGCAGTCCAGCGCGTGGTCGGCGTCCACAGCGATTTCATGTAGGGCCGGTCGACGCCGGGCAGCAGGTACAGCTCGTCGTTGAGCCGGGCCAGGGTATCGAGGTAGGCGGCGTCGAAGATGTCGCCCTGCTGCGCCGCCACGGCAATGCGCAGGGCATTGCCGACGCCGCTGAGCTCACCGCGCTCGGCGAGGAAGTTGGCGATGTAGGGGTGCTGGGTGGGAATGGTCTTCTCGAAGCTGGCGTTGATGCCGATGCTTCTGGCCTGCCAGCCCAGCAGCAGTGTCGCCAGCAGGCAGAGCAGGATCACCGCCAGACGATGGTTGAAGATGGCGCGTTCAATGGCATTGCCCGAACGCCGGTCGAAGTCGCTCAGGCTGCCGGTCATGCCGGGTACTGCATTGGCTGGATTCTCGAACTTCACTTGCGAACTCCTAGGGGGCGGCACAGGCCGCGCAGGCACCGGGGCTATTTCGGGGTTTGACGGGCGGCCAGGCCGCTCAGGCCGGCGCTGGTCAGGCTGCCGTCGGCGGCCTCGGCCAGTGCAGCCAGGCCGGGCGCCAGGCGCATCGGCGCACTCTGCGCCCTGCCGCCCTGCGGTTCCGCGAACAGCAGCTCACCGCCCTGCCCGGCCAGCAGCAGGCGACCGTCCGCCAGCGCCAGCGCCGCGGCCAGGGCCGACTCCACACCGGTCTGCAGCTCCTGCCAGGTGGCGCCGCGGTCGCTCGACCACCAGGCGTTGCCGCGCAGGCCGTAGGCCAGCAGGCCATCGCGGGCGGCGAGCAGGCCGAAAAAGCTGCCCTCGTAGGGCGAGGCCAGCGCCGCGAAGTGCTGCCCGCCATCGCTGGAGCGCAGCAGCAGGCCGCGTTCGCCAGCGATGTACAGCTCGCCGTCCCAGGCGCGGATGGCGTAGAGGTTCAGCGCCTGCGGGTTATCCAAATGCTGCATCCAGGGCTGCCAGTTGGCGCCGCCATCCTCGGTGCGCAGGATCAGGTTGTAGGCGCCGACTACGTAGCCGATGCGCGCGTCCTGGAAATACAGGTCGAGAAAGGGTTTGTCCGGGCCGTCCTCGACCAGGTAGCGCGCCTGCTCGATGGCCTTAGCGTCGCCGCTGGCTTCGGCCGCGCGCAGGCTCAGCTCGGCGGCCTGGATGCCGTCGAGCTGCTTGTGCCAGGTCTCGCCGCCATCGCTGCTATGCAGCACCACGCCGAGGTGGCCCACCGCCCAGCCGCGATCGGCATCGACGAACTGCACCGCGGTGAGGCTGACGCTGACCGGAACCTGGGCCTGGCGCCAGTGCCCGCCGTTGTCATCCGACAGCAGCACGATGCCGCGCTCGCCGACCGCCACCAGGCGCTGCCCGGCGCGGGCCAGGCCCAGCATCACCGCGCGCTCGGCCTTGGCGCTGGGCAGCGCCGGGCGCTCCAGTACCGCTGGTGCCGCACACAGGGGCGGCGCGACGCCGACGCACAGCAGCAAGGCTAGGCCGGCCAGCCCATTGAGTTTGCTTTTCATGCTCGTCTCCTCGCAGACGGGGCGGCCGCACCACCCCGCCGTTTCACCCTCAGCGCGCGCTGGAGTTGGCCATGGCGTCAGGGGTGTAGAACGAGGCCGAAGGCCGCGCCATCTTGTGGTACTGCACGTTCAGGTCGTTGCTCGAGGCGTTGAGGAAGTAGGCGCCGGTGTCGAGGTTGTAGCTGCCCCACATCACCTGCGAGGTGAGCGCTGGCATGTCCGGCGCCAGCAGGGTCAGGCTGTAGATCTGCCGACCCAGGCGCCCCTGGGCGTCATAGCCGTCGATCAGCAGCACCTGCCAGGAGTCCTCGTCGACGTAGTAGGTGCGGCGCGGCACCACATGGCGCTTGCCGGACTTGAGGGTGGCCTCGACCACCCATACGCGGTGCTTCTCCCAGCGCACCAGGTCCGGATTGAGAAAGCGCGGCTGCACCAGCTCGTCACTCTTGGCCAGGGCCGCGCGGTTGTTGTTGTAGGGCACCAGCAGTTCCTTCTTGCCCACCAGCTTGAGGTCATGCCGGTCGGTCGGACCGAAGATCATGAAGGCCTCGTCGAACAGGCCGACGCCGGAGGTGACAAAGTCCGGGGTGTCGTAGGCGATGTTCGGCGCGCGGCGCACGCGGCGCTGGCCCACCAGGTACTGCCAGGCGGCGCGGGCCGAAGGGTCGACGTCCCAGTGGGTCATCAGGCCCTCGCCGGCCTTGGACGACGGCAGCTCGGTGTACAGCTTGCCCCACTGGTACTTGCCGCCGAAGCTCTCCAGGCTGCCCTCCTCGAAGTAGTAGGGGAACTGGTAGCTGAACTGCGCGCGGGTGGCCTGCACCTTCTTGCCGCCGGCGGTCATCAGCCAGGTGTCGAACGGCGCGTTGAGGGTGTCGCCGCCCTGCCAGGACAGGCGGTAGTTCCACAGCACCTCGGCGCCGTTTTGCGGAATCGGGAAGGGAATGCCGCCATAGGCGCCGCTGACCTTTTCCGTGGCCACGTCGAGCTGGGCACGGGTGGCGTTGGCGAAGGTGTTGTCGTAGACCCACTGTGGCGCCGCGGCGCTGCGATGGGTCGGGTACACGTCCAGGCGGTAATCGGGGTACTTGCTCAGCAGGCTCTTGGTACCTTCGGCCAACTGATCGGCGTACTGGCCCATGTTGGCGGCGCTGACGCTGTACAGCGGTTTTTCGCCGGCGAAGGGGTCAGGGCGCTTGTCGCCACTCTTGTAACCGGGCGGCGCCTGGGTGTAGCCGCCGTCCCAGGCCGGAATGCTGCCGTCGGCGTTGCCGGCACGCTCGCCGCCCAGCGGGGTCAGTTCGCCCTTGAGGCGTTCGGCCTGGTCGGCGCTTACCGCCGCATGGGCCAGGGAGCCGCTGGCCAGGGCGAGGCTGAGCAGTGAGAGAGAGAGAAACTTGGTTGCTTGCATGGCGAATTCACCTTGTTGTTATTAGAAGGTCGTTTTCACGTAGAGCGAGACGAAGTCACGGTCGGCCAGCGATTGCGCGTAGCTGAAATTGCCGTCCTCACGCAGGCCAGCGCCCGGTGCGCCGAAGAAGTTCACGTAGTTCACCCCCATCTCCCAGCGCTGCAGGTAGGTGGCCTTGAGGCCCACGCTCCAGTCGCCGGCATGGGTATTGCCGAAGCCGGACTTGCTCACCGCCGAGGAACGCCCGTCGAGCACTACGCCGACGCCGATCGGCACGCTGAGGTCGAGGCCGTCGGCGATCTGGAAGTAGGCCGGCTCGGCCAGCACGCGCAGCGCGGTGGCGTCACGGGTGGTGTTGCCGTCCAGCGCGGTACGGTTGTCGGTGACGCTCAGGGTGCGGTTCCAGGCCAGTTCGGCGATCACCGAGCCGCCATCCCAGAAGGCCGAAGGCGGTAGCAGGTAGATGGTCGAGAGGTTGATGTGGGCGGTGCGGCCCTTGGCGTACAGCGCGTCGCCGGCGTTGTCCGCCGCCTGCCCCGGCGCCACCACCTGCAGGTTGCTGACCAGCGGTGCATCCCAGCGCAGCGAGGCCTCACCGGCGAAGTTGAAATCGCCATAGGCGGTGGAGAAGCTGGCGCCGACGGTCTTGATGTCCTCGGCGAACACCTGGCGGTATTCGTTGAGAAACGGCAGACCGGTGGCCATGAGCGCCGGGCCGTCGAGGTAGGCATACAGGCCGCTGGGTGCCTTGTCGTGGTACTTGGCGGCATACAGGCCCAGCTCCAACTCGGTGCCCTCGGGCTTGTAACGCAGCTGCATGCCGCCCTGGCCGCTGTTCTTCGCTTCTATGTCCTTGCCGTGCACGGTGAGGTTGCCGAATACCTGGCGCAGATCGCCGGAGCCATCGCCGATGGCGTCGACATCGCTCAGGTAGCTACCGGCGCCAGGCAGGCTGGAGCGCTCCCATTCGAACTGGTAGTAGGCTCCCACCGACAGCCGTGGATTGATCTGCAATTGCCCGGAGATCTGGTTGACCGGCCGCAGGATCTCCTTGAACTGAGTGCCCGGCACGCTGAGCAGCTTGACCACGTCGGTCGGCCCTTGGGCCGCGCCGATGCCGTTGCCGCCGTAGAACAGGCTCTCGCCATAGACCAGGCTGTGGCGGCCCAGACGCAGCACGCCCTGGGAGCTCTCACCCAGCTCGCCGCGCAGGTAGACGAAGGCGTCCAGCAGCTCGGCGTCGCGGCCATGCAGGTCACGGGTCTTGGACAGGAAACGCGGATGCTCGCTGCTGTCGGTGTCTTCGTTGTAGACACGGTCGTACCAGGCCGCGCCGCTCACGCGCAGACCGTAGTTGCGGTGGCTGAGATCCACTTCGGAGAAGATGTCCAGACGGTTGGAGACCAGCCCTCGACTGAAGTTGTTGTCGCCCTGGCTCTGGATCGAGGGATACAGGCCGCCGGCCGTGGGCGCGTTGGTCAGGCGCTCGTCGGCGCGGTGCAGACGCCAGGCCTGGCTGTACTTGAAGGTGTTGTCCCAGCGCAGTTGCCAGTCGCTGTCGCCCAGATCGATTTGCGCGGCCATGGCCGGCACGCTACTGGCAAGGCTTACGGCCAGGGCCAGCGAACGAACGCCGGCATTCGGTTGTGTGTGCTTCATGTCGTTCCTCATTGTTTTTGTTGTGCGGAAGCAACGGCCGCCGGCATGGGCAGCCGCATTACAGGGGTGCTACGACCTCGTGGGTTCAGAGGTAGGTGGAGGCCAATCCGCCGTCGACCGGCAGGTTGACGCCGTTGATCCAGCGCGACTCGTCGGCGCAAAGGAAGGCGATCGCCGCCGCCACCTCGTCGGCATAGGCCGGGCGCTTGATGCGGTGCGCGTCGGCACTGGTGCGCTCGGCACCGAGCATGGCGACGAAGTCGTCGAGAATCGGCGTGAACACCGGCCCCGGCGCCACACAGTTCATCCGTACCGAGTGCTCGAGGAACCAGGGCTGGGCCTGAGTGATGCTCCAGACGATCAGCGCCTCCTTGAAGTACTGGTAGGCCTGCCCGGCGGCCGGCGGATTGGCCGCCAGCCAGGCCTCACCGTCTGCGAAACCTGTGGTGGCGGCCAGCGCCTTGTGCTGTTCCAGACGCAGCGGCCACTCGGCGCCGAGGATCGAGGCGATGTTGACGATGCTGCCGCCGGCGTTGATCCGCGGCAGCAAGGCGCTGCACAGGTGACGCAGGCCGAGGTAGTTGACCCGTGCCACCAGCTCCGGTGCGGCAGTGCCGGGCACGCCGGCGATGTTGCACAGGCCGTCGAGGCGCGCCGGCAGCTGCGCCAGCGCCTGGTCGATGGCCTGCGGCGAGGCCAGATCGATCTGGACGAAATCATCCAGACTCAGATGCGGTGGGTTGCGATCGAGGCCGATCACCCGCGCGCCGTGAAAGCGCAGCAGGCGCGCGGTCTCGGCGCCGATGCCGGAGGAGACTCCGGTCACCGCCAGGGTTTTGCCACTCAGATTCATATTGTGTCCTCTTGTTCTTAGAGCCTGCTCAAAGACTGCTGCGCGTCGGCACTGCTGCGTTAAAAACAGGCTCGGAATGCTCATTTACAGCTCGTAAACTCCGCTTCCTCGCCTGTTTTTGCCTTGCATTGCTCTAGCTCGCGAGCCTTTGAACAGACTCTTATCGGTTCACGTCAGGGCCGGTCGCGCCGGCCAGGATCAGAAGGGGTAGCGCGGCGGCGTGTCCTTGATCGTCACCCACTGCCACTGGGTGTATTCGTCCCAGTCGGCCGGGCCGCCGACGCTGCCTCCGTTGCCCGAGTCGCCGCGACCGCCGAAGGGGTTGCTGCATTCGTCGGCCACGGTCTGATCGTTGATGTGCAACAGGCCGCACTTGAGCCGCTCGCCGATGGCCATGGCCCGGCCGATCGAAGGCGAGATGACTGCCGCCGCCAGGCCGTACTCGGTCTGGTTGGCCAGTTGCACGGCCTCGTCGTCGTCGTCGAAGGCGACCACGCAGGCCACCGGGCCGAAGATTTCCTGCTCGAAGGCGGCCATGCCCGGGCGCACCCCGGACAGCACGCTGGGCAGGTAGAACAGCCCGCCGCCAGGGCCGCCGGCTTCCAGCCGGGCACCGGCGGCGACGCTGGCCTCGACGATGTCCACCACGCGCTGGCGCTGGCGTTCGTTGATCAGCGGGCCGATCTCGGCCTCGCCGCGGGCGGCATTGCCGACGCGCAGGGCCTTGGCCTTGTGCACCAGCAGGCGAGTCAGCTCTTCGGCGATGGAGGCGTGGGCGAGGATGCGCCCGGTGGCCATGCAGATCTGCCCCTGGTGCAGCCAGGCGCCCCAGGCGGCGTTGCTCGCCGCCAGCTCCAGGTCGGCGTCCTCGAGTACGATCAACGAGTTCTTGCCACCCAGCTCCAGGGCCACTTTCTTCAGCATGCGCCCCGCAGTTTCGGCGACCTTGCGCCCGGCTGCGGTGGAGCCGGTGAAGGCGATCATGCCGACATGACTGTCGCGGCACAGCGCCTCGCCGGCTTCAACGCCACCGGGCAGCACCTGCAACAGGCCCTTGGGCAGACCGGCTGCCTCGAACAGGCGGGCGATAAGGAAGCCGCCGCTGACCGGTGTCTGCGGATCGGGCTTGAGCACCACGGCATTGCCAGCGGCCAGGGCCGGCGCCACCGAACGCAGCGACAGCACCAGCGGGAAGTTGAACGGTGAGATCACTCCGACCACGCCATGCGGCACACGCCGCGCGTAGGACAGACGCCCTGCCCCGCTCGGCAGCACCAGACCATGAGGCTGCGCCAGCAAGCCGGCGGCCTGGTGCAACAGCACGATGGCCTCACGCACCTCGTGGCTGCCCTTGAGCAGGCTGCCGCCGGTTTCGCGGGCGACGAAGGTCGCCAGTTCATCAAAATGGGCCTCGGCATGGTCCGCTGCAGTACGGAAGATCTGCGCCTTGGCGCGTGGCTCGAGCGCAGCCCAGGCCGGCTGCGCCCGAGCAGCCGCCAGGCAGGCAGCAGCCATATCAGCCGAATCGGCCATACCGGTGGTGGTGAGTAGGTCACCTGTGGCCGGCTCGCCCACCAGGTTCACGCCGCCCAGAGGGCGCACCCAGCCGCCATTGAAAATCTGTTCACGCCACTGCGGCTCGCGCAGAAAGCTGTTGTCATTAGTTGACGGCATCGCACACTCCTGGCTCTTGTGATTGTCATTGCCCTGCCCGCCCGACTTCGCCACTTGCTCAGTCGATTCGTGCGTGAAGGGGTAGGAGCAAGCGCCATGCCGCTTATTCGCAGAAGGTTTTAGAGAAAGGTGAGAAAGGCTCTGGAATGGACTTTTCAGCGTTTCATGCTGACGCCCTTCAACTGCTCAGCTGTGCCGTGGGAGTGAAATGACATGCTCAAAAAAGCAAAGTTATGCTAAATAACTAATCATGAGTTGATCATTTCAACAATCGACGCGAGGCGTTCGATGGACAGCCCCAAGCTCCCCTTTCTCGATCTGTTCCAGGGCGAGGCTCTGGACGATCTGCGCGGCGATACCTCGCAGTTGCAGGACAGCCAGTCGCCGACGCTCGCCGAGCTGGCCGAATGCCTGTTCTTCTCACCCGAAGACGGGCGCATCTGGCTCAACGACCAGCGCATGCTGCTGCTGCACAGCTCCTCGTTCGGCGCGCTGCGCCGGGAAATCATCGACAGTCAGGGGTTGGAACAGGCGCGCGGGCTGTTCACCCGCACCGGCTACCTTTCTGGCGCCCGCGACGCACGGCTGATCCGCACGCGCTGGCCACAGGCCGACGCCGCCTCGGTGTTCTACGCCGGCACCCGCCTGCATACACTCGAAGGCATGACCCGGGTGGAAACCCTGCATTTCAAGTTCGATGCCGACAGCGGCTTCTACGATGGCGAGTTCCTCTGGCATCACTCCTGCGAGGCGGACGAGCACATCGCCGCCCACGGCATAGGCCAGGATCCGGCCTGCTGGACCGAACTGGGCTACGCCACGGGCTACGTCAGCGGGCTGTTCGGGCGCCTGGTGATCTTTCGTGAGGTCGAATGCCGCGCCATGGGGCACAAGGTCTGCCGGGTAATCGGCAAGACCGCCGAGCAGTGGGATGACGTCGAGGACGACCTGCGCTATCTCAGTGTCGGCAGCAACCCGCGTCCGCCCGCAACCGCCGTGGCGCCCAGTGATGCCGAAGCGCCGCAGGTCGGCGAGCAACAACCAATTGGCGCCAGCGCCGCCTTCAATGCCGCCACCCATGCGCTGCGGCGGGTGGCGCCGACCCCGGCGACGGTGCTGATCAGCGGCGAGTCTGGCGCGGGCAAGGAGTTGTTCGCCCGTGAGCTGCACCGCCTGAGCCGCCGTCACAGCGGCCCCTTCGTCGCGCTGAACTGCGCAGCCATCCCGGAAAATCTGATCGAAGCCGAACTGTTCGGCGTTGAACGTGGCGCCTACACCGGCGCCAGCCATTCGCGCGCCGGACGCTTCGAACGCGCCCACGGCGGCACCCTGTTTCTCGACGAAATCGCCTGCCTCAGCCTACCGGGCCAGGGCAAGCTGCTGCGTGCCCTGCAGGAACGCGAGGTCGAGCGGGTCGGCGGCAGCCAGACCATAGCCGTCGACGTACGGGTGGTGGCCGCGACCAACATCGACCTGCGCCAGGCGGTGAAGGCCGGAGACTTCCGCGAAGATCTGTTCTACCGACTGAACGTCTACCCCATCAGCCTGCCGCCGCTGCGCGAGCGCCGCGACGACATCCCGCTGTTGGTCAACGCCTTTCTGTTGCGCTACTGCCAGGAATACGGCCGCACACCGGCCGGACTGACCATGCGTGCACTCAAGGCGCTGCTGCTGTACGACTTCCCCGGCAACGTGCGGGAACTGCAGAATCTGGTGGAACGCGGCCTGATCGCCAGTGACGAGGGCCGCCCCATCGACCTGGTGCACCTGTTCCACAACGAGCCGTTGCCACCTCAGCTTTACTCCATCGGCCAGAGCGGTACCCTGACCAGCGCCGCCGAGCAGCCCGCCGCCGAGGCCTCGCTGCTCGACCGCCTGCACGAGTTGCAGATAAATCCGGATATCGACCAGTTGGAACGGCGCCTGCTGGACGAAGCCCTGAGCCGCGCCGACGGCAACGTCGCCGCCGCCGCGCGTCTGGTGGGTCTGAGCCGCGCTCAATTCGCCTACCGCATGAAGAAGCACGGCGATGGCGAAGCTGGCTTAAGCGTAATCGGCGCTGGCGCTAACGGCCCATGCCCGGCAAAATGATTAACAGCGTTAACTTCATATCGACCACTGCAGGCACCATGGCCAAAACCCCTATTCCGAGCGAAACCCTCCCAGACCAGGCAGTGCTCGACCGTGAGCTGGAAAGTTACCTTGGCTACGTGCTGCGTCGTGCACAGATGAAGGTGTTCCAGCATCTCTCGGCGCGTCTGGAGCCCTTCGACCTGCGCCCGGCACAGTTCACCGCGCTGGTCATCATCGAACAGCACCCCGGCTTGATGCAGGCCGACCTGGCGCGCGCCCTGGCCATCGAACCGCCACAGGCGGTGGTGCTGGTCAACAAGTTGGAGAAACTCGGCCTGGCCATGCGCCTGCGCTGCAAGCCGGACAAACGCTCCTACGGCATCTTCCTGAGCAAGGTGGGGGAAACCCAGCTCAAGGAATTGAAGAAGCTGGCCGCGCAGAGCGACCTCGATTCTACCGACTCGCTCGATGCGCAGGAGCGCATGCAGTTGCTGAGGCTGCTACGCAAGCTTTATCGGGAAAGCCCCTAGAGGAGGTCTGAAATAGGCCTTCATTGTTGCGCGGCGCTGTGCGACAGCTTGCGGGTTGCTTGCACAGGCGCCAGCCGCGCGGCGCACCCTACCCTTGCGTCGCCTGCTTATGTGGCGTCTCGGCGCGTAATACTCTGCAGTCAATCTCCGCGATGGCTGAAGTTACAGGTGCCAAGTGATACCATTGCGCGCTTCGACGTCGCCCTGAGCAGCACCAGGCCCCGGCGCCACAATGCCCGACACTCCCCCCATGCCTCACCAGCCTTATCGGCTCGTCTGCCGGCAAGGGCGTAGCGTTCACTCATATGCGCAGGTTCGTCTTCCTCGGTTCGGGCCGGGCTGAAAGGCTCGAAAGCGGTATCACCCTTTAAACAGCGCACCTCAAGTTATTGATAGGTAAGTCCTTTGATTTCCACCGCTAACATCACCATGCAGTTCGGCGCCAAGCCGCTGTTCGAGAACGTTTCCGTCAAGTTCAACAACGGCAACCGCTACGGCCTGATCGGCGCCAACGGCTGCGGCAAGTCGACCTTCATGAAAATTCTTGGCGGCGACCTCGAGCCCTCCGGCGGCCAGGTGATGCTCGAGCCGAACGTGCGCCTGGGCAAGCTGCGCCAGGATCAGTTCGCCTACGAAGAATTCAACGTGATCGACACCGTGATCATGGGCCATGAGGAGCTGTGGAAGGTCAAGGCAGAGCGCGACCGCATCTACTCGCTGCCAGAGATGAGCGAAGAAGACGGCATGAAAGTCGGCGAGCTCGAGGGTGAGTTCGCCGAGATGGACGGCTACACCGCCGAATCGCGCGCGGGCGAGCTGCTGCTGGGCCTGGGCATTCCGCTCGAGCAGCACTTCGGCCCGATGAGCGAAGTCGCCCCCGGCTGGAAGCTGCGCGTGCTGCTGGCCCAGGCGCTGTTCTCGGACCCGGACGTGCTGCTGCTCGACGAGCCGACCAACCACCTGGATATCAACACCATCCGCTGGCTGGAAACGATCCTCACGGCGCGCAACAGCACCATGATCATCATTTCCCACGACCGTCACTTCCTGAACTCGGTCTGCACCCACATGGCTGACCTGGATTACGGCGAGCTGCGCCTGTTCCCGGGCAACTACGACGAGTACATGACTGCCGCGACCCAGTCGCGCGAGCAGTTGCTGGCCGACAACGCCAAGAAGAAAGCACAGATTTCCGAGCTGCAGAGCTTCGTCAGCCGCTTCTCGGCCAACGCCTCCAAGGCCAAGCAAGCGACAAGCCGCGCCAAGCAGATCGACAAGATCCAGCTGGCCGAGGTCAAGCCGTCGAGCCGCGTCAGCCCGTTCATTCGCTTCGAGCAGAGCAAGAAACTGCACCGCCAGGCCGTGACCATCGAAAACGTCAGCAAGGCATTCGACGACAAGGTGCTGTTCAAGAACTTCAGCTTCACCGTCGAAGCCGGCGAGCGCGTGGCGATCATCGGCCCCAACGGGATCGGCAAGACCACCCTGCTACGCACCCTGGTTGGTGAGCTGAAACCCGACGCCGGCGCCGTGAAATGGACCGAGAGCGCCGAGGTTGGCTACTACGCCCAGGATCACGCTCACGATTTTGAAGATGACGTGACCCTGTTCGACTGGATGGGCCAGTGGACGACCGGTGAGCAGGTGATCCGCGGCACCCTCGGGCGCATGCTGTTCTCCAACGACGAGATCCTCAAGTCAGTGAAGGTCATCTCTGGTGGTGAACAGGGCCGTATGCTGTTCGGCAAGCTGATCCTGCAAAAGCCCAATGTGCTGGTGATGGACGAACCAACCAACCACCTGGACATGGAGTCGATCGAAGCGCTCAACCTGGCATTGGAAAACTACCCGGGCACGCTGATCTTCGTCAGCCATGACCGCGAGTTCGTTGGCTCCCTAGCCACGCGCATCATCGAGCTGTCGGACAACGGCGTGACCGATTTTTCCGGCACCTACGACGACTATCTGCGTAGCCAGGGCATCATCGCCTGAAACTCCCAAGAAGACTCCCCTCTCCCATTTATGGGAGAGGGGTTGGGGGAGAGAGCTGGACGACAGCACTTTCAGCCCAGAAACAACAAAGCCCGCTTTCCAGACTTTGTGAAAACTACTGCGCTCGGCCATGCTGCGTTAAAAACAGGCTCAGAATGCTCATTTACAGCACGTAAACTGCGCTTCTTCGCCTGTTTTTGCCTTGCCTGACCTTCGCTCGCTACGTTTTCACACGGCCTGTTTCGCGGGCTTTGTTGTTTCTGGGGTTTGTTCAGGCAGTAGCGAACAGCTCGGAGATACGCTGCGCTGCACCTTTCATGGCTTCGGCGCGCGGCTCTTCGCCGTAGGCCAGGCCTTCGGCGCGAACGATCTCGATATCGTCGATACCGAGGAAGTTCAGCATGCGCACCAGATAGTCCTCATGCGCCTGGCCAGACGGCTGGCCAGCATGAATACCACCGGCGCTGGAGGCGATCACCACGGTCTTGCCGCCAGCCAGCCCTACCGGGCCGTTCTCGGTGTACTTGAAACTCTTGCCGGCAACGGCGATGCGGTCGATCCAGGCCTTCAGTTGGCTGGGAATGGCGAAGTTGTACATCGGTGCACCGATAACGATGGCATCGGCAGCGAGAAACTCTTCCAGGGTGCGTTCGGCCAGCTCGGCCTCGTGCTTCTGCGCGGCGTCACGCAGCTCGGCCGGGGTGCCGGCGGCTACCAGGGTGGCAGCGGAAAAGTGGCTCAGCGCATCGCTGGCCAAGTCGCGGTAGGTCACCTGGGCATCTGCAGTGACAGCGCTCCAGGCCTCGACCACAGAGCGGCTGAGGTGACGGGAAGCGGAAGCATCGCCAAGGATGCTGGAATCGAGGTGCAGTAGTTTCATAGGTGCTCTCCAGAGTGTCGTGCGACGTGGTGACGCAATGGCAGAGATGCTACCGATGGAACCAATAGCCGATAAGATGGCAAAAATGCGATAGTTCGTCCTACTGATAGGACGATGACATGCATGACCTCAATGATCTGTTCTACTTTGCCAAGGTAGTGGAAGCCGGTGGTTTCGCCGCTGCCGGGCGTACACTGGGCATTCCCAAATCGCGCCTGTCGCGGCGCATCGCCGAGCTGGAGCAACGCCTTGGCGCGCGTTTGCTGCAACGCTCGACACGCAAACTGGCGCTGACCGATATCGGCGAACGCTACCTGCGCCATTGCCAAGCCATGTTGCTGGAGGCCGAACAGGCCGAGGAAACCGTGACCAACCTGACCAGCGAACCGCGTGGTCGGGTGCGCTTCTCCACTCCACCGGGCGTGGCCCTGCTGCCCGACGTGATCAATGATTTTCTGACGCGCTACCCCAGGGTGCAGTTGGAGGTCGTGCAAACCAGCCGCCGTATCGATCTGCTCAACGAGGCCGTGGACGTCGCCCTGCGCGTGCGCAACGCCGATGACGAAGAACCAGGCCTGATCACTCGCCGCCTGCTACCAGCGCGCGCTCTGGTGGTGACGCGCCCGGATCTGATCGCCGGGCTGCGCCTGGAGCAGCCTGAAGATCTGCAGCAATTGCCAGCGCTGGGCGCCATCGGAGCCGACCGGCGCATTCATCTGCGATTTCATCACAACACGACGCAGGAGTCTCGCGAGATCGCGCTGGAGGCGCGCCTGGCCGTCGACGACTTTCCCATGCGCAAGTCGGCGGCACTGGCCGGGGTGGGCATTACCCTGCTGCCCACCACCTACTGCCATGAGGAATTGGCCGATGGCCGCCTGGTTTCATTACTGCCTAACTGGACGGTGCCAGAGGGCTATGTCCAGTTGGCCTATACCCACAGGCGCGGCATGTCTCCGGCTGTCCGCGCCTGGATCGAGTTGCTCAGCGACGCATTCAGTCGCTGGAGCTTCCCACTCTGACTCAGATGCGGAACTGACGCACCAGCGCCCCGAGGCGATCACCCAGTCCAGCCAGGCTGCGCGCCGTCTGCGCCCCACGCTCGGTTTCGTCGGCAACGCTATCCACGGCGACGGCGATCTGATGCACGCTGCGATTGATCTCCTCGGCCACTGCCGTCTGCTCCTCCGCGGCGCTGGCGATCTGCGCGTTCATCGCATTGATGGTGGCGATCAGTTGGGCAATGGCATCGAGCGACTCGCCGGCCTTGTTGGCCTGCTCGCTGGTCAGCTCACCGGCATCGCTGGAACGGCGCATCAAAGTCACTGACTGCTGCGTGCCCTGCTGCAGGCGGTCGATCATGCCCTGGATTTCCTGGGTGCTCTGCTGGGTACGACTGGCCAGCGCACGCACTTCATCGGCAACCACGGCAAAACCGCGCCCGGCTTCACCGGCACGCGCGGCTTCGATGGCGGCGTTGAGCGCCAGCAGGTTGGTCTGCTCGGCGATGGAGCGGATCACGTCGAGCACGCTGACGATGGACAGTACATCCTGCTGCAGGTTGTCGAGCGAGACACCGCTGCTGCGGATGTCCTCGACCAGCGAGTGAATGCGCTGAATGCTGCCATCGACCACGCTCTTCGCCGCCTGCCCTTCTCGATCAGTCTGCTGCGCGGCTTCAGCGGCGTTCTGCGCGCTCTTGGCGACTTCGTGAGCGGCGGCGGACATTTCGTTGATCGCCGTGGCCACCTGATCGGTTTCGTGGCGCTGCTGCCCCATGGCCTGCTCGGAGCGCTGCGCCTGTTCCGAAACCTGGCTTACCAGCTCGGTGAGCTGCCCGGTCATCTCGACGATCTGCCGCACCAGGCCATGCACCTTCTCGACGAAACGGTTGAAAGAGCCGGCCAACTGGCCCAACTCGTCCTCACTGGTGATCGGCAGGCGGCGGGTCAGGTCACCCTCGCCCGCAGCGATATCGTCGAGGTTAGCCTTGATCTGCTGCAGCGGACGCAGAAAGGCGTTGCCCAACCACACGCCAATCACGCCGAACACCAGCAGGAGGATCGCCGCCACCACCATGATGCTGGTGATGATGGTGCCGATGCGGCGGTCGATCTCGCCCTGTACTTCGACGATCTGCGCTTCGATACCGTCGAGGTTGAGCGCCGTGCCAAGGGCCATGTCCCATTTGGGCAGGTAGTAGCTGTAGGCGAGCTTGGGCACCTGCACCGCCTCGTTGCCTGGCAGCGGCGAGGAATAATTGACGAAGTAGGTGTTGTTCTTCGCCACATTGACCAGCTCACGGTTGATGTAGACGCCATTGGAGTCGCGTCGGTCGACAAGACTCTTGCCAACATCCACCGGGCTGTCGCCACGGAACAGGCGCACCACGTTGGAGTCGTGACCGAAGAAGTAGCCGTCGGCACCGTACTTGATCTTCGAGAGGATGGCGATGGCCTGCTCGCGACTGGCCATGTCGCCTTGGGCGGCACCATCGTAGAGCCCCTTCACGGAGCCGAGAGCGATCTGGATGTAGTGCTCGAGTTCGCTGCGTTTCTCTTGCAGCAGGCGCTCGCGGGTTTCGGCCACTTCATCGGCCGCGAGGCTTTGCAGTACCCTTGCGGCGGTGCCGCTGAGCACCAGTGCGAAGAGGATGACGGGAACCAGTGCAAGCAGTATTACCTTGGCTTTCAATGTCAGGCGCATTCTTATTGTCCTTGTGTGCGAAACCAAAAACGGGGCTACCGATCTATCGACAGCCCCGTGAAGGAGTTAAGCGACCCAAGGCGCCGAGAACTTAATCCGGCGTTTTGTTTACGCCTTTACAGCAGCATAGCGGCGGCCCAACCGAACGCCAGCAGCGGCAGGTTGTAGTGCAGGAAGGTGGGCACCACGCTGTCCCAGATGTGGTTGTGTTGGCCGTCGGCATTCAATCCCGAGGTTGGCCCGAGCGTCGAGTCCGAAGCGGGTGAGCCAGCGTCGCCCAGGGCGCCGGCAGTCCCGACGATGCAGACGATGGCCAGCGGGCTGAAACCCAGTTGCACCCCCAGCGGCACGAAGATCGCGGCGATGATCGGAATGGTCGAGAAGGAAGAACCAATGCCCATGGTCACCAGCAGCCCGACCAGCAGCATCAGCAGCGCGCCGACTGCCTTGTTGTGGCCGATCAGGGCTGCCGAGCTATCGACCAGCGTCTGAACCTCACCGGTGGTCTTCATTACCTCGGCGAAACCGGCAGCGGCGATCATGATGAAGCCGATCATGGCCATCATCTTCATGCCTTCGGTAAACAGGCCGTCCGCCTCTTTCCAGCGCACCACGCCGGACACCGAGAAAATCACGAAACCGACCAGCGCGCCGATGATCATCGAGTCCAGCCACAGCTGCACGACGAACGCCGCGGCGATGGCCAGCCCCGCCACCAGCAGGCTCAACGGGTTGTACTGCACGTCCACGCGCTCGCTCTGGGCGACCTTTTCCAGGTCATAAACGCGCTTGCCACGATAGCTGAACAGCACCGCCACGAGCAGCCCGCAGAGCATGCCCAATGCCGGAATGGCCATGGCCTGGGTGATGCTGATACCCGTGACGTCGACACCGGACTTGGCGACATTGGCCAGCAGGATCTCGTTGAGGAAGATGCCGCCAAAACCCACCGGCAGGAACATGTACGGCGTGATCAGACCGAAGGTCAGCACGCAGGCGATCAAGCGGCGGTCCAGCTGCAACTTGCTCAACACATAGAGCAGCGGCGGTACCAGCAACGGAATGAAGGCGATGTGGATCGGCAGCAGGTTCTGTGAAGAGATCGCCACCGCCAGCAGCAGCCCGATCAGCAGCCACTTCAGCGCACCACCTGCGCCTTCCTGCTGCTTGCCGACCAGCGCCAGAGCCTTGTCCGCCAGGGCGTGAGCCAGTCCCGACTTGGCGATGGCCACGGCGAAAGCGCCAAGCAACGCGTAAGACAGGGCAACCGTCGCGCCACCACCGAGTCCCTGGTTGAACGCTTGCAGCGTGCCCTCGACGCCCAGCCCTCCAAGCAGCCCACCGGCCAGCGCACCAATGATCAGCGCCACGACCACGTGTACGCGACAGAGACTGAGGACCAGCATGATGCCGACCGCAGCGATTACAGCGTTCATAAAGTACTCCACCTGCACGGTGCAAAAAGCCGCGTACTCTGCCGTATGCGGGCTATACCTGTCAAAACGGTGGCTGTTCAGAATTTCAAGCGATACGTGCATAATCTCGTGCAAAATCCGCATCGATCAAGAATGCGTACCGCACACCGATAAACCTGTTAGTCCATGCAGAAAGGAACGCACCATGCTGTTCAGTCGTCTTTCGATCCAATGGAAGATCACCCTGCTCGCCGGCCTGTGCCTGCTCGCCATCGTCACCTTGCTGGTGGGCGCCTCGCAGTATCAGTCCAGCCGCAGCGCCAGCCTGGTGCGCGAAGCCAGCTCCGGCATGCTGGAGGAAAGCGCCAAGCTGCGCCTGAAAGCACGTGGCGAGCTGCAGGCGATCCGTATCCAGCGTTACTTCATGGACGCCTATCAGTACGGCAAGGGGTTTTCCCGGCAGATCCTGTTTCTGCGCGAGCAGGCTGAGAAACGCTTCCTCGATGCCTTCGACCTGCGTGAGGACCTGACGCGCCAGGTGCGCAGCAGCCTGGAAGCCAACCCCGCCCTGCTCGGCCTGTATCTGGTGTTCGAACCCAACGCTCTGGACGGCAAGGACGAGCTGTTCGCCGACCAGCCCGATCTGGGCAGCAATGACGCAGGGCGCTTCGCGCTGTACTGGGCACAGCCCACAGCCGGCAAGCTGGAAGCCGAGACCATGACCGAAGAGTTGCTTGGCGACACCACGCCAGGTGACAACGGTGTGGCCTACAACGCCTGGTACACCTGCCCCCGCGAAACACGCCAGGCCTGCGTGCTGGAGCCCTATTACGACGAGGTCGGCGGGCAGAAGACGCTGATGACCAGCATCGCCTTTCCTCTGCAACTCGACGGCAAGATCATCGGCGTCATGGGTGTGGATATCAGCCTGGCCAGCCTGCAACAGATCAGCCAGGAGGCCAATCGCGAGCTGTACGACGGCCAAGGCCATATCAGCATCTTCAGCCCCAGCGCCCTGCTGGCGGGCCACAGCCGCGACGGCGGCCTGCTGAGCCAGCCGGTCGAGCGCGCCTTTCCCGAAAACGCCAGCGAACTGCGCGGCTTGATCCAGACCGGCAGCGACGCCGAACTGCAACACGGCGACATGCTTCGTGAACTCAGCCCGTTCAAACCGATTCCCGAAGCCCAGCCCTGGTCGGTGCTGCTCGAAGTCCCACAGCAAGTGCTGCTCGATCGCGCCATCAAGCTGGGCGCACAGCTCGATGCCAACCGCGCCAGTGACAGCCTGGTCGCGCTGCTGATGGGCCTGGTCGCGGTGATCGCCGGTCTGCTGCTGATGTGGCTGACCGCACGCGGCGTAACGCGGCCGATTCTCGGCGTAGCCGCCATGCTCAAGGATATCGCCAGCGGCGAAGGCGATCTGACAGGCCGCCTGCAATATGCCCGGCAGGATGAGCTCGGAGAGCTGGCCGGCTGGTTCAACCGTTTTCTCGACAAGCTGCAGCCCATCATCGCCGACGTCAAAAGCAGCGTGATCGATGCCCGTGGCACGGCCGACCAGTCGGCGGCTATCGCCAGCCAGACCAGCGCCGGCATGCAGCAGCAGTATCGCGAGGTTGACCAGGTGGCCACCGCCTTCCAGGAAATGAGCGCCACCGCCCAGGATGTCGCGCACAACGCCGCGCAGGCTGCAGAAGCCGCGCGCAATGCCGATCAGGCCAGCCGCGAAGGCCTGCAGGTGATCGACCGCACCACCAGCACCATCGACCTGCTGGCCAATGAAATGAACGTGGCCATGCAGGAAGTCGAAGGCCTGGCCAGCAGCAGCGAGCAGATCGGCTCGGTGCTGGAAGTGATTCGCTCGATTGCCGAGCAGACCAACCTGCTCGCCCTCAACGCTGCCATCGAGGCCGCGCGTGCCGGTGAAGCCGGGCGCGGTTTTGCCGTGGTCGCCGACGAGGTGCGCAACCTGGCCAAACGCACCCAGGACTCGGTGGAGGAAATCCGCCAGGTGATCGAAGGTCTACAGAACGGCACGCGCGAGGTGGTCAGCACCATGCACAGCAGCCATCGCCAGGCTCAGGGCAGCGTCGAGCAGGTGCAGCAGGCCGTGGCCGCGCTGCAGCGCATCAGTCAGGCGGTCAGCACCATTACCGACATGAACCTGCAGATTGCCAGTGCCGCTGAGGAGCAGAGTTCGGTGGCCGAGGAGATCAACCGCAATGTCGCCTCGATCCGCGACGTCACCGAGGCCATCACCGCGCAGGCCGACGAGTCGGCGCAGGTGAGCCAGAACCTCAATCGCCTGGCCAATCACCAGCAGAGCCTGATGGATCAGTTCCGCGTGTAACCTCAGGTAGGGTGCACCGCGCGCACCTCAAATCCGGGCCGCACACAGGTGGACATGACGCCAAATCATCCTCGATCTGGCGGCGTTTCCCTTGCAGCGCAGGCAGGCAATCGCCTAGCCTGCGTTCTTTTTTCGGGGAAGCAGCATGCTCAATATCGCCTTGGTCGCCGGCTCCAGCCGCAACAACAGCCAATCGGGAAAGGTCGCCCGCGTACTGCGTCAGCGCCTGATCGAGATGGAGCAAACCACTCAGGACACCAGCAGCATCATCGATCTGGGCCTGGCGCCGCTGCCGCTGTGGCCCGCTGAAGACGCCGGCCCCTGGTCCATGTATCAGCAGCAACTGGCGGCCGCCGATGCGGTGGTGATCATCGCGCCGGAGTGGAACGGCATGGCCTGCCCGGCGATCAAGAACTTCTTCATCTACGCCAGCAAGGCCGAACTGGCGCACAAGCCGGGCCTGCTGGTTGGCGTTTCCTCCGGTATTGGCGGCGCCTACCCGATCAGCGAGCTGCGCGCCTCCAGCTACAAGAACTGCCGCCTGTGCTACCTGCCGGAGCACCTGATCGTGCGCCAGGTGGAGAAGGTGTTGAACGGCCCGCAGCCAGTGGATGAAGCCGATGAGCGCATCCGCGCACGCATCGATTACGCGCTCGATGTACTGGTGCGTTACGCCCACGCCCTGCAGCCGGTGCGTGCCGCCATCAGCTTCGACAACCCAGCCTTCGCCAACGGTATGTAATAGAGAGCCTTGCACGTTCCGTAGGGTGGGCGAGTGGCGCTGAACACTGCGCTTGTAGACGTACCGCACCGCGTAACCCACCAGGCGATAGCCTGTCTGACTTCGGCTTAACGCCGTGGCAGACTCACAACCACTCGCAGCCCGCCCAACGGGCTGTCCTGCAGTTCGATACGGCCATGCCAGGCCTCGATGATATCGCGCACGATACCGAGGCCTAGGCCGTGCCCCGCCACCTGCTCGTCCAGACGAGTGCCACGGCCAAGCACCGCCTCACGGCGCTCGGCATCGATGCCAGGGCCATCATCATCAACACTCAGGAGATAGCCCTCGGCGCTCTCCTCCACCGTCAGCTGCACCCGCTGATCGGCCCATTTGCAGGCGTTGTCCAACAGGTTGCCTAGCAGCTCCAGCAAGTCTTCACGATCACGCGGCAACACCAGGCCAGGCGGCGCCTGCCACTCCAGGCTCAGGCCACGGTCATGAATCATCGACAAGGTGGCGAACAGTCCCGGCAGCTCCTGCGCGCAATCGAAACGTGCACCCGGCAACACCTCGCCAGCCAGGCGCGCACGCCCCAATTCGCGACTGAGGCGCTGCTCGATCTGCTCCAGTTGCTCACGCAGGCTCGCGCGCAGCGCCGGGTGGGCGGCCAACTCCTCGCGGCCAGCCAGGCTGATCAGCACCGCCAGCGGCGTTTTCAGCGCATGACCGAGGTTGCCCAGCGCATTACGCGAGCGCTTGAGCGTGTCCTCGGTATGCGCCAACAGGTGGTTGATCTGTGCGACCAGGGGCTCCAGCTCCTCGGGTACCTCGGCATCCAGATCGGTACGTCGACCTTGCTGCAGCTGGGCTATCTGCTGACGTACCTGTTCCAGTGGGCGCAACGCCCGGCGAACGGTGTAGCGCTGAGCGACCAGAATCAGCAGCAGCGCTGCACCTCCAAGACCGAGCCCGAGCCCCTGCATACGGCGAAAACTTTGCAGTATCGGCTGATAATCCTGCGCCACGCTGATCGACAGGTTCTCCCCATAGCGGCGGTAGTCGGCGCGATAGATCAGCAGCAACTGGCCTTGCGGGCCGTCGCCCAGCTCGGCCTGCATGCCAACCCCATTGGGCTTGAGTAGCTCACGATCCCACAGCGAGCGCGAACGCCAGCTGCGGTCAGCAAAATCGATGCGGAAATAATGCCCGGAGAATTGCCGCTGGAACGACGGATCGAGACGTCGCTCGTCCAGTTGCAGACCAGACGGGCCGCGTACCAGGGCAGCCAACAGGCCCTGCGCTTCGTCACGCAGATCTTCTTCCAGATAAGCGCGCAGGCCACGGTCGAATACCCAGAGGCTGGCTTGCGCCAGAACCAATCCGACCAGCAACAGTGTAGCGGCCAGGCCAATACCGAGCCGACGCTGAATGGACCTCAACCCTGCTCTCCGGTAAAGCGGTAACCCTGCCCACGGCGGGTCTCGATCACGTTGCGCCCGAGCTTGCCGCGCAGGCGGTTGACGTGCACCTCGATGACGTTGGAGTCACGCTCGGTCTCGCCGTCGTAGAGATGGTCGGCGAGGTGACTCTTGGAGAGGATCTGCCCCGGATGCAGCATGAAATAACGCAGCAAGCGAAACTCGGCGGCTGTCAGGTCGATGGCTTCGCCGCCTGATGTCACGCACTGGCGACTCTCGTCCAGTTGTAGGCCAGCAGCCTCCAGTTGCGGCTGGTTGGCCAGGCCATGGGCACGGCGCAGCAACGCCTGGATGCGCAGGGCCAGCTCCTCGGGATGGAAGGGTTTGGTCAGGTAATCGTCGGCTCCGGCCTTCAACCCTTCGATGCGCTCGGCCCACGAACCGCGCGCAGTCAGCACCAGCACCGGTGTAGCCAGTCCGCCGGCACGCCACTCCTGCAGCACCTCGAGCCCCGGCTTGCCTGGCAGGCCAAGGTCGAGAATGATCAGGTCATAAGGCTCGCTGGCGCCCTGATAGGCCGCGTCACGACCATCGGCCAACCAGTCCACGGCATAACCCTGGCGAGTCAGGCTGGCGGTCAGTTCATCGGCCAGAGGTACATGGTCTTCCACCAGCAACAGGCGCATCAGTCGTCTTCCTCATCCTTCAGAATATTGCCGTTGCGGGCATCCAGTTCGAGCTCACGCACCACGCCCGAGGTGGTCAGAATCTCGACTTCATAGACCAGCACGCCATCTTCCTCCTCCAGCTCTGCTTCGAGCAGCGTGGAACCGGGATAAGCGCTGCCGATGTGCTGCATCAACTGCTCGAAGGGCATGATGACGCCCTCGCGGCGAAGGCGCAGAGCCTCGTCCTGATCGAGATCACGCGCAATCCCCGGCACGCTGGCAAAACCGCATGCCAGAACCAGCAACAGCGCGGTGGTACGTCTAAACTTCATCAATCGTCCTGGTGGTTCTTGAGAATTTCCCCGGTGCTGGCATCCAGCTCCAGGTCCCACTGCACGCCCTGGGCGTCGCGCAGCTCGATCTGATAGATGTAGCGGCCGTATTCGTCTTCCAGCTCGGTTTCCTCGATCCGTGCACCCGGGTGCTGAGCCAGCGCCGCGTCATTGAGCTGTTCGAAGGATTTGATGGTCCCGGCATCACGCAGACGCAGGGCCTCGTCCGGGCCGAGATCACGCGCCTGGGCAATGGTAGCGGCGCTGACGAGGGTGGCAAGTGTTGCAAGGCTGAGCAATCGTTTCATGGGTCTCTCCAGCAGTGAATCAGTGCCTGCCACTCTAGGCCCAGGCACTTAATTCAAGCTGAATTCACTTGTGTCATTCACCGCGTGAAGTGGCTTGGCCTGCTCACTCAGCCCTCTATAATCGCCTGCTGCGAAAGGAGGCATCGATGAGCGCGATCCATATCAAGTCCCCCGCCCTGACTCTCAAGGCGGGCCCCAGAGCCTTGGCGCGAATTCGCCAGAATGGCCTGAGCCCCGCAGACGTCGGCATCCTGCCCGGCGCAGCAGGCGGCCCCAAGGGCATCGGTATTCAGGGACTGGATCTGGCGCTGTTCGGCGACTGGCTGCTTCGCGCACCGCGTGAACGCGCCCTGATCGGTGCCTCCATCGGCTCCTGGCGCTTCGCCAGCGTCTGCTTGCCAGATCCAGCCGCGGGAATTCGCCGACTCGGCGAGCTGTATACCTCTCAGCGATTCGCCAAGGGCGTGAGCATGGCCGAAGTGTCGGGCAGTTGCCGGCAGATGCTCGGTGAGCTGCTAGCCGATCAGGATGCCGCCATCATTGCCAACCCGCACTATCGCCTGCACATCGTGGTGGTGAAGAGCCACGGTCTGCTGCAGCACGATCATCGCGGCAAACTCAGCCTCGGTCTGTCATCGGTGATCGGCAACAACTTTCTGGCCCGCCAACGTCTTGGCCGCCATTTCGACCGGGTGATTCTGCACGATGCGCGGCAGATTCCGCCCCTGGCGCAACTGAGCGACTTCCGCTCGCACTTCCACGCTCTGACCCCGGAAAACTTGCGCCATGCCCTGCTGGCTTCAGGCTCGATCCCCATGGTGATGGAGGCGATTCGTGATATTCCGGGGCTGGAACCGGGCGCCTATCGCGATGGCGGCCTGCTCGACTATCACCTCGACCTGCCCTATAGCGGCGAAGACATCGTGCTCTATCCGCACTTTACCGATCGCGTGATCCCTGGCTGGTTCGACAAGAGCATGCCCTGGCGCCGTGGCGACCGCACGCGTCTGCAGGATGTACTGCTGCTTGCACCGTCGCGCGAATACCTGGCGCGCCTACCACACGGCAAACTGCCAGATCGTACCGACTTCAAGCGCTACCTGGGTAATGACGACGGACGCGAGCGCTATTGGCGTCAAGCAATGGCCGAAAGCGTCAGGCTCGGTGACGAATTTCTCGAACTGGTCGAAAGCGGCCGCCTGGCCGAACGCCTGCAACCGCTTTGATACATAAGGGTTATGAGCGGCGGCTCAACTTGTAGGGCGGAGGTGATGAGGCGGCAATAGGACCAGAGCTGTTAAACTGCGCACCTCAACGCCATTCAGGCGGAATCATTTACGCGAGCGCTGTTCAGTGGAATTGTTCAAAGAGTTCATCTTCGAGGCGGCCCATCGCCTGCCCCATGTACCGGAAGGCCACAAATGCGGCCGCCTGCATGGCCATTCCTTCCGAGTTGCCATTTACATCGAAGGTGACGTCGATCCCTATACCGGCTGGATTCGTGACTTCTCCGAGATCAAGGCGATCTTCAAGCCGATCTACGAACAACTCGACCACAACTACCTGAACGATATCCCCGGCCTGGAAAACCCAACCAGCGAAGTACTGGCCAAGTGGATCTGGCAACAGGTCAAACCCTTGCTGCCGGAGCTCTCGCGCGTACGCATCCACGAGACCTGCACCAGCGGCTGCGAATACCGCGGCGATTGACCCCTGCCCAGAAACAGCGAAGGCCACCTTCGAGGTGGCCTTTTTGTTGATGCTGCCTCCTCCTTTTGACCGCCCCAACCAGTTTCGCGGCGGGGGCGCCGCTCCTACACATCCGGCGATCGACGCTGAACGGGTAGGAGCGAGCTCTGCTCGCGAAGCTCTGTTTTCCAGCGCCCAAAGAAGAAACCCCAGACCGAGTGTGCGATCTGGGGTTTCGTATAGGAGCTTGACGATGACCTACTCTCACATGGTGAAGCACCACACTACCATCGGCGATGCGTCGTTTCACTACTGAGTTCGGGATGGGATCAGGTGGTTCCAACGCTCT
>Ga0209911_100146_pt1 | contig 31129 bp, 36 predicted proteins | sample FECB21metaG_FD_188301 | JGI IMG/M metagenome (GOLD analysis project Ga0209911, IMG submission 188301) | Cyanobacterial communities from the Joint Genome Institute, California, USA - FECB-21 (SPAdes) (version 2) | ecosystem: Environmental > Aquatic > Thermal springs > Hot (42-90C) > Microbial mats...
CAAGCCGCCCCTCGACCCCGACCTCTATGCAGAACGCCACAAGGTCGAAAACTTCTTCCAGCGGATCAAACGCTTCCGCAGGATCGCCCTGCGCTGCGAGAAGACGCTGACCAGCTTCATGGGCTTTGTCTTCCTCATCTCAGCACTCGATTGGTTAAGATGAATGCAGACAGGACCTAGGCGCGATTTGCCCACCGCAGCACCAGCACGCGCGGCCTTCCCGCAAGATCGCGGCGCAGCTCGGCCTCCAGCCCGGCTGCCGCGGCAAGCGCGCTGACCGCCTCGGCCTGGCGCGCCCCGATCTCGACCAGCGCGATTGCCCCCGGGTTCATCAGCGCGGGCAATTGCGGCAGGAGCACGCGGTAGGCATCGAGCCCGTCCGCCCCGGCAAACAGCGCCCCATGCGGCTCGAAGGCGCGCACCTGGCGGGCGAGCGCAGCGCCTTGCTCGACATAGGGCGGGTTGCACAAGACAAGGTCAAAGGTGCCAAGATCATCGGCCCAGCCGGGGACGGTCCAGTCGCGCAAGGCAAAGCGCGTCCGCGCTTCCAGCCCGAGTGCTGCGGCATTGTCCGCAGCCACGGCGAGCGCCGCCGCGCAGCGGTCGATCCCCAAGCCTTGGGCCGCGCCGAGATGGACGAGCGCCGCGAGCAGCAAGGCGCCCGAGCCGGTGCCAAGATCGAGCACGCGGGCCGCATCGGGTTTCGCCTCGAGCGCGGCGGCAACCAGCGTCTCGCTGTCGGCGCGCGGAATCAGGGTGGCGGGGGTGACGCAAAGCTCAAGACCAAAGAATTGCTGGAGCCCGGTGATATAGGCGACCGGCTCATGCGCGGCGCGCCGCTCCACCAGCGCGGCAAAGCCCTCCGGGGCGGGATCGTCCATATGGCGCAGCAGCAGCTCCGAGCGCGTCACGCCAAGCAGGTGCGCCATCAGCAATTCGGCATCGAGCCGCGCCGTATCGCTCACCCCAGCGAGCCGCGCGGCGGCAGCGCGGATCGCCGCGCCGGTGCGCATCACGCCGAAAGCGCAGCGAGGCGGCGCGCCTCATCCGCGGCGATCAGCGCCGAGATCAGCTCATCGAGCCCCGGGCCGGCGAGCACCTCGTCGAGCTTGTGCAGCGTGAGGCCGATGCGGTGATCGGTGACCCGCCCCTGGGGGAAATTGTAGGTGCGGATGCGCTCGGACCGGTCGCCGCTGCCCACCATCGCCCGGCGCGCCTCGGCCTCAGCGCCCTCGGCCGCGGCGCGCTGGGCCTCGTAAAGCCGCGCGCGCAGCACCTGCATCGCCTTCTCGCGGTTCTTGTGCTGGCTGCGCGCGTCCTGACAGGTGACCACGGTGCCGGTGGGCAGGTGGGTGATGCGCACCGCCGAATCGGTGGTGTTGACATGCTGCCCGCCCGCACCGCTGGCGCGATAGACATCGATCTTGAGGTCCTTCTCCTCGATGGCGACGTCCACCTCATCAGGCTCGGGCAGCACGGCGACAGTGGCGGCGGAGGTGTGGATGCGCCCGCCGCTTTCGGTCACCGGCACGCGCTGCACGCGGTGGACCCCGCTTTCGAACTTGAGCCTGGCAAAGACGCCCGCGCCAGAGACCTCGGCAATCACTTCCTTGAACCCGCCGATATCCGAGGCGTTGATGCTCACCGGCTCGATCCGCCAGCCCTGCGTGGCGGCATAGCGTTCGTACATGCGATAAAGATCGGCAGCAAAGAGCGCGGCCTCCTCCCCCCCGGTGCCGGCGCGGATTTCGAGCATGGCCGAGCGGCTGTCCGCCGCATCGCGCGGCAGCAGCGCGATGGCGAGGCGGCGTTCGAGCTCTGGCAGGCTGGCCTTGAGCGCAGCGAGTTCCTCCTCGGCCATGGCCTTCATTTCCGGGTCGGCGAGCATCTGGGTAAGATCCGCGATCTCCTCGCGCGCGGCCTTGACCGCGGCGGCGATCCTGGCGACGGGTTCAAGCTCGGCATAGTCGCGCGAGGCGCGCACGAAGGCCTCGCCCTCGAGCGTGCCCGAGGCCATGCGCGCTTCAAGCTCGGCAAAGCGATGCGCGATCTGATCAAGCCGTTCGGGGGGGATGTGCATCAGCGCGCCAGCACCAGGGTTTCAAGCGCGGCTGCGGTGGGGCTGCCATCGCCCAGCAGCCGGATGGTCTCGCCGGTCCCGGCCACGGGGAAGGACACGAGCGCATGGGCGGGGATCTTGCGGGCCTTGTCGAAGCGCTTCTTGGGCGAACCGCTCGCCACAAGCTCGCTGGCAAATCCGGCCTGTCGCAGACGCCCCAGCAAGGCGATCGCATCGGCGAGCCGCGCGTCGTTCTCAACCACGATCACCGCATCGGCCCGCGGTTCCTCCCGCGCGCCCACCAGCATCGCCAGCCGCTCGATCCCCGCGGCCCAACCCACCGCGGGTGTGGGCGGCCCGCCGAGGCTTTCGATCAGGCCGTCATAGCGCCCGCCGCCCAGCACCGTGCTCTGCGCGCCGAGCGCCGCGGCCGAGGCGCTGCCTGCATCGGGGATGAACTCGAAGGCGGTGTGGCGATAATAGTCGAGCCCGCGCACCAGCGCCGGGGCGCGCACCCACCTCACGCCCGCCGCATCAAGCCCGCTGGTGAGCGCGGCGAAGAAGCCTTGCGCCTCGTCCGAGAGGAAATCGTCGATTCTCGGCGCGTCGGCCAGAAAGGGCCTGTCACGCGCGTCCTTGGAATCGAGGATGCGCAGCGGGTTCTTCTCCAGCCGTTCCTGCGATTCCTCGGAAAGCTCGCCCTTCACCGCGCGGAAGTGCGCGACCAGCGCCGCGCGCCATGCTTCGCGGCTCGCCCCATCGCCCAGCGTGTTGAGATGGAGCGTCACATCGCTGATGCCGAGTTCGCGTAAGAGCTGATCGGCCATCGCCAGCAGCTCGACATCGGCCTGCGGCTCGGGAGCGCCGATCACTTCGGCGTCGATCTGGTGGAACTGGCGATAGCGGCCCTTCTGCGGACGCTCGTAGCGGAACAGCGGCCCGTGGGTCGCCACCTTCAGCGGCGCATGTTGCTGCCAGCCATTGGTGAGAAAGGCCCGTGCGATCCCGGCGGTGAATTCAGGGCGCAAGGTGAGCGATTCCCCGCCCCTGTCCTCGAAGGAATACATCTCCTTGGAGACGACATCGGTGGTCTCGCCGAGCGAGCGGGCGAAGACCTCGGTGCGCTCGAACACCGGCATTTCCACCCGGCGGAAACGATAGAGGCGGCGGATGCGCTCGAAGGTCTCGACCACATGGGCAAAGGCCTCGGCCTCGGGGCCGAAGATGTCCTGGGTGCCGCGGATGGCCTGGGGCGTTTTCTTGCTCATTGCGCCCGCGCGATTAGGCCCACGCAGCCCCTTTCGCAATCCTGCGCCACCATCTAAGGGGCTTGAACAATCCTCTCCCTAGCCAACCGCACAAGAGAACAACCATGCGCATCGACAAGATCTCGACCGGCCTCAATCCGCCTGACGATCTGCACGTGATCATCGAGGTGCCCACCGGGGGCGAGCCGGTGAAATACGAGTTCGACAAGGAATCGGGAGCGCTGTTCGTCGATCGCATCCTTCACACCCCGATGCGCTATCCGGCCAATTATGGCTTCGTGCCGCACACGCTCTCGCCCGATGGCGATCCGCTCGATGCGCTGGTGATCTCGCGCTCGCCCTTCATCCCGGGCTGCGTGGTGCGCGCCCGCCCGATCGGCGTGCTCCATCTCGAGGACGAGCAGGGCGGCGATGAGAAGCTGGTCTGCGTGCCGGTGAACGAGACCTTCCCCTATTATGCCGAAGTGGCCGAGACCAGCGATCTGCCCAACATCATCTTCCAGCAGATCGAGCACTTCTTCACCCACTACAAGGATCTGGAGACCGAAAAGTGGGTGCGCGTGGGCCGCTGGGGCAATGCCGCCGAGGCGCGGCAGATCACCATCGAGGCGATCGAACGCCACGAGGCCGGGCGGGACAAGGCCGAGGGCTGAGCCCGCGGCCTAAACCAGGCTGAGCAGTGCCTTGAACGCGAGGGCAAGGGCAAAGGGCAGGCCGATCGCCACCGCCCAGAGCGTGGTGATATCGCGGCGGAAGGCGGCGGCGAAGGCCGGATCGCCCGCCTCCGCATCGCTCAGCACCGCCCAGCGCTTTTCATACCAGCGGCACAGCGGAATGATCCCGGCGACCAGCACGATCAGGGCAAGATAGGGCAAGAGGCTCGAGGAGCCTTCGGCCAGCGCCTTGACCGTGACGAAGATCTGCAGCGCGGTATAGACCAAGAGGCCATAGGCGACATGATCGCTCATCGCCTTGCGCCAGTCACGCGCGCGCCCCTCGCTCCGCGCCGGTTCGGCAGGCTTTCCCATAAGACCGCTCCCCAAGGGCCTGTGTCAGGCGCGGAGTATCGCAAAGGGGCCGCCAACTTGCAAGAAGCCGCGCAAATCCGCCATCTTGTTGCATGTTCTGCAAGAGTGGCGCGGCAAGCTGCGCGAATCGCTTGGCCTTTGCCGGGGCCGCGCGGGCTGGCGACAGGGTTAAGCAAAAATCCTGCCAAAACCCCGCGGGGCCTTTCCTGCGGCGGCAGGCCTGCTAAAGACGGGGCCGCATGAACAGCGCCCTTCGCACCGATCCGGCCCCCGCGGCCACGCCGATCCAGCCCACCGGCAGCGGGCTTGAGGTGATTTCGATCGCCAAGAGCTACGACAAGCGCAGCGTGCTCACCGATATCTCGCTCAGCGTCGCCAAGGGCGAGGTGCTGGGCCTGCTTGGCCCCAATGGCGCGGGCAAGACCACCTGCTTCTATTCGATCATGGGGCTGGTGAAGCCCGATTCGGGCCGCATCCTGATGGATGGCGAGGATGTCACCAAGCTGCCGATGTATCGCCGCGCCATTCTTGGCCTTGGCTACCTGCCGCAGGAAACCAGCATCTTTCGCGGCATGACGGTGGAACAGAACATCAATTGCGTGCTCGAACTGGTCGAGCCGGACAAGGCCACCCGCGCGCACGAACTTGAACGCCTGCTCGAGGAGTTCGGCCTTGCCCGCCTGCGCGAAAGCCCGGCGATGGCGCTTTCGGGGGGTGAACGGCGGCGCTGCGAGATCGCCCGGGCGCTGGCGGCCAAGCCCTCGATCATGCTGCTCGATGAGCCCTTCGCGGGCATCGACCCGCTCTCGATCGCCGACATCCGCGATCTGGTGAAGGACCTCAAGCAGCGCGGCATCGGCGTGCTGATCACCGATCACAACGTGCGCGAGACGCTCGATATCGTCGATCGCGCCTGCATCATCTATGGCGGCCAGGTGCTGTTCTCCGGCTCCCCGCAGGAACTGGTCGCCGACGAGAACGTGCGGCGCCTCTATCTCGGCGAGAGCTTCACGCTCTAGCGCGGCCCGGCCATGGCGCTCGCTCCCCGCCTCGATATCAGGCAGACGCAAGCGCTGGTGATGACGCCGCAATTGCAGCAGGCGATCAAGCTGCTGGCGGCCTCCAATCTCGAGCTGGAAAGCTTCATCGCCGAGGCGCTCGAGGCCAATCCGCTGCTCGACACCGCCGCGCCTGCCGATCCGGGCGAGGCCGAGCGCCAGGAGCGCGCGCCACCGGCCAGCGAGGAGGCAACCGCCGATACGCTGATGCGCGCCGGCGCCGGCGAAGCCGATGCCCCGCTCGATCTCGCCTCGGTCGATCGCGACTGGGACACGGGCGACGGGTCGGGGCCGGGCCGCGCCGATGCCGAATGGGGCGCGGCGGCAGGGGGAGGCGGCGATGCGCTCGAACTTGCCGACTGGGAACAGCGGCGCGCCGCCGAGGTGACGCTGGCCGAACATCTCGAGGCGCAGGTGGGCGCGCTCACCCGCGATCCGCGCGCCGCGGCCATCGCCCGCCACATCATCGGCCTGCTCGACGAGGCGGGCTACCTTGCCACCCCGATCGCAGAGGTGGCCGAGGATCTTGGGGTGGCGCTTGACGAGGCCGAGGCGGGCCTCGCGCTGGTGCAATCGCTCGAGCCTGCCGGCGTGGGCGCGCGCAGCCTTGCCGAGTGCCTCGCCATCCAGGCGCGCGAGGCCGATCGCTACGATCCGTGCATGGCAACGCTGATCGCCAATCTCGAAGCGCTCGCGCGCGGCGAGATCGAAAGGCTCAAGCGCCTGTGCCGGGTGGATCACGAGGATTTTGCCGAGATGCTGCGCGAGTTGCGCAGCTACGATCCGCGCCCCGGCCTTGCCTTTGCCAGCGCGGCGAGCCCGGCGGTGGTGCCCGACATCCTCGTCACCGCCAATGCCGCAGGCGGCTGGGACATCGCCCTCAACGAGGAGACCTTGCCGCGGCTGATCGTCAATCGCGGCTATTATCTCGAATTGAACCGCGGGGCGACCAACAAGGAATCGCAAGCCTGGCTCAAGGAGAAGCTCGCCGATGCCCATTGGCTGATCCGCGCGCTCGACCAGCGGCAGAAGACCATCCTCAAGACCACCGCCGAGATCGTGCGCCAGCAGGATGGCTTCTTCCGCCGCGGCGTCGCCGAATTGCGCCCGCTCACCCTGCGCGAGGTGGCCGAGGCGATCGGGATGCACGAAAGCACGGTCAGCCGGGTCACCAGCAACAAATATCTGTGGTGCGAGCGCGGCACGTTTGAACTCAAGTATTTCTTCACCAGCGGCGTGGCCTCGGCCGATGGCGAGGGCGCCTCGAGCGCGGCGATCAAGGCAAGGATCAAGGCGCTGATCGAGGCCGAGACGGCCAAGGCCATCCTCTCTGATCAGCAATTGGCCGACATGCTGCGGCAGGAAGGCTATGACCTCGCCCGCCGCACCGTGGCAAAGTATCGCGAGGCGATCGGCATCGGCTCGAGCGCCGAGCGGCGGCGGGCGAAGAAGCTGGCGGGCATATCCTAGCGGTTTTGCCTGAAGTGACAGGCAAAGCGTAAACGCCGATGCTGGCAGGGCTTTTTGCCCGCCCGAGGTGTGACGCGAAAGACTCACCGGCAAACGTTAACGCGCTAAACCACTTATTAACCTTTTTTGGTGAGAAGTGGCGTGGTTAACAGGCTGCAACCTCTCCTGAGCGGGGGTTACCACGGGGAAGACAGGGGACAGAAATGCGCGTTCTGCTGATCGAAGACGAGCCGACCACCGCCAAGGCGATCGAGCTGATGCTCACCACCGAGGGGTTCAATGTCTATTCGACCGACCTTGGCGAGGAGGGTTTGGACCTCGGCAAGCTCTATGATTACGACATCATCCTGCTCGACCTCAACCTGCCCGACATGCACGGCTATGACGTGCTCAAGAAGCTGCGCGTCGCCAAGGTGCAGACCCCGGTGCTGATCCTTTCGGGCATTTCGGAGATGGATTCCAAGATCCGCTCCTTCGGCTTTGGCGCCGATGACTATGTCACCAAGCCCTTCCACCGCGAGGAACTGGTGGCGCGCATCTATGCCGTGGTGCGCCGGAGCAAGGGCCATTCGCAATCGGTGATCCGCACCGGCAAGCTGGCCGTCAACCTCGATGCCAAGACGGTCGAGGTCGATGGCGCGCGGGTGCACCTGACCGGCAAGGAATATGCGATGCTCGAGCTGCTCAGCTTGCGCAAGGGCACCACGCTCACCAAGGAAATGTTCCTCAACCACCTCTATGGCGGGATGGACGAGCCGGAACTGAAGATCATCGACGTGTTCATCTGCAAGCTGCGCAAGAAGCTGTCGCTGGCCTGCGGGGGCGAGAACTACATCGAGACCGTGTGGGGCCGCGGCTACGTGCTGCGCGATCCGGGCGAGGAAGTCGAGGCGGCGTGACTTGTTTTTCGCTCGCCCCTCCGGGCGAGCGTCCCCGGCGCGTTTCGATCCTTGCAGGATCGCGCGCCCGCGGGCGGCCAGTCGGCCTTGCGGCCCCTGGGGCCGGAACAGTGCCTTGAAGCAAACGTGAGCGCCCGGGGTGGAATATCCCCGGGCAGTTTTCTATGGGCCGCGCATGACCGCATTCAAGGACGGCGACCCGCTCACCATCGCCCGGCTCTATGGCCGTGCCCAGGGCAAGCCCCTGCGCGCGCGCCAGCAGGGGTTGGTCGATAACCTCCTGCCGCAGATCGCCGTGCCCGCCGAGGGGCCGGTGACGAGCGAGGTGCTGTTCGGCGATGCGCGCCCCCTGCATTTCGAGATCGGCTTTGGCGGGGGCGAGCACCTTGCCTACCGCGCCGATCTTCTGCCCGATCACGGCTTCATCGGGGCCGAGCCCTTCCTCAACGGGGTGGCCCAGGCGCTTGCCCATATCGAGGAGCCGCGCCTCGCCAATATCCGGTTGCACCATGGTGATGCTCTGGAGGTGCTCCAGCGCCTGCCCGATGGGGCGCTGACGATGCTCTACCTGCTCCACCCCGATCCCTGGCCCAAGGCCCGCCACGCCAAGCGACGGATGATGAATGATGGGCCGGTCAAGCTGTTCGCGCAGAAGCTGAAGCCCGGCGGGGAGTTCCGGTTCAGCACCGATCACCCGGTCTATGTGCGCCACGCGCTGATGGTGATGCAGCGCCACACCGACCTGTTTGAATGGCTGGCGGAAAAGCCCGCCGACTGGCAGGTGCGCCCCTCAGGCTGGCCCGAGACGCGCTACGAAAACAAGGCGCGTAACGTGTATGGGCACGAGGTGTGGTATTTCCGGTTCCGGCGGCGGTGAGGGGCCATCGACGGAGGCGATAGCAACCATTGCAACAGCCGGTTTGTCTTGCGTGGAGCGGCTGGCACAAACCCTTGCCCACAGCATCATGGGAGAGGGGCAATGCTGAGGAGACTGGAGCGCGCGCTGGGCGGCGCGGCGCGTTACGTGAGGATTGCCGATCCGGCGTTCCGGCTGCTGACCAGCCTGATCTTCATCATCGGCGGGCTGGGGCATTTCGTCCGGGCGGAGGAGATGCTGACGCGCATCGCGCAATCGCCCTGGCGCCGGGCGGTCGAGGCGATTGGCGATCCGCTCTGGCTGCCGTGGATCTCCGGCGCGGTGTTTGTCGTGGCCGGTGTCACTCTCACCCTCGGCTGGCTGACCCGCCTGTCTGCGCTTGCCCTGTTCGTGACGCTGGTGCCCATCACCATCACCATCCACATCGCCCCCGGCCACACCGGGCCGCTGTTCAAGAACAGCGCATTCTTGGTGCGCTCGCTTTCATCTTCGTGCGCGGCCCGGGTGCCTGCGCGCTCGACAACCGCAGGCGCATCCAGGCTGGGCTGCGCACCCGCCACCACGGCATCAGGGCGAAGACCACCTGCCCTGCCAGCCCGATGGCCGCATGGGGCCGGGCAAAGTCCGCGAGCCATTGGCCGGGGGTCAGCCCCATCATCCCCACCCCCACGGCGCTTTCGGCCGCCGTCAGCAGCACAAAGGCGAAGGTGCCCATCGCCAGCCCCGCGCGCTTGTCCGCGATGGCAAAGCGCCGCACCAGCCAGCCGCTCGCCCACCAGCTTGCCCCCAGCATCAGCGGCAACTCGATAAGCGTCGCCGGAACCAGCCCGACCAGCGGCGCAAGCCACAGCACCCGCAAGCTGCCGAGCACAAACCCCAGCGCGAAGACCACCGCCCAATAGGCAAAGCCCGCGAGGAGCGTTCTCACCCCACCACGCCCGCGCCCGCCAGCACCGCCAGGGTCAGCACATCGGGCACGGCGGCCGTCATCGGCACGATCTGCACCGGCTTTTCCATCCCGATCAGCATCGGGCCGACCGTGGCATTGCTGCCCAGCTCGCGCAGCAGCTTGGCCGAAAGATTGGCCGATTGCAGCCCCGGCATCACCAGCACATTGGCCGGGCCGGACAGGCGGCTGAAGGGATAGAGCGCCATGACCTTGGGGTTCAAGGCCGCATCGGGGGCCATCTCGCCCTCATATTCAAACCCCGGATCCTCACGATCGAGGATCGCCACCGCCTCGCGGATATTGTCGAGCCACTGGCCCGAAGGATTGCCGAAGGTCGAATAGGAGAGGAACGCCACCCGCGGCTCGTGCCCCATGCGCCGGGCCACCGCGGCGGTCTCGCGCGCGATATGGGCCAGCGCGGCGGCATCGGGGCGCTCGTTGATCGTCGTATCGGCAAGGAAGGTGGTGTGGTTCTTGCCGATCATCATGTGGATGCCGAAGGGAATGCACCCTTCCTTGGGGCCGAGCACCAGGTTCACCTCGCGCACGGTCTGGGCGAAGGTGCGGGTCATGCCGGTGATCATCCCGTCGCCATGTCCAAGCGCCACCAGCAGCGCGGCAAAGACATTGCGCTCCTGGTTCACCAGCCGGCGCACGTCGCGCAGGGTGTAGCCACGGCGCTGGAGGCGCTTGTAGAGATAATCGACCATCGCCGGCACGTGGGCGCTGTCGGCCGAGTTCTGGATCTCGAAACTGCCCGGATCGCTCACCGAAAGCTGGTGGAGCTTGTCGAGCACCGCCTTGGTGCGGCCCACCAGGATCGGCGTGCCGTAGCCGAAATCGCGGAACTGGATCGCGGCGCGCAGCACCACTTCTTCTTCCGCCTCGGCAAAGACCATGCGGGTGGGATTGGCCTTGGCGATCTCATAGACCCCGGTGAGCACCGAGGTGGTGGGGTTGAGCCGCGAGCGCAGCGCGACGCGATAGGCCTCGAAATCCTCGATCCGGGTGCGCGCCACGCCCGAATCCATCGCCGCCTTGGCCACCGCCGAGGACACGACCTCAATGAGCCGCGGATCGAAGGGGGCAGGGATGATGTAATCGGTGCCGAACTTGTGGTTCTTGCCATAGGCCGAGGCCACTTCCTCGGGCACCTGCTGGCGCGCCAGCTCGGCGATCGCCTTGGCCGCGGCAACCTTCATCTCCTCGTTGATGGTGGTCGCCTGCACGTCAAGCGCCCCGCGGAAGATGAAGGGAAAGCCCAGCACATTGTTGACCTGGTTGGGAAAATCGCTGCGCCCGGTGGCGATGATGGCATCCGGGCGCACCGCCTTGGCCTCATCCGGCATGATCTCGGGCACGGGGTTGGCCATGGCAAAGATGATCGGCTTGTCGGCCATCTTCGTGACCCATTCGGGCTTCAACGCCCCTGCTGCCGAAAGCCCGAGGAAGATGTCCGCGCCCACCAGCGCTTCTTCAAGGCTGGTGGCGCTGGTGGCGACCGCGTGGGCGCTCTTCCACTGGTCGACGCCTTCGCGCTCGGGGGTGATCGGACCGGCGCGGTCGCACATGATGACGTTCTCGTGCTTGACGCCCATCGCCTTGATGAGCGCCGTGCAGGCGATCGCCGCCGCCCCGGCCCCATTGACCACCACCTTGACATCCCTGATGTCGCGCCCGGTGAGATGGCAGGCGTTGAGCAGGCCGGCGGCAGTGATGATCGCGGTGCCGTGCTGGTCATCATGCATCACCGGGATCTTCATGCGCTCGCGCAGCGCGGCCTCGATGATGAAGCATTCGGGGGCCTTGATGTCCTCGAGGTTGATGCCGCCAAAGCTCGGCTCCATCAGCGCCACCGCCTCGATGAAGGCCTGCGGGTCTTCGGTCGCCAGTTCGATGTCGATCGCATCGACATCGGCAAAGCGCTTGAACAGCACCGCCTTGCCTTCCATCACCGGCTTGGAGGCGAGCGCGCCGAGATTGCCGAGGCCGAGGATCGCGGTGCCGTTGGAGATCACCGCGACAAGATTGCCCTTGGCGGTGTAGCGCGCAGCGAGCGAGGGATCGGCAGCGATCGCCTCGACCGGCACGGCGACGCCCGGCGAATAGGCAAGGGAAAGGTCACGCTGCGAGGTCATCGGCTTGGTGGCGACGATCTCGAGCTTACCCGGGCGGATGGTCTCGTGATAGAACAGCGCCTCGCGCGCGGTGAAGCCGCCCTTGCTCTCCTCGCTCATGCTGCCTGATCCCTCCTTCTCGGCCTGGCGATTACCTCGTTCCGCTTAGCGCCGCGCGCGGCGATGCGATAGGCGGTAAATCGTGCATGGCTGCCGGGGAAAGCCGTAAGGGCAGGCATTTTCCGAATCGTGCGCGAAGGGCTAGGCCAGCGTCATGGCCGCGCTGCTCGATCCCCTGCCCTCCGGCAAGCCCACGCCGATGATGGCGCAATATCTGGCGCTGCGCGCGGAGGCGGGCGAGGCGCTGCTGTTCTACCGCATGGGCGATTTCTTCGAACTGTTCTTCGAGGATGCCAAGGTGGCCGCCGCGGTTCTTGATATCGCGCTCACCACCCGCGGGGAGCACGGCGGCGCGCCGATCCCGATGTGCGGCGTGCCGGTGCATTCGGCCGAAAGCTATCTCGCCCGGCTGATCAAGGCCGGCCACCGCGTGGCGATTGCCGAACAGGTCGAAACGCCCGACGAGGCCAAGGCCCGCGCCAAGCGCGAAGGCCTGCCGTCCTCCAAGGTGCTGGTGCGCCGCGCGATCGTGCGGCTGGTGACCGCGGGCACGCTGACCGAGGAAGCCCTGCTCGAGCCGCGCCGGGCCAATGTGCTTGTTGCCCTGGCCGAACTGCGCGGGATGATCGGGATTGCCGCCTGCGACGTTTCGACCGGGGCGATGAGCCTCGAGGAATGTGCGCCCGAGGCGCTTGGCGCCGCGCTGGCGCGGCTTGGCCCGAGCGAAGTGGTGGTGGGCGAGGGCTGGCCGCACGGGCCCGAGGATGCAATCGCACGCCCCCGCGCCAGCTTTGCCAGCGAGACGGGGGAAGAGCGGCTCAAGGCCATCCACGGAGTGGCGACGCTCGATGGTTTTGGCGCCTTCACCCGCCCGATGCTGGCCGCTGCCGGCGGCCTCATCGCCTATCTCGAACATGTCGGGCGCGGCACCCTGCCGCTGCTCCTGCCCCCGGTGCGGCGCGAGAGCAGCGCGGTGATGGCGATGGACGCAGCCACCAGGGCCAGCCTCGAGATCCTCGAAGCCTCTACCGGCGGGCGCGCCGGCAGCCTCATCGCGGCAGTGGATCGCTGTGTCACCGGCGCCGGATCGCGGCTGCTGGCCGAGGATCTGTCCGCCCCGCTCACCGATCGGACGGCGATCGAAGCACGCCTTGCCCTGGTGCAGTTCTGGCGCGACCGCCCGATCGAGCGCGCGCGGCTGCGCGAGACGCTGCGCGCGATCCCCGACCTGGCCCGCGCGCTTGGCCGGGTGGTGGCCGGGCGGGGATCGCCGCGCGATCTTGGCCAGCTGCGCGATGGGCTTGCCGCAGCGGGGCGGCTCCACCACTGGCTCAAGGACGCGCCCGATCGCCCCGCTCTGCTCGACGAGGTGATCGCGCGGCTGGCCGGGCACGGTGCGCTTGCCGATCACCTCGCCCGGGCGCTGGTGCCCGCGCCGCCGACCGAGCGCGCCGGCGGGGGCTTCATCGCCGATGGCTATGACCCGGCGCTCGACGAGCTGCGCGCGATTGCGGGCGATGCCCGCCGCGCCATTGCCGCGATGGAAGCGCGCTATCGCGCCGAAACCGGGATCGGTGCGCTCAAGATCCGCCACAACGGGGTGCTGGGCTATTTCATCGAGGTGCCCGCGCGCCATGCCGATCGCCTGATGGCCGAGGGCAGCGGCTTTGCCCATCGCCAGACGATGAAGGATGTGGTGCGCTTCAACTCGCTCACTCTGCACGAGGAAGCCAGGCGCATCGCCGAGGCGGGGGGCCATGCGCTCGCCGCCGAGGAGGCCCATTTTGCCGCGCTGGTGGCTGAGATCTCAGCCGCGCGCGAAGCGATTGCCGCCACCGCCGCTGCGCTCGCCCGGCTCGATTTGGGCGCGGCGCTGGCCGAGCGGGCCGCCGAGGGTGACTGGTGCCGCCCCGAGATCACCGAGGAGGCCGAACTCGCAATCACCGCCGGGCGCCATCCGGTGGTCGAAGCCGCGCTGGCGCGCAGCGGCGCGCGCTTTGTGGCCAATGATTGCCGGCTCGATGCCGGTGATCGGCTGTGGCTCATTGGCGGGCCCAACATGGGCGGCAAATCGACCTTCCTGCGGCAGAACGCGCTGATCGTGCTGCTGGCCCAGGCGGGCAGCTTCGTGCCCGCATCGGCCGCGCGCATCGGGCTCGTCGATCGCCTGTTCAGCCGGGTCGGCGCGGCCGACAACCTCGCGCGCGGGCGCTCGACCTTCATGGTCGAGATGGTCGAGACCGCGGCGATCCTTGCGCAAGCGAGCGCGCGCAGCTTTGTCATCCTTGACGAGGTCGGACGCGGCACCTCGACCTATGACGGCCTCGCGCTGGCCTGGGCCGTGGCCGAAGCGGTGCATTCGCAGATCGGCTGCCGCTGCCTGTTTGCCACCCATTACCATGAACTGGCGCGCCTCGCCGAAAGCTGCGAGGCGCTCTCGCTCCACCACGTGCGCGCGCGTGAATGGCAGGGCGATCTCGTGCTCCTGCACGAAGTGGCGCGAGGCCCGGCCGATCGCTCCTATGGGCTGGCCGTGGCGCGGCTTGCCGGGGTGCCACCGGCGGTGGTCGAGCGCGCCCGCCAGGTGCTCGAAAAGCTCGAGCAAACCCGCGAGGCGACCGGCGGGATCGCCGCCGGGCTGGGCGATCTGCCGCTCTTCGCCGCCGCGCAGCACACCCCGCGCGAGACGGCGGAAGAAACGCTCGCCGCCGCGCTGCGCGCCACCGATCTCGATGCGCTGAGCCCGCGCGAGGCGCTCGATCTGCTCTATGAATGGAAGCGCAAGCTGCCCCCAGCGCGCTCCTGAGGCAACCAAGCCTTAACCACAGGCCGGCTAGGCTTGCGCTCATGTCGCGAACCCTGTTTGAAAACTCCAAGGCTGCGCTCGCCTTTGCCGCGGTGACGCTGGTGGGCGCGGTGGCGATGGTGGGCTCCTCGGACAACGAAGGGGTGCTGCCGCGGGTCGCCGAGGGACTGGCCGAGCAGAACGGCAACGCAGGTGACGCCGTGCCCGCGCCAGCGGCCGAGGGCGCGGCACAGCCCGGTGCACCGGTGGACAGCGGCCAGAGCGCAGCACCGGTGTTTGGCGATTACGCCCCGGCGCCCGATTCCAAGGCGCCGCAGATGATCGGCCCGGCCCACCCCTCGCAGGTCAGCCCGCCGCCACAGGCTCCCGGCCCGGGCGGGCTCGATCAGTCGATGAACGCCTATTAGCCCCGCGCCGGCCGCTCAGCGGGTCGGCACCGGCACTTCGCCCGAATAGTCATAAAAGCCCCGCCCGGTCTTGCGCCCGAGCCAGCCGGCCTCGACATATTTCACCAGCAAGGGCGCCGGGCGATACTTGCTGTCGCGGGTGGTCTTGTAGAGCACCTTGATGATATCAAGGCAGGTGTCGAGCCCGACGAAATCAGCCAGTTGCAGCGGCCCCATCGGGTGGTTGAGGCCGAGCCGGCAGCCCTTGTCGATATCCTCGATTCCCGCGGTCGACTGGCCGAGCACGAACACCGCCTCGTTGATCATCGGCAAAAGGATGCGGTTGACGACGAAGCCGGGTTCGTCCTGGGAGAGCACCACTTCCTTGCCCAGGCCCCGAGCAAAGGCGGTGACGCGATCGGTGGTGTCCTTGGAAGTGGCCAGCCCCGGGATCACCTCGATGAGGCCCATCACCGGCACGGGGTTGAAGAAATGGAGGCCGATGAAGCGGGCCGGATCGGGGGCGTGGTTGGCCATCCGGGTGATCGGGATCGAGGAGGTGTTCGAGGCCATGATCGCGTGCGCCGCCAGCACCTTGCCGGCCTTCTCGAAGATCGCGTTCTTGATTTCCTCCCGCTCGGTCGCCGCCTCGATGATCAGATCGGCCTCGGCAAAGGGGGCATAGTCGGCCACCGGGGTGATCCGGGCGAGCAGGCTTTCAGCCTCGTGCGCCTCGATCTTGCCGCGGCCCATCAGCTTGGCGAGCGCCTGCGCGATCTTTTCCTTGCCGGCCTCGGCGCGGGGCAGATCGACATCGGTGAGCATGACGGTCATGCCGTGGGCGGCGACGGTCTGGGCGATGCCGGTTCCCATCTGGCCGGCGCCAATGACGGCGATATTGCGCATGAGGCGGCTCCTTCGCAAGTGCAGCAGGTGCGCCGCCCTAGCGATGGTGCAGGGCAAAAGCTAGCGGTTAGCGCCCGGGACCCACTTCACATCGCGCGCGCCATCGTCGTTGGCGACGCGCGCCAGCACGAAGAGCAGATCGGAAAGCCGGTTGATATAGGCGAGCGCCGCCGGATTGACCGCTTCCTCGGCCGCCAGTGCCACCATCGCACGTTCCGCCGCCCGGGTGGCGGCGCGGGCGACGTGGACGCGTGCCGCAGCCTCGCTGCCGCCGGGCAGCACGAAGCTGGTGAGCGGTTGGAGCCGCTCGTTGAGCGCATCGATCTGCGCCTCGATCCAGGCTGCCTGGGCCGGGACGATGCGCAGCACCATTTCGGACGGGGCAAAATCATCCCCCGGCGTCGCCAGATCGGCGCCAAGATCGAACAGATCGTTCTGCACCCGGGTGAGCAGCGCCCTGTGGCCCGCATCGCCAAGCGCGCAGATGGCAAGGCCGATGGCGCTGTTGGCCTCGTCCACCAAGCCCATGGCGTGGATGCGCGCGGCGTGCTTGGGACAGCGCGAGCCATCGACGAGCCCCGTCGTCCCGTCATCCCCGGTGCGGGTATAGATGCGGTTGAGCTTGACCATCGAGCCTTGCCTGTCAGCGCGTCACCGCCAGCAGGATCGCCACCACCACGATGGCGAGCGCCTGATACTTGATCCGCGCGAACATCGCCTTGTTCTGCAGCAGTTGCATATCGGTGGCAGTCTGGCCCTCGCCGCTTTCAAGATCGATCTTGGTCGTCCTGAGGAAGGCGACGATCCCGCGGATCAGTGCGAAGGCGGTAAGGCCCATGAGGATGATGAGCAGAGGCACGAGCACATAGGTCATAAGGCTTCTAATGGACGGTTGTGCTTCAGGTTCCAAGTGCCAAATGGGCGCGGCGCAAATCGTCGGCAAGGCGGCGGCCGTCCTCGCCGGCAAGGCGCCGGGCGGCCAGCGCGGGCGAACCGCGGCGCTTGGCGAGCTTTTCGCCCTGCGCATCGGTGAGCAGGCGGTGGTGGTGCCAGCGCGGCACCGGCAGGCCGAGCAGCGCCTGGAGCAGGCGGTGAACATGGCTGGCGGCAAACAGATCGGCCCCGCGCGTCACCAGGCTCACCCCGTCGGCCGCATCGTCGAGCGTGACCGCAAGGTGATAGCTTGCCGGCAGGTCCTTGCGCACCAGCACCACATCACCAAGGCCGGCAAGGTCAACCCGCTGCGGGCCGGCAAGCGCGTCCTCCCATACCAGCGGCCCCGCCAGCGCCAGCGCCCGCGCGCTGTCGAGCCGCAGCGCCGCCGGGCGCGCGGGATCAGGGGGGCGGCGTTTGCAGGTGCCGGGATAGATGAGGCCGTCCGATCCCGGCTTGGCGCCCGCCGCCTCGATTTCTTTGCGGGTGCAGGTGCATGGGTAAAGCAGCCCCATCTCCCTCAGCCTTTCGGCTGCCGCGGCATAGCGCGCAAGGCGGGTCGATTGCGCGGGCACCTCGTCCCATTCAAGCCCCAGCCATTCAAGGTCGCGGCGATACTCATCGGCAAGCTCCGCGCGCGCGCGCGGCTTGTCGATATCCTCGATGCGCAGCAGGAACCGCCCCCCGCTCGCACGCGCAAGGTCATGCGCGATAATCGCCGCAAGCGCATGGCCGAGGTGCAAGGGGCCATTGGGGCTGGGCGCGAAACGGGTGATCTGAGCTGCGCAATCAGGCATGATCCGGAGCGATGCCACAGGAAATATCCTGTTGCTATCCACAGCCTGTCAACAGGCTGTCCCTGTGGATAGCCCCGCTGTCACGGGTTTGACTCTTTAGCTTGGCACGGCATGTTCGCGCCAGTCAGGGAGGAACGCAGACCGTGTTCAACGCCGAACTGATCGAGAAGGTGGCCCGTTTTCGCGGTGTCGATGAAGACCCGAGCCGCAATCTCTCGGCCTGCCCTGCCCTGGTGCTCAACGCTGATTACACCCCGCTCTCCTACTACCCGCTCTCGCTCTGGCCGTGGCAGACGGCGATCAAGGCGGTGTTTCTCGACCGGGTGGATATTGTTGCGAGCTATGACCGCGAGGTGCACTCGCCCAGCCTCGACATGAAGATCCCGAGCGTGATCGCGCTTCGGCAATATGTGAAGCAGAGCGAGTTTCCCGCCTTCACCCGCTTCAACGTGTTCCTGCGCGATCGCTTCCAGTGCCAGTATTGCGGCAGCCGCGAACATCTCACCTTCGATCACGTGATCCCGCGGCGGCTCGGCGGGCGCACCACCTGGGAAAACATCATCACCGCCTGCGCCCCGTGCAACATGAAGAAGGGCGGGCGCACCCCCCGCCAGGCCGGGATGCAGCCGCAGCAGGCGCCGATCCGCCCGACCAGCTGGCAATTGCAGCAGGCCGGGCGGCTGTTCCCGCCCAACTATCTGCACGAAACCTGGCGCGACTGGCTCTATTGGGACGTCGAGCTCGAAGCCTGATCGGTCAGGTCACAGCGGCGCGGCGGCGATATTCGGGCCGCCGCCATTCCCCCCGCGCCAGCACCTCGGCAAGGTGCCGCGCCGCAGCGGCCATGTCGGCAAAGCTCAGATAGGCCGGGGCAAAGCCCAGCCGCAGCACATCGGGATCGCGGAAATCGCCGATCACCCCGCGCGCGATCAGCGCCTGGCAGATGGCGTGGGCCTCGTGGTGGCGGAAGGCAAGATGGCTGCCGCGCGCCGCGACATCGGCGGGGCTGGCAAGTTCAAGCTCCACCCCGAGCGCTTCCAGACATTCCAGGAAAAATTGCGAGAGCGCCTGCGCCTTGGCGTAAAGCCGCGCCACGCCGAGGCTGGCGATGAGGTCGACCCCCACCTCGAGCGCGGCAAGCCCGAGGATCGGCGGGGTGCCGGCCAGCAGCCGGGCGATGCCCGGGGCCGGGGCATAGTCATCGACGAAGGCGAAGGGCGCCTCGTGCCCGAACCAGCCGGTCAGCGGCTGCGACAGCCGGGCAAGATGCCGCGCGGCAACAAAGGCATAGGCCGGGGCGCCGGGGCCGCCGCACAGATATTTGTAGCCGCACCCCACCGCGAAATCGGCGCCCGCCGCGTTGAGATCGACCGGCATCGCCCCAGCCGAATGTGACAGATCCCACAGCACCAGCGCCCCTGCCGCGTGGGCGGCCTGGGTGAGCGCGGCCATGTCGTGCACAGCGCCGGTCTTGTAGTGGACATGGGTGAGGAGCAGCAGCGCCACCTCCTCATCGAGCGCATCGGCGAGGCGCTCGGGCGCGGCCAGCCGCCGCCGCGCCAGCCCCTGCGCCTCGAGCCCGGCAATCATGTAGAGATCGGTAGGGAAATTGCCCGGCTCGGACAGGATCACCTTGCGCCCCGGGCGCAGCTGCAAGGCTGCGGCGATCAGCTTGAACAGGTTGATGCTGGTCGAATCGCAGGCGATCACCTCCTGCGGCGCGGCGCCGATCAGCGGGGCGATCTTGGCCCCCACCCGCGCCGCCATGTCGAACCAGCCGGCCCGGTTCCACGAACCGATCAGCCCTGCTCCCCATTCCTCCTCCACCACCCGCGCCAGCACTTGCGGGGTGGCGCGCGGCAGGGCGCCGAGCGAATTGCCATCAAGATAGATCACGCCCTCGGGCAGGCGGAACAGCGACCGGGCCGCAGCCAGAGGATCGGCAAGGTCGAACTCGCGGGCGCGCGCTTCGATGGTCATGCGCCCATGCCCTAGCGCCGCGATGGGCTGCGCTGCAAGCTAGGCCTCGATCACCCGGGCCCGGGGATGGTGGCGGTCGAGATGGCGGCGCAGCAGCCGGAGGTTGCGGGTGTTCGAGCGGAACACCACGTCGGCGGCATCGCCCACCAGCGGCACGGCGCCAAGCGCGGTGTCGAACAGCACGTTCAGCCCCATCCGCGCGAGCTTCCAGCGCGAAAGCCCGAGATTGCGCGCCTCCCAGATGAGGTAGGCGCCCATTGCGGTGGTGAGGATTTCCCCCAGCACCGGCACCAGCCCGAGGAGCGCGTCGAGCCCGATGGGCAGATTGATCCCGGGGATCACCAGGCTGCGTTCAAGCAGCCGCTCGAGCGCCTCGATCCGCATGCGCACCGCGGCAGGATCGGTGCCGGTCGGCAGCTGGGCAAGGATCGCGCGGGCGCGGTCGCGGCGGGCAGTGCTCATGGTCATGCGCCCTATGTGGGGGGCTGCGAGAGCGGGAACAAGGGGTGCATTCCCCAGGGGTTGGGCTGGAAATTGCGGATCGAGCCGCGCACCAGCGACCAGCGCACCGGCGCGCCGAGGGGGATGAAGGCCTCGCGTTTGACCAGCGCGGCATGGGCCTCGGCCATCAGCTGCTCGCGCCGCGCGGGATCGGGCTCGGTCAGGGTCTGGCGCACCAGCGCGTCGGCCTCGCGCGAGCACAGGCCGAGCCTGAGCGCGCAGTTGAACTGGTTCAAATACCACCGCGGCGCAGCATAGCGGGCAAGCGTGTCGCGCAATTCGAGATCGGCCTCGGCGACGCTCGCCACCCGCCGCACCGACACCCCGATCGCGCCCCAGGCCTCAGCGAGCTGGCGCAGCAACAGATCGCTGCCCGGCGCGCGCGGCAGCACGATCCGCACCACCGCCTCGCCCGCGCCCCCGGCGCGCCAGGCCCGCACCCGGGCAGCGGCAATCCGGCGACGCTCATCGAGCGACATGCCCTCCCAGCGATCGGCAGGATAGGGCCGACCGGCAAACAGATCGGGGGGCACGATCCAGCTGCTTTCGCGCCAGCCGGAAATGCCGAAGCCCCGGATCAGCGCCGCCCGATCGATCGCCATCGACAGCGCCTCGCGGCGGGCCGGATCGGCAAGCAGCCCCTCCTCGCGGCGCACCATCAGGCCGAACAGGCCCTGGGCGGGATCGGCCTGGATCGTCCCGCGCGAAAGCGGGCCGACCTCTGCCAGAGGAAAATCGGTGAGGCTGCCGCCCAGCACCAGATCGATCTCGCCGCGGCCAAAGGCGTTGACCGCGGCCTCCGGACCGAGCACCTGCACCGTGATGGGCCGGGCGATCTGCTCCCAGTCCTCGCGCGCGGGCTGCCCGCGCGCTTCGGGCGGCAGCGCGGTGAGCCGGGCCAGCTCGGCGCCTTCCTCGCGCGACATCACCATCGGCCCGGCGCCGCTGCCGCTCTTGACGAAGCCCAGTTCGGGCTGCGCCAGCAACCGCAGGAAATCGGGCATCGGCGCGCTGAGCCGCACCTCGATCACCCTTCCCGTCATCGCCCGCACTTCGCGCACCTTGGCAAGGTCAAGCCCCAATGCGGTGCCCTGCAAGCGGGCAATCGCCTCACGCAGCTGCCGCCGCGCTTCGATGGCGGTGATCTCCTCGCCATCGGGCCAGGTGCTGTCGCGCAGGCGGAAGATGTAGCTCATGCCGTCGTCGGTGACGATCCAGCGCTCGGCAATCGCCGGCACCACCTGCCCGGCGGCATCGAGGCTCACCAGCCCCTCGTTGGTCGCCGCCCGCAAGTGCTGCGCGGCAAAGGGCAGGCGCACCCCTTGCTGGAACAGGCTGCCCGGCGTGCCGATGATCGCCACCGCCACCGGGCCATCGCGTCCCGCAGGCCCGCAGGACGTGAGCAGGATGAGCGCAAGCACGGACAGCCAGAATCGCATGGCGCCTGCCTAGCAGGTCGCACCGCGACGGTCAGCTTGCGCGCGCAGGCAGGAGGGGCCAGATCAGATCTTGCGCAGGCGGCTCGGCTCGGGCGGCTTGGGCGCCCGATGCGCCCACGAGCGCTCGTAGAAGCGAGGGGCCGATTCGTCGCTGGCCTGGACCGGGCGGCGCGCCTTTTGCGAATCGATTTCCTCGTCGAAGGCCACGCCGAAGCGATTGTCCTGCACCCAGGCGACCGTGCCGCTCACCGCACCGATATTGCGCAATTCGATGGTGAGCCGGTTGCCGCGTTGCACCCTGATCTGGCCCTCGCCCATCATGCCGCCGTCAGACAGGTTGCGCACCCGCACCCGGTGGGTCTCGCTGCCCTGTTCGATCCGCACGTCAGCCAGCAGGAACAGGCTGTCGCGCGCAACGCTGCGTGTATCGACCCCGGTCATGCCCGCCTTGTCTCCTCAACCGACAACCGCGCGTGGCGCCCCGCCGGGGCGCACTGCGGCTGCGCCAATTTCGCGCCCGCAGCGATGGCGCATTCGCCGTAAACAGGTGGTTAAGCTTCGCCCCGCCGCGGCCGCCGAAAACAAGCCCGTCCCAAGCCGATACAGAAGGGCGCAAAGCTGTTGATGACTAGTCGTCGCGCGAGATCTTCTCGCGTCGTTCGTGGGCTTCCTGGGCCTCGACCGTCATGGTGGCAACCGGGCGCGCGATCAGGCGCTTCAGGCCGATGGGATCGCCGGTCACCTCGCAATAGCCATATTCGCCGGTGTCGAGCCGCCGCAGCGCCGCATCGATCTTGGCAATCAGCTTGCGCTGGCGATCACGGGTGCGCAGTTCGATGCCCCAATCTGTCTCGCTCGAGGCGCGGTCGGTCAGATCGGCCTCGCGGATCGGGCCGTCCTGGAGCGATTGCAGCGTCTGGCCAGCCGCCGAGTGGATCGAGCGCTTCCATTCAGTGAGCAGCATCCGGAAATAGGCTTGCTGGCGCTCGTTCATGTATTCCTCGTCCTCGCTCGGCACATAATCCGGAGCGATCAGGCGCTTGGCCTTCTCGAGGATGTCGATCTCGTCAGACGCGGCAGATGGCATGAAGCTTCCTCATCCCGTGTGGCACTGGGCTGACCATTGCGTCCTGCCGCCTGAATTTTTTCATTGGCTCACTTGGTCCCAGCAAGTTGAAGCACTGCCGGGCCTATAGGCAAGCCCCCCAAGCCGCACAAGCGCCTTTGGCAGCTTGTGAGCAGGCAATTGGGCGCGCGATCGGCCCGCCCGGGCTGGCGTTAACCATTTCTTGACCATGATCGCCGCAGTCTCGCCCCATGGAAGGTCGCTCGGGGGGGCGACCGGGTGAGGAACGGGGACAAGACCATGACGATCATTGCCATTGCCGCGAGGGGGGCGCGGGGCGCTGCAAGCGAAAGCCTGCTGGGCGCCTGGCTGACGCAAGCCGCCGAAGGTGAGCCGGAAGCCTGCTTCAACCTCGGGGTTGCCTTTTCCACCGGCAGCAACGGGGCCGAATGCGATCTCATCGAGGCGCACAAGTGGTTCAACCTTGCCGCCGCCCGCGGGCACCAGGAAGCCGCGCGCTGCCGCGCCGAGATCGCCGAAGAGATGACCGCGCGCGAGATCGCCGAAGCCCAGCGCCGGGCCCGGCAATGGCTGGCCGAGGGGCGGTTGCGAGCGGCCTGATCAGCCCTTGCGGAAGGGCGTGCGGGTATCGAGGTAGAGCTGGTCGCTCGCCACCCCGGCGCGCTCGCGTTCAAGAAAATCGGCGACCGCCGCGCGGAAGCCGGGATCGGCGATCCAGTGCGCCGACCAGGTCTTGACCGGCTCATATCCGCGGGCGAGCTTGTGCCCGCCCTGCGCCCCGGCCTCGACCCGCTTGAGCCCCCGGACAATGGCAAGCTCGATCGCCTGGTAATAGCACAGCTCGAAATGGAGGAAGCGCACCTGCCGGGTGCAGCCCCAATAGCGCCCGTAAAGCGCATCGCGCCCGAGGAAGTTGAGCGCGCCGGCAATCGGCTCGGCCCCGTCATAGGCGAGGATCAGCACGATCCGCTCACCCATCCGCTCGCCGAGCAGGCTGAAGGCCTCGCGCGTCAGGTAGGGCCTCCCCCATTTGCGGCTGCCCGTGTCCTGATAGAACACCCAGAAGGCGTCCCAGTGTTCCTCGCGGATGTCGGCGCCGGTGAGGTGGCGGATGGTCAGGCGCTCCAGCGCCGCGGCGCGCTCCTTCCTCAGGTCCTTGCGCTTTCTTGAAGAGAGCGCGCCGAGAAAATCCTCGAAGCTGGCATAGCCGCGGTTGAACCAGTGGAACTGGATATCGGTGCGCATGAGCCAGCCGCCCGCCTCGAACAGGGGAAGCTGCGCAGGGTCGATGAAGGTGGCATGGGCCGAGGAGAGCTGGTTCGAAAGGCACACCGCCTCGGCGCCCTTGAGCAGCTGCGGGGCAAGCGCCGGGTCACTGAGCAGCAGGCGCGGCCCCGTCGCCGGGGTGAAGGGCGCGGCGATCTGGAGCTTGGGGTAATAGCGCCCGCCTGCCCGGTGCCAAGCATCGGCCCAGGAATGGTCGAACACATATTCGCCCTGGCTGTGCCCCTTGGCATAGGCAGGGAGCGCGGCAAGGAGGGTGCCGTCAGCCGCAGTGATGGCAATGGGCGCCGGCTCCCAGCCGGTGCCGGGCCCGACAGAGCCCGAATCTTCCATGGCGGTGAGGAATTCGTGGCTGACAAAGGGATTGTCGTTCCCGCCAAGGGCATTCCACGCCGCGCGGTCAAAGACGCCGACCGATGGGGCGATCCGGACGGTCAAGGCCGCATCGCTCACGCGAGGCCCGCTCCTTCGGCGATCAGGGCATCGGCGTGGGCAGCCCCGCGCGCGCGGGTGTCGGGCGAGCGCACCGTCCAGGTGAGCAGCGGACGGCCGCTTTCGCGCCACAGCCGGGCGTGCGCATTGGGCAGATCGCGCACATCGGCGGCGAGAAAGTGAGGGGCTGCCCGCTCGAGCGCCTTGGGCGCGCGCCAGGCGCTCCTGTAGCCGTGATCGAGCGTGTCGGTGACGACCAGCCCGCGCACCATCTCCGGGGCATGGCGGGCGAACCATTCGCCCACGCGCAGATCGAAACTCATCACCGCAAGCGGCCCCTGATAGGCCGCCAGCGCCCGGCTGATCGCCATGCACGGCGCGCTCGAGGAGAGATGGGGCTGCGCCTTGATCTCGACGAGGATCGGCACACGGCCCGCGACCAGCGCGATGAGGTCGGCCAGCCGCCAGATCGTCTGGCCGGTCTCCATCAGGGCAAGCTCGCACAATTCGTCAGCGCTGCGCGCCGCAACCCTGCCGCGCGCGCCGGTCAGCCGGTCAAGCTCCCAATCGTGGAACACCATCGGCACATTGTCGCGGCTCATCTGGATATCGCACTCGATCCCCATGCCGCGCGCGATCGCCGCTTCGGCCGCGGCGCGCGAATTCTCCGGCACGCCCGGCCCATGCAACCCGCGATGGGCATATTCCCACTGCGTCAGCCAGGCAGGCGCGCGCCGCTCGCTCATGACTTGAGCGCAACAATCGCATCGACCTCGACCGCGGCATTGAGGGGCAGCGCCGCCACGCCCACCGCCGCCCGGGCGTGCTGGCCGGCCCCGCCGAAGACCTGCTCCATCAGGTCCGATGCGCCATTGGCGACCTTGGGGTGATCGAAGAAATCCGGGGTCGAGGAGACGAAGGCACCCAGCTTGACCACCCGCTCGACCTGTTCGAGCAGGCCGGCGGCCTCAAGCTGGGCAAGGATCATCAACCCGCAGGCGCGCGCGGCGCGCTGGCCTTCCTCGAGGCTGACATCGGCGCCCAGCTTGCCGGTCATCACCGCGCCATCGACAAAGGCGATCTGGCCCGAGACATAGGCCATGCCGCCATGCACCACCACCGGGACATAGCTGGCGACCGGCGCGGCGGGCTTGGGCAGGGTGATGCCGAGTTCGGCGAGCTTGGCGGCGATGGTCATGTCTCAATCCTCCAGTCGTTCGAGCAGCCAGGGCAGGGCCTCGTCCCAGCGGTCGATCCGCGAATGGGCGTGGCCGGCCTTGTGCGCACAATCAATCGTATGGGCGATCATCGGCTCGCCGCACAGGTGCAGGCGGGTGACATGCGGCGTGATCTCGGCGACCGAGGCGTGGTGCTGGGCGAGATCGTCGATGAACAGCGCCTTGCTCGGGGCATATTCGGCGAGGATCGCCTGCAGCGCCGGGCCTTTGGGGCCCTGATTGGTATAGACCCGGGCATTGATGCCGACCGCGGCAAGCTGGGCGGCGCGCTTGTCGCGGCGCTCGTCAATGAGGTTGGTGAGGATCACCACGTCGGCCTTCTCGGCAAGCGTGTTGATCCCTTCGACCGCGCCGGCGATCGGCGTCTGCGCGTCCATCTGGGTATCGAAGAAGCGCCCGAGCATTCGCCAGATATCGGCCGGGGCAAGCACCTCGCCGCTGGCCTGCCAGCGCAGCGCCTGGGCAAAATTGTGGCCTTCAAGGTGGAAGTCCACGCCCTGGGTGGTCTCGAGCCAGTGCTTGAAGGGGGCGACCATGTGCAGCAGCACTTCGTCGCAATCGGAGATGATGAGCGGGCGGGTCATGAGTCGAGAGCGTTCCTGGCGGCGACGAGTTCCTCGGGGCTGACGGCAAGCGCCTCGGCCGCGCGGAGGAGATCGGGTTCGTGATCGGCAAGAAAGGTGAGCGGCGCGGCCAGCACCGCCCGATCGGCAAGCCCGGCGCGCAGCCGGGCCGGATCGAGCCCGGTCAGCGCAAGGAAGCGCGCCGCGCGCTCCTCGCAGGCGAGCACCCAGGCGAGCGCTGCCAGCGCCAGCGCCTCAGGGTCTGCCGAAAGCTGTGCGGGGCCTTGCGGGATTGCCGTGTCCTTCCTGTCGGGTTAGGCGGTGATCAGGTCATGAGCGGGGCGCGATGTGACAAAGCGGATCATGGTTGTCGAGGACAATGACCTCAACCGGAAATTGTTCTGCGATGTGCTCAAGGCCAATGGCTTCGAGGTCGAACCGGTGGCCGAGGGCGACAAGGTGCTCTCCACCGCGCGGCAGGTGGTGCCCGATCTCATCATCATGGACATCCAGCTCGGCGGGGTTTCCGGGGTTGATCTCATCGAGGCGGCCAAGCGCGACCGGGTGTTGCGCCAGATCCCGGTGCTGGCGGTCACCGCCTTTGCCGCCAAGGGGGATGAGGAACGCATCCGCGCGGCAGGGGCGGCCGCATACCTTTCCAAGCCGGTCTCGATCAGCCCCTTCATGAGCGCGGTGCGCGCGCTTCTCGCGGCTTAGGGGAGCGCAAGGGGCATGGCCTCAAAAGCCTAGAGCAGGTTCTCCAGCAGGAACACCAGCAGGGTGAGGCCAAGTCCGCCCAGGAACAGGTGGTAGGCATAGGCAAGATAGCGATACTTGCGCCGGTGCAGCACCATCCCGTTCTGGTAGAGATCGCGCAGCATCACCCGGTAGAGCGCCTCATCATCCTGGAGGCGCGCCAGCATCGCCTTTGTCCAGGCTTCCTCGTCCATGAGCGCGAAATGGCCGAAGAACAGCAGGTTCCTGTGTTCCTCGGGAACGGCCTTGGCGCGCATCGGCGGGGTGATCGCCAGCACCGCGAAGATGGTGGAGAGGAAGGCGGTGACCGCAAGGCAGATCATCGACCACTGCACCGCGGCGGACAAGGCCTGGGTGATCACCAGCGAGAACACCACGAAGGTGGCGCCGATCAGGATATTGGCCTTGCCATCGGCCATCTGCGAGAGCGACAGGGTAAGCGATTGCGCGGTGCGGATGAGGTGGACGCCGTGGGGGGAAAGCGGCGCGTCCTGCGCGGGCGGCGGCGCCTTTGCGGGCTGAGACTGACGAGCGGCATCGGCCATTACCCACCTCCTTGCGCCCCCCGGCACGCCGAAAACTTGACAAGCAGCCCCATCCGCCGCTTTGCACGCGTAGTATATGAGGCCAAAGCGCCGCACAACCAACGCCACGCCCACAGCCAGGTCCCAGCCACGAAAGCACCCTTTCGCATGACCCCAGCCGAAGTCGACGCGCGCATCCGCGAGCTTATCCAGCCCTTCAACAAGAAGGGCATCGCCATCGAGGATTCGACCACCTTTGCCGGCGATCTCGAGTTCGACAGCCTGACGGTGATGGATTTCGTCGCCGAGATCGAGGATGCCTTCGATGTCATCATCTCGATGAACCAGCAGGCCGAGATCGAGAACTGGGGCCAGCTGGTGGCGGCGGTTCACAAGCTGCAGGAAGGCTGATCATGGCCACCGCGATGAGCGAAAACCCCACCCCCGCGCCGGTTGACCTGCTGGCCAAGTTCGATCCCATCATCCAGACCCGCGAGGCGCTGCTCGCCGCTGGGGTGGAGGATCCCTTCAACCTGGTGATGGACAAGGTGCTCTCGCCCACCCGGGCAATCTGCAATGGGCGCGACACCATCCTGCTTGGCACCTACAACTACATGGGGATGACCTTCGATCCCGATGTGATCGCGGCGGGCAAGGCAGCGATGGAGGATTTCGGCGCGGGCACCACCGGCAGCCGCGTGCTCAACGGCACCTTCCGCGATCACCGCGATGTCGAGGCGGCGCTGCGCGAATTCTATGGCATGGATCACGCCATGGTGTTCTCCACCGGCTACCAGGCCAATCTCGGGGTGATCTCGACGCTGGCGGGCAAGGGCGATTACATCATCCTCGACATCGACAGCCACGCCTCGATCTGGGATGGCTGCAAGATGGGCGATGCCGAGGTGGTGCCCTTCAAGCACAATGATGTGGATGCGCTCGAAAAGCGGCTCAAGCGCGTGCCCGAAGGCGCGGGCAAGCTGGTGGTGCTCGAAGGCGTCTATTCGATGCTCGGCGATGTCGCGCCGCTCAAGGAGATGGTGGCGATCGCCAAGCGCCACGGCGCGATGGTGCTGGTGGACGAGGCCCATTCGATGGGCTTCATCGGCGCGCATGGCCGCGGCGTTGCCGAGGAGCAGGGGGTGATCGACGAGGTCGATTTCATCATCGGCACCTTCTCCAAGAGCGTCGGCACGGTCGGCGGCTTTTGCGTGTCCAATCACCCCAAGTTCGAGGTGCTGCGGCTGGTGTGCCGACCTTACGTGTTCACCGCCGCCCTGCCGCCGAGCGTGATGGCATCGAGCGCCACCTCGATCCGCAAATTGATGCACAACCGTGAGAAGCTCGCGCATCTGTGGGAGAACAGCCGCAAGCTGCACGAGGGCCTGAAGGAGCTCGGTTTCAAGCTCGGCACCGAGACCCCGCAGAGCGCGATCATCGCCGTCATCATGCCCGATCTCGAGAAGGGCGCGATGATGTGGGAAGCGCTGCTCAAGGAAGGGCTCTACGTCAATCTCGCGCGCCCCCCCGCAACCCCGGCTGGCATGACGCTGCTGCGCTGTTCGCTGTGCGCGGAACATTCTGCCGAGGAGGTGACCACCATTCTCGGCATGTTCGCCCGTGCCGGCAAGGCGATCGGGATCATTTGAGCCAGGGCCGACGGGGCCGTGCCCCGCTGCGCCTCAATGGATCGAGATGATCCCGTCAACGGCGCGCCATTCCTGCGGGCCGATCAGGTGCTTGTGCGCGACCCGGACCGAATGGAGCACCGCGTCGATCTCGCGCCGCCAGAAGGCAAGGAAGCGGTCAAGCTCGGGGAAATGCGGCGCCACGTCATATTGTTGCATCACGAATTGCTGCAGCAGGCTGCGATGATCGGGCATGTAATAGTGGATTTCCACGGTGGACAGGCCGTAGCCCGCCATCTGGGCCAGGAACGCGCGATCCGTCATCACCTCTCCTCGCAAGCGCCATGAAGAAAAGGGCTGGACCCAGAAAATCGCACGAATCCGATTGCCGTCAATCGAAAAATGGCAATTTTGTTTCAGGCGCCATTCGCCCCTCGCTGCGATGCAGTCCGAGTGATAACCAATTTGGTTATTTTTCTTGACATCGTCACGCTCTTTGGTTAAGAGGGGGCATCATCGGAAAATTGTGATTCGCCAGCGGGCGGCCCTTCCTTCGGGGAGCCGCCCTTTCGTCGTTGCCGCTCGAGGAGTTCCCGCCATGCCCAAGTCGCCGGGCAAGCGCGTCGCCATCCGCCCCGATCTCAAGGATGGCGAGTGCGCGCGCGTCAGCACCAACTGGCGCCGGCAATTTCTCGATCACCTCGCCGAGACCTCGAATGTAAAGGCTTCGGCCGCGAGGGCCGGGGTCTGCCCCAGCCGCGCCTACAAGGTGCGGCGCGAAGATGCGGAATTCGCCCGCCAGTGGCAGGCCGCGCTGGCCGAGGGCTATCTTCATCTCGAAATGGAGGTGGTGCGCCGCCTGCGCGAAGGCGACAGCAAGACCGCAGGCGAGGAGCGCTTCGACCTTGCCAATGCCATCCGCCTGCTCGCCGCCCACCGCGAGAGCGCCGGGCGCGCCGCCGCCACGGTGCGCCATGTCAGCGCCGCCGAGGTGCGCGCCTCGATCGACCGCAAGATCGAGGACATCCGCCGGCGCATCGCCCGCGAGAAGGCCGCGGCCGAGGCAAGCGGCAAATGACCAGCGCGTTGGCCGCGCTGCTCGAAGACCAGACCGACGAGGCGGCGCGCGTGCGGCAGCACCTGCTGCGCCGCCTCAGCCAGACCGAGCGCGATCACCTGGCGTTCTTGTGGGAGTTCCAGGCCCGCAAGGAGCAGCTTCCCCCTCCGGGTGACTGGCGGGTGTGGATGATCATGGCCGGGCGCGGCTTCGGCAAGACCCGGGCCGGGGCCGAATGGGTGCGGATGATCGCCGCCAGCGATCCCAATGCCCGGATCGCGATTGTCGGCGCCTCACTGGCCGAGGCGCGCGCGGTGATGGTCGAGGGCGAGAGCGGCCTGTTGCACATCTGCCTTGCGGGCGAGGCGCCGCTCTACCAGCCTTCGCTCCACCGCCTCACCTTTCCCGGCGGGGCGCAGGCGCAGCTGTTCTCGGCCGCCGAGCCCGAGGCGCTGCGCGGCCCGCAGCACAGCCACGCCTGGTGCGACGAGGTCGGCAAGTGGCCGCTCGCGCATGAGCGGGCAACGCGCTGCTGGGACAATCTGCTGCTGGGCCTGCGGCTGGGGGAGACCCCAAGGATCGTGGTGACCACCACGCCGCGCGCTGTCCCGCTGGTGCGGCGGCTGGTGGGGCAGGCTGGCACTTCAGACGAGGTGGTGATCACCCGCGGGACGACCGAGGACAATGCCGCCAACCTGCCGGCCCGGTTCCTCGCCGCGATCACCAGCGAATTTGCCGGAAGCCCGCTCGCCCGCCAGGAATGTGGACCGGCGTGCAAAGGGACCCCGTTAGCGGGGTGATCGGCGTCTAAAAGGGACCCCTCATTCTGATGGTGTAGCAGGCTGCCTGGTTTTCCAGGTGGTGAGATCGGGATGTTGGTTGTGGAGACGGTTGTTCGGGTTCGGCGGGAGCACGCGAGCGGGAAGGCGATCAAGGCGATTGCGCGGGATCTGCGGCTGTCGCGCAA
>Ga0209911_100148_pt1 | contig 30787 bp, 30 predicted proteins | sample FECB21metaG_FD_188301 | JGI IMG/M metagenome (GOLD analysis project Ga0209911, IMG submission 188301) | Cyanobacterial communities from the Joint Genome Institute, California, USA - FECB-21 (SPAdes) (version 2) | ecosystem: Environmental > Aquatic > Thermal springs > Hot (42-90C) > Microbial mats...
AGCAAATAAACAGAGTTCTTTGAAATCAACGGAAAAATCAAACCCCAAAATCCAAACTAAATTATGCTATTTAATCAGATACCCACCACTAAAGAAAAAGTCAAGGTTTCCTCGAAACCAAAGCATATAAACAATTTTAAACTTTATTATTAAATGTACTAAATAATCAATTTAATCAAAAAAAATATTATGACAACAATTCTAAAAAAGAAATTACCCCCTATAAATGCTGTCGTATTGGCTAGATGCCAAAGAATAGATGGAAGCATTGAAATACATAAAATAAGGAGAATACTAAGTAGTGATTATGCTAAAGGTTGGCAATGGTCACATCATAAAATACGAACATACTTTACATTGAAAGTTCTTTCATGGGAAAGAATATAAAGTATAAAAAAATAAAAATTATGCTAGAAAATATAAAACAAAAGCTACAGGGAAAAATAGCTATACATAAAGCCACAGAAACCATTATGATAATTAGAAATGTTGGAATATTTAAGGACGAAATTTTATGTGATTGTTTAGTATATGTAGAAGAAGGCAAAGAAATTTATTATGCTAATGCAACTTATTCCATAAAAGAAATGAATGTTTTGGAAAATACAATTTATGAGTTTATATACTATTTAGAACTCCAGCAGGGAAAACAACTATCATTATTCTAATAATTAAAATAATAAATATTTATTATATGAAAAAGAACCCCAATCAAAGCGCAAACGAATTTTATAATGAACATCACTCAACAGAAAATTATTATAAAATTTTAGGTAATTTCTGTATTACTGATGGAGTCAAAAATATCGCAGATCAAGAAGAATGTTATTGGTTAATTGATATAATTTTAAGCTATCAATTTTATCTCAAATTTAGAGTAGAAGAATTTCAAGTCTGGAAATTGAAAAGAATAAAAAATGAAAAATTTAAACTAACAGCGACAGACGGAAACGAAAATATTTTAGTAACACAAACAATACAATTCTCAGATTTCTTTTTTGATGAATTAACGATCTGGAAAGAGAGTAATATTTTATTATTACCAAGTGAACATTAGTAATAAATTTTATATAATCCTTCACAAATGAAGGATTATATTTTTATAAAAATGTACTATATTTTTTGAAAAGATATTGTAAAAAATTTCATTTTTAATATTGAAATAAATTTTAATCAAAACCAAATAGTCATTATTTTTTCATTAAATTTGAAAAAAAAAATTATGGAAAATAATACTGAAAAAATTAAAAAAAATCTTTTAGAAGCTCATTACATTAAAGAAACTTTTAGGAATATTGATTTCAAAAATGAAAATGTAAAAGAAATAAAAAAACAGGTAAAAAAAGTAGAACAGGCTTATCTACAATTAGAGAAAGAATTGAGTGTTATTTTTAATGTAAGCATTGATAATAATACGAAAAAAATATTTATCAAATTAAAAGAAGGTGATTTCAGTAAGGATCTTTTAGATGTAGCAAAGTACTTAGAATAATTTTTTTTAGGAATGTTTTTTCCGACTATATTCCGCACGAAATAACGCCCGCTGTGAAGCGGGTTTTTTCATGACGGAAAATTTGAAAAATTTTTTGTTATGGAATAGCAAGAGGAAATCGGGGAAACCACGATTAATATATTGAAAATGTGATTGTTATATTTTTTTTGTATGCTAAAAATTATAAATTTTATAAATTAATTTTTTTATAATGCTGAAAATTAATAATTTAGATATAATAAAATTTTATAAAACTATGCATGCAAACATAAAAGATCCTGAATCCTTTACATCTACAAGACTTAAATTGAAAACCCTTGATCTGTTAAATCAAGTGAAGGCAAAAAGGAAAAGCCCAACGCACGATGATCTTATTTTTCAAATGCTAATTTATTTTAGTAATAATGATATTAACCCAGAAAATTTTAAAAAGCCTATTCCGCAACAGATTGCTGAAGTACGAGAAACATTTGTAACTTTTTTTAAAACTTTTGAGGAAAAAAAATTACTTCCTTATTTGGAAAGGACTGATCAAAGTTTACTTTTAATTTTGGAAATGTTACGGGATAAAGAATTTACAATATCGGTAAATCCTAGTACAGAAATAAAACAAATTACAGAAGAAAAATCCCAACTGAGTACAACTGATAAAAATGAAAATTATGAGCTTAAAAAAGAAATTTTAACGCTTATAAATGAATTGGAAAACAATAGACAATTCAATCAAAAAGGCTCAATTCCAATCGTAGAAATTATGTCTTCAAATTATAATGATTTTATAGATAAAATAAAAAAATTATGTATATAGGAGTACACAAACCAAAATCAAATGTAGCAGGAGGAAATAAAGGAAGTTCTTCTACGTTAATGGAATATTTGGCAAAAGAAGACGTTGAAATATTAGATCATTTTTCGGAAGAATTTTTAAAAAATAATGAAGGAACTTTAGAAGCATTATTATTTGAACAAAAGGAATATGAGGAAAGTATTAAGGAACTACAAAAATCTATTAAAAATAATACTGATGTTGAAATTGAGGATCTTAATAATCAAGAATATTTACTATTACATTATAGCGAAAAATTAAAAGAAATAAATAATAAGATTGAAAGCCATAATGTAGATTTTATAACCTTTTCTTCTCAAAATATTGAGAATTATTCTGAAGAAGATTTACAACTAATTTTAAGTTCTATTCAAGAGATAAATGAAAAGAAAAATGAGCTGCTTAATTCCGTTGAAATTATAAAAAACGAATTAGAAAAATTGAATTCTAATAATGAATATGAATTTATTAATCTACATAATCAATTAGAAAATTATAACCAAGAATTAGAAAATTTGAATTCTCAGATTTTAGAATATGAATATCAGAGGGATCAAATTAATTTACAATTGGAAGATAAAACAAGAACTTTTTTTACTTCTGATTTTAGTAATTGTACTAAAGAAGAAGCTACTGAAATTATTGATAAGCAAAGCAAAGGATTAGAGAAAAATGATAGTAAATATTTCATGCTATCCATTGACCCAAGTGAAAAAGAAATTAAACATTTGCTTTCTGATATTGTTCCAGATGTTGAAGCTGTTAAAAGCCATAAAGATTTAACAAGCTTAGAACAGAAACAATTAAATGATAAGTTAAAGGATTATACTCATTTAGTGATGGAGGAATACGCAAAAGAATTTGACAGAACAAAAAAAAATGGCGCGAAATTAGATAGGAATGATCTCGTTTATGTTGCAAAAATTGAAAATGAACGTAAATATTCACATACAGATAAAGACGTAATTTTTAACAGGGATATTGACAGAGAAATACGTAAAGTAGAATCCGGTTCTGCAAGCAGTAGAGAAAAAGAATTACAAATAAAAGAATTAAAAGATCAGTATAAATTAACACCTTCTGGAAAAGTAATAAAAGAGAACGTACAAAAAGAGGGTTTTCAAAGTCACGTTCATATAGTCGTTTCCCGATATGATAAAGGCAAAGAAATGAAGTTAAGCCCTCTTGCCAACTCTAAAGGTCAAAACGATCATAAACTGGATGGAAGGGAAGTACAAATAGGATTTAATAGGACGAATTTTGCGATCAGTTGTCAGGAAAGGTTTGATGAAAAATTCCAGTACCAAAGACCAGATAAAGACAAAACTAGCGTAATGATCCAAGATAATAGGAATCAAAATTCAAATGGGTTGAATGATCTGAGAAAAGTTGTAAACAAAGAAGGAAAGGTAGATACCCTTGAAGCGATAAAGGTTTATGCTTCCGGAATAAAAGGAGTAGCGGAACTGGCTTTAACAGGAGACATTAAAAAGTTAGACCCAAGTACATTGCTAAAAACGTTCAGTAACGAGATTAGCCCTACTGAGAAACTGCAAAGGATGATTAATGAGATCAATCCAAAAGCAGTTGCCACTCAGAAAATAAAACAGGCTATAACAAAAGGAGGTTTGGAATTATGAAACTGTTAATTATATTATTTATTGTAATACTCTTATTTATTATTGATTATGTGGTTTTTTCGCTGAGATACACTAAAAAGTATTTTATTGATTTTTTAATAAGTGCTTTAATAGTGGTAGTTATAAACGGTTTGCTGTTCAAAATTTTAAATATTAAAAATGTAATAGACTTAAAGTTTTTCGGATATATAGCAATGCCTGTTTTTACTTTAGTATTAATTATAAAACTGCTTTCAGGAAAACCCAAAAAAGAAGAATCAAAAAAGAGTGTTTATATTGAACTGGAACACCAGAAAGGGAAAGTTCGGTATGAAAACCCTTTTAACGGATTTTTAGTATATGGGGGAGCAGAAGCAGGGAAAACATCAAGTGTAGGAAAACCATTACTAAAAGAGTATATGAGAAATGAATTTGGATTTTTTATTTATGATGCTAAAGAAAGCGATTATACTAAAACAGCAATGAAATTAAAAGAGGACTTAAATTTCCCTTTTCCAATATATAATATAGATTTTTATGATCCCAGAAAAAGTTACAGGACAAATATATTTCATCCGTCTGCAATCAAAGACGAACAGCTTGTACCGGAGTTTGCAGAAATATTTTTTGCCAGTCAGGTAAAAAAAGATTATAAAAAAGATCAATGGTATTCTATGGCGATGGGTGTTTTTAAAGCCGTAGCATGGGTGTTTTTTAAGCATTTTCCAGATTATTGTTCATTACCCCACATCTCCAATTTTATAATACAAAATGACGATGATACAGTGGAAAGATTTATAAAAATAGACAGCAAAGCAGTTGGATGGGGAAGTGCTTTTTTATCGTCTGAAGGGAAAACAAGATCAAGTATTAAAACTACCGTTTCCGACATCATAGGAAACTTTGCATCTAATGTGAATAGTTGCTACGTTCTTTCCGGGAATGACTTTGTTTATACCCCTTTAGACCCTGAAAACCCTAAGTGTATAGCAATTTCCAATCATTTTATTGCAAGAGAAACGATCAGTCCTCTAGTGGTTCTTATGTTCGTTACGCTGGCAAAGCAAATCAGGTTCGGAAATAAAATTCCTTACGCTTTCTTTTTAGATGAAGCCACAACTTTTAAAATACCAGACTTAGAATCCTATCCATCTGAATTAAGAGAATATTTAATAGCATTTGTCATGTTAACGCAAAGCCCCTCAAAAATAGAGAAGCTTTACGGAAAAGAAGATAGAGCTTCCTTTGAAAGTAACCTTGCTAATCAGTTTTACGGATGGACGGCAGATATTAATGCTATTGATATTTATGCAAAACAGTTTTCAAAGAAAGACGAGAAAACCAGATCGGTAACAACAGGGGGCGGAAGAAAGGGAAGGTCTACGACTACTTCAGTCAGAGAAAAAGTAAGGTTTGACGGAGAATTTTTCGGAAGCCTGAAGGCTGGTGAATTTGTCGGCAAATCTAAAAATGCTAATGTAAAAACTTTTCATACTAGGTTTAAACCCTATACCGGAGGGGAGATTATCGAAATGCCGATTATAAGAAATATTTCAAAAGAGGATATAGAATTAGAATATCAACGTATTATAAATGATGTAAGGCAAACATTTTTTGCCTAGGCATTCACTAATTAAGTGGATAATATCAACCTATTAACAGGGAGATATTAAAATGACAATGAAAAATTAATACAATGTTTGGAACAGAGATACATCCGTTAACTTTTTTTTATATATGTAGTTTTTTAATAATGCTGTTTCCGGTGTTAGTTAATCTGCATAAGGGAAAGTATAAAAAATTTCATTTAGACTTTTTATTATTATTAATCTGCATTCTGTTGAATAATTTAAGTTCAGGATTACTACCAGATAAAAATTTACCAATAAATATTTTATCACAAAATATCATTGCCTATTTTTTGGGTTTTACGACAATTATTTATTATTTCGTCTATCTTTCCAAATATTATAACATCAATTTTAGAAATCGTATTACTATCAATCAGATATTTTGTGTACTGGTTGCTGATTTGATACTTGGATTTATTGTGCCGTATACAATAACACATGATTTAACACTGTCACGCAAAATTTTCTTAATCTTTCCTATAATTTTGATTATTATTCTTATTGTAATAATTTTAAAAGAGAAGGTTAGTAAATATTTTTTCTATGAAAATATTGTAGAAAAATATCATGTTTTTACAGGAATCATGGGCATAATAAGTGTTGTTTCTACTCCAATCATAATGTTTACATTGGGAGATAATCAGGATATTGAGCAGACATTTTTTAATCTGGGGTTTTTCTTCATTGCCATAGAGTACTTTTTGTATCAAAAAACTATTCATGCAACGATGATGAAGGATAATTTTTCACTTACAGAACGTGAAAGCGAAATATTATCGCTATTGATTTTAAACCCGAATATTACTTTTTCAGAGTTAGGCGAAAATTTAAATATATCGGAAAAAACTGTATCAGCACATATGTCAAGAATATATAAAAAAACAGGAACAAAAAATAAAAAAGATCTGTATAACACAATGATAGCTGATAAATCGAATCTTTAAATCTTTAAATTTAATTCGTTAAAAGTTGCGTTATTGCGCGAAGCCCAGCGACTTTTAACGAATTAACAGTTTGCCTTCAGGTGTAGCATTTCATTTTTTTTAATTCGTTAAATTGTTCCGGTTCCGGAGCCGGTCTCTTTTTTTCGGAACTATTTTAGCGAACTATTTCATTTAAAAGATCTTTTGAAAAAATATAGATCAAAACCAAAATTCTTTATACTATACACTTCAAAACCATTTTTTTCGTAAAAAGGAAGATTTCTTAATGTTGATGTTTCCAGACACATAGCAGATTTAAAAGAGCTGTATTTTTCAATGAGTTCTGTTAAAAATTTGCCACCTATGCCCTTGCCCTGTACCGAAGGATCAACACCCAAGAACCAGAGATGTATATAATCTAAATTTTTGGGGAGGGTATCATTGGTAACAGTTTCTTTTTTCATTACCTTTTTTATTCTGGAAATTCCAATTACTCCAACCGCAAGTTGTATATCTAACCAGATTGATTGCAAGGAATCTTTTTTTCTTTTAGGATCAATAAGTATTGCGCATGCAGTATTATCATCATTTATCCAGATATCCCCGAAAAGAAACCCTTTAGAAATGGAGTAATCAAAAAGATCAGGAAGTTTATTTTTATTTTTTAAAACATAATTGGCAGATTTATTTTCCGCAAAAGATTTACTTAAAATATCCTTTATTCTAGAAATATCCTTTTTCGTTGCCTTTCTCATTCTATTTTACAAAGTATTAATTATCAAATTATTATAAACCCTTAGTGTACCCCTTAGTCGATTTAAGTACAATTTAAGTGCGATTTATAGGAGGGTATGGATGAACAGAAAATAATTTTGCCTTGTTCAAAACAATAAATAAACATGAGACAAAATTATCTAAAAAAAATAAACCTTGTTTTTCTTCTTAGCTGTTGTTCATTTCTACATGCACAAACTTTCAGCCAAAGTTTAAAGTTTGTTTTTCCTTATGTAGCAGGAGCCATATTATTAGTGACGGTATTAGTCAATTTAGGTAGTTTGGTCAAGGGGCGTGAGGAAAAAAAAGAAGGAATGAAAAATATTTTATGGATAGCATTAGTCGTCATAATTATAACATTTTTTATACAAAATATCATTTAATCAAATTTAAAAAATATGGTCAGATTAAACAGATTTTTAGGATTATCTCTTTTCCTATTAATGTCAAATTTTACTTATGCTAAAGGTGTTAAAGATAAAGTAAATGAAGTTTTAGGCGATTACATTTTACCTGTCTTTGCCGTATTTCTGTTAATTGCAACTATTGCAGGAATTATTAGAAACTATGAATTAATTGAAGATAAAAACAATGAAGGTACTAGAATGAAAGGATTTGCAAATGTTGGAGTTTTGGTTCTGTATGTATTTATAGCTGAAATTATTTTAGGGGTAATTATAGGAATTATAGCAGCCATGAATTTACATATATAAAAAAAATGTATTCAGATCAAAGTTTAAAAGGTTTAAAAGAAACTCCAATGTTTTTTGGAGTAAGAGGAAGATATGTCATGATAATGGTAGCCAGTATGATTGTCGCTTCTCTATTATTGGTATGCGGAATGGTATTATTTTTCTTTGCAAAAAAAATTGCAATTGGCTTTTTGATTCTTGCTTTCTGGTTCATTGAAATGTTTTTGATTTTTTCTTTTTTCAGATGGATTTCCATAGAAAAAGATTTTAAGAAAATAAAAAAACGACCTGAAATTATTACTAATAAAGATTTAAATGATTATCTATGAAAATAGGAACGGCAGAAGCTTATAGTATTAAGCGGATTATTGGAAATAATATCCTTTTTTCGAAATCAGGCAATGTTGCCATTGTGTATATACTTGAACAGCCAGAAAAATACAGTTTGGATGAAGATAAATTCGATTTAAGACTGAATGATTTTTTTTCTGCTTTCAAAACAACACCTAATGATGTATATATTCACAAACAGGATATTTATTTAAAGCATGATTTTGATACTACACAGGTAAAAGGGAAATTATATCTCGATGAAGCACTAAGACAACATTTTACCGGAAGAGAGGGGATTTTCCATTATTCTGTACTGGCTTTTGTTATAAGCGGTCTAAAATCGTTAGAAAAAGCGTATCTGGCTAATCCTTTTAAATTTAATGAACATCTTGAAAAAGATGATAGAATTAGATTATTGGAGTTTAAAGATGCAGTAGATAAATCGGTAAATATTATCTCAAATGCTTACAGAACTAAAATATACCCTATTCAGGAAGATCATTTAAGAAACCATATTTACAGATATGTTAACGGTTTTGAAGAAGCAGGATTTTATGATATAGACTTCAGAGACAAAAAAATCGGAGAAAACTATTTAGATATTTTTTCTTTCAATAAAGCCGAATATTTTGGAGATACGATTGCCAACATCAAAAAAGATGCAATCTCAAAAGACGATTTTATTTTCTGGGAGGGAACGATGGATATGTTGGGGGAAACGCTTCACTGTAATCATGTATTTAATCAGATCATTTATTTTCAGGGAAGTAAGATCGTAGAGAATGAATTGAGAATGGTGATGGATGAATACGGAAAATTGCGATCAGGGAGCGAGAGAATTAATAAAAAGTTTGAACAGTTTGAGGAACTGTTAAAAAGCCTTGCAGAACAAGGGAGTGATAAAGTTCTGGTTAAAGCACATTACAATTTATTACTTCTGGATAAAGACAAAGAACAATTTGAGATCGCACGTAACAGAGTTAGAAACCTTTTACAGTCCAACTCTATTAATTTTTATAAACCGGAGAAAGAAGTATTTAAGGATATTTTTTTAGGTTCAGTTATAGGGCGTGAAACTTCCATGCATAAGGATAACTTTTGGATCACTCATTTAAAACAAGCTCTATGCTTATTTACCAATACAACAGTTCCAAGAAATGATGAAGAAGGGGTATTTTTTAATGATAGAATTTCACAGCTTCCATTAAGAAAGGATATTTGGGATGAAAAGAAAAAAAGAATTTCAGCAAGAAATGGTATTGTAGTATCGCAGACAGGAGGGGGGAAATCAGTATTAACGCTTAATATCCTGATGCAGTTTTTATCTCAGAATATTAATGCGGTAGTTGTAGAATTTGGAAAGTCATTTGAATTTATTACCAATTTATATCCTGCTATTTCTAAGCATATCAGCTATTCATCGGAACAGCCATTGGGGATAAACCCTTTTTTGTTGACAGATAAAGGATTAACAAACGAAAAATTATCATTGCTTCAGTCTATTGTATTAAAAACATGGAGAGTAAAAGAAAATTTCACCAATGCACATATCGGGGTATCTATTAATAAAATCCTGATGCAGTATTATAAAGACAGAAAATTCGGGCATAGCTACCCAGACTTTTATAATTATGTGGTTACTGGCGGAGAGAACCTTTTAAGTGATCTGGAAATTGAAAAAGAATATTTTGATATAAAAAGTTTCAAACATATATGCAGTGAATTTATAGGGGGCGGAAAATATGAAAATGTTTTTAAGGACAGTGAAGAGACTTCAAAAATTATTAGAGATACTCAATTCGTTGTTTTTGAATTAACAGAGATCAAAAAAGACCCTTTTTTAGTAACGCTGATATTATTAATTCTGCAAGAAACAATCAATACGAATATACTTGAAGACAGGAGTAAAAGAGGGGTGTTGATCTTTGACGAGTTCGCAGAAACCCAAGCAATCAAAGACCTTTACACCGATGAAGAAGTGTTACAGACCGTAGCGGTGTTATACCAGAAGATCAGAAAAGAAAATGGAGCAGTTTACACGATCATTCAAGATATGGGACAACTTCCGGAGAATAATTATACAGAGGGAATTATTGCCAATACTCAGGTTTTGTATGTCTTGCCAACCTCAAAATCAGGTTATGCAAAAATTGCTAAAACATTTTCCTTAGAACCTCACGAATTGTATATGCTAAATTCTCTACAAAGTAATTTAAATACAAAATACAAATATTCGGAGCAGTTCATGAAAATTGGAAACGAAAGTACAGTAACAAGATTAGAATTAAGTAAGCCTGCTTTCTATGCCTTTCAGACCGATGGGAATACATGGAAAGAGTTAAATGATGATTTCCAAGTAACTAAGGATATGATTAGAACAATAGAAACCAAAATAAAATCAGAATATGAAAGAAATTATTAAACTTAAAAGAGGGAGTAAAAAAGTTATCACAGCATTTTTACTATTGGGGATAGGCTCAGCAATATATTCTCAGGTTGGCGTTACGCTTGTTGAGGATATTAATAATGATATGGCAAACCAGGAAAGACAGGTAGCTATGATGAAGCAGTTACAGGAAGCCCAGACACAAAGCTCCAAACTTCAGGGAATGAAGGAAACAATTAAAAAAAATCTAAATTATTTAGAAAAAGTTAATTCTCAGGTTCAAAATGTTCAAGCGATCAAAGACCTTGCTAAAAGGCAGGCTCAGGTTTTTAATAATTGTGTGAGACTAAAAAATAAATATTCCAATAATCCCAATATTGAAGTAGTCTTATACACAACAAGGGCAACCAATCAAATTTTACAAGACACTCAAAATAATATAAATGAGATCAGTAAAATTTTGTCTTCAGGAGTTTTCAATATGGGTGATGCAGACCGACTAGATTTTATTAGGCAGTATAAAGAAGATACAGAGGAGAAAATGGCTCAGTATGATATGGCTAAGGCTAAAGCAGAAAAATTCGATTGGGCTATGAAAATTTATAATATGAAAAATCCCAAACGTTAAAGATGGAAGATTTACAGGTATTAGATTATGCAAGAGTTGAACAGGCGTATAGATCAGTTCTGCTTGATCATGCTGAAATGATCGCTTTTTCAGTTGGCTTAGGGCTTATGTTTGCCGTATTCAATCTTATTCGTTCTGTAAAAGACGATGTTTCAAAAGATCAGATAGATTATGTTATGATCTTAAAATTGGTTAAAGATAACATTCCAACAATGGCAATGATTATTTTTTTACCCATTGCATTGACAACCCTAGAATCTATCATGGGAACAATTCAAGATTCTTATATGAGTCAGATGGGGAATGAACCGCAGGGATTTATTGATAATGCCAAAAAGGAGCTTACGAATATGTTTAATGAAGATGAAGAGCTCAATATTTTTAGTATTAAAGATTGGGGATATGCTCTCTGGAAATCCATAGAATTTTTAGGAATCGCCGTGTTAAAACCATTTTTTATACTCATAGACCAATGGTCTTTTGGCTTTGCTCTGGTGTATAGGTTTATTTATTTAGGACTTTTGAAAATGGTTAGCGGAGTAGCGATAGCATGTATGCTCTACGAACCTACAAGGCACATTTTTATAACTTTTGTTAAGAATTTAATCATTTGTTATTTGCTGATACCCGGTTTTCTATTTGTAACAATATTTGTGGATTTATTAAGAGAAACTTTCTTTCAGTCCAATATAGAGATAGGAATTATTATAATGATGGTTTTCTTAAAAATACTCGGTTACGGAGCAGTACATAAATTTTTACAATCATCCATATAAAAATGAAAAGAAAAAGAGATACAGAGCCAATTTTGAAAGGTTATGATGATGTGGTAGAGGGCAAAAGAACCGGAAGACTTGCTATGTGGTTAATTACAATTGTAAGTATTGTCATTACTTTATCAGCGTTAATTATTTCAGCTTTATTACAGGCAAATTCTGCTGATAAAATGAAAGTTATAGACAACACAGGGCGAGTTATTAAAAGCGATCTGAGAAGAGAGGAAGACGTAAGAATTGCCACCGTTCAAGCACATTTAGCCAATGCTATTTTTTATCTCAACTCATTTGATAGAAACTCTATCAAAGAAAACCAAGCTAGGGCGTTATTCCTTGTAGATAAAAAAAGTGCAGATAGGATTTTTAATTCTTACAACAGGCAGGGAGCTTATAATGATGCTCTTCAGAGCGGATACATTTACAGGGCAAAGTTTAATAAGCTCACCATTTTAGAGGGAACTTCCGAACCTTTCGCATTTGAAATGGAAGGAGAGTTAACTGTAACAGATGGAAGCAGAACTATAAAAACTAAAATTATAGGGAAGGGAAATCTAAGATATTCTACTCCAAATTTCCCTAACAATCCACAGGGAATGTTAGTTTATGATTATCTCCAACAGTATGAAGATATGCCGGAAGAACAGAACGAGCAGGAAATTACAGAACCTAAAACCGATGCCATGCAAAGAATAGATACAATTAAATAATTTATAGTATGGAAGTAAGTCAGAATAATAGAGGGAAGATCATAATATTTAGTGTAATCGGAGGATGTGTTTTGTTAATGATAATAGTCATTTTATATTTCTTTTCCAATGCTTCTGAATCAAAAGATGAAGAAAGCAAACCGCCAATTTTGAGCAGTCAGGACAATTTGACGGTTAAAGATATGATTGATATTAACGGTGATAATACTAACCAATACAGAGGTTCAAAAAATGTAGACAGCATTCAGGATAATACAGCTAAATACAATTCTCAAATAGAAAATATTTATGGAGTTGGAAAGAGTGCGCCTAAATCTAATTACTATGAAGAAAGCACACCTAAAATTTCTACTCTTAAAAATTCGCATAATGTTTATGGAGATTATTCGATGTGGGAAAATAAAGAACCATCTAATAGCCGTATCGGGTATTCCAGTAAAAAAAGGAATACGGAGAAGACCGGAGCTTCAGAACCGATAAAGTTTGAAACAGTTGCAGAATCGGATTACGACTTATCTACGCCAACCTATTCAACACCGATAGAAAAAAAACATTCGCAGGTAGCTCAAACAAAGGGCAAATTAATTTCTCAGGGATATGCTGCCAACAATAAGAGTATTTCTTTTGTAATTCTAGAAAACTTTACTCTAAATGGAGAGCAGATTTCTAAAGGAAAATCGTATGCAGTAGGAACAATTAAAATGGAAAACAACCGATTATTTGTAAAAATAAACAGTATTAAAGCCCATGGAAAGGTTTATCCAGTTATGGGAAAGGTTATTGGTTATGACGGTGACGAGGGGTTGCCGATCTATGATGAAAAAAGCATAGGAGTAGACGGAAGCGGTATTGTAAGAGAGGAAGCCATAAACCAAGTAGGAAGAATTCCCATTGTAGGAGGAATTATAAGAAGGGTTTCCAATACAGGAAGCAGTAGAGCTAATGTCGATAAAATTGCATTATCTGATAATATAGAATGCCAAGTAGTAATTTATAATTAAACTTAATCACAATGAAAAAAATTGTAGTTGTACTTTTTCTTGTAAGCAGTTTTTTAGGATATGCACAGCAGACTAAAAAGAAAGTTTATAAGAAGCCAATTAAAAAAATGTATGTAAAGAAAAAAACTCCTGCAAAACCAGAAAGTAAAGATTTATTTAAGAATGAAGAATCAGGAATATCCGCTTTAGTAGAAGTGAACCCTGCTCAAGAAGAAAAAGAAATCCTTGTTCAGGAAACCATAAAACCAGAATCTGTTGCAACAACAAAACAGGATTTTGAAATAACTGCTGAAAAGATCCAAAATAAGAAAGGTTGGATTAACAACAGAAATTCAAATTTAGTAAGAGGTGTTGAAGGCTTTGTTAAAGGTGTTTATTCTGGAAATGGGAAAATTTTTGTCTTAATCGAAGTAATGAACAGAAGCAATATCAATTATGATATTCAGAATATCTCTTTTATCACAAGTCCATCAAAGAAAAAAAATAAAGGAATTGATACTGAGGAGAAACTATTTATTCCAATTTGGAGTAGTCAACCAGAAACCATAGCAAAAAAAAATACCCAAAAGATGGTTTTTGTTTTTGACAAGTTTACCATTGCAGAGAACAAAACGCTGAATGCAATTATTAATGAGAACGAAGGAGAGCGAAATTTAAAGTTAGAAATAAAGCCAACATACATTTTAGGAGCTGAGTATATTAATTAAAATATCGATTATGAAAAGGAACATTTTAGTAGTAATATTATTTCTTATAGGAATATTTGTTAGTGCGCAGGGAAGGAGAGCCAATCAATCAGGAATACATGCCCAGTATGGCTATATTCCTACTAATGATACTCTGAAAAAAGGCTCATTTATGGCGATAGCGGGTTATAATCACATTTTCGGAGATAAAGGATTGTTAGGGAAAATTGAGGCTTTTTATCAGGATTCCAAAGTACGTTATACTGACAATCAAATATTACCATATCAAAAATACGGATTGAATGTCGCGGTAGGTTATAGTTATGAAGGTTTATATCCAGTATTTTTAAACGGATATATCGGAGCATTCGGAGCTTATGAAAAAGCTAATGAAGGGAATCAGAAAGACCCCTTATATAATGCACAAATTCCAAATAATGTAAAAGGAATTACTTTTGGTTTGAGTGGTTCTGCCGAAATAGAAATAGTCTTAGTTAGAAAACTGTCATTAATAACTAACTATACCCAATTTTATGATTTGAAAAGCAAATTTTCAAAGTCAAATTATGCTTTATTCGGAGGTCTTAAATTTTATATCAACTAACAAAATATAATTATGAAAAAGATATTTTATATCATTATAGTTTTTTTTAGCTTATCATTTATGATTCAGTCTTGCTCGGAAGATGGAGAGTGGGACAATGTTAATGGAGGTCAATTTGGTTTTACTATTGAACGAGACAGTTATTTTATTGAAAAATCAGTTGGAGAAGCAAATCAATTAAAGTTTAATGTGATCCCGAACTATGATTTTTCAAGCATTCCCATGAAAGTTAAGTTTACTTCATCATTAAATGGTGTTATGACTTTGAACGGTCAAAACTTACAACAAAATGTTGAATATAATCTTTCAAATAAGGAGAATATTTTTAAATATGTAGGAAATGTTCAGGGTTCGCACCAGATTTCAATTATTGCTACCAATGATAAAGGATTTTCAAAAGAAGAAAAATTTACATTAGAATATGGAATCTCTGAATTTACCCACACTTTTACCGGAGGAACAGCGGATATCTATCAGGGAGATGAAACTCCATATTTAATGAAAATAGTACCCAATTCAGGACAGCCAAGTACAGGATTTGAAATTAAATTTAATTCTTACAGTGGAAATATTAAATTGAATGGAGTAGCAGTTCAGGCAGGACAGTTCTACCCACTCCCAAATATTGATAATTTTACAGTTGCACTTATCACAAATCAAATAGGACAAGGAGCGTTAGATTATACTATTAAAAATGCTACGGTATCTAAAAATTACAATATTCAGCAAACAGTTATAGCCAGAAAAATAGTCATTGAATCAATGAATATTAATGCTCTTAATGTTCTTCCAAGTTCTCAAATGAGTATGATTGGAGTCATAAAGAAAACGCCTATAACTGGCAATACAACCATTAAGTATAAAACGTGGATAAGTGCGTCTAGTAATAATAATATAAATGGAATACAGACAACAAATAATGTCTATACTTCATATGCTTTAGGAGCAAACGGAGCATTTAACATTAATTTTAATGCAATCGAGCAAGGCTCCTATACTTTAAATATTCAGGTTCAGGATGAGTATGGTAACGAAAGTGCTGCACAGACATTTAATGTAGTGGTTGCTCCTGAAATTTCTTTTGTTGGAGCATTAGCAATGAAAATTGACTTTAGATATACAACAAATGGATTTGGAGATGTTAGAACTTATCTGAAGGAATTTAACAGATCATTTAAGGCGGTTGCCGGAGGAAATTCAACAATAACTAAAATAGAATATCAAATATCTTTCAGTCATGCAGGGCAGAATTTTAATTACAATTTTTCTGAAAATGTTACGAATGGCAGTAATACTTATGAAGTAACCAATTCAAATTTTGGAACAGGATTAATTCAGTTAGCTTATGTAAATAGTAATCAGATAGGAAATCCTCCTGTTACTAATTTAGTTGCAAAAATTAAAGCCTTTTCTTCTACTGGCGCAACGCTAGAACAAACAATTACACCAATTTACACTTACACAGTGGGTTTATAATTTAAAAGGTTAGCATTTTTGTGCTAACCTTTTTAGTAAATATTAATTACCTCTGAATTCCGGGAAATACAGGAGCAGATCTGCTCCTGTATTTTTATAGCTGACATCTGGGCAAATTCCGGAACTGAACTTTTTCCCAGTATAATTTTCTTTAGGAACTGAAAATACAGAGTAATACAGGGAAGCCTTCGAAATGTATAGCATTGCGTATAAGAAAGCTTCGCATACTCATATATTTTTCTAAAACTAGAATTTTGTCAAGATACATTCGGGAAAGATTCTGTATATTTATCAGATAGAAAGGATTACAGCTCGTGTAATTTTTTTCATCATCATTTGTGTTTTTTTAATTAAAGACAGCCTTCGCGCGCTGTCTTTTTTTATTTTTTAGCAATCATTCAGCAAGATTTAAAACCTTCCATTCATTATTATTAAAACCAACCCACAAATTGTTAGTTGTAAATTTTCCGTCTTTATAAATAACTTTTTCTTCTATCAATAATAGGTCATTTTTTTCTTTTTTGATATTAAAACTTCGTTCAATATTATTAAAGCACGGAAACCCACTTTCTTTTAAATCCTGATAAAAAGCCAGTTTTAAAATTTCGGCTATTTCCGATTTAAGTTCTTCAGGAATTGTTATATCTCTATCAGATAATATATTCTCAGCTTCTTTCAAAAAATCTTTACACGATAGAACTCCATCTAAGTTTTTTTCAGAATAATAATCTTCAATTTTAATAATTGCCCCTTCAGGTGTTGAGAAATCGGGTTTGAAATGATCATTTCCATCATCAATTTTTACTCCAAAATCTATATCAAAATTCAGCCTTTCCTCATTATCAAGAGTATCTCTGTAATGTCGGATGGTATATCCCCCGATCAGTCTTCGATTATCCACTATCATCCAGTCTATGCAAGCTTCAATCAAAACATTGTGAGTAGTTCCATTTTTGGCAAGTCTTCCGGTGTAAAAATTCCCTTCTATTGTAACGTTTTCTAACCATACATAAACATTCTGCTTATTTCTGAATTTGACGGCATTATATCCGGAAAAATTATTTTTAATCAGATCATTAAAATACCATAAAGTTTTATTTGCTTTATATAGATAATATTGGTAGGCTTTATCTTCTTTTATTTCAGCATTGTTGTTCATAATTTTATTGCATCTTTAGGAACCTTACCATCTAAAAATTGTTTTCTTTGTTCTGCATCGCCTAGATCCATTCTAAAATTCGTCCATCCACCAAAAAAGTTTTTAACTGCCATATTCCATTCTCCTGTAACGTCTTCGGGAAATTGCCAAAGAATATGGTAACCGTCTTCATTTGAAAAGCCTTCATTATCTGCCTGAAATATACCTCCTGCCTTATTCCAGATAGCAGATTTGCTATGTTCCATAATTGGCAGATTTTCTTCTGTGAATGCTTCATTAAATAGCTGAAATGCGTAAACCGCTTTTACCTTATCTAAATATTTGTAGAGCCATTTAGAAGCTGAGACAGGCTTACAATCTAAAACTTCATCTTTAAATTCCTGAATTTCTTCTTTTATGAATTCCTCTTTGATTGTATTATGTTCAATTTCCATTAGAGACTGACCATTTACACAGCATACTTCAATACTATTCCAATTCTCAGGAGTTTCATTTGCATTCAGATTAAATTTAGCAGATAAGCTATTATTTTTCAATAAGCGAATAATTTCATCAAGATGAATTTTGTAGTCTGATGTACTTAATATTCTAATGTAATATGCCATATTTTAATACATTTTATTAATACAACGAAAGCAGGAGTCTCAGCTCTTGATTAGGTTATATTGGAACTGACCAATTGTTTTGTTAAAACTTACCATTCTCTCCATTCTTCAGTAATATCTTCATTTAAAGAATTATACTTCATTTTATGACTTGCTAAAATTATTATTTCAGTAATTTGCTCTCTTTCATTTGTTTCAATTAACGATAAATCACACTTTTCATTTAAAGCATTTAATTTTAAGACCGTAGATTTTACAATTAGCATCGCTTCCTCTCTTGAATGAGTTTTTAAAATATTTGTAGTGTACTCCGATAGTATAGATATACACTCATCAATGTCTTTTTGAGAATACGAAGGTTTTGACACCGCCATATAATCTTCCATAGATTTTTTTAAATCGATGATTAATTGATTAGTTTCTTTATCACCTGTTAATTTCGTATTTTCAGTTTTTATTTCTGATGAGCTAATATTTTTTTTTTGAGTACACATTACCAAATTCAAAATAGCCAATACTGCTATTAATATATTTTTCATAGAATGAAAGTATTGAAAAGTCTTCTTATTCTTTTAACTGTCTGTTTATTGTTCAAATTGCATTTCTGTTTGAATTCCGTAATCTCTTATACCATCAATTTTAAAATTCCTGTATTTTAGGCTTTCAAATTGATAATCTTTTATGTCGAATTCATCATATCTTATCCCAAAAAATCTTTTTGTCAACTCAAAAGCCGTTTCAAAAGCTAAATTAGACTGATATTGTTGTTCAAATTCTTCTTTGGATAGTTCTTCTTTCATGAAATTTAGTTCATTTTCATCAAACAAATCTTCAGGCTTTAAATTGATTTCTTCAGGAATTAGCGCTCCAAAATCTTGGTAAATATCGTCTCCAACTTCTCTTACACGAATTTTTTTTCCATTCTCAATTAAACAGTAGTAAGTTCCATAACCTAGATTTAACGAGAAGATTTCTGAGGAAGGAAATTTTTCAATGAAATTCCTCACAGTTTTAGTTATATCCGGTTTTGTGAATTGCCAAATTAAATCTGCATTGGCAATTAAAAGATGACTTTTATATTTTGAAATATAAAGCTCACCACTTTGCGGTCTTTCACTAAAATCTGTTTTCTCTATAAATTCAAAGTCTTTAAATCCTAAAGACTTTATTAGAGTATCGTTTATTTCAATATCTCCAACATCTTTGATAAAAGTTACATATATTTTCCAACCCATATTTTATAATTTATTTACTTATTCAGCACAAAGCAATAATCTTTACTCTTGTTTAGCTTATATTGAAGGTGTACATTTTTTTGTTAAAATTTACCACTCTCTCCATTTTTTAGTTACATCTTCTTCCGATGCACTATATCCCATTTTTTGATTTGCAAAATTTAAGATTTTAACAATCTGATCTCTCTCACTTTTTCCGAGATAAACTTTTCTCTCATTTTTGATGGAGTTATTAAACATTTTTACCATTACCATTATAGGATAATCTGTTTCATCCTTAGATTTTGAATTAAAAATAGCTTTACCAAAAGCTGACAGATAAATTACATAGTTATCAATCTCATTCTGTATAGAAAGATCATTATATTCTTTCACTGTATTTACCATACTGTCCCTTAATTTAGTAACCAGATTATCAAAATCTTGATCTCCGCTAGATCTTATATTGGATTGATTGCTTTGCTCCTCATCTTTTGGAATGTCATAAGGAATTCCATTCTTCGATCCACATAAATAAATTCCAAAATCAGTTTCTACTTCAATTTCGCAGTCAGCATTCTCAGAATTATTCAACAATTTTTCGAACTGTTTGACAGCTAACCTTAATTTTTCAATATTCACCTTTTCGGCATAATATGCAGGTCCAGAAGCGCCATATGAAACAGTGAAGGAAAGATCAGTTTTTTTGTCTTTAATCTCATACAGATAACCTTCAAATAAAATTTTTTGAGGTTTCCCAAAATGCCCCCACATCCTCGACAATAAATCACCCATTGAAGCATTTTCCTTTCTAATTTCACCGTGTTGAATAAGCTCATATTCAATATTTCGGTTAGGCTTTTCAGTTGTCAGTTCGTACATTTCATTTAATTTATTATCAGCGTTTTTAGTTTGACAATTTAAATTTGAGCTAATCAAAGTAGTTACAATTATGCAGATGTTTATTAATTTTCTCATTAAATTTTGAAATCTTATATTTTTATGAAAAAAGGATTTTTTACAAATAGCTTATCCTTTCCGTAAATCATCTAAAAGCTGATTCATTCTTACTTTTCTTTCTTCCATTTCTCCATCTTTTCCATTCCAAAAGTCAAGATAAACCATTTCTCTGCTAAATGCTGCTTCTGCCCATTTTTTTACTTCAGGTTCTATATGACCTTCTAAAAACAATTGAGTAAATGCTAAGGATATAACCATATTATTAATAGCATTTAAGTCAATATATTTATTAAGCATGGTATCAACTGTTTTTTTTAGCTTTTCAGGATCTTTACCATCCAAATAAATATCGAATCCGGAATATCCAGAACTAACAAGTTCTTCCTCCATAAACTTTTTAATACTTTCATTCGGATGCCCCCTTTTCCAATCACAATACAAATAGTAAGTATCATTACCGATATCGTTACCAAAAGGTGACCATGAGTCTAATGGATCATAATAAAAATTACTTATCATTATTTTCTTTGCCGCATCACTGCCATTTTTCCATTCAATTTCTAAATACTTTATGGAAGTCTGAGCTTTATAGTATCCAAAGAATATGAAACAAAATAGTATAGGTAAAGTGTTTATAAATTTTGTCATTAAATTTAAAATTTTAAAAATTAGTCATAAATAAAACCAAAAGCAGGAATTCCTGCTTTTGGTTAATATATAAGATTAGGAAACTAGATGTTAAAATTTACTATAGAATCTGCTACTTTTTTTACAGAATAAGGATCATGTTTAAGTTCATAAACTTCTCCTTTTTCATTTAAAGCTAAATAATTTCCATCTTCTAAATCCTTGATTGTGTAAAAATTTCCTTCAGGAATTTCAATTTTAAAAGTATTTTCCAAGTCAAATTGTAATAAATGCTCTTTGTTTATATCTCCGATTATTTTCAATAGATCATTTTTATCACCATCATTTTTGAAATGTTTTTCTTTCAGACCTGATATATCATATTCACTTAAGATATAATTATCAAATCTTGCATCCTGAATATAGAAACCGATAAACATACCTTCAAGAAAAGAAAGAGTAAGCTTCTCTTTTATTTTAGTTCTTTTATTAAATATCAATATATTTTGTAACTGAAAATATCCTAAGCTGGGCTTACTATATTCTTTTTCTAATTTTGCATTTAATTGAACACTGTACCAGTCCTTAAAACTTAAATCATTAGGTTTAAAACTTATAAGAAAGTTTTTATTTAACTGGTTAATGATATAATGATATCGGATTGGTAAAAGTTTAATAACCTCCTTAAAGAAAGTTATTTCTTTGTCTGTAAACTCATTTACTTTTTTAGGATTTTTAAATATTCCAAACATAATTATCTCCAAGTTAAATTATATGCTTCTTTTACCCATCTAGGAGCAAATCTGGCTCGATATGGATCTGCTAACGCATGTTCTAAACTACTTACAGGTTTTAAATTAAAACGATTGTTTAAAAGCCAGTTAGGTGCCCATTTTGCTCTTTGAGGAATAAATCTGTGATGTAATTCCATATATTGCTTCCAAACTTGTCCTGTTTCTGGGTTTTCAAGTGCTGTTAAAACTGGCTTGGCATTTTTAGCCCAATAAGCAGCCCTATATTCAGCGAATGTGGGTCCACCTTTAGTTACGTAATTAAATGCTTGACCTAAATACTTTCCAGCACCTACAGCTCTCCATCCTACACTTACTAATTCTCCTCCGGCAAAAGATGCAGGAAGTTCCAAAAACAGGAATTTTTCAAACTCTGCTACCTCCATAGACGCTTTAGAGTTCATGATGTACTGTCCCATGTTACTGCTATTTACATCATAGTTCCAATCTCCTAAAGCTCCGGTAATTTTGCTCGTCATGAGATAACTGTTATGAGCATTATCTCCTCTTCTGCCTTTTACTACAACTTCCTCAATATCAATCATCTCATAGGTTGGAACTCCAATACTATATAGATAATCTTCAAATGTTTCTCCTGCTCCTGATGCACCTACTGATCTACTTCCTGATACAGAATTTAAATTAGTAGACGTAACGCTATTATTAAATACGGTACTTGTAAAACCTATTCCGCCAATTGCACCACTCAGGAAATTAGAACCGGAGAAAGCTGAACTTAAACCTCCTGAAACAATTCCCGGAAGCATACTTTTAATAGCGCCCGGACTGCTCGTAATATTTCCTAACGCTCCGCCAATTCCTGCACCTCCAATCGCTCCGCCAAGTACTGCGCTCCACGTTTTTTCCCAATTCCATTTCCCCGGGTTCCAGTTTCCATTCGCTGCAACTCCGTTAAGATATCCTCCTGCCAAAGCTCCTGCAAACCACCACCAGAACTCACCATCGGGATCACTGTACATCATCGGGTTGTTCATTACATACCCATACTTATTATAGTTTTGGGTATTGGCAGGATCTTGTATGTTTTCATCCGCATTCAGGAACCTTCTGAGCAGAGGATCATACAGTCTGCCGTTCATGTGGATGATGCTTACCTCTGTAAGATGCTCATGGCTTGTATATCCTCTGTCAATCAGCAGAGAAGTTGTAGCAATCTTATTTTTATCGGTAATAACAGGATCGTTGCCTATTTTAAGGTGGGTAAGATTTCCCCAAGCATCAAAATGTCTCTGTTCCAGTTTATTTCCGTCTGCATCACTTATCGCTAAGATACTGCCTAAATAATCTTTGTGCAAGAATTTGTAAGATCCTTTTTCTTCTTTGTAATTTTTTAAATAGATGATATTGCTTTCATACGGTGTTCCCCCGATATAAATGATGTGCTTTTCACTGCCTGTTTCATTGTTTCTTACGATTTCAAAGCTTCCGTCTTCATTATAAAACTTGCTGTATGCTCCATCTGTACCCGGTTCGAAATTTCCACCGTAGGACATCTTCTGTCTCATTGCTGTAAGTCCGTACATAAATCCTACATCCCCTTTCTCTCCGTCTATAAATACAGGATCGTTATTTTCATTATAGCTAATCTTCTGGATCAAATCGCCATTGTAATTTTCGGCTCCCTGTTGGTTTAATGTCATTCCTGTAGGCTGATAGATCTTCGCAGAATTCTCATATTTCATCACTCCTACCTGATCGTTATCCATGATTCTACCCTTCAAATCATACACATTTCTGTTTGCCGATGGTTTTACTCCGGTAACAGGATCTGTCCAGTTGATAAGACGGTTGTTATCATCATAATCAAAAGATTCTATAATATTAAAATCCCCTAATGTCTTTCTGTCTACCAGTTCATTTTTGATGGCATTAAAAGAATAATAAACCTGAAGGAGATTCGGTTTTAAGACTGAAGAATGGTGAATTTCTGTTAAGAAACCATTGGCATCATAGATATTATTAATATCTACCGCTCCTAATTTAGCTTCCAAGGTCTGTCCTTTGGCATTCGTATTTGTAAGCTTCCATAAGGTTTTCCCTGAATTAGAATCTCTTACTTCGGACAGCTCTCCGCTCCAGTCGCTGTATATATTTTCCAGACTGGCTGTCGTGGTCATTCCGGAAGAAACGAGTTCTTTCTCATAAGAAACCACCCTTCCTTTCTGGTCATAGGTTAATCCTTTGTGGGAGTAGGTTCTTCCGTTACTGTTTTCTGTTGAAGACAACAGGCGACCGTGAGGATCGTAAGTAAAGGCTGAAGAAAAAGTCTGTCCGCTTACAACACCTGATTTTGCGGTAAGCAATCCTTTTGGACTGTACGTGAAGGAAATCAGTTTATCCGTGCTTTGTCCTCCGTCTATGGTAGAGAACTCTTTTTGGGAAACAAGCTGTCCGTAATTATTATACGTATACTCTTTAGTTCCTTTAGGGCTTATCGTCTTTTTTGCTCTTCCAAAACCATCGTATTCATATTGATACACGCCATTCGAAGGATCATTAAATTCCGATTTTCTACCCCATGCATCGTACTTTGTTACAATGCTGTTTTCTCCATATTTAGCCTTGATCTGCTGTCCTGCTGCATTATACGAGAACTGTATGGTTCCCCCTTTGTCGGTCGTGGAAACAACATTGCCTAAAGCATCTGTTGTTTTGGTCGTGGTTCTTGCATAGCCGTTAAGCTCTTTAACGGTTGTCGTAGATCCTGTAATTTTAGACTCGGTCTGTTTGCCGTTAAATGCCGTAGCGGTTACTTTGGCAGGATATAAGGTATCGTCATACGCAATGGTATTCCACTGAGAAGGGCTCTGCCCTTCGAAATAAGGTTCGGATTCCGATATCTTTCTACCCAACGCATCGTATTGAGTTTCCTGTGATACAAACTGCCCCTGCCCGAAAGCTTTGGTTGATGTTTTGTAAACCTGCCCGAATTTATTGGTGAATTTCTTAGACACGTTTCCGTCCGGATCATTTTGGGTAACGGTAACATTTAAATTATTGTCCTTTTCATATTGGTAGGTGGTGATTCCTCCAAGACTGGATTCAGATGACACCAATTTCCCCCATGCATCGTATGAATTGGTAATCGTATTATCGAAAGGATCGGTCTGGCTTACGACCTGTCCATTGTCATTATAAGAAATATTGGTCTGTAATCCCAGATTGTCCGTTTGTTTGATTACAAACCTTCCGTCACTGCTGTATTCCGAAGAAGATGTTATCGTTTGGGAATCCGTGCTGTTACCTGATACTTTCTGAATAATATTTCCGAAACCGTCATACGTAAACGTTTCCAAAGCATACGCCGTATTCCCCCAGTTCCATTTTTTTAAGGTTTTAAGCCTGTTGTTTTCGTAAGTATACTCTTCTTTATCCGATTTTGTATCTCCGTAAGCACTTACACTTTCTGTTTTTGAGGTAATGCGACCTATATAGTAATCGGAACCTGCTCCTGAAGGATTATGAGTGTAAGTATAATCGGAAGTCTTTACAGAGTAGGATGTGTTTATTTTCGATACGCTCTGCACCGGAAGATAATACTGTCCGTAGGTAATGGTATTTTCAGCGACCGTATTGGTAAGGAAGTCTTTTGCCTTTGTTGTTTTCGGAACAATAGCGGTAACCACTTTCGCTTTGTCGGCATCCGGAACAGTAGTGACCGTTTGTCCGTTTAAAAGCTTATCAACCTGATACGTTGATGATTTAAAGCTTAATAACTGGGTATTATTCTCGGAAATATCCGCAGGGAAAATATTCGCTTCGCTGTTGGTTCTGATCGACCATTCCTTCACCGGAACTCCTTCATTTAAAGGATCAATTTCCAGTCCTGACCATATTTTAGTATTTTCAAAACCTTCGGTATACCATGAAGAACGTGCGCTCTGGCGAAAGCCGATCATTCCTTTACCCAAAATATGAGAAACCAAACCTCTGTATCTGAAGTCCTGCTTCAAAAGGTTACCAGCTCCTGTTTGGGTTATTTGAGAAACCACTAATACTTTGGAAGCTTTGGTAAATTCTACATAAGGATAGGCTTCTGTTTTAACACTATTGTATAAGTCCGGATTGATGTTTTTATCAAGTTCCTTATAGACAATATTGGTGGTGATTCCTCCCTGCGTAATTCCTACGACACGACCTTCTTTTGAAATATCATAAAAATCATGAGTTAACGTATCCTGAAGGTGGGGAGAGTCTAAATTGGGAAATAGTGAAAGAAAGTAAGCTTTCTTCATCATGGATGCTGTCTGATAGTTCAATGATAATCCAATATAATCACTTGTATTTGGTTCCAGTTCAGCATCAATATTTCCTGAATTAAGGTAAATTGTGAAACCTGGAGTTCCCCAAAAATAAGGAATCTTTCCCCCTCCAAAATTTGCAAGAATATTCATACCTGCATAATAAGATCTTTTATATCGGATAGACTGATTATTATCCTGCTGCCACCATTTTGTGTAAATTCTACCCGAGGAGAGCGCTACAAGCTCTGTTTTTCCATCATTATTAATGTCATACGCTATGAATTGTCTGGGATTATAGACCTCGATACCGTCATTAGGAGAACGCTCTATTATTCTTGAAGGTCTTGATTTTACAAAACTTTTAGTATCAAGTAAGAATGCAATTCCAGTGGAAGAATAGATATACCATACATCTGCTCCGCCCTGAGGGATAAACAGATCTGTTAAACCATCACCATTATAATCTCCCACTACTCCTTCCTGCCACAATCCGTTGATTGTAGTAGATGAACCAAAAACTGAAATATTTGAAAAATATTTACCTTCCGTATTTTTTTGAAAAGTGATGAGCATAGGCTTTTTATTAGCATCAAGCTTAATGAAATCGAATAATCCGTCCCCATCGAAATCACCGGACTTATAGGTCTTAAAGGGATCTTCTCCGTTAGTAGGATAAAGGTCAACCGTGTAATGCCAGTCGTCATTTTGAATGGATTCATCAAGATCAATTGCAATATACTTTTTGAAATTGGTACAGGTCTGCCCAGGTAGAATATTTTCACTATCTGTAATACTGCTCTGATTCGAAGAACGCATACCCACTGTTGGGTTATTGGGATCAATAGTACCGTTTGTGCAAAATCTGTAATTCATTTGGAGGATTAGCTCACTCAGTCCGTCACCGTTTAGATCAACGCTGCTTAATCCCAGAATAGTTGCCAAAGATGTTCCAATCGGATCCAAATCGTCCGGATCAGAATTATATCTTTCTATATCAGGTATTGTTTTAGTAAAATCTACTATGAGGGTATTATTGTCGGATATCGTGTAGAAAGAAAGTTCCAGATCTTTTTTTGATGTCAAAGGATTGTTGATCTTCCGGTAAATAACAAATCCCTGTTTATTGTAAACAATATTATTCTTTTTATAATTGATCGCGATTCCCGTTTTTAAATCCGTTTTAGAAATAGAGGTTCCCAAGAATACTCTTTCTGATCCTGGTTTAAAAGCATTTTTCAGTAAATATAATCCGGGTTGAGAAATTCCGGTTACTGTAGAGGAAAAATACCTTATAATATCCAACTGACCGTCTCCGTCAAAATCTCCAGAGAGGTCAAAGTCACTGTCAAGCTTGTAAAGGTTACCATAAGCCCATGTATTAATATCTTGATTAGGCTGATACTCCATTGATTTTTCATAGTTAAAAACAATAGGATTGGCAGGTTCATTATTACTGTTAAACACCTGTATCTGATCGATATATCTATATCCTGTTTCCTGAAGGTCTTTTTTATAGGTAACAACATATTTCTTGTATTGATTCCCATTGGTATATACCTTTACAGACTCCAGAAGATTGTACTGTGAAAATAGCTGTCCTTTAACGTAAGCTGTTTCTGCATTCGTTCTACTACTGTAAGTAAAATCAATCCGGTTGTAATGGGGTTTGTTCAATATTTCATTTCCGCCCCATCGGATATTATCAATTACCGCTGTATTACCGCTCAGGCTGTAATTATATGAAATGTAATTTCCGTTAATATCTCTGAATTTTACAATATGGTAATCAAGGGGAGTTCTTCCTCCACCGGTTACTCCGGCAGTCGTTCCATACCATGATTGGGAACCATCCGGAAAAGTAACTTCCCAATATTCGGGTCCCTGCCATGGCTGACCGGAAATAGCGCCCACGGATTTTATTTTTATGCTTGAGTATTTTTCCGTTACGTATTCTGCACCGTCTTTACCATATTCTCCGGATTTTAAGATCAGTCTTTGTCCGTTGAAACTGTAATAATCCGAATAATCCAACTGCACACCTTTGGCAATTCCGTCTTTTTCAAGGTTCTTGCCAACTCTTGAAATAGCAGTAAGCCCGCTGATACTGCCTCCATATCCTACTAATCCGTTCCCTGAGCCACTGGAATACACAATATCAATTTTTGGCGTAACTCCTTTTACTCCCTGTGGGACATCGATGGGAGTGGTAAATTGAAGCTGTCCTGACTGTGTTACTTGAACATCTCCTTTTGTGTCATGAAATTTCTGCTGTGGAGTTGTCTGGGAAAAAGCAAAAAAGGATATGCTTAGCAACAGGGCTGAAAATAATTTCTTTTTTGTACTGTTTTTCATTTGTGTTATCTTTTGGTGATGTTTTTACTGAAAATTCTTCCGTCTTTTAAGGTAAATCTCAGAACATACACGCCCCAATCGTAGCCTGTCATGTTAATCTTGATCTGTTTGTTTAAATCAGGAAGGTTCTGCTGTTGAAATTTCCAATGAACGGTACTGTGCTGGTACAGGGATACCGATTCAATAAGCCTGTCTGCTTCATCTGTCCAGTCAATGGTTAAAAAATCATTTACCGGAACAGGATACAGTCTTATCTGATTCCAGAATGATTTTTCATCAATGATTTGGGATGAATTTACGGTTGCTGTCCTCGACTGAGGATCTGATGTTGACAAAGCCTGTTTGCCGTTGATATCCGTTCCACGGTATCTTTGGTTACCTGCTTCATCATACTTGAAATAAACTTCGGTTTGTGAGAATCCGAAGAAACCTATTAATAAAGATAATAGGGAAAATGTTTTTTTTCTCATGTGATAAATTTTAATAATTTAATGACTTGGGTATTTGCGGAAAAAATGCACAATTAGGGAATTAGAAGGATTAATAAAACTTTTCATCTCGTTTTTTTAATTTGCTAACTTATCCTATTTACTTATTTTTTACAATCCGTAAAAACCCCATATTTTTCTGGAGGGATTCACGGAACATTTCTTATCATGACATAATAGCTTTCATATTACTAAATGTATTTTTGGTAAAAATTGGTAAAACTGCCTATTAATCGATCATCATATTCAACTCTGAATAGACAGTCTTACCAAAAAACTCCACACTAAAGGGAAAACATCAACAGTATCTTCATACTGTTATTAATAACCATGAATTTTTAATATTTGAGTAAGCTAAAATTTGCACTAAATCTCAGTAATAATTATAAAATGAGAAAGGTGCGAAACTAAAATCAATCCGACAAGGAGGTACTGCGAAGAACCTTACGCCCAGAAAGACTTAGCCCGCACCCTATAAGTAGGTACGGGCGTAAGTCTATCGAGTTTGGGCGTTAGAAGATTCGCAGTTTTCCTTATCCAAAACGATAGCTTACGCTGTGTTTTCGTTAAAAATTGTGATCCAAATGTAATAATTATTTTCTAAAGATAATCACCGTATTTTTACGGTAATTTATCCAATTTAAAAATTTAAGTCTTTAGCATGACATATACGATTGATCCTTTGGGTACTACATTTGTTAAGAATTGAGGATTAGCAAATTTTAGAATCTCATAATTGAATTGTTTTCCCAAAATTTCTAAAGTTGTCGTTTCTGTAATTTTAATTACTTTCAAATCCAGAAAGTTGAACTTAAAATATTGAGGTTTTATGTTGTGCTCTTTATAAAAATTGAAAATATAATTAACAGCAATAAAACTTGGAACATAAGCCTGAGTTTCTTTAGGAAGATAAGGGCGAACTTTCCAATAATTTTTACTTCCGGCTTTTCTTATAGCCTTTCTGACATTACCTTCACCACAATTATAAGCAGAAATAGCCAAATTCCAGTCGCCTAAATTTAAATAAAGATTTTTCAAATAGCGAACCGCACTGTCAGTATTTCCTACAGGGTCATAGAAGATGTTAATATAATCATTTTGCTTCATCCCATATTCTGCCCCAGTAATAGGCATAAATTGCCATAGACCTTTTGCCCCAGCCCAAGATCCGGCACGAGGATTCAAGGCACTTTCTACAACAGCTAAGTATTTAAGTTCTAAAGGCATTCCATACTGAGCAAGTTTACTTTCAAAAAGAGGAAAATAGTAATTAGAAAGCCCAATGATTTTCCCATACCAATGATAGGAAAGATATTTTTTAACATATGAATATGTCACATCGTTGTAATCAATGCTTAAAGGTGTATTTTGATTAAGATAAATAAATCTTTCTTTGAATATATTTAGATTCAAATTTTCATCTATATCGGAATCTTCCCCCAGACTTTTAATATAAGCTGGATTATATTTTATGTAAGCCTCCTGAGCTCTAAAGGTTAAAGTTGATGTAAAAAGCCCGATAGTAAATAAGATAAATTTAGCAAATGAATTAAACATTTGTGATAAAGTAATTTGTAATGAAAATACAAAATAAATACCAATAATTCTTCATTATTTGGGTAGTTAAAAATTTTAATTACTTGTTTTAAAGGTGGTGTTCAGTCCTTAAAATGACCGAATAATTCTTGAAAATTGAGTATGTTTTTTCCGACTATAAAAATTATTTTCAAAAGAGTTTAGCAAGTCTAGTATAAACTCATAAGGAGCTTAAA
>Ga0209911_100151_pt1 | contig 28275 bp, 21 predicted proteins | sample FECB21metaG_FD_188301 | JGI IMG/M metagenome (GOLD analysis project Ga0209911, IMG submission 188301) | Cyanobacterial communities from the Joint Genome Institute, California, USA - FECB-21 (SPAdes) (version 2) | ecosystem: Environmental > Aquatic > Thermal springs > Hot (42-90C) > Microbial mats...
AAAAGCCACTAAAAATTTTATAAATACATTTGTTGAAAATAAATAATTTAATACTTAAAAATAAAAAAAATTAATAATTAGTGAAATTTTTTCTAATAAAATAAAATATTATATTTATGAGATTTTTTATAAAAAATTTTAAAAATTTATGTTACAATCATCAAAAATAATAGGAGCAGGATTAGCTACAGTAGGATTAGCTGGAGCTGGAGTAGGAATAGGAGTAGTTTTTGGATGTTTAATTTTAGGTGTAGCTAGAAACCCTTCATTAAAAAATCAATTATTTTCTTATTCAATTTTAGGATTCGCTTTCTCAGAAGCTACTGCATTATTCGCCTTAATGATGGCATTATTATTATTATACGTTGCTTAAATATACACGTTAAGTCTATAATAGTATATTATAACTAAGAGGTAGATTAGATAATAGAATTGAGGGTGAGGTGGTGGGTATTCATATTATTAATAGTATGAATAATTACAATTCTATTTTAATTAGAAATTTTATTTAATATATTTGAAAATGAAAAATTTATTTAGTACATTTATAAGCTTTGACGCACCAGAAGCTTGAGGAATTTATTTCCAAGATAGTGCTAGTCCTCAAATGGAAGGATTAATAGAATTACATGATAATATTATGTATTATTTAGTATTAATATTATTTGCTGTAGGTTGAGTATTATTTTCTATAGTATGAAATTTTATAGCTAAAAAATCACCTATATCTCATAAATATTTAAACCATGGTAGATGTGTGCCTTCTCAAAAGTGTTTTAAATCGTCTACTTTTAATATCCAGAGCTTAAAGTTTTACAGTACTTCTCCTGTTAATAGTGTAAAGTTTTACGAAGATGCTTTCTCTATGAGAAAATTAATTATAAAAGATAATAAAAATAAATCAGGGGTTTATAAATGAACCAATAAAATAACAAATGATATATATATTGGTCAATCTATAGATTTATCAAAGAGATTTATTAAATATTTTAATCTTAGTTATTTAAAAAATAGAGAAAGTCTTGTGATAAGTAGAGCTTTAATTAAACATGGTTATTCTAATTTTTCATTGGAGATATTAGAATATACCGATATCAATAATTTAACAGAAAGAGAACAATATTATATGGATAAACTAAATCCTAAATATAATATTTTAAAAATAGCAGGTAGTTCTTCAGGTCATAAACATTCTGAAGAAACTAAAACAAAAATTAGTAAGTCTTTAAAAGGAGTTTATGTAAATGAAAAATCATCTTTATTTGGTCGTACTCATTCTGAAGAAACTAAAGCACTTATGTCTTTAACAAGAGCTAAATTAAATAATCTAGGTAAAACTCATACTGAAGAAACTAAAGAATTGATGAGACAGAAAGCTTTAGGTAGAAAACATTCTGAAGAAACTTTATTAAAGATGAGTACTGCTAGAGGTTATTCTCTAGACATATTAGAAAAATGTGATTTAGAAGGCTTTAAATTAATAGGTAGTTTTATTTCTATAAGAAGAGCTGCTAAATTTTTAGAAATTAGTGCTAATACTGTAAAACTTTATATAAACTCAGGTCAAATATTTAAAAATAGATATAAATTCACAAGTACTAAATAAAACTTATTATAGGCTTTTTAAAAAAACTATGAGAAAAATTCCACTATATGCTGGAAACTCCTAAAGCCTTTAGGTACTATAAAGATAATAAAATATAAACTTTATCAGTGATAACCCTAAAGGATGTACAATGGATTATCAGCAGGAAACCAAAATTCTTATTAAGTAGGATCCTCAGAGACTAAACGTGGAAACCTTATACGTAAGGTAAGATATAGTCCGGTTAAGTATGAAAGTACTTAAGTTTTAATCGACATTAATAGAATTAATATGAACTATTACACCAGCTGTAATATTATTATTAATAGCTTTCCCCTCATTTAAATTATTATATTTAATGGATGAAGTTAATGATCCTTCTATGACTGTAGTAGCAGAAGGTCATCAGTGATATTGAAGTTATCAATATCCTGATTTTATTAATTCTGATGGTGAATTTGTTGAATTTGATTCATATATAATACCAGACTCAGATTTAGAAGATGGAGGATTAAGAATGTTAGAAGTAGATAATAGAGTAATACTTCCTGTATCTACTCATATTAGAATTGTTGTAACATCAGGAGATGTTATACATTCTTTTGCCTGTCCTTCATTAGCGATCAAATGCGATGCATATCCTGGGAGGCTGAATCAGCTATCTATATTTGCCAACAGAAGTGGTGTATACTATGGGCAATGCTCTGAAATATGTGGGATTTTACATAGTTCAATGCCTATCGTTATTGAATCTAAAAGTATACCTGAGTTCCTTCATTGACTTAGTAATGCTTAGTTGTATATTAGGTATAATATTCTATATATTATATATATTAATAATGTTGAATATTTATTTTTTTAAACATTTATGATATTATTTATCATATTATTTTGAGTTTTTATGATATAATTTATCCTACTATATTCAATATTCAATATATTATTTATGGTATAATCTAAAACCTTATAATATATTTTATAACACAATAAAATATATCGATTTAATAATAATACCTTTATCTATTTCATTCTTTATTATACTATTTATTACTATACTATTATTTATTTTTTTATTAATTATACTGTTATTTAGTACCGGAGATGCCAATTCTTATTCTTATATGATGGCTCCGGATAATATTGATCGTATGTCTAACATTGGATCTAAGGTTCATGATTTAATTTGCGCTGCATCTAATGATGTATCTGGCGCAGCATCTAACGCTAATGATGTATCATCATCTAACGCTAACGATGTATCTGCCACTGCATGTAATACTGTACCTAATCCTCATGGTTTTAATGAAGCAAATTTTCCAGACAATTGAAAAAGAGAAAGAGCTTTCAAAATTGTAGAAAAATTAGAATCGACTGATCAAGATTTTATTTTGGTTTCTAAAAATTTACCTATAAATGATACTGAAAGGGAATTTGTTAAAAATCTTTTATTAAATGATTATCCAGAGGATCTTCAGACGAGAATAATAACAGATGGTTATCATAAAGGTACTGAAACAGTTGTACATAAAAACGTATCTAATAAACCTGAGATAGTAGCTAGTAATTCAATAAGATTTAATGATAAGACTATAACTAGATTAGTGGAATCTATTAATAAAAATTACCCGCCTAAAAAATAATATCAGCTTGTACCGAAAAATTCTAATTTATTTATTTATTAATTAGAAAGGATAATAGTTTAATGGTAAAACTTGCTATTACGACCAGCAATATTATAGTTCGAATCTATATTATCCTTTGTATGGTTTAAATCATATTCTGAGTACTTATATATTTATATGATTTATATTATACTGTGAAAAAAAAGATAATTTGAATCATTCAAGAATAATTAGACCTTTAACCAGTAATACTCTTATTATAAATAAGAATATTGTAATACTTTTTTTAATTATACATCAAATTATCTTTTGTATAATTATCAGGATTATTATTCACCAAAAATAAAATGTCTAAACTATAAACATATATATTTGAGAAGTATTATGTAAAAGCAAACATAATTTTAAGTAATAGAAATTATATATGTTAAATTCTAGAAAATTAAAATAGGAAAAAATATTTTCCAAAATATCTTTAGTAAATATTACAAATATAAGTTAGGTGATGATGAACAATTAGGCCTTAAAATTCAAATTTGTTATGAGTTTAACATTAGTGCTTTTTTTAATAGGAATTTTAGGTTTCGTATTTAATCGAAAAAATATAATATTAATGCTTATTTCTATAGAAATAATGCTAGTATCTATAACATTCTTAATATTAATTAGTTCTATAAATCTAGATGATATAATAGGACAAACATTTGCTGTTTATATAATTGTAATTGCTGGAGCGGAATCTGCAATAGGATTAGCTATTTTAGTAGCCTTTTATAGATTAAGAGGAAGTATTGCAATAGAATATAAGTAATGTATTTAAGTATTTTGATATTACCTTTATTGGGATCGATAGTTTCCGGTTTTTTTGGTAGAAAAGTAGGAGTTACAGGTAGTCGTATATTAGGTTGTTTAAGTATATTTATAACTACTATATTAGCTATAATAAGTTTTTTTGAAATAGGTTTTAGCAATAATCCTGTTTCACTAAATATATTTAAATGATTGGATAGTGAAACTTTTAATATAGCTTGAAATTTTCAATTTGATAGCTTAACAGTTTCTATGTTAATTCCTGTATTAGTAATTAGTTCATTAGTTCACTTTTATTCTATTGGATATATGAGTCATGATCCTCATAATCAAAGATTCTTTAGTTATTTAAGTTTATTTACTTTTATGATGATCATATTAGTAACAGGTAATAACTATTTAGTTATGTTTGTAGGTTGAGAAGGTGTAGGAGTATGTTCATACCTTTTAGTTAGTTTCTGATTCACTAGAATTGCAGCTAATCAAAGTTCTTTATCAGCTTTCTTAACTAATAGAGTTGGAGATGCATTTTTAACTATAGGAATGTTTGTTATATTATGATCTCTAGGTAATTTAGATTACAGTATAGTATTTTCACTAACTCCTTATATTCATGAAAATATAATTACAATTATAGGTATATGCTTATTAATAGGTGCAATGGCAAAAAGTTCACAAGTAGGACTTCATATTTGATTACCAATGGCGATGGAAGGTCCTACACCTGTATCTGCATTAATACACGCAGCCACAATGGTAACTGCTGGTGTATATTTATTAATACGTTCATCACCATTAATAGAATATAGTTCTACTGTACTATTAATATGTTTATGATTAGGTGCTGTAACAACAGTATTTAGTTCTCTTATTGGTTTATTCCAACAAGATATTAAAAAAATTATAGCTTATTCTACAATGAGCCAATTAGGGATGATGGTTATAGCTATAGGTTTATCTTCTTATAATATAGCTATATTTCATTTAGTAAATCATGCTTTTTATAAAGGATTATTATTCTTAGGTGCAGGTGCAGTAATACATGCAGTAGCTGATAATCAAGATTTAAGAAGATATGGAGGATTAATTTCATTCTTACCTTTAACTTATACAGTTATATTAATAGCTAGTCTTAGTTTAGTGGCTTTCCCTTTCATGACAGGATTTTATAGTAAAGATTTTATATTAGAATCTGCTTTTGGTCAATATTATTTTAGTAGTATTAGTGTTTATGTAATAGCTGTTATAGGGGCAATATTTACTACATTATACTCAGTAAAAGTTTTATATTTAACATTTTTAGCTAATCCTAATGGACCTATAAATTATTATAAAAATGCTCATGAAGGAGATATATTTTTAAGTTTACCATTAGTAATATTAGCTATTTTCTCTATATATTTTGGATATTTAACTAAAGATATATTCATAGGTTTAGGATCAGGTTTTTTTATAGATAATAGTATATTTATCCATCCTATGCATGAAATATTAATAGATACTGAATTTGCAGTACCCACTTTATTTAAGTTATTACCCTTTATATTAACAATATCATTTTCTGTATTAGCTATTATCTATCCTGAATTTATGCCTAGCAGTGTAACTAACTTTAAATTTACTAAGATAGGATATTATATTTTTGGTTTCTTTAATCAACGTTTCTTAGTAGAATTCTTTTATAATAAATTTATAGTAAATACTGTTTTAGATATAGGTGGTCAAACTACAAGAATTTTAGATAAAGGAAGTATAGAATGAATAGGACCTTACGGAATTGGAGTTATTTTACAAAAAGTAAGTAAAATTATGTCAAGTTTACATAAAGGTGTTGTTACAGATTATGCTCTTTATATTTTAATTGCTGTTTGTTTCTATATATCTATATTTACTTTTGTATTTATATTTAATGATTTAATTTCTATTATAACTTTATCTTCTATTATAGTTTTAATAGGAGCAAGTAATTATATGAATAAAGTAGAAAATTAATTAATATAAAAAAAATTTTTTTATTATTGTAAATAATACAGTATAATTATATAATAAATATATAATGTTTAAACTAAAAGCTTAAAATTAAGTAAAATAAATTATCATAAATAACGCTATATATAAATTAGTAAATAAAAATAATATATAAATATATGAGAATTATAAAAAGTCATCCTTTATTAAAATTGGTTAATTCTTATGTAATTGATCATTCTCAACCAACAAACATAAATTATTTATGAAATTTCGGATCATTATTAGGAGTTTGTTTAATAATACAAATAATTACAGGTGTTACATTAGCTATGCATTATAATCCTAGTGTAGCTGAAGCCTTTAATTCAGTAGAACATATTATGCGTGATGTAAACAACGGATGATTAATACGTTATTTACATAGTAATACAGCTTCAGCCTTCTTCTTTTTAGTTTACTTACATATAGGAAGAGGTTTTTACTATGGATCTTATAGAGCTCCTAGAACATTAGCTTGAGTATTAGGTGTTATTATACTTATATTAATGATAGGTACAGGGTTTTTAGGATATGTGCTTCCATATGGACAAATGTCTTTATGAGGAGCTACTGTTATTACTAATTTAATCAGTGCTATACCATGAATTGGACAAGATATAGTTGAGTTCGTTTGAGGAGGTTTATATACAGATGAACCACAATACGGTGACGTATTGTTAAAAATTCTGCTTAATGCTGGAAAATCTCCAATTTTAGGATTTGCATACGTCTTATTCTTCATAATATTATTAATAAGCGTGAAAATTGCAATGACAAGGAGAAAATCAGCAGGGGTGAGAAGTTTACATACTTCAGAAGCCTCTCAGAGACTACATGCAGGAGATCTCATATATGCCTATTTAGTAGGATTATTTGAAGGTGATGGATATTTTTCTATTACAAAAAAGGGTAAGTACTTAACTTATGAATTAGGTATTGAGTTATCAATTAAAGATGTACAATTAATTTATAAAATAAAAAAAATATTAGGGATAGGTATTGTAAGTTTTAGAAAAAGAGATGAAATAGAAACGGTAAGTTTAAGAATAAGAAATAAAGACCATCTAAAGAATTTCATTTTACCTATATTTGATAAATACCCGATGTTTTCTAATAAACAATATGATTATTTGAGATTCAGAAATTCATTACTTTCAGGGATTATTTATTCAAGTGATTTGGTAGAATATACTAGAAGTAATGAGCCTATTAATTCTATAGAATCAATTATTAATACATCTTATTTTTCTGCTTGATTAGTAGGATTTATAGAGGCTGAAGGATGTTTTAGTATATATAAATTGAATAAAGATGGTTATTTAGTAGCTAGTTTTGATATTGCTCAAAAAGATGGAAATATTTTAGTGTCAGCTATTTCGAAATATTTATCTTTTACTACTAGTATTTATTTAGATAAAGCTAATTGTTCAAAATTAAAAATAACAAGTGTAAGATCGGTGGAAAATATAATTAAATTTCTACAAAATGCACCTATAAAATTATTAGGTAATAAAAAATTACAATATTTATTATGATTAAAACAATTACGTAAAGTACCTAGATATTCAGAAAAAATAAAAATACCTTCAAATTATTAAAAGAGATCATGATATAGTCCGATCAATAAAGAAATTTATTGCGTATAGTAAGAAAATTTAATACGAGTATTAAATTTGTAACTATCAACATAAATGCTCTGTTAACAATGCTACTTTAAATAGATTCTTTGCTTTACACTTTGTATTGCCATTTATTTTAGCTGCATTAGTATTAATGCATTTAATAGCTGTACATGAAACAGCTGGAGCAAGTAATCCTTTAGGAGTGCCTGGTTACTATGATAGAGTGCCTTTTGCACCTTATTATTTATTTAAAGATTTAATAACTATATTTATATTCATGTTTGTTTTAAGTATATTTGTATTCTTTATGCCTAATGTTTTAGGTGATAGCGATAACTATATAATGGCAAATCCAATGCAAACTCCTGCTGCTATAGTACCAGAATGATATTTATTACCTTTCTATGCTATATTAAGATCTATACCTAATAAATTATTAGGAGTTTTAGCTATGTTTAGTGCATTAGTAATATTAGTTATATTACCTACAGTAGATTTAGGTATTACTAAGGGATTACAATTTAGACCCTTAAGTAAATTAGCCTTTTACCTATTTATAATGAACTTTTTATTATTATTACAATTAGGTGCTAAACATGTTGAAAGTCCATTTATAGAATTAGGACAAGTGAGTACAGCATTATATTTTATTTACTTTTTAGTAATAATACCTGTTGTTAGTGTATTAGAAAACACTTTAATAGATATTGTGCAAAAAAATAAATAATTATTGCAACTATTTATTATAATGATATTATAATAAAAAGATTATGATGTAGAAGGTTTACACTATGATTGCAAATCATATGAAGAGGTTCGATTCCTCCGTAATCTTCTATTTGTATAACAAATATTTATTAATATAAATATATTCCTATAAAATTAATATAGAAGAATAAAATAAAGACTTTAATATTTATACAAGGATTTGTTATGGAGTATAATATTCTTTCAGGATAAGGTTTAAATGGAACTATGTTCATATTAAAATAAATAATAATCGTTTTTATCTTAAGTATATAAAAATTATAGTTTAATCCTATACTCTTTTATAAAAAAAATTTTGAATAATCTCACTTTAAATTTAAGATCTCAAATGTCTATGGGTATAGAAAGATGATTTAATTCCACAAATGCTAAAGATATAGGGACGCTATATTTAATATTTGCTTTATTTTCAGGATTATTGGGTACTGCTTTTTCTGTATTGATTAGATTAGAATTAAGTGGACCTGGTGTTCAATTTATTGCTAATAATCAATTATATAACAGTATAATTACAGCTCATGCTATATTAATGATTTTTTTTATGGTTATGCCTGCTTTAATAGGAGGATTTGGTAACTTCTTAATGCCTTTAATGGTAGGAGGTCCTGATATGGCATTCCCTAGATTAAATAATATTAGTTTTTGATTATTACCACCTAGTTTATTATTATTAATATTCTCAGCATGTATAGAAGGTGGAGTAGGTACAGGTTGAACTCTTTACCCACCTTTATCTGGATTACAAAGCCATAGTGGTCCTAGTGTAGATTTAGCTATATTTGCATTACATTTATCAGGAGTAAGTAGTTTATTGGGTGCAATAAACTTTATAACAACTATAGCTAATATGAGAACACCTGGAATAAAATTACATAAATTAACTTTATTCGGGTGAGCTGTAGGTATAACAGCTATATTATTATTATTATCATTACCAGTATTAGCTGGTGGAATAACAATGATATTAACAGATAGAAACTTTAATACTTCATTCTTTGAAGTAGCTGGAGGTGGTGATCCTATATTATTCCAACATTTATTCTGATTCTTCGGACATCCAGAAGTTTATATCTTAATAGTTCCAGGATTTGGAATAATTAGTACAACTATTTCAGCAAGTTCTAATAAACCTATATTTGGTTATATTGGAATGGTTTACGCTATGATGTCTATTGGTATTTTAGGATTTATAGTATGAAGTCACCATATGTATACAGTAGGTTTAGACGTAGATACAAGAGCTTACTTTACAGCTGCAACTTTAATTATTGCAGTTCCTACTGGAATTAAAATATTCTCTTGATTAGCTACTTGCTATGGAGGATCTATTAAAATGACACCATCTATGTTATTTTCATTAGGATTTGTATTTATGTTTACTATTGGAGGATTAAGTGGTGTTATCTTAGCTAATGCATCATTAGATATTGCTTTCCACGATACTTACTATGTAGTAGCTCATTTCCACTATGTATTAAGTATGGGTGCAGTATTTGCTATGTTTGCTGGATGATATTTCTGAGTTCCTAAAATATTAGGTTTAAATTATGATTTACATTTAGCTAAAATACAATTCTGATTATTATTTATAGGTGTTAATGTTACATTCTTCCCACAACACTTTTTAGGATTACAAGGTATGCCAAGAAGAATCGGGGATTATCCAGATGCTTTTGCAGGATGAAATCTTATAAGTAGTATTGGATCTATAATTAGTGTAATAGCTGCTTGATTATTCTTATATATTGTTTATAGACAATTAATTGATGGAAAAATAGCAAGTAGAAATCCTTGATTAACACCAGGATTCTATACTGATATATTACAAGCTAATTTAAATAGATCTTACAGTAGTTTAGAATGAGGATTATCAAGTCCACCTAAACCTCATGCATTTGTTAGTTTACCTTTACAATCTAGATTGTTTTAGTAAATCTCTTTATTCATTTATAATATTATAGGATTTATATTTAATTGAATTAAATCCGTAATTATTCAAATAATAAATGATGGATGAAAAAAACACTAAAAAAATTTTTCGTAGTTATATTAATATATATATCTATACGTTTTGCGATATGAAGAATTATATGATCCTTATATAAAGCTAGGTTTAGAGAATATGAAAAAGTCTTTTTGGCTAAGCTTAGAGATTCGAATAATATTACTCTTGTAATTACTAAAAAAATTCATATGGATGTATTAATACATATGGATATGCATTTACCTATAACTGATACTCAAAACATTAAATAAAATGTAAAAAATCAGTTTCATGCTTTATATAAGGTACCTTGTGATAATATTGTATTTATAAACGAATCTATTATAATAAAGCTACTGGAGAAGCTAAGGCCTTTAGTAAATACAAGATGAGATAAATAAAATAAAATTATTTATTTCAAATCTCATTAGCTCAATGGTAGAGCATAATACTTCTAATATTAGTATCTTAGTTCGAATCTAAGATGGGATTATCTTCTATAGTTATATAAGATAATCTAAGATAGGATTATCTTCTCTAGTTATAGAAGATTAAGTATATAGACTAATATTATTAAATCAATATTAATTTATTTTTATACAAAATTAGAAGACTATATTAACAAAAAATAAAGATTAATAATCTTATTTATATGTAGATTAGTTATTTAAAAAACCAAACGAAAAAACATGAATCATTTAGCAGCAAGATATCTTTTTAAACAACGTAATAAATATCAATCAGAAATTTTAGAACAAATAAGAAGATATGAAATATTAAAATCATATTATTGATAATATTAACAATATTATCCAGGATATTTTGTTTATAAACATAGGTGAAATAAAACATAAACAACTATCCCCTTTATCGATTTTTTAAGATATATTTATAAAATTAAGAGTTTAAAATGCATTTACTAAAAAAAGTAATAAATTTTTTATCTCATACTCCCCCACGTCCTCATCCATTTGTTGAATTAGAATTAAAAAGTTCTATCTTTGAATTAATAAATGTAATAAATAGTATTGACGCTATATTACCCCAATTATCACAATTTATAGATCAATTTAATACTTTAATACAGAATACTGATATTAATGTTATAACAGATGCTGATGGGACTTTATCTATAGATGTTCCATCTTCTATGCCAGATAAAGAAACAGAAAAGCTTAGTAAAAAAATAGAGATAATTGATCGTTTAATTTCTATTAAAGAAAATGAAATAGAGAAATTAATAGAAAAAGGATCTTTAATTGATAATCAGTTGAAATCAAAAGATCCTGATCATAATTCTGAAATTTTAGCGAAAATTAAAGAATTTGAACGATTAAAATCAAAATATAAACATTAATATTTTAATCATATTAATAATATTTAATAATTATAACACCATATTAATAAAAAAGATTAATCTGATCAAAATGTAGAAAAATTGTGTAAACAACTTTAAAACAAAAAAATGATGAATTTAACTTTATTATCGATAGTCGAAACTATTATTTTAATGCTTCCTGCTTTATTAGTAGTAGCTTATGTAACAGTAGCGGAAAGAAAAACAATGGCAAGTATGCAAAGAAGATTAGGACCAAATGCTGTAGGATATTATGGTTTATTACAAGCTTTTGCAGATGCTTTAAAATTAATATTAAAGGAATATGTAGCTCCTACTCAAGCTAATTTAATATTATTTTTCTTAGGACCTATAGTTACTTTAGTATTCGCTTTATTAGGTTATGCTGTAATACCTTATGGGCCTGGATTATCATTAGGTGACATGGAATTAGGTATATTATATATGTTAGCCGTTTCATCATTAGCTACATATGGTATATTATTAGCGGGATGAAGTGCTAATAGTAAGTATGCTTTCTTAGGTTCATTAAGAAGTACTGCTCAATTAATTAGTTATGAATTAGTATTAAGTTCAGTATTATTAATTATCATTATGATAACTAATAGTCTAAATTTAAATATTAATGTACAATTTCAAAAAATTGTATGATTAGCTTTACCTTTATTTTGTATACTAATTATATTCTTTATAGGATCTGTAGCAGAAACTAATAGAGCTCCTTTTGATTTAGCAGAGGCTATTTATTTAGATTTGGCCTCTTAAAAGATCACAAATTGCTGGAACATCTTTTTTAAGAAAATCAGCAGATAATCAATTTTAATTGAATTTACAGAGACTAAACGTGATCACTTAATATTTTATTAAGTATGATATAGTCCAAACTTATATGAAAATATAAGAATAATATTTTGAAGACAAAATTGTATAGTTCAACTTTATTAATACAAAAATTTAATAATAATGTTGAATTACCTAATTATTTAAATATATCCAAAATGGGTAAATAATAATTTAATTTATAAAAATATATATAAATTTAAGCCTATACAATAAAAATTAAAGTCTTAAATTTGGAATCTGAATTGGTTAGCGGATTTATGACAGAACACGCCGCTGTAATATTTGTCTTCTTTTTCTTGGCTGAATATGCAAGTATTGTATTAATGTGTATATTTACAAGTATATTATTTTTAGGTGGTTATTTAGTAGATATAAATTTTATATATTGATTTGATTTACTAAATTCTATATACGCTTATTTATTTAATATAGAATGAGTAGGATCATCAGATTATTTTGCATTTAGAGATATGTTAACAGGATCTACTTTAAATGGATTATTTACTAGTTTAACATTAGGTATTAAAAGCTCAATAATGGTATTTATATTTATTTGAGTTAGAGCTTCATTTCCTAGAATACGTTTTGATCAATTAATGTCTTTCTGTTGAACAGTACTATTACCTATATTATTTGCGTTTATATTATTAATACCATCTTTATTATATATGTTTGGGATATTCTTTATTAATATAAATCTATTTTAATATTTTTCTCAAGAATAGCTATGAAATACATGTCCATTAGCAATTTTGAATATTATAAAGTTATCTATAATATCTTTGAATAAGATGTTATTATCTTCATTATTAACTGTACCTCTTATCGGTACAATAATAGTATCTAGTTTAGATTCTTATAAAAAGAATTCAGAGAAATATATTAAATCTATAGCATTAATAGCTAGTGTTATAAATTTAATTATATCCTTAATAATATTTATATTATTTAATAGTAGTACTAATCAATTTCAATATGTTCAAGAACATTATAATGTTCAATTATTTGATATTTATCTAGGAATAGACGGTATATCTATATATTTTGTATTATTAACTACAATAATAATGCCTATTGCTTTATTATCAAATTGAGATTCTATAAAAGAGAATATAAAATCATATTTAATAATTATGTTATTATTAGAAACATTATTATTAGCTGTATTCTTAGCTGTTGATATAATGTTATTTTATATATTCTTCGAAAGCATATTACCACCCTTATTTATATTAATAGGTATATTTGGATCAGATAATAAAGTAAACGCTAGTTATTATTTATTTTTATATACATTATGAGGTTCATTATTTTTATTATTATCAATATTAAGTACATCATCAACTATGGGTAGTACAGATTTTGATACTTTATTTAAATTGAATTTTGAATATAAAACTCAAGTTTGATTATTTTTAGGTATATTTATAGCTTTTGCTGTAAAAACTCCTACTATTTTTTTAAATAATTGATTATTAAAAGCTCACGTTGAGTCACCATTGGGTGGAAGTATAGTATTAGCTGGTATTGTTCTAAAATTAAGTTTATATGGTATATTCAGATTAATATTACCTATCCTACCTAAAGCAACATTAGATTACACTTTTGTAATTTATACTATAGCAGTAATTACGATTATTTATGCTAGTTTTAGTACATTAAGAACAACAGATGTAAAAGAATTAATAGCTTATAGTTCTGTTTGTCATGCTGCTGTATATTTAATAGGAATATTTAGTAATACAATACAAGGATTAGAAGGAAGTATAGTATTAGGTTTAGCACATGGTTTTGTATCTAGTGGTTTATTTATTTGTGCAGGTGGTGTATTATATGATAGAACAGGTACTAGAAGTATATTCTTTTACAGAGGTGCTACTCAATTAATGCCTATATTCGCGATATTATTTTTCTTATTAGCTTTAGGGAATTGTGGAGCTCCTTTAACATTAAACTTTATAGGTGAATTTATGTCTTTATATGGAATTATAGAAAAATTACCTATTTTAGGTATATTTGCTTGTTCATCTATAATTTTATCTGCAGCATATACAATTTATATGTTTAATAGAACAGCTTTTGGTGGTTCATTTAGTAAATTTTTTGAAGAAAGCGTATACGATGTAAATAAAAGAGAATTTCTATTATTATTTATATTAGTAATATTTACAATAATATTAGGTATATACCCATCTATTATACTAAATGCATTAGATTATTCTATGAATAGTTTAATTTATAGTATATAGTATAAAAATTAAAGAATAAATATAAATTCATTTAAATGTATTAATCACTATGTAAAAGTTCAATTAGCAAAATATCAAATATGCCACAATTAACACCTTTTTATTATATGAATGAAATAGCATTTGCTTTTGCTATAATAGTACTAGTATTATATATATTATCTAAATATATATTACCTAGAATAGTTCGTTTATTTATTTCACGTATGTTTATAAACAAAATATAAACAACTATCTTCTTTATCGATCTTTTAAGAGATATTTATTACAATTAATAATTTTTGATGTCAAATCAAAATTTATTTACAGAAATTACAAGTCCTTTAGACCAATTTGAAATTAGAGACATATTAAATTTAGAAATATTAGGAGGTAGTATCCATTTTTCTTTAACAAATATAGGATTTTACTTAATCACTGGAGCTGTAATAACATTAGGATTAAGTTTAATAGCTACAAATTATAATAAATTAGTAAGTAATAATTGATCTATAGCTCAAGAATCATTATATGTAACAATACATAATATAGTAACAAATCAAATCAATGCAGGAAATGGTCAAATTTATTTCCCTTTTATGTATACATTATTTGTATTTATATTACTAAATAATTTAATAGGAATGGTGCCATACAGTTTTGCATCTACAGGACACTTTGCTTTAACATTTGCTCTTAGTTTTACTATAGTATTAGGAGCTACAATTTTAGGATTCCAAAAACATGGATTAAAATTCTTTTCATTATTAGTACCAGCAGGATGTCCATTAGGATTATTACCTTTATTAGTAACAATAGAATTTATTTCTTATTTAGCAAGAAATGTATCATTAGGATTAAGATTAGCAGCTAATATAACAGCAGGTCATATGTTATTAAGTATATTAAGTGGTTTTGTTTACAATATAATGAATTCTGGAATAATATTCTTTATCTTAGGTTTAATACCATTATTATTCATTATAGCATTTTCAGGTTTAGAATTAGCTATAGCATTTATTCAAGCGCAGGTATTTGTAGTATTATCTAGTTCATACATAAAAGATGGATTAGATCTTCATTAATATTAGCTAAGAATAATATAATTAGAATAAAAATATGTTAAATCAAAATACAACACATTCAATACTAAATAAAACAAATAGCTTTTCTTTTATGGACTATAAAAACTTTAGATATTCTAAGTGATATAATAAGTAAATAATAAATAAAACAAAAGTGAGAAATTAAAGTAAATTAGAAAAATTATAAAAAAATTCATAACTTTTTATAAATAAAAATAATAGTATAAAAATATAAATAGAAATTACAAAAAAATAGTGAAATATAAATATAATTAACTAGCGAGCTATAATGTTTAAAAAGTTCAATCTAATGTAAAAAACATTAAATAGTTTAATTTTTCTCCTCAGAATTTAGAACGTTAGGTGATATAAAAATATCGTTGAGTTTGGTGATGGCTCTGATTGAACGCTGTCCAAGTGCTTGACACATGCTAATCGAACGTTTTAATTAAAATTGTATGCGCAAGCTATAATACAAATTCAATTAAAAAGTGGTGTACAGGTGAGTATAATTATATTTAGAACGCTGGCCTTAGAGTAAAGGTAAATCCTTTATATAAAAAAGGAATAAAAATATTCCGCTTTAAGAAGACGATAAATATATTCGAGATAGGTAGTAGTTAAGGTTATGGCTTAACTAGCTTATAACTCTCGTAGTCGAATCTGAAAGGTTGATCGACCACATTGGGTCTGAAAAAAGCCCAATGCAAGTTAGTACAGCAGTGAGGAATATTGGTCAATGGCCTAACGGCTGAACTGGTAACTTGGAGAAGTGTTAAGTCTTATTGAGTTATTATCATAGAATAATATCTCTAAGATTAAATTAAAATTGAATGAAACTTTGTTTATATATTGATAATGACGATATATATATTGTGTCTTGACCAATTACGTGCCAGCAGTCGCGGTAATACGTAAGAGACTAGCGTTATTCATCTTAATTAGGTTTAAAGGGTACTCAAACGGTCAACATAACATCAAAAATGTTAGTACTTGACTAGAGTTATATATAAGAAGGCAGTACTTTAGGTGGAGAGATTATATTCAATGATACCATGGGGACTCGGTAAAGGCGCAGGCAGCCTTTTATGTAATAACTGACGTTGAAGGACGAAGGCTTGGATCACGAACAGGATTAGAAACCCCAGTAGTCTTTGCAGTAAATGATGAATGCCATAGGTTAGAAAAAATTCTGGTCTATAAATGAAAATGTAAGCATTTCACCTCAAGAGTAATGTGGCAACGCAGGAACTGAAATCACTAGGCCGTTTCTGACACCAGTAGTGAAGTATGTTGTTTAATTCGATAATCCACGAAAAACCTTACCACAATTTGTATAATAATTACAGGAGTTGCACGGCTGTTTACAGTTAATGTTGTGAAACTATGGTTTTTTACCATGAATTAACGTAATCCCTTGCTTTATTTTATTATTATTAACTATAAAGCATTTAATCTGAGAATTTGGAAAAAGAAAAGGGACTAAGACAAGTCATCATGACCTTAATATTGTGGGCTATAGACGTGCCACATATGCCTAAACAAAGAGATGCGAAAATGTGAATTCTAGCTAATCTCATAAAATAGGATATAAATTTTAAGGATTGTAGTCTGAAATTCGACTATATGAATATGTAATTACTAGTAATCGTGAATCACCATGTCACGGTGAATAAATCTCGGATTGGTACTAATCACTCGTCGCATGCTGAAAGGAGTATATGCAATAAGTTTGCTTTTTTAATGATTAGTAAAAAAAATAAGTAGATTTTTTCTATTATTAAAAATCTTCGTATGTGTAGCTCTAATTAGTGTTAAGTCGAACTAAGGTTCGCGTAGCGGAAGTTGCGCGGGAATAATAAACTTTAACCATATATTTAGTATGTTAATAGCATATTAAAAACTTGAAATAGGTTTTATTTGGTTCAAATCCAAAACAAGTTTAAGGAGGGTTCCTTTATTGGCAAGAAGGGTTGAGCTGTAAACTCAATAGCTATAGCTTTTAAGAGTTCGAATCTCTTGCCTCCTAGCTATGAATTAGTAACTTAATTGGTAAAGGATTTCCCTGTCACGGAAATAGATGTCGGTTCGATGCTGATCTAGTTCGAGGAAAAGTCTTCCATTTGGTAGGGTAAGACACTTGCTACGTGTTATGTTTTTAACATTTAGGTGTTCGAATCACCTCTTTTCCGTTATTCTATTGTCAGCCTCTATAGCTCAAAGGTAGAGCATAATACTGTTAATATTATGATAGCTGTTCGATTCAACTTAGAGGCTTTTTTTATAAGTTGTATAAAATTTTAAAAGTATATGAGAAATTCAATTAGAAGTAATTTTCAAGATCATCCTTTTCATTTAGTGTCACCTTCTCCGTGACCTTTATATACAAGTATATCATTATTTACTTTAACAGTAAATGGTGCTTTATCAATGCATTTATTTAATAATAGTTACATAGTATTTTACATCGCTATGGCTACAGTTATAACATCTATGACTTTATGATTTAGAGACATTATAGCAGAAGGTACCTATTTAGGTAACCATACTATGGCTGTACAAAAAGGATTAAATTTAGGAGTTATATTATTTATAGTTTCTGAAGCTTTATTCTTTGTAGCTATATTCTGAGCATTTTTTCATAGTGCTTTAACACCAACAGTTGAATTAGGAGCTCAATGACCACCAATGGGAATAGAACCTGTAAATCCTTTTGAATTACCTTTATTAAATACAGTAATATTATTATCTAGTGGTGCTACTATCACTTATGCTCATCATTCTTTAATTAAAGGTGAAAGAAAAGGGGCTTTATATGGTACTATATTTACAGTTTTATTAGCTTTAATATTTACTTTATTCCAAGGTATAGAATATTCAGTTTCTTCATTTACTATTAGTGATGGTGTATTTGGTACATGTTTCTTTTTTGGTACAGGGTTCCACGGTTTACATGTTATCATAGGAACTATTTTCTTATCTGTAGCTTTATGAAGAATTATTTCTTACCATTTAACAGATCATCATCATTTAGGATATGAAGCAGGTATATTATACTGACATTTCGTTGATGTAGTTTGATTATTTTTATATGTATCAATGTACTATTGAGGATCTTAATTTATATAAATAGAGATTTTAATCTCTAAGCGGGTATAAGTTAACGGTAGACTTTCCGATTTCCAACCGGCGTGTGTCAGTTCAAGTCTGACTACCCGTATTTTAATTACTAATTATATAAAATTTATTAATATTAGTAATGATATATAAATATACCTATAAATAGGTAAATATTTTTTTAATAATAGATGAATCAATTATTTACAATTTATGATAATTTATTAAGCGGTTATCTTGTGGAATCTTTAGATATATTGAGTATAGTAACATTATTATTTGGTATAGCTGTAATAATTAATAAAAATCCTATAGGATCTTTATTATCATTAATAGGGTTATTTGCAGGAATATCAGTTTATTTAATATTATGTGGATTAACTTTTATAGGATTTTCTTATTTAATAGTATATATAGGAGCAGTTTCTATATTATTTTTATTTATACTTATGTTAATTAATATAAGAACAAGTGAATTACAAAGTAATAATAAAAATAGTATACCTTTAGCCTTATTTATTGCTATATTGTTAAATTATAGTTTATTCCAATTATTACCTTATACTATTGCTATATTAAATAGTTATAATAACAAAATAAGTAATTTAATATATTATTTAGGTATAAATCAAAATAACACTATATCAAATTCTATTAACAATAATAATATAAACATTTCTAACATAATGTATGTAACAAGTAATAATTGAGATGGAAATATAACTGAAACAAGTCATATCTCTACAATAGGAAATGTATTATATACATCATATAATATGTGATTGTTTATAGCAAGTATAATATTATTATTAGCTATGACAGGTGCTATAATAATTACAATAAAACAAGAAAAATAAGAATATTATAATATTCAGAGGAATTAGTTCAATGGTAGAACGTTTGTTTTACACACAAAATGTTAAAGGTTCAAATCCTTTATTTCTCAAGATTCCTTAACTTAATAGGTAGAGTGTATTTTTGATAAGAATAAAGACAGCGTTCGATTCGCTGAGGAATTATAGAGAATTGGCCGAGTGGTCTAAGGCGGTAAACTTGAGTTTTATTTGGTGTAACAGCCACATCCGTTCGAATCGGATATTCTCTGTATAAAGAGTATAGTTTAATTGGCAAAATAGGAAGCTTCAACCTTCAAATTCTTGGTTCGAGTCCAAGTACTCTTGTCGGGTTGTGGCTGAGTGGTAAAGCGCTTTCTTTGGGAGAAAGAGCTCCTGGGTTCGATTCCTTGCAACCCGATAAACTTAGAACAAATAGAAATTTAAATGATATATAAATTATATTTATAAAAATATAAGTATAAAAAGAAATTATTATGGAATTTAAGCTATGTATTAAAGAGAATAATTTATAAAAATAAGATAAAAAGATCTTATAATTATATAAACTCTAAAAGAAATTTTATATTAAACAAAGTGAATTGAAATATCTTAGTAACTTTAGGAAAAGAAATCAAAAGAGATTCTATAAATAGCGTGAGCGAAAATAGATAAGTCTATAAATTAAAACGGTATTTAAACTGTTTGAAGTATATGGGGAACCTTCCTCAAAGACTAAATATAATACATAAGCGATAGTGAAAAGTACCGTGAGGGAAAGAAATATAAATAGTAATTTTATAAGCAGTTCTAACAAAAAAGAACGTACCTTTTGCATAATGGGTCACCAAGTTAACATTAGATGCGAGATAACTCGTAGATAAATCGAACGTTAAAATAACGTTAAGTGTCTAAAGTTAGACCCGAAGCCTGGTGATTTTACCATAATCAGGATTTTAATGGTCCGAACGGGTGATTGTAGCAAAAATCTCCGAAGAATTGTGGTAGGTATAGTGAAAGACAATACTGACTAGGATAGCTGGTTTTCTGCGAAACCTATAACAGTAGGCAATTTAAGTAAATATCTTAGCAGGTACAGAACTTCATCTCAGACAATTTCGTATTGTACAAATTGGGGGATCGTGAAGATTTTATCAGTGAGTATGCAGACTCGGAATGGCAAAGATATATCTTAAATGATCAGACATAGAATGATAAGGTTGTATGTCAAAAGGGAAACAGCCCAGAACAAGAGTTAAGGTTCCTAAATTATTAGTTAAGTGAAATTAAGAAAGTTTTTATTAAAGTCGACAAGGAGATAGGCTTAGAAGCAGCCATAATTTTATGACCTCGTAACAGAGCGCTTGTTAAGTTATAAAAGCATCAAAAATTTAACGGATCTAAACAATATACCGAAACCTTGTCCATAAATATTTTTATTATTAAAAATATTATGGGGTAGCAGAACATTGAGTTAAACTATGAATTTTATTTCGAAAATGGAATGATTATAACTCAAGTGAGAATGGTGACATGAGTAACGAAAAGAAATTTGAAAGAAAATTTCCGCCTAAAGCTTATGGATAGAATTAAGTAACGGCCTCTAAATTTGTATTATCTAAAGATTCAAATGATGAGAAAATCTTAATTATTAATGACGACATTTTAGTGAAAAATGTACAGGAAAAATAATAATATATTTGTATTAATTATCTAAATTAAACAAATGAAATATAACCGTACCTAGAATCTGAAACAAGTAAGCTAGTAGAGTATACGAAGGCGTAAATGAGCTAACAATCATAAAGGAACTCGGCAAATTGACTACCGTACCTTCGGAATAAGGAGGGCTCATTATTCTTGATTAATATCAAGTAAAGAGGAAGAAGCATGAAATAATGTTGTACGACTGTTTAATTAAAACACAGCACTTTGCTGAAAGATTAAAAATCTATGTATAAAGTGTGATATCTGCCCGGTGCCGGCTGGTTAACAGAGATAATTAAATATAATACTATTTGATGTTGACGGAAACCCCGGTTAAAGGCGGCCTTAACGTGAGGGTCCTAAGGTAGCGAAATGCCTTGGCCGTTAAATGCGGTCTTGCATGAATGGTGTAACGATACAACAGCTGTCTCTATGATTGACTCAGTGAAATTGGAATAGCTGTGCAGATACAGTTTACCTCTAGTTAGACGAGAAGACCCTATGCAGCTTTACTGTCACTAATTATAGATTATGAAAAACGATTTTCAGACTATAAGGTAATTGAGGCTTAAGCCCTTGATCATGAGATACCTTTATTCTTTTTTCATATGAATGAACGAATTTACGAAAAACTATTTTAGTAAATTCACCTAATTCAACTTATCTTTTGATAGATAAGTACCCTTTGGTAAGGAACTATCGCTAGGGGACAGTTTATGTGGGGCACAGACCCTGTAAAGAGTAAACAGGAGTGTCTAAAAATTTAATTTATTTTGTTTGCTATTTTAGATAGATAATTCTTTATCTATTTTTAATCATATATTTTTAAGTTTATTTACAAATTGTTGTAAATAGATTTAATATTAGGTAGGATTTTTACTATTCAGAAATTAGAGATAATCAAAAATATTATTTATAATGGTAAATTCATTATAATAATATATTTAAGCTGTTTATATACAGTTATGTATAAAATATCTACAAAGCTCAACGGCTTAATCTTGCCTTACTGTTTGATTATCTACAAATCTTACAGTTGCGTAAGCAGGGCATAGGATCACAAGATGCAATAAGGAAAGATCTTGGATTATTGGAAAAGCTACGCTAGGGATGTTTGTCCTTTAATATTTTATTTATTATTATAAATAAATAATATAAATATAAAATTATTAATATAAATTGGGGAAATTTCAAGAATTACTGATTTTAGTAAACTTGAAGCGAAGTTTATCTTGGCATAACATTAAGATAAAAACGTTCAACGACTATAAGGTGAGTATTATGCTATAATTACAATAATCCTTTTAATATTACCCAACATTTTGAATCAACATATTGTATAAAATAAAATACTATATTGCTAAATAATTATGAAAATTTTGAATAATAATATAAAGAAAAGTCCAAAAACTATAATTTTAAATAAAAAAATAGGGGATTTAGGTAAAGGTAAATATTTACCTTCATATTCTAAAGAATGAAAAAATATAATATATTCTTATAATAAAAATACATTAAAAAATATACCTAGTAATACATTAAATATAAATAAAATAATTCAAAGTTATTTTAATTTATACTTTAAAGATCATAAATTTATAGGTTTAAATAAATTTGTATTACTTAAAAGAAGACGTAATTTTTTAAGAAGAATATATATAAGTAATGCAGAAATAAAACATACAAATAATAAAGCAATAATTACATTATTTAATGTAAATAGAGAAAAAAAAATTTTACAAAAGAAATATTTAAAGATAAATAAAAAAATAAATACTACTTTAATTCAACGTTATATATTTTTCTATAAAGAAAATTTATTCCAAATTTATAATATATTAAAAAAATATAAAGAGAAAGATATATTTTTTTCTGATAAAATTAATAAAAGAAAATTAATACAGTATAAGTTTCAATATTTAAAGAAATTTTTAGTTTTAAAAAATTTGTATTTAAAAAAAGTTTGAAGTATTATTATTAAAAATTATGGAAAAACTTATTTAAATTTATTGAGAAAGTATGAATTAATGTATTCTCTTAATCAATCTAAATTCAATAAACTAAAATTTTTACCTATCTTAACTAATATTTTAACAAAAATAATAGGTAAGAAAATTCAATATAATATAGTGAATTTAAAATCTATTACATTGCATTCTGATATCTTCACTCAAGTTTTAGCTATTAAATTGAAAAAACAAATAACAAATCCTATGAAAAATATGTATAGTATATTAAATAGAGCTTCTTTAGCATTATCTTCATCTAATAATACTGAAAAAAATATATTAAATGAATATAAAGATTTAAGACTTATTTCTCATAGTAATAATCAAGAGAAAAATAGTTTATTTAATAATACTAATAAAAATATACATAAAAATATCTTCCATTCTATAGGTTATAAAAATATGGCTGGAATAAGATTAGAAGTAAAAGGTAGATTAACTAAACGTTATAGAGCTGATAGATCTATTTCTATATTGAAATGAAAAGGTGGATTAAAAAATAGAGATTCATCATTTCAAGGTTTAAGTTCAGTATTATTTAGAGGAAATACTAAATCAAATATAAGTTATTCATTAGCAACTAATAAACGTCGTGTAGGATCTTTTGCTGTAAAAGGATGAATAGCAGGTAAATAAAAATTAAAGGATACTTAAATATGATAAAATTCAAAATGAAGACATAGTCTGAACCATTTTGCAAGAAATGGAAATAAAAAAATGATAACATATAGAACAGGCTAATTTGCGCAAGAGTGTACAAAATGAGTGCGCGGTTTGGCACCTCGATGTCGGCTTAACTTATCCTCATGGATGCAGAAACTATGTAGGGTGCGACTGTTCGTCGATTAAAAAGTTACATGAGCTGGGTTAAATACGTCGTGAGACAGTATGGTTTCTATCTTCTAGAGGGAATTAGAATAAAATAAGAACGAACTTTTGTACGAAAGGAACGAGAAAAATTTGACTTTAAAAGGTTAAATAATAGTTACTAACCTATGGTTTACCTGTTGTTTATGTACCCAAATATTAAATATATATAATTTATTATATATATCTATACATATTATGTATAAAGGGATGTTTCTATCACTAAGATAAATATATAGCATAAGCACGGCAGGAAAGCTAAGTTGGTTAAGGATAAGTGCTGAAAGCATATAGGCACGAAGCTTATCTTAAGATATTTCTTAAATATACGTAATATAATATTACGAAAGCTTAGTAAGCTATCATAGGCTTTATCCGTAAGAATCACGAGATTTTTAAGATTAAAGTACTAATTTAATAAATTACTAAATATATATATATCAAGGTTAGATTTGTATCGCCTAGTTAGCATAAAAGTAATGCAATTGTTTTGTAATCAATAGAAGCAAGTGCGATACTTGCACCGGGCTTAATAGGATTAGTAGTCAAATGGTTACGACATAGTTCTTTCAATGCTACCACCGCAGGTTCGAATCCTGTCTAGTCTATCCTGCGGGTTAGTGTAATAGAAACATATTCGGCTCATGCCCGAATGATATTAGTGCAAATCTTTTATCCGCATTTTATAATTTCTATTATTACTATTAGTGACCATTAAAATATATATAATTTTAATAATGAAAATATTGATGAGACAAGAAATATAGCAATAATTACTAAAGAAGACATAAGAGGTTGTAGCTTAGTTGGTAAAGCACGCTGCTCATAACAGCGCTACCAAGTGTTCGAGTCACTTCTACCTTAAAGTCCAAATGGTGAAATTGGAAAACACAACAAACTTAAGCTTTGTAGGCTTTGGCCTTGAAGGTTCAAGTCCTTCTTTGGATATTTTTAGGGGATATAGTTTAATTGGTAAAACTGCGATTTTGCATGTCGTTGATTCAGGGTCGGATCCTGATTTCTCCATAAGCTCGTGAAGCTCAATTGGTCGAGCAGAACATTGAAGCTGTTTTGGTTGTAAGTTCAAGTCTTATCTCGGGCAGGGACTTTAGTATAATGGTGATTGCATATGACTTTTAATCATTAAAATGTAGGTTCGAATCCTACAAGTCCTATTTAATTCCATAAGATACACGGATGTGTTGAAAATTGGTAAACAAGCTTTATTTAGGCTAAAGTGACTTCGGTCTTACACGTTCAAGTCGTGTCATCTGTATTTCTTCTATCTTGTAGATCAATAGGTAGATCATGAATTTTTGGTATTCAAAGTTAAGTGTTCGAATCACTTCAAGATAAAATATTTATATCTATTATAAGGTAGTTGTAGCTCAATAGGTAGAGTAACTATTTGTGGCATAGTCGGTTCCCGGTTCGAATCCGGGCATTTACCCTTTTATCTCTTTTTAATTTAAATTAATAATAATATATAAGTAATGTTAATATGAAATATACATTAATTGAAATATAGGATTTATTTACCGTTATTAAGAAATTCTTATAATATAAGTTTCATTAGTTTAAACGGTTAAAACTCAGATTTCATATGTCTGTAATGGAAGTTCGATTCTTCCATGAAGCTGAAAATTATGATAATATTATCTATTTTATCTCTTTTACTTTCAAATGCCGTTAATCTAAGACGTGATATAGCTATCCTATATAATAGAATAGCTATATTTATTTTAACATATTGTATATTAAATGATTTAGCTTCTTTAAGTGTAATTACAAAAGGTATTGGTTTACATGGAGGTTTGTTATTAATCAATAATGTTACACAAATATTCCATATTTTTGTGTTTTTAATTACTATATTAATTTTAACATTAACTAGTTTTTATCCTAGAAAAGTATGAGTATCTGACTATTCATCTTTAAAAAATTTATTATTTAATAAATTTATATATTATAATACAAAAATTATAAATAAAATGGGAGAACATTTAAAAATTATTGAATATCCTTTAATTTTATTATTTGTTGTTACTGGTGCCATTTTATTAATGTCTACTAATGATTTAGTTTCTATTTTCTTAGCTATAGAATTACAAAGTTATGGTTTATATATATTAAGTACTATTTATAGAAATTCCGAATTATCTACTACAGGTGGATTAATATACTTTTTATTAGGAGGATTAAGTTCTTGTTTTATTTTATTAGGAATAGGATTATTATATGCTAATACAGGTAGTACAAGCTTGGATAGTTTATATATAATTACTAGCATAAGTGATATTAATTCTAATGACTTATGATATAAACCTGATTATATTAATTTTGCTTTAGTTATATTTAGTGTAGGATTTTTATTTAAAGTAAGTGCAGCTCCATTCCATTTCTGATCACCTGACGTTTATGACGCTATACCTACAATAGTTACTACTTTTGTAGCTTTAATTGCAAAAATATCTATACTTATTTTATTATTACAATTAGTTTATTATACTAATAACAGTTTTTCTTACGCAAATTATCAATCTATGAATTGAACATTTATATTATTAGTTAGTTCATTATTTTCATTAATAGTTGGTACAGTAGCAGGATTAACTCAATTTAGAATAAAAAGATTATTAGCTTATAGTACTATATCGCATATTGGATTTATATTATTAGCTTTAGGTATATCAAGTATTGAATCTACTCAAGCATTTATATTTTATTTAACACAATATATTATAAGTAATTTAAATGCTTTCTTTATATTAATAGCTATAGGATTTTCATTATATTGTTATACAAGTGATAATAAAGAAGATGAAGAATTGTTAGATAAAACTAACTCACCTATACAATTAATTACTCAATTAAAAGGATATTTCTTTATAAATCCTGTTTTAGCTTTAAGTTTAGCTATTACTATTTTCTCTTTTGCTGGAATACCTCCTTTACTAGGATTCTTTGCTAAACAGATGGTTTTAAGTGCTGCTTTAGATAAAGGTTTGTATTTCCTATCATTAATTGCTATATTAACTAGTGTTATAGGTGGATTATATTATTTAACTATAGTTAAAGAAATGTTCTTTAGTAAACCTAATTATAAAGTAAACACTTTATTAACAAATTTACAACTAAAAGGTAACATAATAAATAATAATACTCTTGTTAAAAATATTAATTATGATTATAAAAATATTACTATATCAAGTCCTATATCGTTTATAATATCAACGATTACTTTAATAATTTTATTATTTTTATTTATGAACAAAGAATGATTAAGCATGGGTACCATATTGGTACAAATTTTATTTAATTCTTAAATGAGCGGAATGACTTTTCTTTTTATATTTGTTTCTATAATCGCTATTTTATTTTTAGTTTTAAATTTTGTTTTAGCTCCACATAATCCTTACCAAGAAAAATATAGTATTTTCGAATGTGGTTTTCATAGTTTCTTAGGGCAAAATAGAACACAATTTGGTGTAAAATTCTTTATTTTTGCATTAGTTTACTTATTATTAGATTTAGAAATTCTAGTAATATACCCATATGGTCTTAGTAGTTATGAAAATGGAGTATACGGTCTTATAGTTGTATTATTATTTATAGCAATAATTACAGCAGGATTTGTATTTGAATTAGGTAAAGGTGCTTTAAAGATTGATAGTAGACAATCTTATAATTATTTTAATGCACAAGCCACTAAAAATTTTATAAATACATTTGTTGAAAATAAATAATTTAATACTTAAAAATAAAAAAAATTAATAATTAGTGAAATTTTTTCTAATAAAATAAAATATTATATTTATGAGATTTTTT
>Ga0209911_100152_pt1 | contig 27291 bp, 24 predicted proteins | sample FECB21metaG_FD_188301 | JGI IMG/M metagenome (GOLD analysis project Ga0209911, IMG submission 188301) | Cyanobacterial communities from the Joint Genome Institute, California, USA - FECB-21 (SPAdes) (version 2) | ecosystem: Environmental > Aquatic > Thermal springs > Hot (42-90C) > Microbial mats...
TGTGCCGATGCTCCGTCACGAAGAACCTCAATTCTTTTTATCGCACCTACAGGAATCGTGTTCATATCAGATCCCGTATTTCCACGGCCTTTTGTACCAAAAAGGTTGATTAATGAAGACTGATGATATCTTTTTCCGTTGAGCAAAAGCAAAGTCTGATCAGGACCAAGTCCTCTTAATGTTGCCGGATCTACTGCATCTGCTCCGTCTGATCCGGATTGTTTATTGGAATTAAATGAAGGTGCAGAAAACTGTAAAAGCTGGTTAACTTCAATCTGCCCTGTTGACTGGCTTACCTGTTTAATGTCGATGATGTCAATCGGAACCGGAGTGTCTACAACCGTTCTTTTTTTATTCCTGCTTCCTGTTATGGCTACCTCATCAATTTTTCCTTCTTTAGAGATGGTATCATTGGTCTGCTGAGAATACAGAACAGAAGATACTCCAAGAAAAAAGGCACTTATGTATTTAATTTTCATATTTCGTTGGATTTAAATTGACATTTATATCAAAAATATTAAATTTTGTTTTTAAATCAGTAATAAAATATGGTTTTGTTTGATAAATGTATTTAAATTAAATAAAAACAGTGATTATGTAGAAAAATAGAATCGGTATAATTTTAAGAAAAAAATGAATTTCTGAATATTTTTTTTAATAAAAAACGGATTCAAATTTATTGAATCCGCTTTCATATTTTTTTAAAAACTGTTGATTATTCTGTTCAATCCTTCGGAGAGAATTTCCTGCGAAGTTGAAAAACATATTCTGACGTGTCCTTCAGCGCCTTTTCCGAACCATCGTTCCGAGCCGGGAACTATCGCTACTTTTCCTTCTTTTAAAACATGTTGTGCAAATTCGTCGCTTGACATGCCATTGTTAATCTTAGGGAAAATAACAAATGTTGCTTCAGGATGATTAGGAATTAAAATACCCGAATTGCTAAGCATACTGTAAGCCAAATCTCTGTTGTTCTGTAAATGCGCAAGAAAATCATTAAACCACGGTTTTGCTTTATCAATGGCAACGCTTGCTGCAATCTGCGATAATGTAGAAACACCTTCAATGGTAGAATTGAACATGGATTTTTCTGTGAAATCATCCATTAATTCCTGATCGTTGCATAAAACAGCACCAATTCTCAATCCTGCAATTCCGAATGATTTTGAAAATCCGAAAACAGTAAAACTTTTCTTTTTAGCGTTCTCAGAGACAGAAGAGTAGGTGTTGAATTCTTTTTGGTCGTACACAATATCGCTCCAGATTTCATCGCTCATTACCCAAAGATCATGAGCAGCCGCAATGTCTGCAATTTTCTGTAAAATTTCTTTGGAATATACTCTTCCCACAGGGTTGTGGGGATTACAGATGCTGATCAGTTTTGTTTTCGGAGAAATTAAAGAAACCAGCATTTCAAAGTCGATATCTCCTGTTTTGGAATCTACGGCACACAATTTAATATTTCCGCCAACCGAATCCACTGTTTTTTTGAAAAGGAAATCCACCGGATCGAAAATAATCGCTTCGTCTCCCGGATTCAGCACATATTTGGCAACCATATACATTCCCATTGCCGCACTGTTTACAGCCAAAACATTTTCCGGAGTAAAGCTGCCTTTTTTTCCTGTATTAAAATGCTCTGCAACACTTTTTTTGAACTCAGGAAGTCCGGAGAACGGGCCATAACTCAAATAGCCGTCCTTAATATATTCTATGATTCCGTTTTCTATTTCTTTAGACATTCTGAAGTCCGGATCTGCTGCAGTTAAAGGGATAATACCTTCTTCCAGAGTTGCCCATCTTCCGTTGTAGGCTTTTCTTTTCAGCGCTTCAAAATTGATATCGTTGTTTGTGAACATTTTATTTATATGAAATTGGTAAGGTATTTTTAGGCTGTTCGTTCAGAGGTAAAAGGAATTGCTCCAGTAAAGCTCTTCCGTTTTTGATGTGGGTTTCGATTTCAGGCTTTCGGTCTTCTTCGTATTTTCTGAACGTTTCCTGAAGGTCATTTCCTTCGGCTAAAAGATTTGTTAATGTGAAAGAATCTTTCAACGCAGAAGTAACACCCTGACTTGTAAAAGGAATCAGCGGATGTGCAGCATCGCCGATGAAAACGACATTCTGATGGTAAAAAGGATTTAATTTTTCAAGTTCATACACTCTCCAGATATGGGCATTTTCATAACTTGAACCTTCAATAATAGATGAAACAAGAGTATTCCAGCCGCCAAAATTATCCAGCATAAACTGTTTAATGCAGTCCGGACTATAATCTTCGTTAATGAAATGTTTGGTAATATCAAACTGACAGTACCAAAGAATTTTTGTAGAAGAAAGTTTTAAAACACCAAAAGTAAGTCCGCCGTTTTCATGATGAAACTTTAGGAAATTACTTTCAATTCGGCTTGCGAGTTCTTCATTTTCGATGATATTTACCACTTCATTTTCCAGAACGGCTCTCATGATTTCGTCCTGAAAAATGGTTCTTCTGATACGGCTTCTTGATCCGTCTGAAGCAACGACAACATCTGCTTCTAAAGTGTTATTTTCGTCCAGCGTAATTTGTGCTTTTCCCTCCGAAAATCCATTCAGTGCCACAGTTGAATTGTAAGAAATTTTATCTGATGGAATTCTCTTCGCTAGAATCTCAATCAAAGTACTTCTGGAAACGACAAAAACATCATCCAGATCCTTTTCGGAAAGAATTTCGCCGCTTTGGTTGTAATGGATGTATTTTTTCAGAAAACTTCCTCTGGCGTAAAGATCATTAATATCAATAATAGCTGAAAGATGCTCAATTCCTTCTTTGGGAATGATAAATCCATGTCCTTTCAGATCGTTTGGGGTTCTTCTTTCGTAGAGATGATAGTCGATATTATTTTTTTCCAAATAATTTGCCATACTCAGTCCGGATACACCGGCTCCTATGATTGCAACTTTGCCCATCTTTTTATTGTTGTTAGTTTTGTTTTTTAATTTGTAAAATTTTCATTAAAACAGAATAATCTGCGTAAATTTTTTATTTGTGAAAACAGGATTATCCGTTAATGATATGAAAAGAATGTTTCCTTACTGCTAAAATTCAGCCCTTTGAAGGAAATGTGAAATAGATAATATCTTCTGTGATATTATTTCAGAATAAAAAGAAAGACTATTCCGGTGCCTTGAAAATATTATCATCGGAATGGAATCCTGCAACACCGCCGCTTACCGCAAATTTCATTGCAGAAGCAGCCGTCATCCCTACAACAGGTTTGATGTTTTTTTCTTCCGTAACGATTACCCAGCCCGAAATGGCATAAGAGTGGGGAAGATAAACCGCAACATAATTGTGTTTTTCGACATCTGCCATTTCTTTTTGCGTTAAAAACCCGATTCTCCATATTTCAGGATTTTCGTTGGTCTTTACCCAGACCGGATCGTTGAATTTTTTTTTGTCTCCTACGAAGGAGGACATTACGTCTTTAGTAGGGGTGTAGATATGTTTTACACCGGGTGTTTTTTCAAGAAGCCGATCCATGGAATCGAAAAAGAATCTTCCGACAACGAATTTATTTCCCAAAAAACCTAAAAGTGCGGTAAATAAAATGGTTGAAATAAAAACAAGCCCGGGAATTTCTTTTGCAACGGAAGGAATAATGTTATCAATAGACGTTACAATATACCAGATAACAAAAATTGTCAGTCCGATGGGGCCGATAATCACTAGTCCCTGAAAGAAATTTTTCAGGAAAAAATTGGCAATATTTTCAAACGTCAGTTTTTTCAATCTAAATACTATTTATCCGTGGATGGTTTCTCCTTTTCCGTAAGACTTTATGACTTTTGCTTCATATTCCAGCCATTCTTCCCATCGTTTATTTACTTTTTCTTCGTCTCCAAGCTGTCTTGCAAATCCGATGAAGGTGGTGTAATGGTTGGCTTCTGAAATCATCAGTTCTCTGTAGAAGATTTTAAGCTCCTCATCTTTGATATTTTCAGTCAGAACTTTAAATCTTTCACAGCTTCTGGCTTCAATCATAGCTGCGAAAAGCATTTTATCGACAATAAGATCGTCTCTGTTGCCGCCTTTCTGGATAAAATTCACCAGTTCATTCACATAGTCGTCTTTTCGGGTACGTCCGAAAGTATATCCTCTTTTTTTTATAATTTCATGAACCTGACGAAAATGCTCCAGCTCTTCCTGTGCGATGGCAAGAAGTTCCGTCACGATTTCCGGATATTCAGGAAGCATTGTGATTAATCCGATGGCATTGGTAGCTGCTTTTTGCTCGCACCACGCATGATCCGTTAAAATTTCTTCAATGTTTCCTTCTGCAATATTTGCCCACCTTGGATCGGTAGGAAGTTTCAACTTAAACATGTTTTAAAATTTTCTGTAAAATTAAAATAATTTGCAATACGATTAAAGTTTATTTAAAGATTCAGAACGTTGAAAAAATATTTTTCTTAATAATTTAAAAATCTTGGTATTTAATTTGTTTTCAATAAAAAACCAAATTAAAATATAAACAATGGAAACTATTACAACTTTAAAATCTAAAGCAGGGGCTTTACTTTCAGCAATTTTTGTTCTTTTTATGTCAGCGTTCAGCTTCGCGCAGGAAACTAAAACGGGAGGCGGAACCGTAACAACAGAACAAACTACAACGACAACGACAGAGTGGTATGCAAATCCTACTTACATTATTATCGGAGCTGTTGTTTTAATTGTAATCATCGCACTTATTGCAAGAGGAGGAAGAGAAAGGGATTAATGAGATGAAGTTTTGCTTCTTAAAAGCTCTAAAACTTTCCAACCCCATTCATCAACTTTTTTCAAGCCGGCTGAAATGATGAATGCCAAAATAATATTGATTCCGTAAATTAAAATCATTAAAATCCACCAAGGCATATTTTCTTTCATTGGAACGACTAAGAAGTAAACCAGTGAAGAGCTTATTCCCTGTGCAAAATAAAAAAATATCGCATTTTTCCCAATGTAGGTCACAATATTTTCTTTTGTGATCTTTAATCTGTTATAAAAAACAAAAAGCGTTACCAGAGAAAACAGCGTCCAGATAATATAAGGAATCTGAGGCGGAAATTTATTTTTATTGATTTTGTAAAATATTTCCGGTCCGTAAAATCCGAACAGTCCTGCTAACGCAATCGCAACAAATCCGTATAATACAGGAACCATTCTGTCCGGAATTTTTTTACCTTTCATTCTGTTTCCAATCAGAAAAACAGTCAGGTAAAAGGCAACATATCCTACCTGTCCGGAAGGATAAATTTCCGGAAATACATTAAATAATAAAGTTAATCCTGCACAAAGCCCAATGAACCAGTTAACATGTTTCGGAAAAAATTTTAATATTAAGACACCAAAAACGGTTAAAATATAGTAGACTTTTAAATACCAGAAACTTCCCATTACCACAGGAAAAGTATCTGCTTTGTTGTATTGATGAAGATACCAGTTTCCTAAATTTTCCCATTGTGGAACGGTCGAAATTTTCGTAGCTGCATAGTTTGATCCGAAGGTCGAATAAAAATTCTGCAGCCATTCCAGAGAAAAGAAAGTGAGCCCGAAAACTTTAAAGAAATAATCCAGAAAGAACAGAAGGGTTACAAAAATCATATATGTGATCTGCAGTTTCAGCAGCCTGTATAATGTTTTTTCAATATTGGAACCGGATGTTATTCCGCTTAATGCGTAAAACAATGCAACATCAAATACCAAAGAGAAAACCCTCACTTCAGGCTGGATATAAAATTGTCCCGACCAGAAAGCGGTGTGGATGAAAATGATGGAAATGGTAGCCAGTCCTTTTGCAAAGTCAATATAGAGGTCTCTGTTCATTTTTTTTGATATGATGTTTCAAAAGTAATAAACTTTAAGAATATGCAGACAAATAAAAAGAGACAGGAATCGTGTCCCTGCCTCTTCGAGAAAGATATTTCCAAAAAATGATAATCTATTTCAGGTTTTTAAATTCTTCGGCAGAGATTTCTCCGGTCTGAATTTGTTTAAGCTCCTCAAGATACTGCTGCATATAAGCATCAAGTTCAGGATATTGCGTGTTTTTTGCCATTTTGTAAGTTCCGTTCAGTACTCCCTGATAATAATAGAAGAAGTTATAATCGAAATCTGCAGCAGTAAGGCTGTACTGCCCCAGTAAAAATCCTAAACGGACAGCAGATCTTCTCTGTGCAGGAGTTCCGTGGTGACCCGGACTTGTAGTCTGGTAATCGCCAATGCTTTGTGCAAATTCGTAAGCGGTTGCAATCTGCGTAAAGCTTGTCTGGTTGTATCCGTTTGGTCTTCTCAGATAGTATCCTGCAAAGCCATCTGCTTCCAGTTCGTTTGGTCTTGCTGTGGATTCTGTTACCGTAGGTAGTCCAAAAATATACTGAAGCTGATGTCCGTACTCATGAGCAAGAATCATCGCGTTTACAATATCTCCGCCTTTTGCTTTTGCATCGTAATAAATAGCGTAGCCGTAATAGATTTTTCCTGTAGAATAAGAAATTGCATTGTAGGTAGAATTAAAATTCGAAGGATCGTTCACGAATCTCAATGTAGGATTGCTTCTTCCCCACATGCTGGCAATTTTTGTCATCTGAGAATTCATAAAATTGGTGTCTGTAGAATTCTGTAATGAAGTAAGCAGTACAGATGAAGAACTCCAGTTGTTATCAACATAATAGCAGACTTTCTCCAGACCATTCGGCTGTTCCGGTTTCAGGTTTTCTGTCTGTTGTTCTGGTTGTACAGACGTTTCCATGGTGTCGTCGTTACATGCTGACAGAGAAAGTGCAGCAATGACTCCCAAAAGAATCGGGAATTGGATTTTTCTTTTCATATATACAAATATTTTGGTGAAAACGAAGATATAAAATAAAACGGAATTTCATATCACTTTATTGTGAAAAAATATTCAAAACATAGTTAAAATTTTATTTTAAAAAAGATTGAATTGAATTTGAAGAGATTAGAAAATATTTCTTATATTTGCACCTCGAAATAACTAAAAATTTATAAACAATGTTTGCAATTGTAGAAATAGCAGGGCTTCAATACAAAGTTGAGCAAGACCAGAAGTTGTTTGTAAACCGTTTAAAAGGAGATAAAGGAGGAAAAGTATCTTTTGATAAAGTACTTCTTACTGTAAACGGAGCAATCACGGTAGGCGCCCCAGCTGTAAGCGGAATCACTGTAGAGGCAGAGATCCTGGATCATGTAAAAGCTGATAAAGTAATCGTTTTCAAAAAGAAAAGAAGAAAAGGTTACAAAGTGAAAAATGGTCACAGACAATCATTAACTCAAATTCAGATTACTGGTATTACAGGATTTGAAGGAGCTAAAAAAGCAGAAAAACCTGCTAAAAAGACAACTAAAAAAGCTGACGCTGAAGCAACTGAAGGCGCAGAATAATTTTTTAAACCAAAAAACCTTAAAATAAAATGGCACACAAGAAAGGAGTTGGTAGTTCCAAAAACGGTAGAGAATCTCACTCTAAAAGATTAGGTGTAAAGATTTTCGGTGGTCAAGATGCTATTGCAGGTAACATCATTGTTAGACAAAGAGGTACTCAACACCACCCAGGTGCAAACGTGGGTATCGGTAAAGATCACACTTTGTTCGCATTAGTTGACGGAAAAGTAGTTTTCAGAAAGAAAGCAAATAACAGATCTTTCGTATCTGTAGAAGCAAACGCATAATATATAAGCGTTTTATAAAAATTAAAAGCCTTGGCAATTTTGCTGAGGCTTTTTTGTATTTTGATGTGAGGAAAAGTTAAAGTTTTTATATTTATTCAATTTAACGGGAAATATTTATATATTTGGTAACTATCAAATAACTAATATATTGCGTAAGCCGAAAAGCATACAGAGTAGGCGACAAATTAAACCAAACTAATATGAAAAATCTAAAAAAATTAACAAAAAGACAGCTTAAAACAATTGCTGGAGGAGAAAAATGTCCTGCCTTAGCCAGTTGGTGTTCTGAATGGTGTACTTGGACGGCATGGCAAAAAGCACATTGCCTGAATGCGGTAATTGATACTCCTTGTGATTGCTAAACTAAAGAATTCAAGCCTCTTTTTTGAGGCTGTTTTACCAACTTTATAAAAATCTATAACTATGAAAAATTTAAAAAAAATCCAAAGACAGGATCTTAAAAATGTAATGGGAGGAGCATCTCCGGATCAGGGATGCTTACCTTGCGATGTGTATTGTAGACTTCCGGAAGGGCAGAGACCGCCATGTAAAATTGTGTACATTGTAGCGCATTGCAATAGCTGCAAAGGTTATGGTGAAGAATCTTAAGAAATAAAAAAAACTCCTTCGCGCTGAAGGAGTTTTGTATTTTAAAAGCCGACCTGAAAACCTGCTTTAATTCCGAAAGTTGAAATATCCGGTCTGTTGAGGTAATTTCCGCGCCAGTTGAAATCTACTCTGAAAATTCGAAGGTTTCCGAAACCAATATTTTCGATCCCGAAACCGTATTCATAATAAATATGCTCACTTGGGGCAGAATATTTGAATCCTTCTACATTAATCGCTTTAGAAGCGTCGCTTAATGTTCCGTAAGCTCCTCTGATGAAGGCAATCTCTCTTAATTTTAATTTTTTGATCAAAGGAATATAAGAAAGGATTTTCCCGTTGAAATGATGCTCTAAATGAAGCGTTGTATAGGTGTCTGCCACAAATTCATAGTAATTAAGCTGTGCAAATGTATTCTGAGCGAGACTGTATGACTGGTTTCCCGGAATTACGTTCTGTAAAGCCAAGGGAACAGTATTGAAATTTTTTCCAGCCTCAAAGCTGACTACTGTTTTTCCCCAGCTTCCGATCAGAAAAGGCTTATAAAACAGGAACTGCAATTTGTTATAATTAAAATCCGACCCGAATAAACCTTCAACACCTTTTGTGTATTTCAGGACAATAGTGGGGGCAAGAGTGCCGTGTTCGTGTCTGTCGATTCCGGTCTGGGAAAATTTTGCACCCGGTCTTGCGATTAAGCTTAACGTAAAATGTGAATCATTGGTTGTTTTTCTCAAATCTCCGTTTTTGTAATACATGAGATTAAATCCTTCAGGATTTGCCGATTTAATGCTTTGCATGGTTCCGTCTAGTCTGATCTGAAAATTTTTCCAGGGCTCTATAGAAGTAAATACATTTGTCTGGTTTATCGAGCTTAGTGAAGCGTTTTCTCCTCTTGCAAAAATCGTTGAAGAAGCAAACGTTCTTGCCATAATTCCGTCATCATTGGTCAGCCGAACGCCAAGCTGTAAAATGTCTCTTCTTGTTCCTGCTCCTACCGTAAAACGGTTTACTCTGTTGAACATAAATCTTCCTTCAACACCATATTTTACCTGTTGGTCTTTGAATCCATAAGCGGTGTAAAACTGAACTCTCCAGGGATCGTTCCGTGTGAAATATGTTCTTGCTCCAATTCGTATCCTGTCGCCTTCTACCTGGTTTTTTCCATACACAGAAAAAATAGGACCTAAATCAATACCTTTTGTAATGTTATAATATCCGGAACCCAGTGTCTCGTAAAGTTTTACAATACGGTTAAATTTTGGGGTCTGCTCAAGCTTATCAAGCATATCATAAATGCCCTGCTCACTTTTTGACAGAGAATCAGGTCTTGCTTTTACCCAATACGCATCATCTTTTTCTACAAATTTTTCATTGTATTCCTCTTCCGTTCTTTTAAAAATTTTGTCTTCAAGCGGTTTATTAAACTGGTATTCCGAATAATCTACAGATCTTTTGGCGATAATGCTTTTTGAAGTTTTCTTTTTTGAAAAAGGAGTCATTTCAATTTCTGTAACAAATTTCCTCGGCAAAAAAGTATTTTCATCAGGATTGTCATATTCCAGTTCTGTAGAAATTCCGTTAATAAAATTTACATTAATTTTTTGAGTGGATTTTAAGGTTGCACCCAAAACTGCATAACTGTCTGTATCAATATAAAGATATCCCTGAAATGCTAAAACTTCTGTCCTTTTCGGCTGATAGCGGATTTTAAAAGCATTTTCTCCACGTATGGAAATAGTGTCTACCAAATTATAATCATACGTACTGAAGCCTGTTTCTCCGGCAGGACTTGGGAATCCGATGTCGAAATAATTTAAAGTATTATCATAAATATTGATGTCGCGGTAAAGGTTTTTAGCCATCAGAGTAATGATCTGGTTATCCTGAAAACCTGATGTTTTTTGTGCTGTGAGAAGCCTTTTTGTTCGTTTGGAAGGTCTGTTTTCTCCGTAATTTTCATAAACGGCTTCATTGAGGAAAATAGGAAGTGCTATTTTTCCGCTTGCCGTGGAATCTTTATAATCAAAAATGAATTCAAGTTTATTGAAGATTTTTCTCTTCATGAATGCACTGTCCAGATTGTTGGCATCAAACTGAATTTTCTCGTACTCTTTATAGGTATAGGTATCGAATTTATCTAAACCGTTGTTTCTCTTCCGTTCCCAGACTTTCTGCATGATCGCGTAAGCGGGATTTTCCTTTTTGTTTTTATATTTCGGTTTTTCGTTATGAATAACAACCTCCTGTATACTTCCGACTTTTTCCTGAGCCAGTTTCACAAAAATATTGCTTGCATTCTGTGGAGTTACATCAACACTTTCTAAAGAATAATTTTTTCTTAAAAATCTGAGTTTATAAATCAGGCTGTCTGACTGTACGGTAAATTTTCCGGAAGTGGTTGTAAGAGAGGGTTTTTGATTTTCGTTAATGAAAATATCTACTCCTGAGACCTCCTTATTGGTCTTTGCGTCTACAATTCTGCCGTTTGCCGAATTTTGTGAGTATACGAGATCTGCAAAAAATAGAAATAAAAAGAGGGAATAATATTTGGAATTGTTAATTAACATTTGTTGTTTCTTCAAGCTATTTGCATAACAAAAAGTATGCACTTTTATTATAAAAAAATAAATATTATTTAAACTTTTAATGGTTTAAATACAAAACTGCAAATGTAATGAAAATAACATCATCGTTTTGACGGTGTTATAGTTATTGTTTTGTTAAAATATGATGATTTTTAAAAAATTATTTTTTAATGATATGATTCCAAATCGCAGAAATAAAAAAGACCTACATTTCTGTAAGTCTTTTTTGCTCCTCCTGCTGGGCTCGAACCAGCGACCCTCTGATTAACAGTCATAGTGTTTTTGATTTTAAGGTTCTGAATATGAGATGATTGAAAAAATATAGTACTTTCATTTCTTTGATGATTTAATATGTTCTATGACCATTTACTAAAAAAGTCTTGCAATAAATCTTGCAACTTTTTTAAAATTTATATCCCGCCAAAACCGGCAAGACTCCATTCTTAGAAGGTTTGTAAGTACACATCATCATCAATAATTTCCGTACATTTTTTTATGTAAAGAAAATTCAAGAAGGATGTAATGATCTCGTCGAGCGCGGTAAGAAAATATGTTTTAAAAAATAATTAAATTTTGTGACCACCATTTCAATCACCACAAAGGCAATCAATGAAACGGAATGAATTTGAGCAATTTATAAAATATTTTTAGATTTTAAATGGTGTTATACCCTTTTATTTTGGTGGAGTTGAAGGATATTGAATCACTTCTTATATTCAGAATATTATGTTTAAATTTAAGCTTTGCTGCCACTGTTGCTATTTTCCTAAAAGTGAATAGGTTCGGGGTATTTCGAATAGTCTTCGACGTTCCGCAGGAAACCTCCATCTTTGTGAATCCTTTCTGTGCTCCGTTAAAATCTTCTATCAGTTATTAAAGCAAAAACAGAGGCGTAGAGTTGGTAAAGATTTTTATTTCCAATAGTTCCAGTTACTGCCATCATATACCGCAATCGAATTGCTTACTGTATCATAGCACATCATACCAGCATAGGGACTTTTTACTGTTGTATGAGGATTTTTAATGTGAGGTAATATAATTGCCTTATTGGGAGACTCTAAAACAAGTACTCCCGTAGCCGAACTTATATTGGAACCTATTATCACACCATTCCCACTCTCTGCACTTGTATTGGATGTAAGATTGGTTAAACTTCCCGTATCTGACATATCTACCCAACTACCATTAGTAAACATTCTCACTTTTACTGAAGTTTTATCAAATATGAATGTTCCGTTTTGTGGATTATTAGTAGTTGGAGTGGTAGCAGAAAATGTAGGAGTTGCTGTTAATGCAGGGAGAATGATGCCTTTGAAATTAGTGGTTTCAACATCTGTCGGAGAATTAGTAGCTGTTGCTCCCCCGAAATCCAGCAGTGTACTGTTTCCATTTACTGATGTTTTACCAATGGCTACCTGGGCGGATAAGGTTAAAGAACAAAATATAAGACTGCCTATATAGAATGTTTTTGTATTTTTTATATTTTTCATATTTTATATTTAATCGTTACACGCTCTTTTTATACATTTCCAAGTAGTTCCGTTATAAAGTTTTATACATTGATCTGTAATATCATATGCTATCATACCTTTTTGGGGATTAATAATATTTGCTGTACTTGTAGTTTTGGTAATAACCAGTCCTTTTGTATTAGATTCTAACGCAATAAAACCATTGGGAACACCTCCTTCATTGATTGTTGGGCCTTCGGGCCAGTTTTTGTTACGGGTTTTTAATGTAGTAATTCCTACTTTTGAATATCCATCAGGAATTCCTGACGCTCCTGGTTTTATGCAGTAATCTACAGCGATGAAAATTGAGGCATTATTGCTTGTAAGCCCGGCTAAATCTTTAATATTATAATTAACGGTAGTAGCGTTTCCGAAGAATCCGATAGCGGGGGTAAATGTTAGATTTCCAAGATTATCTACCAGCCAAGTTCCTTGTCCGGCAATTATAAATCCTTTCGTATATCCTCCGGAAGTTATAATATTGGTTGCACCAGAGGGAGCGATGAGATTAATTGTAGAGTATATTAAAGACCCTGAATTCAAGTCATAATCATTCGTTACGATACTGAATGTTTTAGACATATTTTTACCAACAGAAGCATTATCATCTACCGCTACAGGAGGTTGATTGATTCCAAAATTATTCCCTGAAGAAATGCTGTTAGAGATTGTTGCTGTGAAACTGTTGGCAGTAGTTCCCACTTTATTACCTACAACATTAAAACCTGTTGGCTCTGTTAACTGAATTGTGTAAGGACCGGGATAAGTATTGATGTTTATATTGTCAAAATAATAATATCCGTTTACATCAGTTGTTTTTGATCCTATTTCTACTCCATTATTAAAGAGCTTAACAGTTGCTCCCTGATATCCGTTACCATCAGGAGTTCCTGCATTGTTATCATTAAAGACAGTTCCGCTAAAAGTAGACGCAAAAGTAATTGATGCAGCGTTATAAGCACCAATAAAAGCAGGGTCTGATGTTCCTGAATATGTTTGAATTAATGTTGTTGCACTCTGATAATTTGCGGTCGTTATTCCCATTTCAGACCAATCTAAAGCGATAACTCTAATGTTTCTCGTACATCCACTTGAAGTTCCTGCATCATAAAGAGGAGGCGATACATTTGCTCTGTAAAATTTCCAGCAGGCGTTACCAATAGACGGAACTACCGGTATACCATTTACTTCTGCACCAAAAGCTACCGAATAAGGAGTTCCTACCATCGGATCTGATGGGGTGGGACCATTTTGAAAGTGAAATACATCTGATGTACTGCTGGGTTGTCCCATCTGAGTAAAAATAAGATCCGGTACACCATCTCCGATTGATGTGGGAACAATTCCCATCGTATTGAAGGCAATGTTAGAGCCTTGTGGTATATTAAAAATAGCAGTTCCTAAACCTAAACCGTTAATACCATCAGTAAGATATTGTACTAAATTATTATTAACCGGCACCGGCGTTACATTACCATTTCCTCCAAATGCTTGTCCTACCCCAATAAAAGTTCCGCTACCTGGAGAGGGGATTGTGTAAATGGGTAATGAAATAAATGTGGCAGATGTGAAAGGAATATTATTGCTGGATAAAGCCGAATTATTAACTCCGGTAGAATAAGTTATGGGTGTGTTAATATTATTAATTCCATTTGCATTCCAAGTAAAGGCAAGTAAATTATGATTGTTATTGGGTATTACTGCATTGTTGGAGCTTCTCCAATAACCATTGAAATCTGAAAATATTTCGGAAGCGGGGCGTACTGTGTTCTGTGATTTTACAGTAACTATTGTGAATAATCCTAAAACTAAGGCAATCTTATTTTTCATCTTGATTTTAATAGAAGTGCAAATTTAAACTTATTTTTTAATATATTGATTATGAGTTTGTTTTATTTTTGGCATAGATGAGTGCGTCGTAAATTTATCCCAAGGATTAAAAAAGAAATTGAAATGTATGCTTTCATTTCCATGATATATCGAGGTGATAAAGATTTGGAAATTTTGAATCAAGTATCTCATGATATTGTTGAAGAACGTAAAATTAATGGAGATTATAAATCATTAGAAGACTTTATCAGAGGAATTAATATTGGGATTGAAACGATACAGATTCTAATTTTTATCGGAGCATTCCGGTTTTCTTGTAAACCAAAAAATGAATTGCTTGTTGAAGCAAGATTACTATTAATAAATTTTAGACCTGAGAATAGAGGGTTAATGTTAATTGAAGAACCTGTTCAGGAATTTAAACTTCCACAACTGAAAAGAGAATGTTTCGAGGATGCATTTGATGAAATTGAGTTAATTGGATTTCCAGTTTCATGTAGTCCTTTTGATTTATTAAAGACAAAATACAGAGGATCAGTATTTGTGAAAGACTTGTTGAAATTTCCTAAAAGACAAGTAAAAATGTTAGCATATCTTATTTCCAGAAAACACGTTCCAACTAAAAAAGGGACGATGTATTTTGGGACTTGGATTGATGTCAACGGTGATTATTTTGATACCGCACATTTTCCCAATAGTTTAAAGGAATATGATTTTAAGGGAGGTGGTTGTTATTTATTACTCGGAACGGTTGAAGTTGATTTTTACTTTCCTACCATTACTATTCATAAAATGGCAAAGATGCCAATGATCCCTGATCCCCGGTATTCTTATGATAAAGAAAAACAATATGACATTTACCGTCAAATCAAATAGGATGTGAGTATGACTTTTAGGAAACCATATCCTCAGGAACATGAAATTGGACTGCCCAGGAATAAATTTGGATAAAAAATAAAAACCTGAAAATTATTTCAGGTTTTTGAGGCGTATTAATTAATATTTTAGGAATGTAAACACTAAAAGTTTTCTGAACGGTAAACTTTAATACATATAAAAAGATGAAATACAAAAAGTCCCATTAAAGCAAAACAAATAGCTCTACCGGTATCTAATATTGATGATATTAAGAAAATTTCATCTTTGCTTTCTTTATGGTTTAAATTTAAATAGTCAAGAAGTTTATGACTGTATTCAATATAGTTGTCAATAACTCCGAAACATAGGATTACTCCTAAAATACTTATCAAAATTCCAATGAGTGATAATGTTTTCATAGTTTATTTTATATTTTAATATCCTTTGTTATTTTTAAATTCTTTTTCACATTTTAACGAACAGAATTCTTTCTCTTCGGTAATACATTGAAACTTGATACCTTTCTGGTAATCCTTTATGTACTTATAAATTTCAGGTGTATTCCATCCACTTTCCATAATTGTCATTCTTAGACCCGCCACTTCGCCCATAGCCACATAGGTAGGTTTAAGTAATTTTTCTTGAGAAAAAATATTTCCGCACCATTTACATTTTCCGTCTTCATGTCCACAAACCTCAAACGAGGTAACTTCACTCAGGTCTTTTATGTTGTTAAGATCATTTACTAACTGTTCAAACGTTTGAAGATATTCCGGATCTTTCTCTAATCGCAAAAGTTCTTCTTCAGTTGGAGTGTATGAAGTCTTATCCGGTGTTATTTCGGTTGAAAGATTATTTTCAAGATTATTATTTTCTTCAACTTCACTTTCTACAAACGAATCTTCATCAACATCCAACTTTCCTAAATTAGAGAACCTAAAGTTTTGAATACCTTTTCGATCTTCATTGTCATAAATTGTAAGAATAGAGAAAGATATTATTAGATAAAAAAATATATTTGAAAATAACGTAACCTTATTCTCATCATCTTCAGATTTTACAAATGAAAAAAGTAAAACTGACAAAATCTTTAAGACAACTATTATACCTACAAAAGGTAGAAGAAAAGATGTCTTGTAGAGGATATCAAAATCGAAATTTTTGAGATAATTTATGTAACTCATGGTTTAGTAATTTTCTTTATTTTTTGTAGTAGTTCAGCCTTTTGTCTTTGGTACCATCGCCATTTTGGTCATAAAAATCATAATCTTGAAGAATTAACTCTTTTGAATCAACATGTTTAATATAATAACGTTCTCCATCTATGTCTAAAATGTTAGTAGCAGTAGTGTATGAATATGGATAATTCTCAACATTTCCTATTTGCTGACATTGCTGATTGGAAGAATTCAAAATGTAATTTGTCAAGAGGTATTTATTGTTTGTAGTAAATTCATGTATTGCTTCTATTTCACATTTAGCATGATCATAAGAACTTAGGGGAGTGTCGGTTTTACCGTTGAGAATTACCGTTTTGTAACGGTGCCATTTACCGATAAATTGTTGTGATTGATTTTTATTTTCTTCTGTAGTTTCAGAATCATTGTTTGAACATGAACCTAAAAAGATTACTGTTAATAGAGATAAATAAACTTTTTTCATAGTTAAAGTTTTATTTCCTTTCAGTCCCGAAAAAGAGTTGTTAATTAATAAAGAAAGCGTGAGGACTACTAAACTTATTCTATCAGGTAGGTTCTGGTAAACCGTTAGGGTCAAATAAGTAGCAGACCCCCACGCCATATAGATATGACATGAGAGTTGCTAACATATTCCCCCTAATTAAATGTACCAGATTTACCTGAGGAATGTCGTTAGACAAGCGTTCTATGTGTTCGAAATGTATTTGATAGGATTATTTAATCTTATCAATAGCAAATATAATTAGTCTATCATTAAAGTGAAAATTTATTTTCGTAAATGTTGTAGCAAAATATACAAAACTCAAAATTAATCAGTTGAAAGTGTACTTTATGTTAAGTTATTAAGACTTTATATGTACTTTTCGGTACCTTTAAGGTACATTTTTGCCGTAAATCATAAAAGATTGAAATTTAAACCGGAAAATAAAAATCTTTATCTGGGAACATATAACAGTGTTCATTCAATTATAATATAAAAAACAATATTATTTTGCACCGAAAAAAACCGTACCTATTAACAAGCAAGTGCTAGTTTTTTTTGAAAAATTCAAAATTTAAGGTTAAATGGATGGATTAACCTTACTTACATTTACATCATATCAAGTTTTACAGCAACTTTTTTTACTTTCTGTACTGTTTTAGTTGACATTTCAAGTAGTTTTCCAATCTCTCTTAATGTTCTTCCTTTTTTCAGATATTCCAACGCCTTTTTATTTTTTGGTTTATTAATGAAGGTTGCATCACTTTCATTAGACCCGGTGGGACGGCCAAATCGCACATTTCGCTGAAGGGCGATTAATTTTCCGGCGGCGATCCTTTCCCTTAGGTTACTAAGTTCCTGCTCATACAAACTTGAGATTATCGTAATTATGACTTTCCATATAGGGTTTTTCTCTCCATTAGGTCGGGATTGTAGTCCCATGTTTCTTACCACCACATTAATCCCATGCTCCTCAAAGATCTCGAGTGTTTCGAGTACGTTTCTTGTATTACGACCCAAACGGGAAATTTCTTCGACCACTATTTCAGTTATCTGACTCTTTCCCGCAAGATCAATTAAGATCCGTCCGTTCTCTCGGTCTCTAAAATTTACTGTGCCTGAAACTTTGTCTAATAATACCAAATCATATTTATCCGTATCTGCTTCAAAACGATTTCCTGTCTGACCTAAAGTAGAAACTCTATTATATTTAACCCTCATTTTTGTTGTAATTTTAATTTCAGATTAAATTTACGGCGAAATGGACGTTCTGCCTATGCTTTTAGCACTATTTAGCGTTTAAAAACAGATGTAGTTTTTGTTTTAAATTTTAAGACCGCAGAATTGTAAAGAATAATAATTAAATATTGTTGATCAGGAATTGAGTCTGGTTTTTTTCAATTGGAGAGCAGAATAAAATTAAGCACTCAAGGTCCCCGGTAACTGCAGTAAACTGAAGAGCAAAATATTTTTTAGTGCAGGTCCTGTAGAAATCTATAGTTACAATTGTACATGAATTGAATGATCTCCGGATAGAAAATTTATTTTGCTTGTGTGGAGCAAAACAATTCTATCTTCCGGATGTATCAAAATTACTATATATAAAAGAAAGGTGTGAATTAACACCTTTCAAATTGTAGATTATATAACCCCCTGCCCCCCTTGCCTTAAATCCTTCCTCCGTTCCCTCCTCCTAATTACTATGGTTCGATAGGGGGGATAATATCTCAAAATTATTTTTTTCCAGTTTTTCACTAAAATTTCAGAAAAGTGTTATTTAATATTAAACTGGAGAAAAACCTTTAGAATATTTTGATACCCAAAATAAAAATAAAAATTTTTCAATTTTTTTGCCTAAAAATTGAGTTTTTTTGATGACTATGCAGATTTCTTTTTGATGATAAACTCGTCTGCTATTGATAAAGGTAATCCTGAATAAACCAGTGCTGTACATTTATTTCTTAGTGTTCTTGCTCTTCCAACTGCCTGTATTAAATCTGATTCTATTAACTGGAGTTGAATATTTCGGAGATCTTCATTATCAAATGTATTGAACATAAATTTAAATCCATTGTATTCAATTTTTTGATAACGGAACGGTGAGTTGAAGTAATCGAATTCTACTCCCATAAGTTTGGCGAGGAGGAAATATTCGATATTATTACGGTGCGGAGTTCCTACAACCACCAAATCTTTACCACTGAGATAATCATATCCTGAACAGTTCCCGAAATGGATATCTTGGGTTGGATTTTTAAATAATCCTTTAAGTCTTTGAAAAGTAATTACTGTTTGTTCCCCAACTTCTTTACTTACAGTTTCCCCATATCTTTCCAGACCACTTCTTGAACATGAACGTCCGGTATATTGGATGACCTTTCCAACCTGTTCCACATTTCTTATATCAACAGATTCAAATTCAATATTTGGATACAGTTTTTTATAAAAGTCAATTGGAATAGTTGCTGATAGGATAATATTCTTTTTATTTTCCGGTAATTCCTTTTTCATAATGTAATGAATAGAACCCTCATGTTTGATGAAGAATTTACTGTTAAGAAAATCAAACACATTGGTTTCCAATATTCTTTTATCGTCAATAAATTTAAATAAATCATCCTGATCGATATTAAAGAATGGTGTTTCATAGATTCCTTCCTTAATATCTGAAAGATGATTTGCTACTGACTTTAAAGGGGTGTAGAAATACTGCACTCCAGCTATATCTTTGATTGAAGTTGTTTTTATCTCAACCAAAGTATTTAAAGGATCTTCATCGAAAATTACGGTTTTGTGCAAAAGACAATCAGAATTAATTATTCTTTTATGGGTGGATAAAACGGTTATGTCTGGATTATCACACAGATCAAGTTGAGAACAATAATCTATTGCCAACTGTACATCTTCCTTGTTGGAAAGATATTTTCCTTCGGCAATATTCCGTATGATTTTCATTGATTTTTTTGGTAATCCGATCTTATAAAAATATTCAATTTTTTTATTGAGAAAAGAGTCTTTAAACTCAATCGAATCCGGTGAGTAAGTATAATTAACCTTCATTCTTTCCTTTATTTCATTTTTCAAATGGTTGGTAGGTAAGGCAATGATACACTTTTCTACATTTTCAAGTAACCGGGTTTTACCAATGGCGGTTGGTAACGAAAAAATATAAGTTTTACCGGTTTCTTCACTTGAAATAACCTCATTGAATTTTGAAATCATTTTATTTTCTGCTTCTTTGAGACTTATATTCTCTACCGGTGTTATGACCTCGATATGTCCCCGGATATTGCGAACTTCTGTTATAATATCATGAATCTCCTGATCTTCCAGATGGGATGAAAACCTATGAACTGGAATCGGATTATATCCTTTAAGTTTCACATAAGGTAATATGGCAAAATTATTTTTGGTATAATCTGTTTTACCAGTCTTATTAAATTTATTCATGATTGATTTCATCTTCTTTAATCCTCCTCTCACGTACATTAAATTGGTTGCCAACCCAAATAATTCTTGATGATATAACCATTTTCCACTATTGAAATCATTTAATATTTTTATTTTTTCGCACGCCTTATCCCAATTAATTACTTTTTCCCCTGCTATAGAAGTACAATTTAATTTATTATGTGATGCTAAAAAATGTACATTCTTATTATTAGAATATAAGGGTTTACAAAAATTAGCATCAATTGAACTGGTATCTGTAATTCCTCTAGTAAGATTATTATCTCTGGCAATTGTATTTATATCAATAAATTGTATGAAATATTCTAAAGAAAGGGGAATTTTATTAGTTATATGAACATTCGTACCACCATAGAAAATCCTAGAAGGGTTTTTACAGTTAGGATCCGTGTAGAATAACTTTTCCAAAGTAATCAAAATCTTTGTATAAATTCTCTTACATGTAATGGGGGTGTCAAAAAAGAGAACCACCCTGAATTTATGCAGATGTTCCGAACTACTGAACGTATCGTAATGAAGATTTGGGATAATATCAAATTCTTTGAATTTATAATACACTTCATCTAGTGTTATTTCTCCTTTATCGAAGTCCATTCCAATTATCGAAGAGTCAATCCAGTTATTATCATTTATTAATCCTGAAAATGTACCACCACACCAACTGTGTGCCTCTGGCTTTAAAATTAGTTTCGAAAATTCTTCTATTGTTGATTTTATCGGAATCATTGAATTATAAATAGTTTTAAACAAACCATCCTCTATTTTTTCGTTGAATATTCTGTTACTTACAGAATATTTAAATGTTTTTTCTTCCATTTTTTATTTATTTGGAAAGTTTATGAAGTGGAAAACCACTCTTAATAAAAATATAACCGCAAAAAATTGAAAAACCAAAAAAGACAATAAACTTTAGCAGTTTTTAGCGTTTCTTGTTTATTTTCCAAACAGTCGCTACATTTAGGGTTTAAATTTTCAGCATGAATATTATTGTCACTGCCCTTCCTCAATGTCCAAAGGAAGAACTGAATGAAGTTGTAAAATTACTTAACACTGTTCCCGGAACGGTAAAATTTATAAAGGGAGAAACAATACCCACCGAAATACTTCAACTACAGATTAAGGATTATTCTTTGCAAAAACGTTTATCCTTCGGACAGTATTGGGAAATCCTCAATATGTACAGGATTATTAATAAAATCCCAACCGATAATTATGCTGTATTAATATCACCAAATAAACATGATGAGAATTGGTTCAGTGGTTTTAACGGTCATAATATATTTGTGGATTCTAACGATTGGGAATATTTTTCTGATAAAGATTCAAAGTATGGGATAGCCTTTCAAATTGTCGAGAATATTATTCAGTCTTTAATGAAATTAAATATCGATAATATTTATACTGAACCTAATATCCATAAGGAATCCATAGGTTGTATTAATGATTTTTGTGGTAACAAGAAAGACATCATGTTTAAACTTCGTCAGGGGTATATCTGTGACTCGTGTGTACAGAGAATTTTGAGTGAAAATATTGATATTGTTGTTATAAGCCATTTGAAATCAATTATAGATTCTATACGGAATTCGATGGTGGATAATTTTAGTTTAATTCTAAACCAGATTCCAAAAGAACCGATATGTGTGGATGAAAAAGGAATACTTACGATAGGAAAACATAAGATCAGTCTGGGTCCCCAACCTAAATCTTTATATTACCTTTTTCTGAATCATTTAAATGGTATTCTAACAAATAAATTAGACGAATATAAAGAAGATCTGACTGAAATTTATGTTCAGATAAAATATCCACCAACAAAGTCTTTAAAGAATAGAGATAAGGAGGAGATTAAAGATCATATTTTAGTTTTAAAACAGAAAGAGGTTGATGAAATCGTAAAGAAATTATTTGAAAACGATTATGGGTATAAAAGATTTTTAAAAGAAAAAAATTCTATCAATAAGGAAATTAATCAGACTGTCGGTGAGAAATTAGCGGAGTTCTACATGATCAATACTTTCGATGATTCTGTTGATAAATACTATAAAATCAATATTCAAAAGGAGATTATATCAATGGATCAGAAATACATTTTAAAGAAAGGCAAAACAAAATAATCGTCATTTTTGTAACGTTACAAAACGAGGTTTGTAATGTAATTTGTCTTCACATTTTTTGGTGACCCCTGTTACTTTGCATCATAATATTTAAACAATAATATCATGCACAAAGAAACATTTACAGCAGGGGTAGTTTTGCCGTTATTTAACAGAGTAACCAAATTATCATTAAATCAAATTGAAATTCCGGAAGAATGGGATGAGTTATTTGACAGGAAAGAAAAGAAACAGTTCATTAAAAAATTACAGGAACAGTTTGAGAAGACAGGATGTTATATTCCTCTGGTTGTCTTCAGGTATAACGATAAATATGTCATTGTAGATGGTGTTTTAAGATTTTTAGCGTTACAGGATTTAAATTTAAACCAAATCGACTGTATAATTATTGAAAAGACACCCAACTCGAAAGACCAAGTCAAAGATTGGATTATTGAATTTAATCTGAAATCGGTTCCAACTGTTGAGGAACGCAGAAGATTACTCTCTCACTATTTGAGAGTGGTAGATGGTAATGAAGAGGATGAAATTTCATGTAATGAAAAGTATGGATTCGTTTCTGAACAATATGGCAGAGGATGGGGACGAAATAATGTTATTACGGCAAAAAGATCATTGGTCTTCGATAACGAAAATCCGGAGAATGCCCTTAATCTTTCTACAAGACTTTTAGAAAATGAAATATCATTCGACAGAGCAAAAAAATGTCTTGATATTTTAGCAGATCCAAAAAATAATTATGACCTCCAAAAGGAAAATGAGGCTAAAATTCTTGAAGGATATATCAGTAAAAACTATGACTTAAAAAAAGCAGAGTCAATGATGCGTCAATACAATACTAAAGTTGATAGGGGAACATCTGAAATCACTGTTTTAAATGATATTTCTTCAGACAGATATTTAATACTTCCCGGTAACAGTCTGGATACTCAGTTTCCGGAAGGAACATTGATCAACGGTATTTTTACCTCAATTCCTTATTTCAACCTAATAGAATATGGAAAAGATAATATTTCGAAGGGAAGTAGAGATATAGGATCTGAGTTGGAAATTGGAAGAGAGAAAAAACGTGAAGATTTCGTAGAAAATATTGTTGATGTTATGAAAATAGGGGCAGATCATATGACTGAGGATGGTGTTATCATTATCAATCTCCATGATACCTATAAAGGTTCAATTTGTGTTGGTGTCGTTGCGTTATTGATTTTAGAGATGCAGAAGGCTGGTTTCTTTTTTATTGATCAGATTATCTGGCAAAAATCAAATCCTAAGCCCCAAAGTAACGAAACTTCACGTTTTACAAATTCATACGAATCTATTCTTATATTTTCCAAATCACCGGATTATTACTACGATCAACTGAGAATATTTGATCCAGAAAAATCAGCAACCGTTAAAAGTGGTTGTTCAGAACAGGGAAACAAAGGTTTGGGCAAAAAGAAATCATATCATATTTCTAATCCCTATAAAACGATGAGAAATTTCCTATGTGATAACGACATTGAACAAATTTTAAAGTTAAATATCTCAAAGGAGAGATCACAGAAGGATGGTCTTCAGAATGGGTTTTTCGGGTCGTTTCCAACCTTGCTACCCATTCCATTTATCTTATCATTTTTTCCTGAAAACGGGACTGTATGGGATCCCTTCGGCGGAACTGGAACAACAGGAAGAGCGGCATTGATGCTGAACCGTAAAGTGATTATCAGTGAACTGTATGAAAAAAACGTTGCCAAAATCTCAGAAATTCTTGAAAAGGGTGTTTCTGAATATGATGAAAATGAATATTCTTCTTTGAGAAAAGATTTTCTTTCCTCAGATGATCAAATTGATCTTGCTGCCTAAAGGTTTTCAATAACCATCAGGAAATTTTTATTTACCGTTTCCTATAATTTAATCTAAACTTTTATCAAATTTTTTAATTCACAGATTTTGTGAACAGAATAAGTCATGTCTTGAATTTGGGTATGGTTACATTGAAAAAACGTAAATTTTTAACTGCCGCTTTGGCAAAATCAAAACAAAGGCTTAGCATTGCGATGCCTTTGTTTTCAAAATAATATCAAAACTATGCAAGAAAACAGATATATGGATCTCAATTCATTAATAAAATATATCCCTTTCACAAAGGCAACGATTTACTCAAAAGTAAACAGAAATCAAATACCATTTAAAAAAATTGGAAAAAAACTAATATTCAGTAAAGAGGAGATTGACCGTTGGATTGATGAAGGCGGAAAAATGAAAAAAGAAGTGAAAATTCCGGTTTTAGTGGTTTAAATTTAAATATTTTCAAAAATGGCAACATGTAGTCTCGTACTCGACAAAAGAGTTAAACTGAAAAATAATAATTATAATCTAAGCATCCGTATTATTGAAGGTAAAAATCAATTGTATCTCAATATCGCAAAACTAACAGAGGTACAGTATTCTCATATTTTTGATAAAAAGAATATGGAGGAAAAATCAGTAGAATTCCGCCATGAATGCATTAAACGGGTTTCTCAAGCTGAAAAAATAATATCTGAACTTGATTTTTTTGACCGGAATAAGATTAAAACTAAGTTTTTCAATAAAGATACTGATTTAAAAAATGAACAGATTTTTACCTCTTTAAAACTATCAGACTTATTTACACGGTACATTTCAGAAAATGAGCATCTGAGTTTTAGAACTATTAAACATATGGAGCATTCCCGGAATGTTTTTTTGAGAGGAAATTCCGGGATTAGTATTACCGAGATTGACAAAGAGTTTTTAGTAACTAATGAAAAAAAGAGACTTAGGAAAGGAACGTCTATATCATCCATTAATTCCAATTTACGGGATCTCAGAACGGTTATCAATTACTTTTGCAATAAAAAGAAAATAATACCAAAAGATTATGTTTATCCTTTTTCAGCAGAAGGATATAAGATTACAGAATATATTCCCAAAAAATATGTGTTGTCAAATAAAGAAATTGAAAAGATCGTAAATTTTAAAAATTTTGCAAATCCTGAAGAAGAATTTGCAAGAAATATTTGGGAACTTCTTTACCGTTGTAATGGGATCAACTTTGCCGATTTATTGAGATTGAGGTGGGAACAGCAAAATGGAAAATGTTTTGTGTTTTTCAGGAAAAAAACTGAAAAAACAAGAAAAAATTTAAAAAAGGATGTTGTTGTTCCTATTGACAGGAAGCTGGAACTATTGCTACAAAAAGTAGGTGATAGAAACAGTAAATTTGTATTGGGTTTTCTAAAAGAAGGATATTCAGAGCAGAACTTTGATTATTATAATCGTAAACTTAGAAAACAGATTAATTATTCACTATCGGAATTATCAGAAAAATTAGAACTTTCCGTTCCTTTGAAACTCAAGACCGCAAGAGATTCCTATGCGTCAGTTTTAAAAAGAAGTGGGGTTTCTATTGATAAAATATCAGAAATGTTATCCCATTCCAACACTAAAACTACTCAGCATTATTTAGACTCAATGGATTTGGATACGGTTTTTGAAATCAACAGTCATTTGATTTAATTAAAAATAATATTACGAGTTTAAAATGACTTATGATTTTGAAAAGTTCTTGCAATATTCTTGCAACAGGAATAAAAAAACACTTACGATCCTCGTAAGTGTTTCATTTTGTGGCTCCTCCTGCTGGGCTCGAACCAGCGACCCTCTGATTAACAGTCAGATGCTCTAACCAACTGAGCTAAGGAGGAATGTCCTTTGTTTTAAGTGGTGCAAATATAGGACGAATATTTATACCCTGCAAATATTTTTTTAAAATTTTGTAAAAATATTATAGTTTTCCGGCAAAGATCTTGAAGATGTCGCTTCCGAAAATCAGTAACATCAAGCCTAACAGGAAGATAACACCAATCGTCTGTGCATTTTCTAAAACTTTCTGAGGAACAGGTTTACCCATAATCATCTCATAAATAGTGAAAATAACGTGTCCTCCATCCAGTCCTGGAATAGGAATAAGGTTTAGGAATGCCAGCCAAACCGAGAACATCGCAGTAAAGCCCCAAAATGCAGCCCAATTGATGGAAATTTCTCCGTTTGCATTTTTATCTACCGGCATGTTTTTTACAATAGCAATCGGTCCTCCTACATTTTTGTATCCCTGAATTTTAGAGTTAAACATAATTTTAAACTGCTTCACCTGCATCGTTAAAGACTCAATAGATCTTTCAAAACCTCTGGGAATAGATTCCCCGAAAGAATATTTTTTATCTGTAATGAAGTTTGCTAATGCTTTCTGATCTACACCAACACCTAATTTTCCGTTTTTGTCAACAGATGCAGCAATTGTTTCAGGTTTTCCGTTTCTTACAACTTCTATGTTTACTGTCTTTCCTTTATTTTCAGATAAAGAAGAACTTACTTCATCAAAATAAGGTGTTTGTTTTCCGTTAATCGCAACAATTTGGTCTCCTTTTTTAAGCCCGGAAGCCTGAGAAGCAGGAGTTGCCAGAGAATCGATAATCATAGGAAATCTCGGCGTAATATAAAGTTTAGCCTCTCTTTGTTTTAAAACTTCTGCAACGCCATCCTTATTAACAGGAAAAGTTACTTCTTTTCCGTTTCTAAGTACCGTTACATTATCTCCCAAAAGAATATTGATGGAAGCATTTTCCAGTCTTTCAGCAGGTTTTCCGTCGATATTAATGATCTTATCACCATTCTGGAAACCCATTTTTTTTCCGGCTTCCGTAACTCCGATTCCGTTGTTGAATTTGGTAAGATCTGTGTATGTTTCACCGTTAAAAAGTGAAAGACACGAGTAAATTAACCAAGCTAAGAAAAAGTTCACCGTAACACCGCCTAACATGATGATCAGCCTTTGCCAAGCCGGTTTTGCGCGGAATTCCCATGGTTGTGCAGGCTGCTTCAACTGTTCGGTATCCATGCTTTCATCCACCATTCCGG
>Ga0209911_100153_pt1 | contig 26811 bp, 25 predicted proteins | sample FECB21metaG_FD_188301 | JGI IMG/M metagenome (GOLD analysis project Ga0209911, IMG submission 188301) | Cyanobacterial communities from the Joint Genome Institute, California, USA - FECB-21 (SPAdes) (version 2) | ecosystem: Environmental > Aquatic > Thermal springs > Hot (42-90C) > Microbial mats...
GAAATCCAGTGGCAGAAAGCGGTACTGATGGAAACAGCCTGGTTGTTGAGGAGCTGGATGAGGTGAAAGTCTCACGTCCAGTTTTGAAGAAGAGGTAGGGAAAGTGATTTCCCTATCGACTTTAACCAAAATTTAGCCCGAACACCAATGATTATTCTAATTGCAGTAACGGTTGGAGATATTCTGACAAATTTAATTATTGGAGGAGGGTAAGAAGGCAGTCGGCAATCGGCAGTCGGCAGTGGTAAAAGAATTTTTATGGAGTAAGTATATGGAGGATAAGAAATATCGTAAAGTAAATGCGACTTTAGGTAAACAACCATCAATCGGACCGTTTCCCGCAGACCAGTTAATTCCTTGGGCAATCATCAGCGGTGTTTCCTATTATCTTGCTCACGGTTTATTAAGACTAAATTGGGTTTGGACTTGTGCAATTGCAGCTTGGGGAATAGCAACATGGTGGATTCTTACAGCCAATGGCGCTTGGCGAATTTTATCTAAATTTGTTGCAACTCCAAATTGGACAAGAGTTCGTATGAGGTATGAGGCAGTCGGCAGTCGGCAGTCGGCAGTCGGAAGGAGAAAGAGAAGAAAGGGAGGTGGTTGAAAATTATTATGTTGAGGTTTGGATGGAGCGAATTAATGCACGTATCATTCTACCGAGTGATTCACATTCTTCTAATATTGGATTCGCTACATCTGATGTTGCTAACTTAACCCGAATACTTAATATAAGATGTGTTTCTAGTTCTTTTAAGGAACCTTGAGCTATTCTAAGAAATTGAGCATATTCCCCTTTTGAATTTCTTCCATATCCCTCAGCTATATTTGCTGGCACAGAAACAGCAGCACGTTGAATTTGTGACGACATTCCATATATTTCTTGCTTCGGATAATTCCTAGTTAGTAAATAGCATTTTTCCGCAATATCCATGCCCTTCTGCCAAACTCGTAAATCTCTATAAGAACGTATTTCGCTGCTATTCACTGTAAGTTTCCTTAAACCCTTTCTCCATTATCCCTTATGAACTACCTACTTTTAAAACAAAATTACTACTTTCTTCTTTTTCCGACTGCCGACTGCCGACTGCCGACTGCCCTCCCATGAAAGTCCGATTGACACCTCTTGAAGATGCATTTGCGCTAGTCACCATGTTGCAAATAAATCTACAAGGTAGGTCAGTGGGAGCTTATCTTCTACGCAAGGGAATTGACAACTATATAATTCAATTTGGATTTGAATGTACGGGTATTCATTTCACTTTGCGGACAGAACAAATTGACCCAGTTTTTAATGCAATTGAATCGGGATTAAAAGATTTACCACCTGGAGAACGTTTAACTATCCGTCTGAGTTCTTTTACTGACGACACCACCAGACAGCAGCAACTAAAAAATTTAAGCGACACCGCACCCAACAAAGAATTGCAATTTCTCTTAATGGGAGAACGATTACGAACACAACAACTGACAGAAAAAGGAGTTCGCAAACCAAAAAAACTACACCTTTATTGCACCTACACCATTGAAACGAATAGCACGGGTACAACTGATGCTATCGAGAAAATTCTCTCAAAAGTAGAACGTTCTTGGAAATCTTTTACCGGAGAAATCAACGAACTTCAATTTATTGCGATCGAACGACTAATACACACATCTTTTACCGACGGATTTCAACTATGGGAACAGTTAATCTCAAACAAAATGGGGCTAGATATCCGCCCTTTAAACGCCGAGCAACTTTGGTCAGAACTTTGGCAGCGATTTAACAACACACCACACCGTCCAATTCCACAACTTTTAATTCTCGACGACAACGGACTCCGTGAGGAAATTTATTCGGATATAGCCCCTACATCTTTTCTCATGGAGTCTTCTGATTCGATTCCCATCGCTGATAGACGTTGGGTGCATCTCAAAAATAAGTATATTGCAACCCTTACCTTCGTGGATAAACCCGGTGGTTGGGTTGATAAGGAACGACAACTTCGTTATTTATGGGAGGTTTTATCTAGAGAGCGAGTTTACGACACTGAAATTTATTGTCAGCTGATGCGAGCGAATGAAACTTTGGTCAAAACCAATATGCAGCGTTTGACTAAACAATCAAATACATCTGCTGCATTAGCTCAAGATAAAAACTCGGTTGACGTAAAATCTTTACTCAACATTAAAAAGTCCATCGCTGCACAAGAAGAACTTTATGAAGGTTCTGTTCCAATTCACGTTGCAACGGTATTTTTGGTGTATCGCCACACTCGCGAACAATTAGATGAAGCTTGTCGTTATTTACAATCGTGCTTCCTACGTCCGGCTTGGGTTGTAAGAGAAACCGAATACCCTTGGCGAATCTGGTTACAAACTTTTCCCATCGTTTGGGAACGGTTGATGACTGCACCTTTTAATAGAAGGTTAGTTTACCTAAGCGGCGAAGTGCCGGGATTAATGCCGCTTGTACGAACTAAAGCTGGTGATGATAATGGTTTTGAGTTAATTGCAGAAGAAGGAGGAACACCAATTGAACTAGATTTGTATAATCAACATAAGAACTTGGGACTATTTGCAACCACCCGTGCAGGTAAAAGTGTTTTAGCTTCTGGAATCCTAACGAGCGCACTAGCACATGGAATGCCAGTTGTAGCAATGGATTATCCGAAGCCAGATGGAACCAGCACCTTTACAGATTACACCCGATTTATGGATAAAGATGGGGCATACTTTGATATTGGGTCCGAATCAAGCAATTTGTTTGAATTACCAAATTTACGTTCTCTTCCTACAAAATTGCAGCAAGAACGGTTTGAGGATTATAAAGATTTCCTCGCTACTGCAATCATGGCAATGATTATAGGTGGTAGAGGTAAAAATACGCAATCTCAAAATATCAGTGATGCGGTGCGTTCAATTATTGCTCTGGCTTTAAAAGCATTTTTCTCAGATGATTTAATTCGCGATCGCTATGCCGCAGCCTATACTAATGGCTTTGGTTCCGATGAATGGTTTGCAATGCCTACATTGCACGACTTTTTAAGTTTCTGTTCTCATGAACGTTTGCAGCTATCTGATAACACAGGGGATAATAAAGCTGCTTTAGAAACAATAAAGCTGCGTCTGCGATTCTGGCTTTCATCGCGAGTTGGACAAGCTTTAGCACAACCTTCTACTTTCCGCAGTGATGCACGTTTACTTATCTTTGCTCTGCGTAATTTATCCAACGATGAAGATGCGGCTGTTTTAAGCTTAAGTGCTTATAGTGCGGCGTTACGTCGAGCCTTGGCTGCTCCGGCAAGTATCTTTTTCATTGATGAAAGTCCAATTTTATTTGAATATGACTCAATTGCGGCTTTGGTTGGTAGGTTGTGTGCAAATGGTGCAAAAGCAGGAATTAGAGTAATTTTATCTGCCCAAGACCCAGATACGATTGCAAAATCTCCATCTGGCTCAAAGATATTTCAAAATTTAACTACTCGGTTAATTGGACGAATTCAACCCACTGCTGTTGATAGTTTTACGACGATTTTGAAATATCCAATTGAAATTATTGCTCGTAATGCGACTGAAAGTTTTTTTCCAAAGAAGGAGGATTTGTACTCACAATGGTTGCTTGATGACAACGGGGTATTTACTTTTTGTCGTTATTATCCAGCACCTATTTTGTTAGCTGTTGTGGGGAATAATCCAAAAGAACAAGAGCAAAGAACGCTTTACTTATCGAAGTATCCCTCAAAATTTGTTGCGCTAACGGAGCTTTCTAAACAATTAATTTAAACCAGATAACCTTTTAGGCGTAAGTCGGGATGAAATCTAAAATGAGAGTTTTAATATTAGGAGGAGTTTTTACAATTGCAACAATTGGTATTGGGAGTAGCGCCTATGCTTTAGAAATACATAACCCTTTAGCCGCATTGCTTGATCAATTGCAAGAACAAACTGGTTCTGTGAACAAATATATTTCCTCAACCATCTCCGGGAAATTAGATGATTTATCGCAATCTTTGCAAGGGGATTTACAAGCAGTAATCTCAGAAGCTACTGGTGTATTGGGTTTGCCGGATACGACAAAAGTTAGAAATGAGATTGAAGAAATAGCTGCCTCGGATGATAGTGCAGTGAATGGTGTTGATAAAGCAACCAATGAAGTAGACCGACAAATAACCCGTGCTAATTCCGATACTAGCTTGAGTAAAGACGGTCAAGAAAATATGAAAGCACAAGTTGAAAAAACTCAAACGTCAATTGAGACAGTCTCCGTATTTTCTGATGCTGCTCAGAATGATGTTGTTACTCAAAATGTGATGAAACGTATTGCCCAGCAAAATACTCAAATTACAGGTATTTTGGGAGCAATGCGAACCGATGGGTTGAAATCTAAACAATCTCAAGATTTGGCGAATCTTAATTTGACTAATATTTCACGTTCTTTAGACGGGCAAAATCAGTCACGCCAAAAAGAAGTTGTTGGTCAAGGTTTTAGTAACTTGAGAACTGCATCACAGGCGAGATTGTTTTAGTTGAAAATGTACCCGTATGTTCTACTCGTACCTGAAATACGAACTCGTCCTTTGTCAAACTCAACCAGAGAATCCTGGTCAAGCAGCTTCTACCATCACCGAGGACGGAATAGCAGCTAGCGAAGCTGTTGCACAATCGATTGATAAGCTTTGGGATGACGTTTTAGGTGGGGGATTATATAGTGCGATCGCAAATCTTGGAATCTTCTTTGCAGTTGGCACTCTCCTAATTTTCATAGTCCAATGGACTAAGGAAATGATTGACGGTGATAGTTCAAAGGGATTTACCGAACTAATCTGGACAATCGTTGTCATAGTTCTACTTGCTAATAACGGTCAACAATTAATCGCTGTAACTAAAGGCTTGAGAGGAATAATAAACCAAACCAATCAAACTCTTTTGGTTTCTACCTCTGCTTCTATCCAACTCCAAGAAGCATACCAACTAGTAATGCTCAAAACGGGGAAAACAGACGCAATTGAGTCGCTGATTAATCAATGTAATACCATTGCTGACCCAACCCAACAAACCGAGTGTTTACAAAATGCAGCCCGACAAGCAAAGCAAATTGAAGCGGAAGCTGAAGCTAATAACCGCCCATCTTGGCTATCAAATGCCAGTGATTTTTTCAACACCAATATTTTTCAGTTAGCAGTTCGTGGTTGGCTACTTGCACTTGCAGCAGCCTTTCAATGGATAATCGAAATTTGTATGTTATTGACCGCACTATTAGGACCGCTGGCGGTGGGAGGTTCATTACTTCCTGTTGGTCAAAAAGCTATTTTTGCATGGTTAACAGGTTTCTTCTCGGTGGGAATGATTAAACTTTGCTTCAATATAATTTCCGGTTTAGTTGCCACTATGGTCTTGAATGCTGACAATAACGACCCAATGATTTTTGCATTTGCAATTGGTCTTCTTGCACCAATTTTATCTGTAGTTTTAGCAGCAGGTGGCGGATTAGCAGTTTTTAGAAGTTTTTCTAGTATTGCTAGTTTTGGTCTTTCTACATTTGTAACAAGAATTGTTGGAAGGCAGTAGGCAGTCGGCAGTCGGATAAGAAAAAAGATAAAAAATATGACTATTTCAGATCAAGATTTGAGTTCAAATACTCCAGAAGTAAAAAAATTACGGTTTTTAAATCGCTCTTCAAAAAAGTTATCAACTGGCGATACTTTAGCATTATTTGCAGTTGGGACTTTTGGTTTACATTTAATAACATTTTTTCTGCTTATATTACTCTATGGTTCTTATTCACAATTAAACAAAAAACCACCTCCTTCTCTAGTGCAATTGGAAACAGGTAAAGCAATTCAAGTTGCAGCGTTAGGAAATCGCGATCGCACAAAGCAAGTAATATCTCGTTTTGTTTCCGATACTATGACTTTGATGATGAATTGGTCAGGAACATTACCACCGGACACCGTTGAAGAGAATGCTAAACCATTACAAGATAAGGGTGTGGATATTGGACAGCATGAATCAAGGGGAAGTAAAGTACCATTAGGAGCATGGCAAGCATCCTATGCATTATCGTCAGATTTTCGTTCTGAGTTTTTAAAGAAGCTGGCTTCAATGACACCACCGGGGGTTTTTAAAGGTACAACCCAAGTCGTTTTAATTCCGCTATCTATTCAATCTCCTACCAAAATTGAAGAAGGAAAATGGAAAGTCAAAATGATTGCAAATTTGAATGTATTTGACCAAACTAATAATTTAGGAGAGGTAATCCCGTTTAATAAAGAAATATTTGTTAGAGCGGTAGTTGCTCCCTCTTCACCTGTTAATACAAGTAATTTAGCTGAAGTAATTTATCAAGTACGTGCTAGTGGATTAGAAATTTATGCAATGAGAGATTTATCGGAGGAGAATTTATAATGAATGAGCATTCAGTTGAGAATGACTTAAAAAAGTCAGATGAACCCGATAGTGATTGGAATGAAGCAAGCTTTGCTAAACTACTTGGTTTTCATGATGGAAATCAAACACAAAATCAACCTGAATTTAGTGAAGAAGAGGAGATTAAACCAGAAGAAATACAGAATCAAACCGATGCTCCAAATCCAATTGCAACTCAAGAATTATTTGATGACCCTCAAGTAGGAAAGACTCAACAAAATTTTTACAGCAACCCTTTTGCTAAGTTTGGCACTGTCGGTTTGGTAATGCTGGTTGTATTCGGTTCTGCTGCTACAGTTTTGAATAGCATCATGTCGGGTAGTCCTAAAACTGCACGAACAGCACAATACTCGAAACAATCCAAACCCAAAGTAGAAATTGCTGATAACAAAGAGGAAAATGAAACCGGAAAGTTAAAAGCAGAATTGGCACTATCAACTCAAGCAGAAAAAATCAAATCTGTAGAGCGTGCTAAAAGTCCTAAAACTATTGTAAGCAAACCCAAAGTTAAAACTAATAAGGAGCCGAATTTACCACCCGTAACTCGAACAACTCCAACAACAGAGCCGAACTTACCTGTTCGGACTCAAATAGTTTCAAGACAATTGCCTTTATCTCAAGTTCCTTATATACCCCGTCTTCAACCTCAAACTGTAAGATATAATTCTCCTCCAGGCACTCCAGCAGCAAGGCAATTCCAGCCAGTTGCAAACAAAGTAAGCCAACCAATTAGTACCCCTACCGAAGAAAAGGCTGACCCGATGGAAGAATGGGCCAAAATTAGTAGTTTGGGAAGTTATGGAAGTAGTGAAATTACGACAAATATCGATGAGCAAAACAAAGGTAGTACGGTTGATACCGTAACAGTCGAACAACAAAAACCAGTAATTCCTTCAGCAACTTTGGTTTCAGCAGTCCAGACTACACAAACATTAAATACGGATGAATTAGAACCGCTTCATAGTGAAGAAGCCTCTATTATTGGATACCAAAATAATTATCAACTAACAGTAGGTACATCTGTTGATGGAAAACTATTAACCCCTTTGATTTGGAGTGAACATTTTACTAACAATAATCCAAATCTAAAATCTAAAAATAACTCCAAAAGCAAAAAATTTGTCATAGAACTGCAACAACCATTAACTACGGGAGAAGGCTTAGTAGTTTTACCACCCCGTTCTCAAGTAGTAGCCCAAATTAATAACATCGCTAGCGGAGGATTTGTTGAACTCCAAGCAACCCAAATTTTGATCAATGGAGAAGAATATATCCTTCCGCCAAATTCAATTACGATTCGTGGCACTAATGGTAAGCCTTTGATTGCATCTCGTTTGAACAGTAATAAGGGAGAAATTGCACGGAGAGATGCACAAATATTTGCTGTAAGTTCTCTGGCTAAAGTCGGTAAAGTTATTAATCAGCCAAAGGAAGAACAAAGATCAACTAGCAGCGGATTTGGTGGTACAAACTCTTTTTCTTCTGTCAGAAGAAGTCGAGAAAATATTTTAGGAGCAGTTTTAGAAGGGGGATTTGAACCATTAACTCAGCAAATTCTCAAACGCAACCAGCAAGCATTACAAGAACTACAACAACAAGAAGATGTTTGGTATGTCAAAGCTGGTACGAATGTGCAGGTATTTGTTAATCAATCTTTTCAATTTTAACTAGGGGCAGCCGTTATTATTATTTTACAGTGGAAAACGACAATTGCTTGCTCTGTATTGTTACCTCTTATAAATTTATCGCCTGTAATTGCAAGTGAAACAAAACAGAGCGTAAAACAAATTCCCCAAGGTATTGCTACTGGTCATAATTCCCAAAATATACCCAAAATTGAATTATCGCCGGGGTATGGAGTAAATATTTCATTTATTAAAAGTGGTGAAATTGTAGAAAAAGTTTGGCTGGATAATCCGGCGATCGCAACTCTCGATGTTGACGGCTGTTTATCCGCACAAGGAAGAGAATGCAACCAAGAAGGCGCTACAGTCATACATTTACGACGAATAAAACCGCTAAAAATCACACAATTACCAAATTCCAGTACAAGCTTACTCACTGCCATCGCAAAGGGTAAATCAGGAAGGAAGGTATATTTATTTCAAGTAGCAATGGGAGATGAAACGCCTAATTATCATACTCTGGAAATTATACCTGATATCAAAATAAATCCAGAAACAACTCAGTTTTCTAATATTAAAAATAATCAGGAATTACAGCAAATTATTAAAGGATTAAAGATTGTTAATACACGAGAATTAATTAATAGAGAATCTCGTTTATGGTCTAGAATAGAAAATTTCCTAATCAAAATAAGAATGGGAGAATCTGTAAATAGTGCTGCTCGTAAAAGTGGCATTTCAATACGGTTAGTTAATCGGTTAATTGAACTCGGAAGCAAATATAATTCGTAATACCCTTCCCTACGGGACACCTTGCGGTGAACGGGAACACATCCGGTGAACGTAATTCGTAATTTTTTAACATCATGAAAATAGTAAAAAAACATTTAATTTGTGCTTCCCGATTAAGCTTATCACTATTAATTTTTGGTGCTATTCTCATTACATGGCAGCAAAAATCGATATCTAATCCTTCTTCAGCACACTCCCGAATTCCTACGGTCGAATGGCAGAACACTCGCTTACCAGATTGGAATCAAATTACGTTTTCTAAAATGCCAGCGATTACCGCAGGAGGCTCATTCCAAGCACCAAATAATGTTACCTCTGAATTAGGATATGACCCATCTCGTAGTTGGAATATAGGTCAAACATTTAATTCATTTACGATGCTGGGTGATTTTCAGGATTCTTTTAAGCTTCAAGAATTTTCACTTGCTGATATTTCTCAAATTGCTAACTCAAATTTACAAGAAACTAGCTTAGATAGTTTTGGTGTCATCAAATTTCAAAGTATAGATAGTTTGGTTAAGGCAATACCGGATTTAAAAGAATGGACAATAGTAAGTGTCAAACCAATTATAGATTTACTATCACAAAATTTATCCCAGTCATTTAACGTAAACCAAACTATCGGTAATTTACTCAATAAGTCTCCCCACCTGGGTAAGTTGAATTTTGAATCTTTGAATTTAGCATCCTACAATATCGATTCAATTCCAGGATTATCTACAACTCCTATTGCTAGCTTTGATAAATGGCAAGGAGTTTACATTGATCAAGTACCAGGATTAAGCGATGTACCATTTTCCCAATTTCCTAATCCTGCTAACCCTGTAGGAATAGAAGTTGGGATAGTAGATGTTGCTTTTGCAACCGACGAACAAAAAAGAAATTTAACAGTTTCTGGTAGTAATAAAGAAGGGTTTGCAGTACCCTGTGAGCAAGATTGCGCTCATATTGAATTATCGGGTTCTCCTGCTATTAAGGGTAAAGCTTGGATTAGCGGTAAATATCAGTTAGTTAAAGGTGGAAAAGGTATTCTTGGTTCGGTTAATGGTGGTAGAGAGCCAACAGGTAGAAATTTATTTGGTGATGCTTTTAAAGTTGCTGTATGGGATGTTTCGGAAGTTGATGGAAAGATATCTCAATCGTTATTTTTCCGAGTTTGTATACGGAATAATTTTGTGGACTTGGGATGTACACCATACTTTATCGGTCCGGTTCCGTTTATGACTTATAGGGAGAAGGAACTAATATTTCTAGGAACTATTGATTCCAAGAAAAACGGAGTTTCTACTCCCACGGGTTTAAAAAGTAGTGGATTTACTTTTAATAATTCTCCAATCATTGAGGGTGAGAAAGAAAATAACCTATCCAATTTGATGCCAGTTTCAAAAGAAGATTGCAACAATATTCATTCATCCGGTACTAATCTTGATGCTTTAAGTTCTGCATTATCAGACGTAGAAGATAACTACAATTTTGTGGGACAGAGGGTTTGTGATAGTTCGGGCAATTGCGGTAGAGCGCTTGGTGCAATGCGCTTGATGTCCAATCGTCCCGACGTGCGAAAAATTATTGCAAATAAATCCGGTGGAAGAAAATTTTTAGAAAAATTGGATGCAGGAGAAAAAGTTACTTCTTTGGAGATGACACAGTACTTTTCACCGCAAGAACAGCACTCTTTAATGGAATCAGAAACCAGCAATTTACTATCAACAGCATCGCAGCAAACTGACCCAACTACAGGTAACCCTTTTACTGGAGATAGATTAGTTGAACGTGCGTCTCAAATGCATTTTGCAGGTGTAAATATTCCAATTAATTCACAAGTTAGTGATGTAAGTAAAGGCATGAGGGTCAAAGAATATGGGGAAAAAGCGAATGCTAAATATAAGCAGAATTTAAAATCAATGGATTGTTTATCAGGTTAATCATGCAACCAAATATTTATCAAATCTATAAATTTAAGCTAAGTAAGAATCGAGTTATTACTTTAATTATATTTATAATAATAATGATTTTTACTGTATCGGCTTTACATACAAGTTTATCTAAAAATAACCCTAGATTAACTTGGGAGAGGGCAGAAGGAATTGTGCCACAATCTCTTCTAAAACAAGTTCTATCTCAAAAATCAACTCGTTATTTAAATATTTCGTCAATCAAAGTGATGCGAATTTCATCCCAAGGTGCTGATAACTTATATCTTTTTGATTATGGTTCACCTCAACTTTGTGGTGCTACTGGGTGTTTATATTCAGTTTATAACGAGTCGGGTAAGCCGCTTTTAGAATTTATTGCTAATCCCTATCTTCCCGTAGCAGAAAATCTGGTTCAAGTTTCCGAAACCGTGAATCAAGGATTTCCTTGTTTGAATATTACTCAAAGTACAGACACAGATAAATTATTATCACAAACTGAATTTTGTTATCAACAAGGTAAATATATTCGCTTAAATCAATATTTCGTATCTGGTGAAAAGCATGAATAACAATTTCCTCCAAGTACAACAACCATTAACAACACCGCAAAATTCTCAGATTGATAAATTGGCTGACTTAATGAAATCTCAATCTGGATTAGTACTGCTAGCCTGTTTTGCTAGTATTGGCATATTCAGATTAATCTCCGGAAATAATCACAAAGGTAAAGTTGCTACGAGTTATTGGGGTGGTAGTCGAGAGAAATCTCAAGCAGCCAAAAAAGCCAAAAAGCAGATATCTAAGCCAACTCGCAATTCTGTCGGATTGTATGTTGGAACTCCCCCATACATCAGAACGACTCTGCAAAAACAATGGTACTCTCGCGATTTACTTAAAACCAAGCCAACACTCACTCCACAATTTCTTTCTTCCAATTCAACCCTTTATGTTCCCGATGCTCAAAGGGGAATAGCTGTTATCGGTGCAGCAGGTTCGGGTAAAACTTTCTCTGTAATAGACCCTCTAATTCGTAGTGCATTCGACCAAGGGTTTCCCATGCTGCTCTACGATTTCAAGTTTCCAGCACAAACTAAACGAGCTGTAGCTTACGCAATGAAGCGGGGTTATAGCGTAAGAGTATTTGCACCAGGGTTTGCTGAGAGTGAAACTTGTAATCCTTTGGATTTATTGAGAGATGAAGAAGATGCGATCGCATCTGGACAACTTACACAAGTCATCTCTCGCAACTTTGACAAAGGTGGAAATGCCAGCAGCGATAAGTTTTTTGAAGAAGCTGGAGATTCACTAGTTGAAGGAATTTTACTTGTTACCAAAGCTATTAAAACTTTAACTGGGGAGGAGAAATATTGCGATTTAATGATGGCACAGGCGATTCTATCTTTACCAAATCTAGCAGCTAGGCTCGAAGCCGCTTCAAAGGATAAATTAAAAGTTTGGACTTCTCGACCGCTATCGCAGTTAATCAGCGTTAAAGATTCAGAAAAAACCGCTGCATCAATTATCGGTACTGCACAAAGGATGTTTCAACGTTTTCTCAAGCGGGATTTTGTTGGTGCATTTTGTGGTCAAACAACGTTGCCGCTTGATTTGGATGGTAAGCAACTAATTATTTTTGGACTGGATAGAAACAACAGAGATATTGTTAGTCCTCTGCTTGCAGCTATTTTACATATGATTGTGACGCGCAATATCACCCGCACCGTACCGCGTACAGACCCTTTAATTGTAGCTTTGGATGAGCTACCGACATTCTATTTACCAGCACTTGTCAGCTGGTTAAATGAAGGACGGGAAGATGGTTTTGTAGGGATTTTAGGTTATCAAAATATTGCTCAATTGGAGAAAGTTTATGGGAAGGAACTTTCAAGGGCAATTTTAGGTGGTACTGCAACCAAATTTATTTTCAATCCTCAAGACCCCGAATCTGCAAAGCTTTTTAGCGATTATTTAGGAGAGATGGAAATAAAATTTAATTCTAAATCTCGAAGTAGGGGGAAAGGGGGTGGTTCTAGCAGCAGTAACGAACATCATCAAAAGCGCTATTTATTAGAACCCGCACAGTTCGCCAAGATGGGTACTGGGAGAGCGGTAATTATTAACCCAGCTTACACTCGCGGTACAGAAGCATACGTTCCCCTGTTACATAAGTTGAAGGTTCCTACAGATGATATTGACGAGATGAATTGGTCAGAAAGTAAATGGGATTTTGTACGTGGGAGATTAATTCAAAATAACAAAGTAATAGTTAGTGATGAAGAACGTTCTGCACAGTTTTTAGAGCGTAAAGCATTGGCAGAACAATTATTTCCATTACCTCAAGAAGATTTAGCTTCTCCTGAAGAATTAAATAATATATTCTAGAGTCAAATAAGATGACACAAAAACAAGTTAATTCCAATCCAGAAGTATTTTCGATTTTATCTAATTATCCTAAATGGCTAGAAAAAATTACTGAAGCTATTGATAAACCAGTTATACATAAAGGTTATTGTCCCCAAATGATTGAAATATTTGACCAGCATGGTTTATTAGCTGGCAAAATTAACGGTTTTTCTTCTTATGAATGCACTAGGAACACTCAGCAAAAAAGTGATTTCAATGCTTGGTTAATTGATGGAGAATTAGCGGTATTTTACGTTGGTTCGGAATTAATCATCAATCGTTTAGAAGCAATAGCCCGACAAGGAGAGTAAATGAAATGCCAGATATATTTACTGTCAATGAAAGTGACGCAACAGCAATGCAGCAGCGTTACGAGCAATTAATTGAAATATTACTAAAAGCTGTATTAGATGTACATCATGACTCAGATAAACAAGGATTAAAAATATTTGATGGAGATAAATTAGTCTATGGACGTGAGAATAATCACTTTCATGACGAAGTATCGGGTTTCTCAGGGGAGCTTTTAAATCCTCAACTAATCGCAAAACTACAACAATTGCGTTCAACACCTGTTGGAGAAGTAGTAGATGGAGCTATTAACAAGAGAATTGAACTAGATGGGAAAGTTATTTTACAATCTGATTCGGATGGTAAGGTAATAGTGAATAATTTTTTGGAGCAAGAATCTGTTACAGATAAAATACCAGAAAATTTGGAATATTGGGAAAATCTAGGTAATATTAGTCAAATTAATCAACGAGAATTATTGCCCTTTAAGCCTAATTATACAAACTCACCTCCCGTTCCGGGTTCCACAAGAGTAGCCGAATCATTACAAGTATTAGAAGATAGCCCTTTGAAGACACTACTAAGTTCAGAAGTTGAGCAATTAAAAGCAGAAGTAAAATCACTACAGCAAGAAAGAAATTTATATCAAGAATTAATCGAACAAAGGCTAAAGCAACCACAAAATACTTCATGGTGGCAGCAAATAGTTAATAATGCATCAACTGTCGTAAGCAGTGTTACTTCTGCTGTCAAAATAGGAGTACAAGAATTTAAAGAGAATTCAAAACAACATCAATTTGCAGCATCAATAAAAAATTTATTTCAACTACAAACCCAACCAGGAGAAAATCAATATCAAGCGGGTGATTACCAAATCTCTTGCAATGGTTCGTTGTATGAAGTAAAGGACTCGGCGACAGATAAACTTTTAATACAGTTTCGCGAGACGAATTTAGGAGTAAAAGTAGAAAAGGGTGATTTAGCTTCTTTAAATATTCAAGATATTAGCTCCTTACAAAATTCTTTGCAAAAAAATCAACCAATTCCTGTATCTTTTGCTCCAGTAGGAAAGCAAGAAGCTGAATACTTTGCTCGTGTTGAAAGAGTTACTAACGCGCTTGTGCAATATGCTGTTGCACAACAAAGCGATGTGGAAATTGATGGGCGATTTTCTTATAAATGGAAAGCTAGCCCTAATGGTAACGTTCAAATTGAAGCAAAAGATGGACGTGGTAGTTTACTTGAAAAAATTGGAGGACAGTTAACAAGTAATATGAATGAGCGTGATTTAATTTATTTTGAGCAGATTTTACCTAAATTAGAAGTCAGAAATCAAAATAAAGTAAAAAGTAACGGTTTAGAAAGATAATTTTACTATATGAAATTGTTTGAGTTAAATTTATTCATCGATTCTGGTGTTCCTATTATCTGTATAAATGCCTCTTTACCAGAAAGAATGAATGTATTAGAAGACATTTATATTGAATGCTCTAATCACAGAAAGATTCCCGTTCATGTATGGAATGCTGGCTGGGGGTGTTTTAAACAAGTAGGATATAATTCACATTCAAAATTCGGCTTTATTAATCCACTTTTTTTAGACAATAATATTTTTACTAGTTTTGATTATTTATTAACTAATGATAATGCAGGTATTTTTATATTTGAAAACCTTTCATCTCTAGTAAAGATAGACTCTCCACAAATTGTTTCGTATTTGATTAATATTTACTTTGAGTTAAAGAATAGTAGTAAATCAAAATATTTGGTGATTCTATCAACCGATGATGTTGAGTTACCACAATCTTTAAGAAATTTAATTCCCAGTATTTATTATCAGCTACCTAATGATGAAGAAATTACCAACTTGATAGAAGAATTTTTATGTGAATCATCAGAAAAATTTAATATTGAAGCGTTAGTCAGTGCTTGCGCTGGCTTGACGAAGGAAGAGATTCTTTTAGGATTAAATATTGCACTTAATTCTTGCTCTGTGTTAAGTTACGATGTCTTAGCTCAACAACTAATTGAGTATAAAATAAATCGCTTTCATTCTTTTAATTTAAACTTTGTTGCCAAACCAAACTTTCCTGATTTTGGTGGTTTGGATTTACTCAAAAAGTATATAGAAAATGTCAAATATGACTTTTCACCCCAAGCACGAACCGCTAATATTCCACTACCTAAAGGATGTTTGTTAGTTGGACCACCAGGAACGGGAAAGACTTTATCAGCCAATGTCATTGCTAAAATATTAGGTTTTCCCTTGGTGAGCGTGGATACTGCTTTGGTTATTGCGGACGGTGCAATTTATCTCAAGCGTTTGTTGGAGCGGGTAGAAGCCTGCGCTCCTGTTGTAATGTATTTTGATGAATTTGATAAACTTTTTGCTGCATCTAATGAATCGGGAGAAGACATTAACTCTCGCCAAATTTTAGGAACGTTATTAACTTGGTTACAGGATAAAATAAGCGCGGTATTCGTTGTTGCAACTTTAAATAGACTTGATGCATTACCACCAGAGTTAACCAGGGTGGGAAGATTTGATGAGATTTTTTATGTGGGATTCCCCCAAGCTATTGAGCGAAAAGAGATTTTGATGATGCATCTTGCGGCTTTTGATGCACGTTATAAGAATTCGGATGTACTTACAGAGAAAGAATGGCGCATTGTTCTTAACAAAACTGTCAACTGTAGTGGTGCGGAATTAGCGCAAATGGTTCAGAAGGCTGCTCGTGCTAAATTTCACCAGGGTTATGAGATGGAAATTGGGTTACACGAACTGTTGGAGCAACGGGAAATGATGGTTCCTTTGTACGTTAGAGATACGGATAGGATATTAGCGATCGCCAATCGCGCAAAATATATTACTCAACCTGCATCAAGTCCCGATACATCGGTTTTTGCTCCTACGATTGCTAGCTTTTGGGGAGAAGTTTCTTCCTAAATAAAATACATTTTTATAAAATTTCATCAACAAAAACCCTGCCACCTTCGTGAAAGTCGATACCCAAATGATAATCTTGAAGTAGAGCAGTTCCAATAAGTGGACGACGACCCATTGCAAGAACCGCCACATCACGCTCTACCCCATTCCATAAAATAGTCGCTGCATAAACTTGAGTTGCAACGTTTGAATTATCAGCAAGATTTGCGTTGATTCTAGCAACATAAGTCAACCCGAGTTTGTCTATCGCAGCAGGTGGTAGGGTCAAAAAGCCTTCAAACCCTGTATCTACAACGAACTTAATTTCTATATTTGGGCAATATGTGAGACATAAAATTATACCTACCTGAGCCTGAAGCCCAACGACAGTTCCGTTTATCACCGTTGTGTCCTGACTAACGTACCACCTACAGCAAAGACAGCATTATATCCAATTCTCTCAGCCCAAATTACAGCATCAGTTTGTTTTTCCCGTAATCGCTGACTCGTTACAATTAAATCATCGCCTATTTCATATTCGCTGGTTTCAATATTAATCGAGATAATTTTGCCGATATTTTCTGGTGTCTCTACTTGAGGGCGAATGTTCGAGTCGTAGAGTTCTTTTCCACGTTGGGTAATTTCTTCGTCACTAAACTTGGATTTAGGCATAAAATCAATAACCTCTTAAAAAATGTAGTATGCTTTTATCTTGATTTTAAAACAGAAATTAGAATCAGTTACATTGCTCTTTTTTCAAGTTTAGCTATGCAGTTATATGCTTGGGTTTAGTTGTAGACTTTCCTGACAGATCACCTGTAGTACTTACTGGATTTGCAGAATGAAATGATGAGATCATGACGAAGATGAAGGACGGCAAAGGACAAGTTAAAGAGTGAAGATGGCATGGTTATGCGTGTTATGAGATAATTTAAAAGTCGATTGCTTGTGATAGCAATTGAGCAAGCTACCTTTTTACTCTTTTGCTCCAGAAATAGCCCTGGCAATCTGCACATCAATACCCACCTTCGCACAAGTCTTTAAAAGCGCGATCGCATTCCTATTCCCTCTATTAGCAAAATGTTCCCATAGCGACAACCAATCTTGAATTGACAGAGCATATATACTTATAAAACCATCTTTCTCCATCACTCGACATTCCGTAATATCCTTAGACAGCTTCAAGTCAGATAAAATCCTCGCCTTCTTCGGTGAGTAATTAACTAACCAATTCGAGTCGTGTTGAACGCACCTCAAACCTTCTTGATATTCAATACGACATTCCCCAGACTGCAAAACCAGAACTTGGATGCTCATATTAACCTCCAATTCGACAGATATTTTTCTAGCTATTTCCACCCAATAATTACCAGTGAAAAAACAAGGGTTTGGCGTACTGCGAGATGCACCTTTAAATCTACCTAATGCTTTAATCAAGGAATGCCATTCACGACGAGAAAACATTAAAGGATGTTTATCCAACTCGCCATTCTTCAACAATGTGGATAAGTAAATTGCAGCCACAGATAAGGGATAAACTTGAACTTCAACACCATTATCAATTTGTACAGTTAAAGTCTCCAAAGAAAGCGACTCAATAAATGAACGGACAATCTTTTTAGGTTGACCTACCAACAATGCCATCTGACGATCGCTCATGAATAAAGCACCATTTGGTAGTTGATAGGCTTTCCAGCATCGGTCATAATAGCGCCAACAGGAAATTGATACTCTTGGCAATTGTGCATCGTAGTGTTGATGAAGTTTTGGGTTGATGTTTATGTTATCTTTTTGGTTCATAACTACCAACAATTAGGATAAAATCAGCAATCTAAATTGAGCCAAAGATTCCAAGATTCATTGACAAATTTGTCTTATGAAAGAAATAAGTGAATGTTATCCCCCCCTATACAAACAACCAGACATATGTGTCCGGTACGAAGGATTATTATCCTTTAATTGGTAGATTTAATTAATGCACCTTTCCGTAGCTAAAAAAAGTAGACAGCACCAAATTTATAACAACACAAACTTTACCAAAAAAGGCAGTCGGCAGTCGGCAGTAGAAAAAACAGTAAATGATTGCTGCTACAAGGTTTAAGGCAATTTGGAGTGAGGGAATACTTCCCTCTCATTTATAGGGTTACGACTGCCGCTCATCTCGAAGAGATGGTTCTGTGCCCACTTTCCACTGCCCTTTATCTATGCTTTAAATCGCACATTGTTAAATTCATACTAACTTAAAAATATGTAGGCTTCAAAATGTTACAATTATTAGTTAAATTATTTTCAAAAAGTAAAATAATTATCTTAGATATTGAGATACTTTCTCTACATGAGTCGATCTATCTTTTAGATATATACACGTAAGTTTCATATAGGAAACGTACATTAAATAGCCTGTTATTAGCTAGTTTTAACGCTTAGATTCTGAAAATAATATTCTTATGGATAAATAAAGGTATTGATATCATCCATGCCTTTATTGCTGGTACATAAATATGAGTATTCTTTCTTTAATTGTACTAATAAGTACTAGGTTGTTTTTATCACCTATTACACTGATTTTTGAAAAAACAGATAAGTTTTAAGTTGGATACAGCAACTATCATGTTAATAGAATGCTTGTTGCTGGTTATATTTGGAAAAATCAATCGCGTTGGGTAAAATTTTTCTTATCGACATGATTCTTTTTTCTGGCATCGCAACAACTACATTTGGTAAAGTTTTAAGAAATTTTGATGGTAACGGTGCATTTTCGCGATCAAGAGTCAGATAAAGCGTTCTATGGTTATGAGGTGCATTTTTTGTCATAATCTTGAGTGCATCTATTGGAGAAGAATTTAAAACTGCTGTTTCTATCAATCCACGATTTGAACCACCGACGCTTAAATGAAACCAACCGCTTGAGCGTCTACTACCCGAATATAAGCTGAAATTATTTTCGCTATTATTTAAAGAATATAAATAAGCTCCCGTTGTTCTCCCATCAAGATTCCGAGCTATAAATACTGCATTGCCATCCGTCGAAGCATACAACAAACCTCGTTCTTGTAGAGTTTTCAAAAGCTTCTGTGGAATAGAATGCTTTTGATTCAAGTAATGCTCGACTTCCCCAAAGTGTTGCGCTTGGGGTTTAGGTGGTACGAATATACACTCAGGTGTTTGACGCGCAATACTTAAAGCACTTTTGGAAACTGCGTGTATCATACCAGTTTCACCAAATCTGTCCCGCAACCAAACTACTGCATCATCGAAATTACACTTGTTAACCCTCATCACTAAAGATAGTGGATTATGTTCATGCTTAGAATGATTTAGCCCTAGCTCGTAAGCAACTTCGGATAATGATAAATTCTGTTGAGAATAGTTTGCTCGAAGTGAATGTAACTCCTTTTCTAAAGAGTATCGTAATTGTTCACTCACAGATGCGGTTTGCTTTAACTCGGCTAGTTTTTGGTTCTGGCGATCGCGTTCTCTCAATTGTTGATTAATCACCTCTAACTGCGGATTTAATAGCTCAATAACCCTTTGTCTGTATGCAACACTTCCTTCTTGTGCTTGTGGTTGGGGAATACAGCGCTCCAAATCAATTAATTGAGAATCTTGATTTACTGCTGCATAATATTTCTTGACTTTGGTATGAGTAGCGACACTCCCTTTAACACCTCGCACAATTCCTAAATGTCCGAGTGCATTTGCAAAACTATCTTGCAACTGGTACATTTTTACTCTCGTACCAAATAATGCTTTGCAGTTAAGTTTGCCTCGCTCATCTAACGGTACGAGATAAGCATGAATATGAGGTGTCATTTCATCAAGATGTAACGAGGCTTTGACTATGCGATCGCCCCAAGAATTATCCAACCATTTGACAACTGCATTTACGAAATCATTCAAGCGCTGTTTGTCGTAATTCCCACCTTCGTGTGCTGCATTGGGACGGAAGTATTCTGCACTCGCACTCAGTAACATCTCTACTGCTAGAACAGCATCAGAACGATATTTCTGGGAACCAATTTTGTTTCTCACTTTCATTACTAAATCAAGGTTGTCACAATCTTCTGTCACTTCTAAATTCTTAATCTGCGGGTTTGCGTTAGGTGTATTTACTTTCCTTGTAGTGTGTGCTTCACTCCGAGCTAAAGCGGACCACGATTTTATTTTCTGAATTCGGCAAATTGTAAAAGCCATCTTTTTTTATCTGAGAAAACAATAAGGCAGTTGGCAGTCGGCAGTTGGCAGTCGGAAGACATATTAAGACTTAGATTATTAGTGGTGTTAGCGGCTAGCGGCTAGCGGAGCGTACCGTAGGTATTGCGTGTCCGGAGGACATACCGATTGTTTCATAAGGACTGACTTCTAAGTAGAGGGAAAGGGAGTAAGGATAGTGAAAATACTTCCTTTCCACTGCCCTTCATTGTTATGGCATTTATTAGGAAGAGCGCAGAATTGATGTCTAAAAATATCTAAAAATAGCCAAAATATATATCTTTATAGTTACGTAATAAGAGAAGAATACAAGTAGCTTTTAAATCACTTGTTTTGTGTATAAAAACTGATAAATTCTGTTTTGGCAGATTTTTCTGGTTAATATATAAAACACTAAAAATTACCAAAATTAGTAATTATACAGAAGCTGAATTTGAAGATAATGCTTTTGGAATGGAAGTATAGAAATAAATACAACATCATAACAATATAAATTGATATAAATTCAACTATCGCTGCTTTTATACTGATATTTTTCGGCACTTCTTGCCTAAGTATCTTATCTGTCTTTAGTTATATTGCAGTAATTAGGATTAGTTTGCTAACAAGGTAAGTAAGATTTTATTTCATGAAAAGGAGAGTAAATTGAATAATTGATCTATTAGTTTTATTAATCAGATGTACCTTGCCTGAAAAACCATTATTCGGAAATCAAGAACTATGACCAATTTAATTTATAACGTGATCGGGCTGAATTATTTTCCATCGATTATTCAAGACAAAGGTGTAGTGTGTTTCACCTTTATAACTGAGAAAAAGCTGGAATATTTTATGCAGTATTTTTAACGCTGCATTTAATATTTTCTAAAATCACTGTTGAATTTAGTCATTTAATACTGTGTTTTATTCCTCAATTTCTCTCTCCATAGCAGTTAGACAGTTTTCATTAATCAAAATAATCAGAAGGAATTACAAGGAATTTTTAATCAAAAATAGGCTCCAATGTCCATAAGTTTGAGTAATAATCGACCTTTATTTTCCTTACTTTTCCTTCGATTCCCTTGCAAAAAACGTATTAAATTAATAAAATCCATGAGTAAAAATACTCAACAGAAAAAGAATGATTCTCCCTTATTAATTTTGGCTTTGGATTTTGGAGGAAGTGCAACCAAAGGGGTTTATTGCTCTTTGAAGCAAAATCAAACAGCATCTTTGGTAATGGAACCGGAAGTGGTAAAAATTTCTTTGGATTCTGTAGCTTCGGAAATTTTAGGTGTAACCGAACCAGAGAATGCTGCATGGGTAAATTACATGGGTGAAACCTTTGCTGTAGGATATTTAGCGAAAAGTAACTATTATGCCAATCAGGGATTGCAGGAGTTAAAGTACGAACGTGCAGTTGCGAAGACATTAGCTTTCATCTGGGCTATCTCGCAGAAACTTCAGTTAGGTACAAAATTTCGACTTGCGCTTATTTGTTTGCTACCACCAGGGGAATTTGAAAATAAGGACAGTTTTCGTAAACATATTGAAGCAGCATTTGCTGGCTTTATGACACCTACAGGAAAAATGCAGGTTAAGCTGACTCAATTCAAATGTTTACCTGAAGGTGCAGGCATATATCTTGCCTACCAAAAAAAACTGGGAGAGGCTATTAAAACTAAAACCATTGCATTGGTGATGGTGGGTTATAGAAATGCGTCAGTGCTAATCAGTGACAAGGGAATAGTTGCACCTGATGGAAAGACTTCCGATTTAGGGATGATTAGATTATTGGAGAAGGTGGTTGCTAGAACTTCCGGACAGAATGCTTCACAACTAGCTCCTGCTGTGGTGGCTGCTGGTAGCGATATCTCTACTACCCCTCTAACAAAGTTGTTGAAAAGCACTCTTTATACTAATAAACGCCATGAATTAATGCAACTACAAACAAGCATAAAGCTTGCTAGGAACGAATATGCAGCCGTACTCGTAAGTTGGTTAGACCAAGTAGTTCCCCGTTCAGTAGTTTCAGAAATTTTGTTTTGCGGTGGAACTGCTGATTATCTGAGGAGAGAGTTAAATTCACATTATTCAGAGACAGTTTGTTTATGGGGAGTTGGTGCAGACATTCCATCACAAGTTGATAGCTTTCGGTTGGGAAGTCGTTTGGCTGATGTTTACAGCGTATTTTTGTATTTCTTAAAACAAATAGATGTGTAATAAACAAATCGATTTTCGTTGGCGTTATCAGCCATGTCAATCAATGGATGTCCAATTAATGAATTATCTTCAATCCAATCGGATTACGGGTAAAACACAAATGATGCTTGTAGCAGTGCGTTCATTTTGGTTAACTCACGCTATCGCTAATTATTCAGATGATGAAAAAGAAGTACAGCGCATAGCTCAAAGTTGTATAAAAGCTTTAAGAAAACAGGCACAAGAAATTGTTGAATTAGCAGGACTGGAAGATATTCCTCTAACATTTTTAACGCAGAATTCTATACAGTCTCGTTCAAATAATCATTATTGCGATCGCCCTACTAATGAGATAGAAAATAATATTTACGATGATACGGGTTTAAGTAATTTTATGTAAGTTGTTTAACATAGGTAAAGTATGAGCTTTCAACCAGTTAAAAGGAAAAGAGGCAGACCTAAAAAAACTGTTTTAACCCTTCGAGAAGATATACAAGCAGAAAAATTAACTATGGATAAGAATAAATTACTAACGAATGAAAAAGTAGAAGATTGGGATAAAGAAATTAATGGCTCGGAAATAAATGAAGAAATTACAGAACCTCCAATCAATGAAATATCAAGGGGAGAAACTACTCCCAGCAATCATTATAGCGAGGAACAACAACAAACATTAACTAATGGTTTTGTTCGAGTAGAGAAAGAAAATAGTTTCAAACAACCAACAATTATTCACATTATTGACGGAGAAAAAGGGGGGTGCGGTAAATCATTTTTTTGTAGAACCTTCATTGAATACTGCAATTCCATCGGTTACGATGTGGCAATTGTCGATGCAGATACAAGTAATAAAGACATAGCTAAAATTTATTCAGATGTAGAAGTTGCTTTTTTTAGTGATGATGAAAAGCTGGCATCGGAAGCTGATAAAATATTTGATTTGGCTTTTGAAAAATCAGTACTTGTCAATTTACCCGCTCAAGTTTATTCAAATGTTACTAACTGGATAAGACGTAATGATTTGGTCAATTTGGGAAAAGATAATTCAATCAAGTTTATCAAATGGTTTGTTTGTACGGGAGGTGTAGACTCGGTAAATTTCTTTCTTAAATCTTTGAATGATTTAGGAGATGACATTATTCATGTATTTGTGAGAAATCAAGGGTTATGCGACGACTGGGAGTACATAAACGAGATGCCAGAATTTCAATCGGCTGTCAGTGACTACAACTTTATCATCATGGATTTCCCTAAATTTCCATTTTGGGAACGCAATGTAATTGACCGATTGGAGATAAATTTTAGTATGGCGATCGCACATCCAGAAATAAAGGTTGTTCCCAAGCAAAGAGTCAAAAATTTCCTAAGAGTGGCTTATGCTTCTTTGGCTGCAACGGAGTTAATTCAATGAGTGCAGTTGATGCTTCCAAAAGTATAGAAGAAAAACCCAAAACTCCTGACGATTTACTTGCTGAAGCTCTCAAGGGCAAGAGCGAACCGTTTAAAACACGAGTATTACATTTTGCTCATAGTTGTGGATTATCTCAAGATGACCCATTGTTTTTAATAATGATTGCTACCGGGCAACTAGAAGTAATGTTGGAAGATGCACCCGAAACATTACAAGTACTTTTTAAAACTTGGAATCGGGATTTAGCTTCTAATTTAGAGAAGGTAGAGCAAGTTGCAGTTGAAAGACAAAAGGTAGCAATTAACCGTGCTGCACAAGCTTTGATTCATGAATCTTTGGTGCGTGAAGGTCGAAATATTATCAATTCTATTTACCCTGCGATTATTGTGTTCTTCATTCTCTTCGGGGCAGGTTTTATCAGTGGAGTTTCTATTCCACCTTGGATTGTAGGTGTGTTGGGAAAGGGATATACCTTTGTGAGGTCGAATACTTTAACTTGGGAGGAATTAGATGCAATGAAATGGGCAATGTCGAGTGAAGGTCGATTTGCAAAGAATTTAATTAATTGGAATCGTGGTTATTTGGAGAATGGGGAATGTATCAAGGATACTCAGAAGTTGGGTGTGGTTTTATCGCAATACAACCGCAAAGCCAAATCAGGATTTTGCACCGTTTGGGTTACTCCACCAGCTAAGCGTAAATTCGTTCCTTGAACGTAAAGAATTAAGTTCTAAACCCAAACGTAAACTCGTAAACTAGAACGTAAAGTTATAAACCAACTGTCACACATAGGAATCAAAATTTGATTTGGAGAAAGAATCTTGAACTATAACTTTTGAGACTTATCAATCGTTTTTTAGTAAAACCTCTGAGTGCTTTGAACTAACAAGCAATGTGACAGTTTAGAATTTTATTGTTTACAGTTTCTTGCTAAAGGGCAGTTTTATACCCACACAGTTTACAACTTTATTTTTCCGTTCTTTGTAAATGTCAACGTAATATCAAAGCTTCTTGATGCCTGTCAGTTTACAACTTTATTGTTTGCTTACATTCCTTGATACATTTGATAGCTTTTAAAACGGCGTACATTCAGAATCAGGGATTTTGTTTTCTCTGACTATTTGTTCCATTTTCTCGACTTCTACCTTCCATTCTTCGTCTAAGGGGTCATAAAAGTCATCATAATTTGCATATCCTTCACTCAAAAGTTCATCCGGTGTCATTGATGAAACTATTTGATATTGAGTTGTTTTCGGTTCTTGATTGGTTAATGGTTTTTCATTCATGGTAAGCGGAGTTAAATTTAATATTGGTTTTATTGTAGTTCATTATTACTATTATTGACTTAATAACAACTAGACAATCATGGTTTTAAGACTTAACCATTTTGATACTAAAACAAAACAGGATACTGGAATACAGGAGAAGCTTGAAAACACCCTGGCTGAATATCTATTTCCTGGTGTTGAGTTTAGCATTGGTACAGCTTATCCGGAAGCTACTATTCCCGAAGATTTGCAAGAACATAATGGAATGGCTTTACAATTTTCGGCTACCCAGAGAATGTATTTTGCAAATGACTCAAATATCCTATCTCAGTTATATCCCAACCCATCGGATGGTGCTGCATATCCCTTACCTTTTACACCCTGTCGAAGTTTCCATTCATTGGAAAATGTAAGAGTTTTAGTGGTTGATGATCTGACTGGAGAAAACGGTGGTGTAATTGCCTCATCTGATGCAAAGAAAATGGTTGGAGATTGTAAAGGCTTAATTGATCGAGATTTTGCTTCTTTGAATGATATAGGCAAGCGTGCTTTTCAGTTCCGACTGGGTATTAAAGCTCAAGAAGAAAGCCCAGTTATGCGAATTGCCAAGGGTACTCTTGCTCCTGCAAGACTAGATAAGCTTGGGGAATCTTCTTTTCACATGGATGCTAATGCTCCCAATGGAACTATACGTTCTAAGTTTGGTTACGATATGGTGCTGGCAACATCTTCTTTTAAGGGAAGAAAAGGAGAAGATGCTATTAAACCGGGAGAATATGTACTTTCTCTTGGTTTGGGTGTAAAGTCCCTTGCTTTATATAGAGAGCATAGTTTGGGGACGCAAATCTTAGTCAATTATCCCCAAGCGGTAAAACAGGAAATTCTACCTCTTATTAAACAGCAAGCAGAAAAATTAGCTATTGTTCAAAAATACCCTAGAGAGTTAGCACAGCGATATATTGAAATCTATGAACGACGTAAAGCTTTATTATTAAAAGATTTAAAAACAGATTGTGATTTTAAAGAAGATATTGAAGAATTTTCTATATTTGATAACTTAGATTCTGGTAGTGATAACTTTGAAAATCAAGATTCATCCGAACACTTTACTACACAGCGACAAAAGGATTTATTCCTATACTCATTATTAAAAGCTGATTTAGCAAACTTTAATCAAATTATTGAGCATCCTAAGATTATAGCTGAACTCCAGAATTTTGGGTTCTTGCGTACTTAACGTGCTAAAATATTAGTATACTTATTTATATTTCAGTATAACTAATTATGAAAAGAATCCTTACTCAACTTTTAAACTTGCCAGATGTAGTGGTAGAATCCAGTCTAAAAGAGGGTTCGGTCTTAATTTTATCAGTAA
>Ga0209911_100155_pt1 | contig 25780 bp, 22 predicted proteins | sample FECB21metaG_FD_188301 | JGI IMG/M metagenome (GOLD analysis project Ga0209911, IMG submission 188301) | Cyanobacterial communities from the Joint Genome Institute, California, USA - FECB-21 (SPAdes) (version 2) | ecosystem: Environmental > Aquatic > Thermal springs > Hot (42-90C) > Microbial mats...
TACATAATTACTATGCTTAATAGCTATTATTCTCATTTGTATCTAAATTAGATCAAAAAAAATATAGTTGTCCTGTACTACTAATCAGTACTAATCCATTTTTGGATCTGTGGGTGCGGAATGTGGGTTGTAGATTATTATTTGATTTATGATCAACTCCTCACTCCTAACTCCTAACTCCTAACTCCTCACTCTTCACTCCTAATTCCTAACTCCTAATATCACAATTCCTAGCATTAACCGATACCACACAAATATCCAGGTGCTTTGAGTTTTGAGAAAGCGGAGCAAACCCGCGATCGCAATATAGGAAAATACCGTAGATGAAATTATACCTGCAATTAAAGAAGCTATCTGACTACCATCAATTCCTGCTGAAAAGAAATCTTGCAGTTGAACTAATCCAGCTAAAGAAATTGCCGGAATACCCAGTAAAAAGGAAAATCTGGCTGCGGTTTCCCGTTCTAAATTTAAAAATAATCCTGCTGTTAAAGTAGAACCGGAACGAGATACACCAGGAATCAAGGCTAATACTTGAGCAATGCCCATTAACAACCCATCTGCTATTCCCAGATGTTCAAAATCGCGCTGACGCTTACTAAATTTTTCCGCTAATCCTAATAATATTGACATGACGATAGAAGCAATGGCGATCGCACTCATACTCCGCAGCGGTGAGTTATCAAAATCACGAATAAATAATTTGACAAGAATTCCGCTGAATATCATGGGTAATGTGCCGAAAATAATACCCATACACAAGCGCAAATCAAAATCCATGTAGTCAGAAAGGACTATAGCTCTAGTAGCATTTTTCACAATTCTGGACAAGTCTTTCCAAAAAAAACACAATACGGCTGCAATACTTCCTAATTGAATGACAGCACTAAAAGCAGCTCCTGGATCTCCCCAACCAAGCGCTACAGAAACAACTTTTAAATGAGCGGTACTACTAATTGGTAGATACTCGGTTGCTCCTTGTACAAAACCTAAAACAATGGCTTGCAATATATCTACTTTCTGCACCGCTTCTGCTGCACTTGGAGATTGAGTGGCATTGATTTTTAATGGATGTACCGCAATGGTTAATATGGCAGATGCTACGGTTAAAAACCAGAATAATTGACGTTTGAAAAAAGTCATTAGTTTTGCTCACGGATTGATTCATGATGCAACGGATTTAATTCGCCATTCCCCATTACCAATTAACTATATATTTTCAAGCACTCCCAATGATAACCCAGCTAATATAGCAATACCAAATATCAGACGATACCAAACAAATACCCAAGTGCTTCTGGTTTTAAGAAATTTGACTAACCAAGCAATTGCTAAATAAGAAAATATTGCCGATGATATTGTACCTGCTATCAAGGTCGGCATTCCCGAATCCGCAGTACCCACTTCTAATAAATCTTTGAGTTCTACTAATCCAGATAAAGTAATGGCAGGAATTCCTAATAAAAAGGAAAATCTTGCTGCTGTTTCCCTTTCTAAACCCATAAATAGTCCTGCTGTCAAAGTTGAACCGGAACGAGAAACCCCCGGTATTAAAGCCAAAGCTTGAGCCAAACCCATTAATATCCCATCATTTACTGTTAATTTTTCAAAGTTGCGTTCTTTTATACCTTTGATTTCCGCTAATCCTAATAACAGCGCCATGACAATTGATACAATTGCGATTACCGTCATGCTTCGGACAGTATTTTCGTAAAATTCTTTAAATAAATACTTGACTAAAAGTCCCAAAAATACTATTGGCAATGTTCCGATGGCAATTCCCACAGCGATGCGGAAGTCGGTAGCTCGATAATCTTTTCTAGCGATCGCAATCCAGGCTCCTGTTAGCACTCTTGTCAAGTCTCCCCAAAAGTACCAAAGTACAGCGGCAATACTACCAAGCTGAATCACCGCAGTAAAAGCAACTCCTGGATCTCCCCAACCCAGCGCTACTGGTACGGCTTTTAAATGTGCTGTGCTACTAATGGGCAAAAATTCGGTTGCACCTTGCACAAAACCTAAAACAATCCCTTGCCAGAGGTTCATTTGCGAACCCCCATCCACAACAGGGGTACTCCCTTGACTCAAAACTTTCAACGGAAATGCGGCTACTGATAAAACACTACTTCCTACCATCAACAAGGGAAACAGTAAACGTTTGGATACAGCCATGAATACACCTATCTACTTGTAGTTACGAGCTATTACACATTCAACCGCTTCTCTAGGGTTTACAGGAAAAAAATACGGCAGTTAAAAAATTCTTTTCCCGTTCCTTGAGAACCGCAAAGCCTAATTCTCGATACAGCATACCTGTAAATTTGACTTTATTTTTTGTGATTTCTTTAAAGATTTCATAGTTGGCTACAATTGAGTTACTATAAATATGCCCCCCTAGGGGATTGGTAATATTACTCTGTTCTCAAAATAAATTGATCTGAATCCTTAAGAAAAGTTAAGTTAAGTAACATATTATGAGAATAGTTGATTAATAATACGTTGTATTCAAATAAATTTTTAACCCCGTGATTCAAACAGTTGAAAGTCTCGAAACCTTAGAAATAAACTTAAAAGCGAAGCAAAAAGTGATAACCACAGCAATCCCCCCAAGGAGAGAGAAAGATGAGAAAATCACATTTGTTCCATCTTCTTCCTTAATACCTTTCTGGCTAGAAGTAACATCTCGACAAGGTTTACTCATATTCTCAGCAGCGGTACTTTTGGTATCGGTACCAGTATTTATTGAAGCTCCATTAGTGAGGCTGCTGCCGTGGTTAAGTGTAGGTTTGACGGTTGTATGGGTATGGATAAGTAAAATATTGATGTCGCGGAGTAGAACTTATATTTGGGGTGATTTACTTTTAGGTTTTAGTTGGAGTTGGTTAGCAGGCTCGATATACTGGGGCTGGTTGCGTTGGGAACCGTTATGGCATTTACCTATAGAATCAATCGGCTTACCCTTTGCTATTTGGTGTTTGTATCGTAATTGGGGCAAAGTAGGAAACTGGTTTTATTTTGGTTCTTTACTAGGTACGGTGTTAACGGATATATATTTTTACATAGTGGACTTAATACCCTACTGGCGGCAAATTATGGTTATAGAGCCAGAATTTGCTGCACCGATATTGCGATCGGCACTTGCACAAGTAAAAACACCAGCAGGAGTTGCTTGGGCAGTTATTCTAGCTGTAGTTTTATTAACTGTAGGGATTGTACCTTTAAAACATAAGCAGTTGCACTGGTATGCCTTTAGTGGCGCGGTTTTGAGTACAATATTAGTAGACAGCTTATTTTTAATCGCTGCTGTTGTGGCTTGAGGCTATGCAATAGATAAACCAATATCGTTCATAGTTGGAGATGTCTAATGATTTATTTTTAATAATTTTTTGCAAAAATATTGCTCAAAGCCCTCAATAGTCAATATTAGAGATATTGATAAGCTGTATAGTAGTTTTTGATGACTGCTGTGTTTTGCTAGCAGCTAATTACTACGAACAGATTTCATTTATGCGTAATTAATGGCATCTGAAATAGAGTTAGCTAAAAGCTTTGATGTAAGTTTGATCGAAAGAGGTAGAAAATCGTGAAACGATTGGCGCATTTAGTAACAGTATTTAGTTTGTTAATCGGATTTTGGGGATGTTTGGGCAACTTAAACCTGGCCCAAGCCGCAAATTTGGATGCATTTACCGTTAACAAAACTCATATTTTCGCAATTGATTCATCTCGAATATTGCGAAATCGAGCAGATGATAGACTTGCAGATGTTTATGGTGACAAAATTGACTTGAATAATACCAATATAGGGGCTTTTCAAAAATATCGAGGACTATATCCTACACTCGCGAAGAAGATAGTATTTAATGCTCCTTACGAAAATGTAGAAGATGTCCTCAATATTAAAGATTTAACGGAAAGTCAGAAAAAACGTTTGCAAGCCAATTTAGATAACTTCACTGTCACCAAAACTGAAGCTATATTTAATGAAGGCGCTGAACGCATTAACAACGGCATTTACAGATAAGTCATGTCTCAGCCGTGAATTATCCCAACATTAACTTAGTGCTTTAGCACAGGTTTGTGTTGAATTGAGCCAATTCTGAATAAATGTAGAGACGTAGCAATGCTACGTCTCTAATAGTATTTTTTTCATAAAAAGCCGTTTCTTTTAACCCATTGTCCCTGAAATTCAAAATCCAAAATCCAAAATCTAAAATCTAAAATCCTATATTCCCCATCTACCACCTTGTCGAAAATCACTCTTCACAACCAATTTGATGTTTTAGTAGTGGGCGCTGGTGCAGCTGGACTGTATACCGCCCTTTGTTTGCCTGAAGATTTGCAAGTTGGCTTAATTACTAAGGATACTATTTCTTTATCTGCTAGTGAATGGGCGCAAGGAGGCATTGCAGCGGCAGTTTCACCCGAAGATTCTCCTCAATTACACGTTGAAGATACCATCGCTGCTGGTGCTGGTTTGTGCGATCGCCGTGTAGTCGAATTCCTCGCTCAAGAAGCTCCTAGATGCATTAAATCTTTGGTAGATTTAGGTGTAGCTTTTGACCGTCGAGGTAATGAATTGGCTTTAACTTTAGAAGCCGCCCATTCTCGTCACCGAGTTCTTCATGCTGCCGATACGACGGGTTCGCAAGTCATTACTACTCTTAGCGCCCAAGTATTACAACGCCCTAATATCACAGTTATTCAACAAGCTTTAGCTTTAGATTTATGGCTGCATCCGCAAACTAAACGCGCTCAAGGAATCAGTTTATTTTATCAAGGTGAGGTGAGATGGATTCAAGCTGGTGCAGTGATATTAGCGACAGGTGGTGGAGGTCAAGTTTTTGCCCAAACCACAAACCCAGCTATCAGTACTGGTGATGGTGTAGCTATAGCTTGGCGTGCGGAGGCAATTCTCAGGGATTTAGAATTTGTGCAGTTTCACCCTACTGCTCTTACTAAACAAGGTGCTGACCGATTTTTAATCAGCGAAGCGGTACGCGGTGAAGGAGCGCATTTGATTGACAATCAAGGACGACGCTTTGCTTTTGACTATCATCCATCTGGCGAACTTGCGCCCAGAGACATCGTTAGTCGTGCTATCTTCACCCATCTGCAAAAAACAGAAAAAGACCCCGCAAGTGCTAATGTCTGGTTGGATATGCGCCCTATTCCTCCTGATAAAATTCGTTATCGCTTTCCCAATATTGTTAAAGTTTGTCAGCGCTGGGGAATTGATGTATTTTCCGAACCGATTCCTGTCGCACCCGCAGCCCACTACTGGATGGGTGGTATTCAAACAGACTTGATGAATCAAACTAATATTCCGGGTTTATACGCAGTTGGTGAAACAGCTAGTACGGGGGTTCATGGAGCCAATCGTTTAGCAAGCAACTCTCTGTTAGAATGCATAGTTTTTGGCGCTCAAATGTCCAATCTTAAGTTAGAGGGAAATATACTTTCAGAAACTCCACATCTATCTTTGGACAGATTTGAGATTGACTCTCAAGAAATAAACGACGAATATGAATATTTAAAAGAATTACGAAGTGAAATACCGCGTTTAGTTTGGCAATCTGCTGGAATTTGTCGTGAGCAATCGAGTTTAAACGAGGCAATTTATCATATCGAATCTTGGCAACAAGAATTTACCAACCTCAAATTGAGTAAATTCTTATCGTCTTTACATCCACCAAACTCAGCTTATTTGACATCGAGTAAGGCTGAAGAATATCTAATACTGTGGACACAAGTACATAATTTACTCGATATTGCCTATTTAATTCTTAAAAGTGCTGCCTACAGAACTGAAAGCAGAGGAGGACATTACCATTTAGATTACCCTCACTCAGATTCTAACTGGCAGGTTCATACTTTAGTACAGAATCATCATTGGTGGAAACAACCTGTTCATCATGACTGAGTAAGACAAAAGGAAAGCTAGGTAACTTTCTTTCTATCACCGTGTACCCGTACCATAAACGCTTGCAGGAATACCAAAATCTGGTGGTTCATATCCATTCAATGAATCTTGATTATTGATTTTTTGTCCACCGAAGTTGCTTTTTACCCCAGAAATCGAATATCTCGGAACTATATGATTCAGAGTCCCTGCTGCATCTGCAATCTTGGGTATCGCGAAAAAAGCTCCAACCACAAGAAGTATTGCGCTGCTAATTTTTAAACTTTTTTCTAAAAATATCGGTGTATTAGACTGACTGCTCATAAAACAATTTTTTCAGTGTATTTACTTATGTTTATATAAAAAATTTTTGTGAAAAGCGAAGAATTACTTAAGAATTTGGTTTTGTCACAAAATTATACTTGACATTTGCTTCAAAATCAGAAATTGGTTTAAATAAGTATTAATCCTAATACATCTTTATTTGCATCTACCTTTGGTTAGACACTCGAACGGTAATTGACTAGAAGAACATCTACTTGATAATTTTCTTCAAATTATCTTAATATTTTAAGTACCATTACGGTGTATTTCGGACGACAAAACATAACTAATTATATTTTTCTGTTGCTACATACTACTTTATCATTAAATCTTCATCAGAGAAAATAACTAAAAATAAAAAGAGGATGTTGCCACTTTGGCATTTGTTTACATAACTTAATGCAGAAGTCAGGTTTTGATGAGAGTTAGGAGGGAATTATAAGTACCTATGCCTTCATTAATTAGACATTTCTTTTAGGCAGGGAATAGGGAATAGGCAAAAGGGAACAGTAATATAACTGAGTAGTAATTATATAAATAATTTTGCTTAAGTACTTATAAGTATTTATAGTAAAAACCCGACTTCTAATTACTGATGCAAAATCGAGAAGTCGGGTTTTGATAAGAGTTAGGAGAGTAAGTATTATACAAGTATTTGTAGTAAAAACCCGACTTCTGTAGAATTTACGGACGCACGAGTAATTAAATCAAAAAGCATTCGCGGAGCCTTTACATAAAAGCTCCGCGAATGCTTTTTTAAAAACAAAGATTGGAATTAGGAAACTAATCAATTGCAGCTGCGCCGGTATCAGATGCTGAATTCTCATCTTCTTCAGATTTCGGCATTCTTTGCTGGAATCTTCTTTGATAACGTCCTGTAGTAGTCCGTTTACGAAACTTTCGGGCGTATGCCTGGTTCCGTAGCGCCTTTTCTTTCTTCAGGTTACGGCGCTTAGCCATATTCACCTCATTAATAAACAACGTTTAGCTTGCCGGTTGGCATTATATAGATAATTGTAACTATCTAATTTATGGAACTGATACAATTTTACCTTAAGCCAGCAACCGGCAATTTTAAATAGCAATATATTATATCGCTTTTATTTTATCGTGTCAATTGCCTGGATTAAGTTTGTGGAGTTTGAGGTTTTATATTGGGTGTATCGTTGGTAAATTAGCGTTTAAGTCTTGTTAATTATCAATAAACAATGGGAAACACTTATATAAATGAGTAGCAAATATATAAATAATTTATCTTGATGGAAAAGCCGATAAAAATTTTAAAATTATTATTTTTTAGAATTTATTTAGAGTTTATTTTTAGTTTATTTCCTGATAGTTAATTAATTTCCTGGACTTCTAATTATTGTAACACTGATTACAAGTGGATTATTTTTGAGCAATTACTACGGAGAAAGTATAGTTATACACAATATATATTAAGTCTTTGGATGGTAAAATTAAGCTATTCTACGAACATCGTTATAATGTGAAACGATAATCGTCAGAAACTTATATTAACAATAAGAACCTTACTCACAAATAATGAAGGTATCAAATTTACTCGATTGGCAGTAGTTTTATCTATATTATTATAGTGGGTGAGAGTAAGCAAGTAAAACACAAAAAATTGAACATTGAACGTTGCTGCTTTATTTGAGGCAGCCGTACAGTCCACTCGGACTTTATGGCGCTATGGACAAACGATACTGGGTATCATATTTCGTCATCCGATAACGGGAACAAGTATCATTCCGATACTTCCCGATGGTCGGATTGTACTGATTAGACGACGAGACAACGGTCTCTGGGCTTTACCTGGTGGAATGGTGGATTGGGGAGAAGATATTCCTACAACAATTAAACGTGAATTAATGGAAGAAACCGGACTAGAGTTGGTGAAAATTCGGCGCTTAGTTGGAGTTTATTCAGCACCAGATAGAGACCCCAGAATCCATTCAATTTGTGTTGTTGCTGAAGCGGAAGTAAGGGGGGAAATGGAAATTCAAGACACTTTAGAAGCGATGGAAATTCAAGCTTTTCCTCCCAATTCTTTACCAGATGAACCCATGTCTCACGACCACTATCGCCAGTTACAAGACTACTTAAATAACTTGACAATATTGGCGTAAAATTATGTACTAATATTCAGATTTTAGGTTTTGGATTCATTCTAAAATCCCGGACACTTGTTTTGTACGCGGCGGTAGTCGTGTAATGCAGTGTCCCTAAAATCTATTAAAGTTAACTACTAAATTAAATTCAATATTCAATATGGATACGATGTTATTTCGGAACTCCCGAAGAAAGCTTTCTCAAGGGTTATTATTTTGGCGTGAAGTAGGTAATGGTATTCCGATAATTTTATTGCATGGTAACTGGTGCGATAGTAGTGAATGGGTATCAACAATGGAATTGATATCGCGAAATTTCCATTGTTTCGCGCCAGATTTGTTAGGATTTGGCGAGTCTGAATATCCTAATATTCATTATAGTATTGATTTACAAGTTGATTGTTTGTTTGAATTTCTGCAAGCTTTGAAATTAGATAAAGTATATTTAGTTGGACATTCTTTAGGTGGATGGATTGGAACTAGTTTTGCTTTAAAATATCCAGAAAAAGTTCAAGGTTTGATATTATTATCACCTGAAGGTGTGGAAATCGAAGGGTTGCAGAAACATTGGCAAAAAATGCAACGTTTAACGAAAAGTCCATCAGTTTTATTTAAGCTGTTAAAAACATTTCGTTTCTTAGCAAAAATGCTTAAATTGGATGCAAAAATAGAGGAAGATTTACGGCAAAGAAAAATATTGTTACAGAATCCAACAGCAACTCAACTTTTATATCAGCGTCAGTTCCCGGAAATTCAAGCAGAATTATTACAAGATAAGTTAGATTTGATTCAAATTCCGGTATTAATATTGCAAGGTGAAAAAGATGGGGAGAACGCTTTGGCAAGAAGTAAAATGTATGCCAGATTAACTCCTCAAGCACAGTTGAAAATAATCCCTCATTTAGCAGATAATTTACCTCAAAAATCTGCTTCTCTTGTCGCTGAAGAAATTCGCGATTTTATTAAAGGTAAGAATTAAAGGAGTTAGGAGTTAGGAGTTAGTACCACCGGAGTTAGGAGTTAGGAGTTGGGAATAAAACCCTATTTTTAACTCTTATTTTTTAATTATATTTTTTATAAATTTTAATTGATTAAAAAAACTGAATATATATTATGGGAATTAATTAATAAATAAATTGTTCTAAATAAAAATCAAATAAAACAACAAAAATATTATTGTTTACATGGTTGATATATGGTTATCTGAACAGTATTAATTGATTGTTAAAATTAATTAATTAATTATTTTTATGTACATCTTGTTTGATGTATATAAAACTAGGTTCTAGATTTTTATTAACTTAAACATATGCAAGTTCAACGATTAATGATAGCTGTTAGTGGATTAGTATCTTTAGGTTTAGGAATTATTGGTATTGCACCAGCCTCAGCAGCTTTATTAGACTTTAGCTTTGAATCGGAAAATGGTGTACGTGGTTCTTTTACCTTGGATACAGACACTCAAGCTTCTGATGTTCCAGCGGATTTTGGCTTTGGTTCGGGAACTTTGTATAGTAATGCTGTTTCTGATTACAATTTGTCCGATAACCAAGGAGGTTTGAATTTTAGTGGTGAAACTGCTGATTATCAAATTCTCACCAATCCTACTCCACCTCCTGCTGATTCTTCCGTAACTCCTCCTCCAGGTGGTCCCCAATTTCCTCCAGGAACGACTCTGAGCGGTGTTGTTTATCCATCGGGTTGTTCTGAAGGGGTATTTACTTGTTCAATAACTGTTCCGATATTTTATACGGGTGATTTAACGGAACTTCCCAAACTTTCGGATAATTTGAATTCTTATTCAATAGAAAGAGTTGAATTCTTTGATATCAATCCCGAAACTCAAAGTTTGGAAGTTACTCGTGATGTTTTTACCAGTTCTAATATTACTTCTAGAACTACTTCGGTTCCTGAAGCAAATTCTAGTTTAAGTTTATTTGCTATGGGAATTATCAGTGCAGGTTTATTATTGAAACGCAAATTATACAAGGCTGCTTGAATAATTTAAAGTTCTGTTCTGTCTGTATCAAATTTGTGGGAAGAATACATTACATTAATGTTTTTTGTATTCCCCACAAAATTAAATTCTGTTCGACAATTATTCCGGCTGCAATTTCGGGGAATTGAGATTTTAAATAAGTAAATAACACATTGCGATCGCCACCTGTAATTACTATCTTACTTTCAGGGTAATCTTGTAACCACGCTGCAATAAAATCTTTGATTCCTGCTAGTAAGGTGTAAATAATCCCGCTTTGGATTGCTTCGGTTGTGTTCAAAGCGTATCTTGAGGGAAGTTGTTGTGGTAATTCGACTTTTGGTAATTGTCCGGTTTTTTGGTTAAGAGTTGAAAGTTGTAAGCCCAATCCTGGTAAAATTGCCCCACCAATTAAATTACGGTAACAGTCAGCACTTGTAAAAGTAAGTGCGGTGCCGGTATCAATAACTAATACGGGAAAGCCCCAGATTTCCCCAGCAGCAAGTAAAGCTAAAGCTCGGTCAATTCCTAATGTCGGGTATAAGTTATTTAAGGGTATTTGTTTTAGAGTAATAAAATTAACCTTGGGATAATTCTGCCAAACTTGTGTTTGTTCGGGAACTACGGAAGCGATGAAGAGAGGCAGGGGATGGGGGGATGGGGGGATGGTGAATCCACCCCGGTGGGGAGGTTCCCTCCGTTGAGGGGAGTGGTGAACCCGAAGGGGGGGATGGGGAGAGGGAAGGTGGTTAGTATTCCAGGTTTGTGTGAGGGTTTGTTGATTGAATAAACCCCAGTGTAAGCGGGAATTGCCGATTGCTAATGCTAACCAGTTTTTTGGAGGATTAGATAACATTTTTTTACGCAAAGGTGCGCGGAGGTACTCTGAGAAAATTAAACAATGCCCAAAAATGCTCAAAATAATTAAATTTTCTAAACTCAACCTATAGATATATTGATAAAACTTTACAAATAACTCGTGTCACAATATAACTAGACGCATAAATACTCAGTTATTAAAAATCTATTCAGGAGATGAGTTATGGTAGCAATCGCTGACAAAACCGAGAAGAAACTGACGATGCAGATTGCTGAAATTGCTGACGAGACTACGGCAATTCGCTCTCTGGATTGGGATAGAGACAGGTTTGATATCGAGTTTGGTTTGGAAAATGGTACCACTTATAACTCGTTTATCATCCGGGGTGAAAAAATTGCTTTGGTTGATACTTCTCACGAAAAGTTCCGCAAGTTGTATTTTGATACTTTGAACGGATTGATTAATCCAGCGGCAATCGATTATTTAATTATTAGTCATACAGAGCCAGACCACAGCGGTTTAGTTAAAGATTTTTTACAGTTGGTACCTGAAGTTACTGTTGTAGGTTCCAAAGTTGCCATTCAGTTTTTGGAAAATCTAGTACATCAGCCTTTTAAAAATCAAATAGTTAAAAATGGCGATCGCCTTGATTTAGGAAATGGGCATGAATTGGAATTTGTGATTGCTCCTAATTTACACTGGCCTGACACTATTTTTACTTATGACCACAAAACCCAAATTCTCTTTACCTGCGATGCTTTTGGGATGCATTATTGTTCGGATGCCACTTTTGATGAAGATTTAACAGCAATTAGTGAAGAATTTAAGTATTATTACGAGTGTTTGATGGCTCCGAACGCTCGCTCTGTAATGTCTGCTCTCAAACGCATGGGTGAGTTAGAAACTCTGAGTATGGTAGCGACTGGGCATGGACCACTTTTATACCACAATGTAGATGAATTGGTTGGACGCTACCGTGATTGGAGTAAAAACAAAGCCAAAGCTGAAAAAATTGTTGGTATTTTTTACGTTTCTAAGTACGGTGAGAGTAATAAACTTGCACGAGCAGTAGCTGGCGGTGTTTCTAAAACCGAAGTTGCTGTAGAACTGGTAGACTTGAGTGAAGATGTTGATTTACAGGAATTACGAGAGCAGGTCAGTCGGTTTACAGGAATTGTCATTGGAATGCCACCAGCTTCTGATCAAAAGATTCAAACTGCTCTGAGTACTATTTTGGGTTCGGTACATGACAAACAAGCAGTAGGATTATTTGAAACTGGTGGTGGTGATGATGAACCAATCGATCCGATTTTAACTAGATTCCGCGAGTTGGGTTTAAAACCAGCTTTCGGTGTCATCAAAATTAAAGAGACACCCACCGAGAATACTTACAAACAGTGTGAAGAAGCGGGAACCGACTTAGGACAATTGTTAACCCGTGAAAAAAGCATCAAACAAATGAAGTCTCTTGATGCTGACTTAGATAAAGCTTTGGGAAGATTGAGTGGTGGTTTATATATTATTACTGCTCAACGAGGTGATGTAAAAAGTGCGATGTTAGCATCCTGGGTGAATCAAGCGAGTTTCAAACCCTTGGGATTGTCGATCGCAGTAGCGAAAGATCGAGCCATTGAATCCTTGATGCAAGTAGGGGATAAATTCGTTTTAAATATTCTCGAAGAAGGTAATTATCAATCCTTAATGAAACACTTTCTCAAGCGATTTCTTCCTGGTGCAGACCGTTTTGAAGGAGTAAAAACCCAACCAGCCGAAAATGGTGCGCCAATACTCAGTGATGCATTAGCCTATGTAGAGTGCGAAGTTGCAAGCAGAATGGACGCTGGAGACCATTGGATTGTTTACAGCACAGTATATGCAGGTAAAGTCAGCAAACCCGATGCTTTAACCGCAGTACATCACAGAAAAGTTGGGAATCATTATTAATCAGTTATCAGTTAACAGTTATCAGTGAACAGTTAGGAGTGAGACTCCCAATTCCGAATTAAGTAGTTGGGCAAAATTAAGTTCATATCTCCTATGTCCTCCGGACACGCTATGCGAACGGAGACGCTTGCGCGAACGTTGAGATAGGGAGCAGGGAATCTTGGTATGTAATTAATTATGTCTGAGTACTTACCAACTTTTAACTCCTAACTCCTAACTCCCAACTCCTAACTCCTAACTCCTAACTTTTAACTCCTAACTCCTAACTCCTAACTCCTAACTCCTAACTCCTAACTAATATTCAGTCATGATACAAACAAAGCCTCGCGACGTTCAAATTCTCCCAATTGCTACAGATACGACTATCATTCGTTCCCGTAGTTGGACGCGGTTACGATTTGAGATAGAATACGCTCTGAGTAAGGGTACTACTGCGAATTCTTATTTAATTCAAGCTGATAAAATCGCACTGATTGACCCTCCGGGGGAAACTTTTACGCAAAAATACTTAGATGCTTTGCAAGAAAGGGTTGATGTGACTCGGATTGATTATGTGATTATCGGTCATGTCAATCCCAATCGTGCTGCTACTTTGAAGGCTTTACTCGCAATTGCCCCTCAAGTAACATTTGTCTGTTCTAATCCTGGTGCCATCAATTTACGCAAAGCTTTGGAAAACGAAGATTTACCAGTAATGGTAATGCGGGGAGAAGAAACCCTCGATTTAGGAAGAGGTCACAATTTACAATTTGTTCCTACTCCTAACCCTCGTTATCCCGACCATCTTTGCACTTACGATACCCAAACGGAAATTCTCTACACGGATAAATTATTTGGCGCACATATCTGCGGAGACCAAGTTTTTGATGAAGGTTGGAAAATTTTTGTCGAAGATAGACGTTATTATTATGACTGCTTGATGGCACCCCACGCTCGTCAAGTGGAAACTGCTTTAGATAAGATTTCCGATTTATCTTTGAGGATGTATGCGCCGAATCACGGACCATTAGTACGTTACGGCTTAATTGATTTAACAGAAGCTTATCGTCAGTGGAGTAAACAGCAAACCGCTCAAGATACCAGCGTTGCATTAATTTATGCTTCTGCCTACGGGAATACCGCAACTTTGGCACAGGCGATCGCCAGAGGAATAACTAAAGCCGGAGTGGGGGTAGAATCGATCAATTGCGAAGTTGTTGAACCAGAAGAAATTAAAACAGCAGTAGAAAAAGCATCCGGTTTTATAATTGGTTCTCCGACTTTGGGAGGTCATGCACCGACACAAATTCAAACAGCTTTAGGTATTATCCTTTCCACTGCTACTAAAAGTAAACTAGCTGGTGTATTCGGTTCCTTTGGTTGGAGTGGGGAAGCAGTTGATATTTTGGAAGGAAAACTCAAAGATGCTGGATTCCGCTTTGGTTTCGATCCAATTCGGGTAAAATTCAAACCTGATGAAAAAACACTGCAAATGTGTGAAGAAGCGGGAGTTGATTTCGCTCAAACATTGAAAAAAACCAAAAAAGTCAGAACACCAACTCAACCTTCCACAACTGTGGAACAAGCTGTAGGAAGAATTATCGGTTCTTTGTGTGTTGTAACTGCAAAACAAGGAGATGTTTCCAGCGCCATGTTAGCTTCCTGGGTATCCCAAGCCAGTTTTAACCCACCCGGTTTAACCATTGCGGTTGCGAAAGATAGAGCCTTAGAATCCTTGATGTATTCCGGTAGCGGTTTTGTATTGAATGTATTAAAAGAAGGTGGTCATTTAGGATTGATGAAACATTTTCTTAAACCGTTTAGCCCCGGTGAGGATAGATTTGCAGGAGTAGAGACCGAAGAAGCGGCTAACGGTTCACCTGCACTTACTGATGCTTTAGCATACGTAGAATGTTCAGTTAATTCGCGGATGGAATGCGGAGACCATTGGTTAATTTACGCTACCGTAGAGAATGGTAAAGTATTGAATAACGAAGGTGTGACAGCAGTACATTATCGGAAAACGGGAACGCATTATTAAATTTTGGATTTTAGATTTTGGATTTTGGATTGGAATTACCATAATTCAGAAGTCGGGTTTTTTAGGATGATTATGTGATGTGACAGATAATTTAAGTCAAAAACCCGACTTCTCACTCCATATTAAATTTTGGATTTTAGATTTTGGATTTTGGATTGTAATTACCATAATCAGAAGTCCGGTTTTGATTTATTAACTGTCCACTGTCAACTGTCAACTGTCAACTGTGATTTTAAAACAAAACTCCTTGAGTTTCTTCTTCAATCGACTGATTCAAACGATAACCAATACCGTAAACTGTTTCGATTGTATTACTAGGTACACCAGCAGCTTTCAATTTCATTCGTAATCCTTTGATATGTGTACGAACTGCTTCTTCTGTGGGAGCATCTTCGTAAGACCACAAATGATCTAAAATCATGCTGCAATTAAATACAATATGAGTGTTTCTCAAAAAAAGCTCTAATAAAGCGTATTCTTTAGGAGTTAAATAAATCAGCTTTTGATTATAAGTTACTTGATAACGTTTTGGATCAAGTTGCAAATTACCCCACTTTAAAACAGGTAGAGATTTTATTTTTCCTCTACGTAAAAGCGCTCGGATACGAGCTGTTAATTCTTCTTGATCAAAAGGTTTAACTATGTAGTCATCTGCTCCAGCATCCAAACCTATAGCTTTTTCATGAGGACAATTCAATGCTGTTAATAGCATAATTGGAGTTTGCAAACCGTCGGAGCGGATCAGTCGGCAAAGACTAATACCATCTAATTTTGGTAAACTAATATCCAGGATGATTAAATCATAATCAAAAAGCTTGATGAATCCCCAAGCCTCTTCTCCATCCGAGGCTATTTCAATCACATAATTGTGATTGGTGAGAATCAAACTCAACGCTTTTGCAACATATTGATCATCTTCTACAATTAAGATTTTCATCCCCATAGCTTTTCAGCATCAAAGCAGTAAAAGATTAATATGACAAAACCAGGACTTACGCAAAACGAAGACGTTGTTTAGGGATAATTGATCAATTACCCCTATTACGCAAAAATAGCTGTTTCAGCCACATATTGCGTAAGTCTTAAAAATTTAATCTACATTAATCTAAATCTTAGAATATCAACTCAATGATGCTTTGCTTTACTTAACAAATATCAATTATTATTTATATTTTTTAAAAGATTAATCTGGAATAGAACAACATTAAGCCACCCCCTAATAATTTAGAGAGCGGTCAAAATTGAATCACGAAAAAAATCTTTCACTGCGGTTTTTTGTTGATTTAACTATTAAACTTGCATGAGAGCAAGGTTTGATGAAATCACTGAAGATTTAGAAGAACTTAAACTAGATTTGTCTAATTTTTGATGCATTTTAGACAATCTGTTCGATATTACTTCTGTAAAGGAATGTGAATTTGGTAAAGCACATACAGGCATTTCTTGCCAGCAAGTCGGACAAAACCAGTAAACGTGGTTATGACTAATGTGACATAAAAGTGTGTCTTTACAGCAAGGACAGAAATTCATGGTTGCTTTTTTTCCTCGATTAATTATTGACGATTATCTCAGGAATATAAAAAGTCCGAAAAAACGAGCAGATAAATATTCATGCTTTAATCATAGAAAAAAAATATGAGGAAGTTGTGAGTAAAACAACATTTTTCAAATCACTAACATAAATAAGAAAAGCCTATTTTTTATCAGGTCTCAAGCACTTAATAGCAACCTATAGATTAAAAAATATTTATGCTTGAAGGCAAAATGATGCTTTCAAACCCTCCAAATTTCAACCAGTATAGTTTAACTAAATAAAACTTAATCCTCACAAAATCCTCATATTGTTTGACTATAAGAAAGATAGTCAAGAGAAAAAATTTGGTAGTTACGAATTACCAATTATTCAATCAGGAAGGATTAATATCATGTTTAATAGAATCCTTGTTGCAATCGATCATTCAATTCAGAGTCAGCAAGTGCTTGATGAAGCTGTATCTCTAGCAAAAATAACAAATGGACACTTAATGTTGCTTCACGTTTTATCTCCGCTTGATGAGCAATATACTGACCCTTTGTTTTTACAGCCAACTATTCTTTATCCCCAATTACAGCCAAATAATAGTAAGTATGCCAATGACTGGGAAAAGCTGAAAGATACTAGATTAAAATGGTTGCGATCGCTCTGTGAACAAGTGACCGAATTAGGAGTTGAAACAGAGTTTTCTCAAAATATTGGTGAACCATCTCAAATGATTTGCAATATGGCTCGAAATTGGGAGGCTGATGTAATTGTAATCGGTCGTCGGGGTCGTCGAGGAATCAGCGAATTTCTGTTGGGTAGTGTTAGTAATTATGTGCTTCATCATGCTCCTTGTTCGGTATTAACAGTACAAGGAATAATTCATCATTCTGAGGAAGCAATTCCAACAGCAAATGTGGAGGTTGTAAGTAGAAGTTGAATAGACAAACATCCCGTTAAATTCCCCTCAAATATAAATTATCAAAATTTATTGATGTAGAGACACAATACCCAAAGTGTTTCTACATCTAATTGTTAAGTTTTGAAACATCGTCAGAACACTCAGCTGATTTATTTCTAAAATTAATAGTAATAACTAATTAAATAAATTCCTTGGCATTGAAAATTGTAATTAGAATTGGGGAGTAAGGTTTAGGCAGTAGAGAAGAGTGATAACGCTTTGTAGACCTGTGAATGTGTCGCTCTTTTTGAGAATTTAATTTACGCTTTGTTGGATATTTTTGTTTATTTTCATCGAGTTAGTTAATTATTTTTTTAATTTTTTTGATTTTTTTTAATTTTCCCAGATTTGATTCCGTACAACAGGTTTTTCCGGTAAATTGGGTCAGATTGACGATATATATACCCTGATTGCCTTCATTATATTTAAGGCATTTGTCCTATGTTATCTATTACCGAACTGCATAATTTATTTACTTTAAATCGAGTTATTGATACTTATTGTTTAACAGTTACACCAGAGACTTTGGTAAGCGATGTAATTACTTTGATGCTGAATATCAGTTATGCAGATGAAGACAAAGCAAGCTGTGTGTTAATTGTCAAAGAATCTCGTTTAATGGGAATATTTACTCAAGCAGATGGACTAAGACTAGCTGCTTCTGGTAGAGATTTATCATCTATTAAAATAGGTGAGGTGATGAGACGAGAAATCATCAGCTTAAAAAAATCACCAAACCAAGATATCTTTACGGTGTTACGAGTCATGGGTGAGCATCGAATTTCCCATTTACCAGTTGTGGATGAAAAAGATAATTTTGTGGGGATTATTGAAGAGAAAAACTTATTGCGAATGCTTGTAGAACAAGATGATGGGATTATCAACATTTTACAAAAACAAGTTGAATTAGAAACAGAGATTAGGGAGAGAAACCATGCAAATCCTGATTGTAAACAGGCAATTACAGATATTTCAGCAGCAGAAGCACAAATTAAATTTGATGCGAATATTTTAGCTCATGTCAGCGATGCAGTGATTGCTGTTGATAACGAACATAAAATTATTTATTTAAATAAACGAGCCGAACAGCAATATAGTATTAATGCGGGGGAATTCATCGGACGAAATTTATCATCAGTTTATGAATATAAGTGGCTAAATTTAGAGGATAAGCAAATTGCTAAAGAAAGTTTATCCGCAATAGGTTGGTGGCAGGGAGAAAATATTCATATTAAAAAGAATGGAGAGCAAATTTACGTTGAGTTATCGGTTTGTTTTCTGAATAATAATAGCGGTGAAAAAATTGGCTTCTTAGCTGTAATTAGAGATATAACTCAACGTAAACAAGCCGAAGAGAAGTTACGTCAAACAGAAGCTTTGCTGCAAGAAGCACAACGAATTGCTAAAATTGGCAGTTGGTCATGGGATTTGACAACAGATGAAACTTGGTGGTCAGAAGAATTTTATCGATTTTTAAATCGCAATGAAGATAATATTAATCCTGATATTCAAGCTATCAATCAATTTATTTATGAGGACGATAGAGAACGGGTAAATCAATTAATTAAAAATGCTATCGAGCAAGGTATTCCTTATGAAACAGAGTTCCGATTTATCCATTCTGATGGAACCCTTGGTTACGCATTTTCTTGTGGAAAAGTAGAGCGGGATGCAACAGGAAAAATTGTGCGTTTTTATGGTATTTCTAAAGACATCAGCGAATATAAAAAAGCAGAAGTAGCATTACGAGAAAGTGAAGAACGATTTCGTACAATGGCAGATACAGCCCCTGTATTGATTTGGATGGCTGGATGTGACAAATTTTGTAACTATTTTAATGCTAACTGGTTAGAATTTACCGGAAGAACTTTAGAAGAAGAGATTGGTAACGGTTGGATAGAAGGAGTTCATCCTGATGATCGAGAACGGTGTGTAGAAATTTATTTTAATGCTTTTGATGCTCGTCAAGGGTTTTCTATGGAATACCGTTTGCAAAATAGAGATAAAGAATATCGCTGGATTTTAGACAAGGGTAGCCCTAGATTTAATCCCGATGGAAGTTTTGCTGGCTATATTGGTTCTTGCATAGATATAACCGAGCGGAAACAAGCCGAAGAGAAAATTGCTGAGCAAGCAGCCTTACTTGATGTTGCCACAGATGCAATCCTATTAATCAGTTTAGAAGGAAATATTTTATACTGCAACCAAGGTGCAGAGCGGATGTATGGTTGGACAGCACAGGAAATTTTAGGAAAGAGTGCCAACGAGCTTTTATATGAAGATTTTTCTTTAGAATTACTCGAAGCACTCCAAGGAATAAAACGCAGTGGTTCTTGGCAAGGTGAGTTAAGAAAAGTTACCAAACAAGGTAGAGAAATTACTGTTGCGAGTCGCTGGACTTCGGTACGCGATCGAGCCGGGAACCCAAAATCAATTTTAAGCGTAGATACCGACATCACCGAGAAAAAACAGCTTGAAAGTCAATTTCTACGTATTCAACGCTTAGAAAGTCTGGGTACATTAGCAAGCGGTATCGCTCACGATTTAAATAATATGCTCACACCAATTTTGGCGATCGCGCAGTTATTACCGCTCAAACTTGGTAAAGTCGATGAAACTTCCCAGGGAATGCTGGTAATGCTAGAAGCAAATGCCAAACGGGGTGCTAATTTGGTCAAGCAAGTGCTTTCCTTTGCTCGTGGTGATGAAGGAAAGCATAATGTAGTACAAGTCAAGTATCTTTTGAAAGATATTGAAGACTTTGTAAAAGGAACATTTCCCAAAAATATTGAAGTTGAAAGAGATTTACCAGAAGAGTTGTGGACAGTTTCAGCAGATACCACTCAACTGCATCAAGTGTTGATGAATTTAGTAGTCAATGCTCGTGATGCAATGCCAGATGGAGGAATTTTGACCATAGCAGCTAAGAACAAATTTATCGATCAAAGCTATGCCAAAATGAACATTGAAGCAAAAGTAGGTCCTTATGTTGTAATTACCATTGCTGATACTGGGATTGGTATTTCTCCACAAATTATAGATAGAATTTTTGATCCATTTTTTACTACTAAAGAAATTGGCAAAGGTACAGGATTAGGTTTATCAACTGTGTTGGGTATTGTCAAAAATCACGGTGGTTTCATTGAAGTATCGAGCCAAATCGGAAAAGGTACTCAATTCAAAGTTTATCTCCCAACCATAGAAGGAGAGGTTTCATCTACACCAGAAAACAAAGAATTAGTCAAAGGAAATAAAGAATTAATTTTAGTTGTAGACGATGAAATTGGGATTTGTGAAATTATTAAAACCACATTAGAGAACTATAATTTCCGCGTGATTACAGCCAAAGATGGTATCGAAGCAATTGCACTTTACGTACAGCACAAAAAGGAAATTAATGTTGTGTTGATGGATATAATGATGCCATCAATGGACGGTGTAACAGCTATCCGTACTTTACAACAAATGAATCCCAAAATCAAAATTATTGCCATGAGTGGATTAGTTTCTACTGAAGCTTTAACCCAAGCATCAGGTACTAGCATTCAAGGATTTTTAGCTAAACCTTTTGGTGCAGATGAATTGTTAAGTATTTTAGAAAAAGTTACAAGTTAATAATTGTTGAGACATCAAAATCAAACTGATTTATCCGAGGTTTTTGAGTTAAAAAATATGTCTAAAGATACATTTAATATTACTCATTAATTATGACTTTAAATACTTGACAACCTTCAGTGTTAATTCTTTGGGATTCGTTGAGTGGTTGGATAAATAGTTTATAAAAATTAAATACGACAAACCTGTAAAGAAAATTTAAATTATTCATACTTAATTACTGGTAAACTCTAAATTTAGATTAGTTTAATAATTTTTATCTTTCGATAGATAGAATATTACTTTTTATCGTCTCTAAGTAGGTCGGTACAAAAAAATAACGCTATATAAAGAAATGTAAATCAATCTTAAACCCTCTTACAAGACAGCCTTTTCCATGAATGCCTCTTGCCTTGTCTCAATGATAATTTTCCGTGCTGATCTACTTATTCCGGATGAAATTAAGCATACTTCAGGAGGAAGACAGAACTAATTTAAACAAATATTCTACATATACGCTTACAGACTTTGGAAAACACGGAGGCATTCTGTGCGTTTTGGTAAATTGGTAGGTTTCTTTGCTTTAGTCGTATCTATATATATATTGTGGCAGATTAAACAAGTTCTGCTCATATTCTTTGCTGCTATTGTTTTAGCAACAGTTTTAAATCAAATTGTCCAAATTTTACAAAAAATTAGGATTCCACGAGGCTTTGCAGTTGGGATATCAATTATTTTACTCCTTACAATTATATCGGGTTTTTTCGCACTTGTTCTCCCACAAATTCTCGAACAATTACGCGAATTTACTTTGATTGCACCAAAAGCTCTCGCTCAAATACAGTTGTGGAATAATTGGCTTTTAAAGTCGCTTCCTCCACAAGTTTTAGACGAAATTCAAGGATTACAATATCTGACTCAAGGTTTACAAAATTGGTTAGATCGAATTTTAGGAAACGTATTTTTAATTTTAAGTCAGTCTCTGAATATTGTTGTAAACTTACTGCTTTTCTTTGTTTTAACTATCATGCTTTTGATAGACCCTAAACCCTATCGTAGCGGTTTTATCATGCTTTTTCCAGCTTTTTATCGTCGTCGCATGAATGAAATCATTGATAAGTGCGAGCATTATTTAGTCGGTTGGATAAAAGGTACACTGCTAACAATGTTTTTTATTGGTGGTTTAAGCTATATTGGCTTATTAATTTTGGGTGTGCGACTACCTTTAATTAATGCTATCGTAGCCGGATTATTAGAGTTTATTCCGAATATTGGACCAACATTGAGTTTGATTCCACCGTTATTATTAGCGCTACTTGATGCACCTTGGAAAGCGATTGCTGTAGTTGTATTATATTTTGTTCTTCAGCAGGTGGAAAGTTTTGTTGTTCTGCCTTTAGTAATGAGATCTCAAGTATCTTTGTTACCAGTAATAACTTTGCTAGCGGTGGTAATATTTGCTAATTTCTTTGGTTTTTTGGGTGTATTTCTCGCAATTCCCTTAGTACTTGTCTTACAAGTCTTAATCGAAGAAATTTTAGTCAAAGATGTTCTCAATAACTGGCACTCAGCTAATGGTAAAAATCAAACAGAAACTAATATCGCTTTGGTAGATATAAATCTGAAAAACCCAGATGTGGTAGATGATTCGATTATAAATAAATAAAGTTTTAAGGTCAAAGGTTTAAGGTTTAAGGTTAATTAATCATTTGATTTATTTGAGTGTGAAGAAAAATGAATAATGTGTTTTCGGTTTTTAAAACTACGTCTTCTACAAGTCTTTCGCTAAATCCTGCGATAAAGGCGATCGCCAAATTTTTGATTTGTTGCGATATTAGAAAGCTGTTCAACTTCTGCTCGTAATTCAGCAGAGGATTGACTATTTTCGTTTCGATCTGTAGATGATGGTATTTGCTTCACAATTACTCTTTTTTATATAAACATTTAAAGTATGGATAAATACATTAAAATTGAGAGTAATTACGCAAAGCTTGGCAAAAAATCATATTCAAGATGGCTGAGTAACACATTGCTTTCTTTGCAACTATTTAGTCATCGATCGCAAGTCGCTGATAAGCTGGGTCTTAAGCGTATTCTATAATTCAATTTAATTGGACGGTGTATTTTATGTTGTTGCGATCGCTAACAATTTTCTGTACTTCTTGGGTTATTGCGTTATTCTCCTGGATTTATTCTCCCTCTGCTTTGGCAATCACCCAAATTCCTTTGTCCGATATATCTTACCAAGAATGTCCGCCGGAACTGAGTACAGGGAATGTAACTAGTGGTGGTGCTAGTAGGGCTGCAAATTGTTTTATTGTCACGGGTACAGCGAAAAACATGACTAATAAAACTGTATATGATGCCGATATTTTTGGACGGATTTACGATGCAAATAATAATTCAGTGATGCAAAACCGGACTCGTCTTGGCTCTATTAACGAAGTACCACCAGGAGAAAGCAATTTTGAAATGAGGATTACAGTTCCCGCAAATCAACCTACACCATTAAAGTTGAAGCAGTTTAAAGCATCCGGATTTACTTCTAAAGTTCGTTACTGATCAATAATTAATGATCATCAAGTATTTGAAGTATGAAGATGAAAATCAAAACTTCATACTTCATAGGTAACTTTGACTAATTTAAAAACTAGCAAGCGGACCTGCTAAACTACCTAAAAGTCCACTAGCTAAATTTAGCGCTAAGAAAGCCAGAATCGGGGACAAATCAATTCCTCCTAAAGGGGGAATTATATTGCGGAAAAGATTTAGATAAGGATCGGTTATCTGACTGAGTGCTGCAAATGGTTGGTTATACCACTCAATTTGTGGGAACCAGGTTAACAGAACCCGAGCAATCAATAGAAAACTGTAAATCTGGATGAATGTGAGCAGTGTACTGATTAATAGATACATAAATGTTTGGTGTTTTGAGTTGAAGTAAAAGCCGTCTTATTATCAATTTTAATTTAGTTAGTACTGTTATTGCCGAGAAGACGGTTTCGGTATTTATCTTTTGTCAGATAGATTTTGAGCGGTTGTCAAACAAGTTGATTGTTTAAATTCCGCTCAAATTATCAACATTTTTCTAAGACTGTAATTCTTCGCTACGGTCTGAAAGTTCATTGACTCCACCAGAATTCTCGTTTACATTGCCTAATTGGTCGCGTACTTCATCGATTGTGGCGTTTAATTGAGCAATTTTGTCTTCTAGTGAACGTCGTGCTACTTCCATTTCGATACCTGAAGATGCTGCACCTCGCATCTGACGTTTGGCAGATTTATCATTTAAATTACCTGTACCTGTTACTTGCTGTTCTCGTTCATCTTCTGTTAATTCTGCTCCATCGCGTCTTTGTGCTACTAGCGTGCCGATAACACCGCCAACGATGCTACCAAAAATCGCTCCAGCAAAAAAACCGCTTGCAAAACCATCGCGTTGACTCATAATATTTACCGTCCATCTCTATTGCTACTTCCTACTTTAATCATCGCTTTTTTGTAGTAAGTCCTAGAGAAATACTAACTTAAGTCCCAAAAGTGCGATCGCCAGCATCTCCCAATCCCGGTACAATGAATCCTCGTTCGTTAACAACTTCGTCAATTGCTGCGGTATAGATATTTAAACTCGGATAAGCTGTACTCAATTGCTGTAAAGCTGGAGGAGAAGCAACAACGCAGACAATCCGCGTTAAAGCCGGATCTACACCCCGTTGGGTTAATTCCGACATAGCAGCCATTATAGAGCCTCCCGTAGCCAGCATCGGGTCGGTAATTAACACCCTGGTTTGGGGGTCAATTTTTTCTGGTAGCTTGTTGAGATAACATCGGGGTTGCAAAGTTTCTTCATTACGAACCAAGCCCAAATGATAAATAGATGCCAGAGGTAGCAAAGTTTGCGCTCCTTCGAGCAATCCCAACCCCGCTCGTAAAATCGGCACCACCGCCACAGGAATTTCAGGATTAATAAATGTTGCAGGACATAGCTCTAATGGGGTTTGAATTGTTGATTCTTGAGTTGGCAACCATTCCCTAGCAGCTTCGTAAGTTAGCCAGCGTCCCAATTCAGTCATTGCAGAACGAAACAATACAGAAGGTGTACCAGCATCGCGAGCAACTGCCAACCAGTGCTTGATTAAAGGATGGGGTGGAACGTAAACGCGCAGTTGTAGCGTCATAAAAAATCTAAAAGCTTCAATATATACGGTATAACAACGCCAAACATCATAATACTGTTTTAAGCTGCTGGCTAATAGCAAACACAAACGCTTACAAATTTTATTGAAATCTCATTGAGATTTTATTGAGAATTTTTCTAATTAATAGTTGACATTTATTCTCAATCAACGTTATATTATTTCTCAGTGTTCTCCTCTCTTTAAGGAACGGCAGACGGGATTGGTCGGCATTGCGGACTTGTCCCTCTTTTTTTTGATTTTAGATTTGAGATTTTGGATTATCCTAAGTTAAGAGTTAGGAGTTAGGAGTTAGGAGTTAGGAGTTAGGAGTTAGGAGTTAGGAGTTAGGAGTTAGGAGTTAGGAGTTAGGAGTTAGGAGTTAGGAGTTAGGAGTTAGGAGTTAGGAGTTAGGAGTTAGGAGTTAGG